>Ga0208265_100122_pt1 | contig 68257 bp, 69 predicted proteins | sample LakWasMet44_HOW7_2_FD_183882 | JGI IMG/M metagenome (GOLD analysis project Ga0208265, IMG submission 183882) | Freshwater sediment methanotrophic microbial communities from Lake Washington under simulated oxygen tension - Sediment Metagenome... | ecosystem: Environmental > Aquatic > Freshwater >... | reverse complement strand
GTTTGACGCTTTTTGTGGCTGTACTCAAGGTCTGCAAAGCTGGTTTGGGTCGGCGTATTCATGGGCAATCAGTCTGGCGAAGGTGAACCCAGCTATTATCTCACGGTAGGATTTAATCAGCGCTTCCCTAGTTGGCTTGCGCCTTAAATACTTTGGTCAGATGTTTGCTGCGGTGTTTGGTGGTTTAGTTTTTATGTTTTATGTGATTTTATTTGGTGCAATTTTTTCACGCCTCTGCATTGATATATGCTTATAGGTGAATTACTTCCATCCCCGGCCAAACTTCCACCTATAATCTTATGCTGCACACAAAGAACGCCTCAAAGTAAAGCGGTCATCTTTTGTCCTTGTTGACCGAAATGCTAGCCATTAATGTAATTATAGCAATGAGTGGCCTGGCGGTCACCCCACATCTACACAACCTCAGTTCGGGATAAGAAAAATAGGCAGATTTTTGAAAAAACAGGAAAAATATAGACTCCGACCTCCATTTTTCCTCAAAAACCTGCCCACCATGAAATTAACCAAGCTGTTGGCCGGCCAGGATATTAAACTGATTACTACCTTGAAAAAGAACATGAAAGCTCAAGCCATCGATGCCTTTGATCAATTGCTGTTATGCAAGCGCAGCATCATCGAAACGATCAATGATCAGCTCAAGAATATTGGCGATCTCGAGTACTCGCGCCATCGCTCGTTGACCCATTATATGTCCAATATCATCGCGAGTTTAGTCGCTTATTCCTATCAGGATAAAAAGCCGGCGCTGAAGTCTGCCAGTCAAACGCGTACGGCAGGGCTCCGGATCAGGCATCCGATGACTGCCGGGCCGACTTGAAGGCTCTTTTCGCCTCGTACATTCTATGGTCGGCGCAGCGGATGACGGTTTCGGGATCGTCATAATGATCGGGGCCTGTCTGGAAGATGCCAATGCTTAAGGTGACATCCTGCCGGTATTGCCTGAGAGCGCCATTGAAGCGCCGCATATAGATTTCGCTGGCCTGCGATTCGGTGCAGTTAGTCAGAATGATGCAGAATTCATCGCCGCCATAGCGGAAGCAACAGTCTTCGGCACGCGATACTTTTCTGAAGACATCGCCTATCATGCGCAACACTTCGTCGCCGCGTTGGTGGCCTTCGATATCATTGATTTTCTTGAAATCGTCAATATCAAAGTAGACGAATGTCACGGGATCAGAGTGGCGCCGGGCTCTATGGAGAATTTTCTCAAGCGTTTCAGTAAGAAAGCGCGTATTCAACAACCCTGTGAGCGGATCTGTGCGCGCCAACCTCTCCAGTTGCTGCGTTCGCTCCATGACCTTGATCTCCAGTGTCCGCGCGTAAGTCAGGGATTTGTCTTTTTCGGCTTTGACTTCCGAAACCAGGCTGCCGATGTAAGTTTCAAACACGAGCGTTATATCGAATAGCAATAATTTATCGAGCGCCGCCAGCGTGGCCTGGCGAGCGCCGGCGTCCGGAAGCGCTTCGTTTATCAGTCTGGCCAAAAGGCCTTTAAGCGTGTGGATGGCCGAAAGATAGAATTTGGGTTCGACGCCGATGCGTTTATGGGCCAGCCCTATGCCTAACCGGTCGCTTATATAATCCAGGCCGTACGAGCCGCCGAACAGGTCGAGGACATAGCGGCGCTGCATACCGCGCAGGCGCGCCAAGGTATCGGCGCCGTCGATCATCTGCGCAACTTCAGGTATGCGGATCTGAATTTCGTAAAATTCGTCTACCAGGGCATCTATTTTCGTCTCGATGACCGGCCGGCAACGGGCCAGCCATGCGGCATCGGCCGCGCTGAACGATAACAATGACTTGCGGCGCTCGGCGTCCGATTCAGTGATCGCCATCTGCTCCAGCAGAGTTTTGTCGGCCTGCTTCATTCGTCTTTACGGATAAATAATTACTGCGACAACATTTGCTTGTTAAAGTTGATAAACCTGACAGACGGCCTTGGCCGGGCGATTAAAACCGCCCCGGATTTGCGCAGGGTTACAGTTACATCCTGCCCAAATCCTGTATGGCATCCACGATCATGCCTGTTCCTATCGTTATCAGCAGAATGTCGGACGCCACGCGCACATAGCGGTAGCCTCTCGGCGCAGGCCCCAAGGACTGAACGAGCGAAGGCGGTAAATCATAAAAAATCACGTCCCTAGGAAGCTGCCGGCCGATCTGCCACTTTTTGGCCTGGCCGGGCGGCAGGCAGCCGTTCCGCTTGTTGGCCAGCCCTGGCGGACAATGCCCGGAACGGGACTGTTGAATGTAATAATCATGGATAGCGGTTCTGTGCCGGTCGAGAAAATAATCGTTTCTCCCCATGCTGCCCCCTGCCCTCGCGTTATGATCCGGCCGCTGATTCACATAACGGTCATGCTTGTCTTTCTGCCTGTTCTTACCGTCAGGGTGATCGCTGAATCGTGTCGGCTTGTCCGCGTGCGCCGATCCGAAGGCAAACAGGCCGGCGATGATGAGAGCCAGCGCATGACCGACTCGTGAGGTATTTCGTTGCATGGTTTATCTCTACAAAAGTCAATGACGTATTAAACTTAGATGTTAATTGTCATCTTGTCATTATTTTTTCCTTGCCGAGCTTTTTTATGCTTTGAGCAGGATTAAAAAGAGAATTGTCAAGCGACAGTAAAAAGCGTGTAAATATTTAATTGAACATTGTTCAATTACAATTTAGAATTACGTCATCAAGACATCTCTCAATGTCTGCTAAGATGGTGCAAGGAGGAATATTATGCTGAAAAAAATTTTACGCTGGCTGCTGACTTTGATCTATAAGGTTGAAGTCAAAGGCCTGGAAAACTATAAACAGGCCGGGAACCGCGTCCTGATCATATCCAACCATACGTCCTTTCTGGACCCGCTGCTGCTGGGCGTTTTCCTGCCCGACGACATCACTTTTGCAATCAATACGCATATTTCCCAGCGCTGGTGGCTAAGGCCTTTTCTAAGCCTGTCGCGCGTTTTCCCGATGGACCCGACGCATCCCATGTCGCTGAAGGATGTCATTCACCATCTGCAGCATGATACCCGCACCGTCATATTCCCGGAAGGCCGCATTACGGTAACCGGTTCCCTGATGAAGATTTACGACGGCACCGGCATGGTCGCCGACAAATCGGAGGCGACCATTTTGCCGATCCGCATCGATGGCGCCGAATATACGCACTTCTCGCGCTTGCGCAATATCGTGCGCTTGCGCCTGTTTCCCAAGATCACGATGCAGATTCTGCCGCCGACCAAGATTTCCGCACCCGAGGACATGCGGGGCAAAACCCGCCGCAAGCACAGCGGACATGCCTTGGCTGATATGATGACCGATATGATGTTCGCCACCAGCCATTACCGGCAAACCATTTTCGCCGCCTTGCTGGAGGCGCGCAAGATACACGGCGGCAAACATAAGGTTGTCGAAGACCTGGAGCGCATCCCGTTATCCTATGACAGCGTGATCACGCGCACGATTGCGATCGGCGATGCACTGCAAAAAATCACCGAAGCCGGCGAAAATGTCGGCGTTTTCCTGCCCAATTCGACTAAAACGCTGTTTGTGATCCTGGGCTTGCAATTGCACGGCCGCGTGCCCGCCATGCTGAATTTTTCCACCGGCTCAGCCGGCATGGTGTCAGCCTGCCGGACGGCGCTCGTCAAGACCGTGTTAACGTCGCGCCGCTTTATAGAGATGGCCCGTTTAAGCGATGAAGCCGAGCAGTTGCAGAAAGTGGTCAAGCTGGTCTATCTGGAAGATCTGGCTGCGCAAATTACGTCTTTGGACAAATTCAAGGCCTTGATGCAAAGCAAAACGGCCAACTTATGGTATCAGCATAATCGTTACAGCCCTGACAGCCCGGCCGTGGTGCTGTTCACGTCCGGCTCGGAAGGCACGCCCAAGGGGGTCGTGCTGTCCCATGTCAATATTCTGGGCAATCATAAACAACTGGAAGCGCGCATCAACTTCAATGCGCAGGATGTCGTACTCAATTTCCTGCCCATGTTTCACTCGTTCGGCTTTACCGTCGGCACGCTGCTGCCGATTCTGAGCGGCATGAAGGCGTTCTTCTATCCGACGCCGCTGCATTACGCCGTCATCCCTGAAATCGCTTACGAGATCAACGCGACCATCATGTTCGGCACGAATACGTTTTTTGCGGCCTACGCGAAAAAAGCCCACCCCTACGACTTCTACAACATGCGCTATGTCGTGGCCGGCGCCGAAAAATTGCATGAAAGCACGCGCCAGATCTGGGCCGACAAATTCGGCATCCGCATTCTGGAAGGCTATGGCGCGACCGAAACGGCGCCGGTCACCTCGGTCAATACGCCGATGGATTACAAAGCCGGCACGGTCGGCCGCTTCATGCCCGACATGGAGTACCGGCTGGAACCGATACCGGGCATCGAGGATGCAGGGCAATTGCATGTCAAGGGACCTAACATCATGCTGGGCTATCTGCTGGCCGACAATCCAGGCCGGCTGGTGCCGCCTGAATCCATTTACGGCCAAGGCTGGTACGACACCGGCGATATCGTGCAGGTCGACGAGGACGGTTTCATCAGCATCCGCGGCCGCGTCAAGCGGTTTGCCAAAGTCAGCGGTGAAATGGTTTCCTTGACCGCGGTGGAACAACTGGCTTCCAAAGCCTGGCCCGAAGAGCACCATGCCGCCGTGAGCCTGCCCGATGCCAAAAAGGGCGAACAGGTCATCCTGCTGACGACGCATAAAAATGCCCATATCCATGATCTGGCTGCTGTCGCGGAAGGCGTCGCGCACATTGCCCTGCCAAAGAAAATTCTCGTGGTCAATGCGGTGCCGGTCATGGCGTCCGGCAAAATCAATTATCCGGCGGCGACAGAGCTTGCCGCCGCAAAGCTCATGCCCGTCGCCAAGCCTGATCCCGCAACCAACAAAGTGTCATGAACCGAAACATCTATCCGCTGCTGATTGCGCAGTTTCTGTCCGCTTTTGCCGATAACGCCATCTTGTTTTCAGTCATCGCCATGGTCATGCAATCTTCCCATCTGCCCAGCTGGTATGTGCCGGCCCTGCAAAGCGTGTTTCTGGTCGCGTTCGTGCTGCTTGCGCCTTGGGCAGGCGGATTTGCCGACAATCACGCCAAAACCAGGGTGCTGATTATCGCCAACCTGATCAAGGCGGCCGGCGCCGGCCTGTTGCTGCTGCACGTAGAGCCTCTGCTGGCTTACTGCGTGGTCGGCATGGGCGCAGCCGTTTACAGCCCGGCCAAATACGGCATTCTGCCCGAGCTGGCGGGCCATGAATTTCTGGTCAAGGCCAATAGCTGGATCGAAGGCTCAACGATTCTGGCGATTTTGCTGGGCATGGTGATCGGCGCCCGCGTGGCCGATTACTCGATTACCTGGGCGCTCGCGGGCACTATTGTGCTGTTTATCGCGTCCGCCCTAGTCACGCTGTCTTTGCCGGTCCGCGTCAGCAACAAAAGCAATGCCGGCTCAGGAATGGTCGAATTCAGCCGCCAGATAGGCCAATTCTTCACGACGCCGCGCTCGCGCTTCGCCATTATCGGCGCGTCCATGTTCTGGGCCGCGGCGGCAACGCTGAGAGTCATTCTCGTGGCCTGGGCGCCGCTGGTTTTAATGTCGAAGAATGCGACCGAAATCGCCGAGCTGACCTTGTTCCTCGCCATCGGCATCGTCCTGGGCTCGGCTTTGGTGCCGAGATTGATTCCGCTGGAACACCTGCGCCGCGTCAGAATCCCGGCTTATTTGATGGCGCTGTTTATTTTCGATCTGAGCCTGGCCGACAGCCTCTGGCCGGCGCGTTTCGCACTGCTTTCTATCGGCATCATGGGCGGCATGTTCATCGTACCCATCAACGCCGCCCTGCAGGAGCTGGGACAGCAAAGCATCGGCAGCGGCAGCGCCGTGGCCCTGCAGGGGTTCTTTCAAAACCTGTCCATGCTGGCCGCGGTGGGCGGCTATACCTATGCGGCCTCTCTGAACGCCGATCCGGTGGCTTCCATGCTGACGCTGGGCTCGCTGTTTTTCATGGCCACGTTTCTGGTATCGCTGCGCCTGCCCAAGCGTCAGCCGCTACAGCAGCCCGGCTGATCGGTCCGGCGAGTTTTACCGGCTCGCATCAAGAGCGGCGGCTTTGCCGCGCTGCTCGTTGACTCTGGTGAGCAGCAGCAGGCCGGCAATAAAGAACAGCAAGGTCGATACCAGCGACAGCCGGTGGTCGCCGCCGCTCCAGTAATTGATCAGGCCATAGCTCAAAGGTCCCGCGATAGCCGACAGCCGGTTCATGACACCCCACAAGCCCAGGAACTCGCCGCTGCGCCCGCTCGGCGAGAATTTGCTGACCAAAGCCCGCCCGACAGCCTGGCTTGCGCCCATGGCCAGGCCGATCATATTGCCGATTATCCACATATGCGCGGGCTGGCGCGCCAATAACGCCGCGACCACGGCCGCGATCCAGACCAGCAGCGTTATGGCCAGGGTCGGCACCGAACCTATGCGGTCCTGCAGATGCCCGCAGATAAACGCGCCGACCGCCGCCGTTACATTGACCACCATGATCAGGATAATCAATGCCTGCGTGTCGAATCCCATGACCTCCTGCGCATAAATGGCGGCCAGCACCACGACCGTACTGACGCCGGACTGGTACACGCCCAGCGTGATCAGGAAGCGGAACAAATCGCGAAAGCGGGCCGCCTCTTTAAACGTATGCGCCAGGCGTCTGAAGCCGACAGCCAGCATGGACAGGCTGTGGTCATGAACCGCTGGCGCCGCGCGCTCGCGCAGCCATAGAAAAGTGGGCGTCGCCGTCAACGCGAATATGCCGGCCGTGATCAGCATCGTTGCAGGCACGGACTGGGCTTCCGATATGCCTCGCTGTTTGGCCCAGGTGATGTAGGCCAGGCAAATCCCCAGCGTCAGCAAGCCGCCGAAATACCCCAGGCTCCAGCCGTAACCGGACATTCTGCCCATGTTCGGCTCCGGCACGATCTCCGGCAAGAACGCCGCGATCAGATTCTCGCCGCTGGAGAACATGATGGCCGAAACGGTGACCAGCAGCATGGCCTGCAAAATATCGCCAGGCCCGACTAGCGCCAGCAAGGCCGTCGATAGGATGCAGCCCAGCGTGGAAATCAGCAGAAAGCGTTTCTTGCTGGCCCGGTCATCGGCAATCGCGCCAATGACAGGACCGCTGAACATAACCATAAAATTGGCGATGCCGACAGACAGAGACCATAATAGTGTGGCTGAACCGGGCATGTCGCCGGCAACTACCCCGACGAAATAAGTGCTGAATAAGGTCGTCAACACGACCGTGGTATAGCCGGAGTTGGCAAAGTCAAACAGCGCCCAGGCCAGCAATTCCCTGCGCCCTGCATAATCTATGGCATGATTGTTCTGATCGGCTGGGGGCTGTTTTTGGTTATTGTTCATAAAGTCCGCCCAGGGCGAATAAATTCGCCCCTACATGGTTGCCAGTTAATGCGCCTGCGCCACCCAGCCGCGGATAAAGTTCCTGACCAGCAACACGACACTCTCTTCCACATCATGAACGCCGACCAGATCCATTCTGCCGGTCAGCGACAGCTCGCAGATGCCGTGAATCCCGCCCCATAATGCACGGGCCGCACGCTTTCGTTGCGCTTCGCCGCATTGCGGGGTCAGCCGGGCGAACTGTGCTTCCATCTCCCTGAAAACCTGATCGATTTTCGCCTGGTACCAGTCCGGAATCTCTGTCTGCTCCGACAAGCGCTGCTGGAAAATCATGCGCCAGCGGTTATAGTTTTGGCTCGCATAGCGCAGATAAGCCTTGGCCAGCACTTCTATGCACTGTTCCGCCGAATCATCATTAACCACTTCCAGATGCGCGGCAATGTCGTCAAGCGTTCGCCCTTTAATATGCAAGCCCAGATCGGCCATATTGGCGAATACCATGTAGATGCTGCCTACCGTATAACCTATCTCCAACGCGATCTTGCGCACGGTCAACGCCTCGTAGCCTTCCTCGATCACTATATTCTCGGCGGCCTTCAGAACCATTTCCTTGATTTCTTCCAGACTGTGTTCGCTTCGTCTTGCCATAGTTAACTGTTCCATATATTAAGTTGTAGTCTTTTCCCTTGTATTAAGCTTGTCGTCGTTGTAGTTGTTATTTTCGGCAAAGTATTTAATCAAAAAATCGACAAACGTCGTAAGCTTGGCCGGCAAAAAGCGCCTTTGCAAATAAGTGGCATAGACAGCCAGTGAAGGCATGCGATACGCTTGCAGTATCTCTACCAGCTGGCCGTGCGCCAAATAATTCGCGACCGATATTTCCGGCGCCTGCGTGATGCCCATACCTAAAGCCGCCGCCTGGCATAAGGCCCTGCCGTTGTTGGAAGCGAAATGCCAGTTGGTTTTGATTTTAACCTCATCCTCATCAATATTAAACACCCAATAATCTTTGTGCGGCGTGTCGATATAATGCAGGCAACGGTGTGAGTGCAGCGCATCAATCTGTTCAGGCTCGCCGTGCTCAGCCAGATAGGCAGGCGAGGCATAAGTGCACAGGCGTGTTTCGGCTATTTTCCGAGCTACGACGCCCGGATCCAGGCTATCCGTAACCAAAATGGACAGGTCAAAACTGCCTTCGCTCAAATTGACGCGGCTATTATGCAAAGTCATCTGAATTCTAACGCCCGGATGTTCGCGCTGATAGGCATCAATGGCTGGCACCATATAAATGCCGCCAAAATCAATCGGCGCGCTGATCTTCAATGTGCCTTTCACCTGCCGCCCCAGTTGTGCGGTGTAATCGTCCAGTTCCGAAAAATCCTCGAGCAATTGCTTGCTGCGGTAATAATAGATTTCGCCGGCTTCCGTCAAGCTCAACTGGCGCGTGGTCCTGTTCAGCAAAGCCACGCCTAAAGACTCCTCCAACTGGGCCATGTATTTGCTGATCATCATGGCCGAGAGATTCATTTCGCGCGCGACAGCGGCGAATGTGCCCAATTCTACGATGCGGCAGAAAACTTGAATGTTGTTTAATTTATCCATGAATTTCAATTATAAACTATAAGTTTATATTGTATAAATTTATAGATCTATTTAAAACACGGGTTTATTGGAATAGACTTCAAAATGGAGATAGTTTAGAGCCGTTGAGTCTTATACATGCAACATCATGTTAAGGCTCAACGGTTTTTTTATAGCCGATAATAATGATGAGAGGAAATCATGAGCAAAATTCTGAATGAAGTGCTGTCAGCGAACAGAGAGTATGTGAATAATTTTGGCGACAAAGGCGATCTGCCGATGCCGCCGGGCCGTCACTTCGCGATCCTGACCTGTATGGACGCACGCCTGGACCCGGCCAAATATGCCGGGCTTTCCGAAGGCGATGCGCATGTCATCCGCAATGCCGGCGGCAGGGCCAGCGATGATGCGATCCGCTCGCTGGTCATTTCCTATAAACTGCTCGGCACGCGCGAATGGTTTGTCATTCACCACAGCGATTGCGGCATGGAGACGTTTAACGACGAGATCATGCGTGATCTGCTGAGCAGCAGCCTGAAAACCGCCAGCATCGATGAAAACGGCTGGCATGATTGCTGCGAAGGCCCGGGTTCTTGCGAAGGCAAATATATCGACTGGCTGACCATCAAGAATCAGGAACAAAGCGTACTCGAAGATGTGACACGCATTAAGAATCATCCGCTGGTGCCGTCCAGCATTCCCGTTTACGGCTATATTTACGACGTAAAATCCGGCCGACTGGTCGAAGTGCCGGCAGCCTCAGAAGCCGGCAAAGCCGGGTAAATGCTGCCCTGCCCGCCTTGCAAGGCGGGCAATTTTCTCAACGCGGGCTTGCGCGTCCGCCATAACAGTCTAAAATCCATAGCCTGTTTTTTTACTGCTAGATTCCTTTATGTACAACGAACTGCTCCCGGTCGTCGATGAAAACGACTGCGTGATCGATACGCTGCCGCGTCACTATGTCCATGCCCAATCCTTGCGCCACCGCGCTGTACATATCCTGGTCTTCGACGATCAGGACCGGCTCTTTCTGCAGAAAAGATCGCTGCTGAAAGACCTCAATGCCGGCCTGTGGGATACTTCGGCGGCCGGTCATGTCGACGCTGGCGAAGATTACGATAGCTGTGCGCTCCGCGAAATCGAGGAAGAATTGGGCATCAAAGCGGGCGACGGGCTGGAATCTCTGTTCAAGCTGCCGGCCACAGCCGCTATCGGCATGGAATTCATCCAGGTTTACCGCTGCCGGCACAACGGCCCGTTTACCTTGGCGCCTGAGGAAATCGAGGCCGGCGACTGGTTCTCTGAGCGGGACCTGTCCTCGCGCATCGCCGCCGATGATCAGACGCTGACCGAAACTTTTAAAACGATCTGGCGGCACTATAGGTTAAGCTCATGATTACGCAGCAACAACTCAACGATTTTTACGACAGCCTGCTGAATCCGCGAAGCTATGCGGATTACTGCCCGAATGGTCTGCAGATAGAAGGAACCGGCGAAATAGGGCGCATCGCCTTCGCCGTTTCCGCGACGCGCGATTCGATCAGGCAGGCCATCGACAACCGGGCCGATGCTTTGGTCGTGCATCACGGCCTGTTCTGGAGCTTTCACGGCGCCCGGCCTTTGACCGGCGCCTTTGCCCAGCGCGTGCTGCCGCTAGCCAGGCATAACATCAACCTGTTCGGTTATCACCTGCCTTTGGATGGCCATGCCGGCATCGGCAATGCCGCCGTCTTAGGCCGGCTGATCGGCTGCGGGCAACAGCAGCCATTCGGCGATTACAAGGGCTCGGCAACGGGCATCAAAGGCGTGCTGGAATCGCCTCTGACGGCGCCTCAATTGCAGGAAAAGCTGGCCGAAGTTCTCAATCATGCCGTTATTCTGGCGACACCGGACAGCAATGCCCTGATCCGATCCGTCGGCATCATTACGGGCGGCGCGAACAGCGAATGGCGATTGGCGGCGGAAGAAGGGCTGGACGCCTACATAACCGGCGAAATCAGCGAGCATGATTGGCATGAAAGTCAGGAAAACGGCGTACACATGTTCGCGGGCGGACACCATGCCACCGAACAGTTCGGCATACAGGCTCTGATGGAAAAAACGCACGAGCAATTCGATGTGGACTGTTTTTTTATCGACAGCGACAACCCGGCTTGAACGCCGGGCATAAAAAAAGCCCGGTGAGGGCTTTAGTGTCACTTGCATGAATGGCGGAGCGGACGGGGCTCGAACCCGCGACCCCCGGCGTGACAGGCCGGTATTCTAACCAACTGAACTACCGCTCCGTTTGCAGAGCGCGTATTCTACAACATTTTACTAACTCGTCAAGCTTATTCTCTATGAAACTGGAAAATCATCGGATTCAAGTCAACGACAGCGCTGAAATCAGTTCCGTTTGGCTAATCCCTGAACAATACCAACACGCGTTGATTATTGCGCATGGCGCCGGCAACGACATGCAGTCCGGATTTGTCTGCGCCCTGCATGAAGGCATCGCCGAACACGGCATACTGACCGTCAAATTCAATTTTCCCTACATGGAGCAAGGCCGCAAAGCGCCTGACCGGCCTGCCGTCCTGGAAGCTGCCTGGCAGGCTGTCATCGATGCCGTATTGGAAAAGGCCAGGCTTGCGCCGGAAAAACTGATACTGTCCGGCAAAAGCATGGGCGGACGTTATGCGTCGATGGTAGCGGCGCAGCGTCCGGGATTCGGCGGCGTCATTCTGTACGGTTATCCGTTGCACGCGGCAGGTAAAGCCAGCAAATTGCGCACGGAGCATTTGCCGGCCATCTCGGCACCGATGCTGTTTTTTCAGGGCACGCGCGACGCCTTATGCGATCTCGATAAGTTGCAGATGGTTTTAAAAACGCTGCCCGTTCACCCCCACCTGCATATCATCGAAGGCGGTGATCATTCCTTCAAGGTGCTGAAGCGGTTTAACCGTAGCGAACAGGCCGTCATGGATGAAGTCATCGCAGCCAGCGCCGCGTGGATTCAGGGCTGTAAGGCGGGCTAGATGCGCAGGTCATTGAGCTTTCCGCCTGCAGCCGGCCTTTATATAAACAGGTGTAAAAACCCAAAAGACCCGCCCACTTTCTGCCTGGCGCAGCAGAATGAGCAGGAAAATAGTAGAATATTCCCAATTCATTATTAACCGGAGTTTGTTTTGTGGAAAATTTCACCCCTGTTTCTGCCTTAACGGGCGGCGCGCTGATCGGCATCAGCGCAACCCTCCTGCTGCTGTTCAATGGCCGCATGGCCGGCATCAGCGGCATCATGAACGGCGTATTCAACTCGTCCGGAAGCGAAATGAGCTGGCGGCTTGCCTTCCTGGCCGGCCTGGTCATCGGCGCAGTTTTATTCAGCCTGATTGCGCCTGACTTCATTGCAATGCGGCAAAACTATCCTTTAGGACTATTGGCAGCGGGTGGATTCCTGGTCGGTTTCGGCACCCGTATGAGCAACGGCTGCACCAGCGGCCATGGCATTTGCGGCATCGCCAATTTATCGCCGCGCTCGATACTGGCCACGCTGACTTTTATGGCCGGCGGCATTGTGACTGTATACATTATCCGCCATGTCCTGGAGCTGACTGCATGAAAAGAATCCTGCTCGCTCTCTTAAGCGGCATTCTATTCGGCATAGGGCTGTCGCTGTCGCAGATGGTCAATCCCGATAAAGTGCTGGGCTTTCTCGACATCACCGGCAACTGGGACCCGAGCCTCATGTTTGTCATGATCGGCGCTCTTGCGGTGGCGTTTGTATCTTTCAGGTGGGTGCTGAAGCGCCCGGCTCCCATACTGGACGACGGCTTTCACGTTTCCAAACGCCGGGAGATCGATAAACCTTTGCTATTGGGAGCCGGCCTGTTCGGCATAGGCTGGGGAATGACCGGCTATTGCCCGGGGCCTGCTGTATCTGGCTTGGGATTGGGCACACTGGAAGCACTGGTCATGGTCGCTTCGATTTATGCCGGATTCTTTGCCCAGAAATGGTTTGCCGAAAGAAAATAAAAAGTTGTAGGGTATGCATCGCATACCTTTTTCGACGTTTATCGGCTCCGCACTCTAAAAAGGTACGCGGTGAGTACCCTACAACTTGATATGTGGAATGTTAAACCAGATGCCCCCACATATCGTACTCATCGGCCTCTTCCAGTTCGACTTCAACAAAGTCCCCGACTTTCAGATGCGTTGCGCCATCGATGAATACCTGGCCATCGATTTCCGGCGCATCGGCCTTGCTTCTGGCGACAGCGCCTTCCTCAACGACTTCATCGATCAGCACAGCCTCAATGCGGCCTACGCGCTGCTGCAGGCGTGCAGCGCTGATCTCGGCCTGATGCGCCATGAAACGCGCTAAACGCTCCTGCTTGACTTCTTCAGGCACCTGATCCGGCAATTCATTGGCAACTGCGCCTTTGACCGGCGAATAGGCAAAGCAGCCGACCCGGTCCATTTGCGCCTCGGTCAAAAAGTCGAGCAATTCTTCAAACTCCTGCTCGGTTTCGCCCGGAAAGCCGACGATGAAGGTGCTGCGCAGAGTGATATCGGGGCAGATTTCGCGCCATGCCCGAATTCTTTCCAGGTTATTTTCGCTGGCGGCCGGGCGCTTCATCAGCTTCAGTATGCGACTGTTGGCATGCTGAAACGGTATGTCCAGATAAGGCAGGATTTTGCCTTCGGCCATGAGCGGAATCACGTCATCGACATGCGGATACGGATACACATAATGCATGCGCACCCAGATGCCCAGATCGCCCAGCGCTTCAGCCAGATCATAAAACCGCGTTTGTACGGAACGGCCTTTCCAGTCGCGGCTCTGGTACTTCAGATCCAGGCCATAGGCGCTGGTATCCTGCGATACGACCAGCAGTTCCTTGACGCCGGCATTGGCCAAGCGTTCGGCTTCGTACAGGACATCGTCGACAGGCCGGCTGACCAGGTCGCCGCGCATGGACGGAATAATGCAGAACGTGCAGCGGTGATTGCAGCCTTCGGAAATTTTCAAATAAGCATAATGACGCGGCGTCAGCTTGATGCCTTGCGGCGGCACCAGGCTGGTAAACGGATCGTGAGGCGGCGGCAGATGCTCGTGCACTGAAGCCACGACTTCTTCCAGGGCATGCGCGCCGGTCACTTTCAGCACCTGCGGATGGCGGGCGCGGATTTCAGCTTCTCTGGAGCCCAGGCAGCCGGTCACGATGACTTTGCCGTTATGAGCCAGCGCTTCACCGATGCTGTCGAGCGATTCCTCGACCGCGGCATCGATAAAACCGCAGGTATTGACGACTACCAGATCGGCGTCCTGATAAGTCGGTGAAATGGTGTAACCTTCGGCGCGTAGCTTGGTTAGAATCCTTTCGCTATCGACCAGGGCTTTCGGGCAACCCAAACTAATAAAACCGATATGTGGGGCAGTCTTTGAGGCAGTCATTTCAATCTCTATAATGTTAAACAGCCGGGTTAAGCCGGATTTGCAATAATAATGGCGCGCTTGGGTGCGGGCAGGCCTTCGCGGGTAAGGTTCGGATCGTTGGGATCAAGAAAATCCTTGAGCGAATGAAAAGTCATCCATTCTGTCGTGCGTTGTTCTTCCGTGCTGGTCACAGTCACGTCGACAATGCGGATATTGGTGAAACCGCAGCGCTTCATCCAACCGACCAACGTATCGCAAGTCGGCAAGAACCAGACATTGCGCATGCAGGCATAGCGGCCTTCGGGCACCAGCACCTGCCCCGGCCCGCCGTCTATGACCAGCGTTTCCAGCACCAGTTCACCGCCCGGCCGCAGACTTTCTTTTAATTCGAGCAGATGATCGATAGGCGAACGGCGGTGGTACAGCACGCCCATGGAAAAGACCGTATCGAACAGTTTCAGGCCATAAGGCACTTCTTCCATGCCAATCGGCAACACATAAACAGGCGCCTCGCCGTGCAGTTTTCGAATCGCCTGAAATTGCATGACGTTAAGCAGCAACGGGTCAATACCGACCACCATGCGGGCTCCAGCCCCGAGCATGCGCCAGCAGTGATAGCCGTTGCCGCAGCCGACATCCAGCACCAGGCGATTGGCTAACGGCGCGATGTGGTTTTTCAGGCGATCCCATTTCCAGTCCGAATGCCATTCGGTGTCAATTTTAATGCCAAACAGATCATAAGGACCTTTGCGCCACGGGTGCAAAACCTTGAGCTGGTCTTTTAACTGCTGACAGGCTTCATCAGTCAGATCTTCAGGGCAGCCTATCCGTACGGCATCGGCATCTAACGATGCGCCAGTATGTTCCGGTTTCGGCAATTGCTCGATCAGCGCCTGCCATTGAGCCAATGTGCCGTGATTCGCCGGTTCGAATGTTCGGGCCAGCTGTTGCGGCAATATCTGAGCCCAAGCATCGGCCTTGGCCTCGAGCAGCGTTTCAATTAAAGGTTGATAATCAATCATTCAGGTAAGTTAAATGCGCTGTCCGTGCCGGGCACAGCATTAACTGAAAAAAACGGGGAATTGTGCAGGTCGGAGCTAGTGGGCATTGCCACGAAGCTTGTAAGCTTCGTGGCAGTCAAAACTAAAAGACGAGAGCCGGGCAATTAAGACCTGGCGGATGTTGAACCTGAAGCAAGCGCTTCAGCGTTGCGTTTGGCCAATCCGTCGATCACCGCGGCCAGTGAACCCTTGGTTTTGACTTCATTGGTGAAAGTCGTACGGTAGTTGGTCACGAGACTGACGCCTTCAATCATAATATCGTAGGCTTTCCAGTTGCCTTGGCTCTGCACCATCCGGTAATTTACCGCAACAGGCTGAATGCCGGGTTGCAGAACTTCGGTTTTGACGACGGCTTTTGTCGCGCCTGGCTCCATTTCCAGCGGCAGAAACCGGACTGTCCAGTCGCGGAACTCAACGAAGGCTCTGGAATAGGTCCTTATCAGCAGCGTCTGGAATTCCTGCTTAAAACGCGCCCGTTCATCATTGGTGGCGGTTTTCCAGATCGGGCCCAGCACCAGTGCGGAGATTCTGTCGAAATCGGTATGCGGCATAATGACTTCATTGACAAATCGCGTAACCTGGACAAAATCCTGGGCGAACGTTTTGTCCTGCAATTTGGCGTGTAATTTTGTCGAGGCATCTTCAATCGCTTGTTGTGGAGGCAACAGATCAGCCGCCATGCCTTTTGTCATCGGCATGAAGCCGAGCAACACTGCAAATAAAACAAATACCGTATATTGTTTAGCCTTCATAAAACCCTCTAAGAATTGAAACTAGCGAATACTTTCTATTTTCGAATATCAGCGACCCATATTCCCTGATAAAATAAATCCCAAGCCAAACAGTCCGTCAAGCTGACTTGACGGAGTGCATGACTCAAGCCAGAGGTTCTGATAACTTTCCAAACCCATGACTATGGATAAGATGACATATAATAACATCAATTTCCCCCGCACACGCATGAGAAGAATGCGTTATAACGATTTTTCCCGCCGTTTAATGCGCGAACACCGCTTATCCGTTGATGACTTGATTTACCCGATGTTTGTCACCGAGGGCACGAATCAAAGAGAAGCCATTGCCTCGATGCCGGGCATAGAGCGGCTCTCCCTGGACTTGTTGCTGGAAGAGGCGCATGCGCTTTATGATCTCGGCATTCCTGCCATTGCGCTGTTTCCGGTAACGTCTCTGGATAAAAAGTCCGATGACGCCGCCGAGGCTTACAACCCTGACGGCCTGGCTCAGCGTAGCGTAAGGGCTTTAAAGAAAGCCTTGCCGGAATTGGGCATTATTACCGATGTCGCCCTCGATCCCTTCACGTCTCACGGGCAGGACGGCCTGATCAATCAGGACGGCTATGTCATGAACGACGAAACGATAGCCGTGCTGGTCAAGCAGGCGCTATCCCATGCCGAAGCCGGAGCCGATATCGTCGCGCCTTCGGATATGATGGACGGACGCATCGGCGCGATAAGAGAAGCGCTGGAAGCCCAAAATCATATCAATACGCGCATACTTGCTTATTCCGCCAAATATGCATCGAGCTTTTACGGCCCTTTCCGAGATGCCGTCGGCTCGGCCGGCAATCTGGGCAAAGGCAATAAATACAGCTATCAGATGGACCCGGCCAACTCCGATGAGGCGCTGCGCGAAATTCAACTGGATCTGCAGGAAGGCGCCGACATGGTCATGGTCAAGCCCGGCATGCCCTATCTCGATATTATCCGCCGCGTAAAGGACCAGTACGGCGTGCCGACTTTCGCCTATCAGGTCAGCGGCGAATATGCCATGCTCAAAGCGGCCGCCATGAACGGCTGGCTGGATGAGAAACAGGTTGTTCTGGAATCCCTGCTGGCCTTCAAGCGCGCCGGCAGCGATGCGATTCTGACTTATTTTGCCAAATCCGTGGCGCAATGGTTGCGGGACTAATCAGTTGTTGCCTTAACGCTCTGAAACAAGCATTTTTCATAACCCTAAATCTGGAATCCGTACCATGTCAGAAGATTATCTAATTCCCCCCAAGCGAAGGTTTCACTTTGAAGAAGCCATCCTGGTCCTGCTGCTGATCCTGTCGCTGGTAGGCATCGGCATCAACGATTTTTCTCCTGCCGATGGTTTGGGTTACTGGATTATCATGGTGTTCGTGTTCGGCCTGTTCGGGATACTGATCGGCTGGCTGCAATCCAAGCATAATATCGACGATTTCAAGAAAATAGTGCGCGAGCAGTCCATTCACTGGCTCACTTCCCTGATAGTGGTCGGCGGCGCGTTCTTAGTGCAAAAGTCCGGCCGCATTGATCCTGAAAGCGCGGGATTGGTCATTTTATTGATTTTGTCGCTATCGACCATCCTCGATGGCCTGCGGGTAGGCTGGCGCTTCAGTCTGGTTGGGCTGTTCATGGGCACTTCCGCCGTTGTTGCCGCTTACACGGAACACTTTCTGTGGATAGAAATACTGATCGCTATTAGCATCGTACTGCTGACGATTTTGTGGGAATACTGGATGGAAAAAAGAGAATAGCCATGATGACAACAGATCGCTATGCCGTTTTCGGCCATCCCATCAAGCACAGCAAATCCCCTAGAATCCATCGGCTTTTCGCCGAGCAGACAGGCCAATCGCTTGAATATACCGCGCAGGATGTGCCTGCCGAACAATTCGAGGGCGCGGCCACGGCTTTTTTCGCCGCAGGCGGCAGAGGGCTGAACTGTACAGTCCCCCTGAAAGGACTGGCCTGGGCTTTTGCCGACGGTAAAACCGAGCAGGCTCAGCTTAGCCAGGCGGTCAATACGCTCGCCGTACAGGCAGACGGCTCTATTCTCGGTGATAATACGGACGGCAAAGGCTTGGTAACGGACCTGACGACCAACCATGCCCTCGCCTTAACGGGAAGCCGGATTTTAATCCTGGGCGCTGGCGGCGCCGGCAGAGGCATCATAGGTCCTCTCCTTGAGCAGGCCCCGCATTCCATCGTCATCGCCAACCGCACTGTCGAAAAAGCCGTCGATCTGGCGCAAGCTTTCCATCACAAGGGAGTTGTCAGCGGCTGCGGGTTTGACGACTTGCAGAGCCGGCAATTTGATTTGATTTTAAACGCGACCTCGGCCAGTTTAAGCGACCAGCTGCCACCTTTGCCCGATGGCCTGCTAGCTGAAAACGGCGTCTGCTATGATCTCGCCTATGGCAACGAACCGACGGCTTTCGTGCGCTGGGGGCTCAGGCAAAACGCGGCAAAAAGCCTGGACGGACTTGGCATGCTGGTCGAGCAGGCAGCCGAGGCATTTTTTATCTGGCGCGGCGTTCGTCCTGAAACCCGGCCCGTTATTGAATTGCTCAACTCAGAGCGTCAGGCGTGAAAGAAACACGCGCCCAATCAATCGGCCTGCGCTTCATTTTGACCTATTTCAAATACTGGTCCTTCAAATGCATATAATGCTGAGAAGAATACTCCAGAAATTCTTTTTCAGACTCTTTTAAAGGTCTTGCCTGCTTGGCGGGCGCGCCCACGTAGAGATAGCCGCTTTCCAGCGTTTTTCCGGGCGGCACCAGCGCGCCGGCTCCCAGCATGACATAATCCTCGAGCACGGCATCATCCATAATGATGGCGCCGACGCCTATCAGACAGCAATTCCCGACAGTGCAGGCATGAACCACGGCCCGATGCCCGATCGTCACGCCTTTGCCGATCGTTAACGGATGCCCTTGCGGCGAAAACTTGCCGGCATGCGATACGTGCAATACGGCTCCATCCTGAACATTGGTGCCCTCGCCAATCCTGATGCTTTCCACATCGCCTCTGACCACCGTCATCGGCCATATTGACACGTCATCGCCGATCGTCACATCACCAATCACCACGGCGCTGTCATCGATATAGACGGACCTGCCGATGCTGGGCTGCTTATCATTGAATTTCCTGATTGCCACACTACCTCCTGATTGTTGACTATAATTTATGTTTTAAATGCATATGCAAAAAGACTAATTGATGCTCGTACGCACCGTGTTCCGGCTTGGCATATTAAAACATGATACATCAAAGGCGATGCGGGCAGATCATCTTCATAGATAAACCATGAAATTATGGCTAAATGCATCAGCTGTGCAGCACCACTGCCGGCAAACACCAACAAATGTTCATATTGCGGCTCATACAATGATGTCGATCTGAACAACAGGCATTCATATACCGCTATCCAGAGACGGCCTGACCGACTGTGCCCTCATTGCGAAAAACCCTTGCAAACCATCAATATCAACGGCACCGTTCTGATTGAGCGCTGTGAATATTGCTTCGGATTGTTTTTTGATCCCGGAGAAATAGACATCCTGCTTGAAAGCACTGTCCCGAACGTTTCCGATGCAAATCGGCAATATCTGGACAATATCAATAAGGATCGCCATCAAGCCAATAAAAAAGTCAAATACATCAAATGTCCTGTCTGCCGCACCCTTATGAACCGACGCGTATTCGGCCATCGCAGCGGCGTGGTTGTCGACCGCTGCAAAAACCATGGCATCTGGCTCGACAGCGGCGAAATAACCCATCTTATGGAATGGAAGAAGGCCGGCGGCCAGCTACTGCATGAGCGGACAATTCAAGTCGAAAAAAGAACAGGTCGTCACAAAATGACTCGGGATTATACTGGCGCATCCCCATCCGATTACGCGGACAAGAGCCTGGGAGTTGAATTATTAGAAGTCGTAGTTTCGCTTATCGGAAAGTACTTTGCCGATTAAAACTGCAGAATTCATATCATTGCGTGATATGTCCGGTGAGTTAAGCGAGGGGATTTGCCGGGCATAAACCATACCCGGCACTCATTCAAAAATGAGCAGCCGAAAATGCAGGACGCATTTCCGGTTATTTCTATTTATTTGCCTTCAGTGGCAGGTGCTGCTGGTGCTGATTCAGCAGGAGCTGATTCTGCTGGCGCTGATTCAGCAGGTGCTGTAGTTGCTGGTGCAGGAGTAGTCGCTGCAGGAGCCGACTCTGATGAGCTGCCTGTTGCAGGCGTAGTAGTTTCCTCTCCTTTATTGCAACCAGTCAATAAAGCCAAACCGAATAAACCTACTGCGATAATTTCTCTAGTTTTCATTGCATATCCTTCTTATTATATGGTTATTAACGCACTTTCCTTACCTGCAAAAAATTACAAGTAATTATTTATTTTAACATAGAGATTACTAGAGCTAATAATCAAAAAATTATTTCTCCAATAAAGTCTATATTCGGAATATAGATGGTATTCATAAACACTATAATACCGACCAGTAACAACTGGTTTAGACTGAATCTATAACATAAAACAACAGCTCCACATGACTGACAGCGGAAGCGGAATTTATTAATTTATGTAACCGGCATGAGATATCTTTTTCTCCATGCCGCATATTAACAAATTCACCCACAGAAAAACCGCTCGAGCTATAGACAATACTGTCTTGCTGTTTTAATGCCTTAATGCCCGGAAGAAAAACAGCCCGATAAGACGATGCTTGCCGGCCGGGCGGCATCAAGCCGATCACTTCGGATTCAAAGCCAAGCATTTCGATTCCCAAGCCTACGTCCTACTGATCAAGCCTATCTGCACTCTATTATCTTTAGCCGAAATCAGCGCAAAAATATCGCCGACCCCAATCTTTAAATCAGCGGATTTCCATAATATGTACAGCCCCTGGGCGCTGTTATTAATTATTTCAAAAGCGCCAACGAACACATCTTCAAGCAATTTGCTCTTCTCAATATCCGACGGTTTCCAGACTCGGCTATCGTATGAGATTTCCCTGCTGAACTTCAAGATTCTGTTTATTGCTGAACCCTGATGCTCTTTCCCGTAATGCATTTTCATCTGACGCATCCAGCCACAGCTTTCCGGCACCAGTTCCCAATCGGGAACCTGCCAGTTTCCCGACAATTCTGGAATCTTTATTTTTGAATCGGAATTAAATTTTCCGTTTCGTTTTTATTATTCTTGCACAGGAATCTTATTAAATTATTAAAACCAATAATGCCCAGGCCATCCCTCTGTTCGGCAATTCGGGTATATTTTCTTTTTTGCGCCAGGCCCAAAGACTGACCACGCGCATGGACAGTGGCCGGTTTATTGGCTTTAACACATCATGACCGACCACTTCCTGTTTTAATAACTGATAAAGATTTCTGAAAGTGAATAATTTTCAGCCAGCATCGCGTAGGCAAATGTAACAATATCGACATGCGCCCGCTCTTCCATACCGAGAGGAAATCCAGCGTCCAGATAGCTTTTTTCCAACTGGCCGACAAGATCTTCCAGGCAAGTATCGATTTCCTGCAAATAAGCCAAATGCTGCTGAGGATCGATCTCAATGCGGGTGAGCTTGCAAGAGAAAGAAAACTTCTTTGCCCGAATTGTAATCCCGCTTTATGGACAAGGTGCGCAGCCAGTCGATGAGCGCTTGCCTGTTAAGCGCAAATGGAATTTTATAATCGCTTAGATCCGACACCATCCTGAATCTTGAATTGTCCATTGTCCTCCTCAATAAATATACAAGTAGCGCTGACTGTGGCATTCAGTACAGTAGCGTTTTCATTATATTTTTAACCCTTCAGCGTCCTTTTAAAATATTGAAGAAATATTGAGGATGGAATTAAGCAGGGCGGAATTTAGATTCTGCCCTGCCCGTTTATTGCACGCGCCGCATGGCGAACAGAGCCAGCGCCAGGACTGTCAGACTGGGGAGAAACGCCATCAACGGAGGATTAAGGTCATAAATTAACCCCATGTGGCCGACGATTTTATCGAAAATATTGAAGCCCATGCCGATGATCACCCCTACCATCATCCTGCCACCGACGCTGACGCCTCGTTTAACGCCTATCACGAACGGCGCCGAAACCAGCAGCATGATGAAGGTGACCAGTGGATTAACCACGCGCCCCCAGAAAGCTAATTCAAAGGATTGAGATTTTTGATGATTTTCCTTAAGAAAATCTATGTACATCGCCAGATCATACAACGACATATTATCAGGGCTTATAACAACAACCTTCAGCAAATCCGGCGCAATCGATGACTTCCAAACCTGCTCGCTCTGTGCACTGGCGGCCATTTGCTCTGTTGAAATCTGTGATTGCCTGATGCCTTCCAGTTTCCACTGCTGATCCTTTAAAAAAGTCGCCTTGTCCGCATGCACAGATTGGCGCAACCGGCGCTGATCATCCAGTTCATAAATACTGATGTCAGCGAGATGCCCATCATCGATGATTTGCCGGACGTTGATGAACTTCTCGCCTTCACGCAGCCAAAGGCCATACCGGTAATTCATGGAAACTTGCTCATTCTGGGCAGTGGATTTGATTATCTGCGCCGTGCGTTCAGTCAAAGGCGCCACAAACTCGCCGACGACAATGGAAATCACTACTAAAATAGCACCGGCCAGCATCACTGCTTTAATAATGCCCAGAACGGACAGTCCAGCCGCACGCATGGCGATCAATTCGCGATTATTGCCCATAGAGCCCAATATGAACAAACTGCCCAGCAACGCCGATGACGGCATCAGCTCATAAAAAACCCGGGGAGAAGTCAGCGCCAGATAGGAAAAGATCTCCTTTAAGCCATAATGCCCTTTTCCCAGATCCTTTAACTCATCGCTAAAGGTGAACAGATTAAACAATGTCAATAATAATAGAATCGCAATCAGCGAACCTTTTAAAATCTCCTTGACGATATACTTCGTTAATACATTCACCTTGTCACCTTTTCCCTGATTTTCATCTTAACCCACTGCCATCCGTACAGTTTGATCAATAATCCAATGCCGACCAGCAACAATATCCAATAAACCCCAACACCGCCCAGCCAGGCAGGAATGGTCTCGTTAATGACCCAGCTCTGGCTGACGCGGATAAGATTTCCATAACTGAAATAGATCAAAAAGGCGACCATCATATTGCCGTAAACGCCGCCCCTGGGCGCACTCTGCGCCAACGGCACGGCAAGAAGCGTAAGAAAAATCATGCTCAAAGGAATGGAATAGCGGCGCTGCAATTCTGCAATGTCGCGTATGGCGTTAGAATTCTTCAGCACCTTCATCGGGATCGCCTCGCGGCTCACATTGATGACTGAGCTTTTCTCATCCAGCCTGACAGCGTATTCGGCAAAGTTTTCAATCACATAATCCACCGCTCCCGGCTGCCCCTGTATGCGCTCGCCCTGCTCCAGAATCATATAACGGCCATCTTTTAAATCCTCCAGCCGTCCTGCTTCAGCATTAATAATGGCCAGCTTGCCATTACGCTGCCTGTGTTGCACAAAAATCTTGTGCATCTTTTTATCTTTGCCAAGTTTTTCCACGTAAAAAACCAGATCCCCCTGGCTGTATTCGCTGAATTTTCCCGCCGCGACGCCTCTAATATCGGCGGATTGCTCATCCTGTTGCATCAAAGCCTCTGTCTTGGCCTCAGCCCAGGGCGACACATACATCGAGAGCCCTGCAGACACTATGCTCAACGGGAAAACCAGCAGAAATACCGCCCGATAAATTGTGCTGGCGCCGCCTCCGGCGGAAGAAACTGCCGACATTTCCTGATCGCGGTACATGCGGCCCAACACCATCAACACGGCCATGAATAAAGCGGCCGGCAGGAAAGCGATACTGGCAGTGACTATTTTCAAACCCAGAATGGTCAGCAATGTTTCATTGGAGACTTGCCCCTCAATCGCTTTATCCAGGATTCTGATAAATTTCCGACTGACGATTATGACGACAATCACGGTCAAAACAGCTAGCAATGTTTTGATTAAATCGCGCATAATCATCTTATCCAGAACGGTGATCCACGGACGCCGTCCCATTTTATAGCCTTGCGGCCAATCTGCTCCCAAAAGCCTGTCTCCCCATCAAAATATATTTGTGTTGTATAATCCGAAAAACAAACAGCCCATCTTGGCAGCGGCCGTCTAAGACGGCTTGCTCAAGATAACCATTCTCTCGCAACTACACGATAAAAAATTATGGACTATTCTATAGAAATCACGCCTTTAGAAAAACTGCAATCTGACTGTGTTATTGTTGGCGTTTACGAGGATCAGCAACTGAGTCCGTCGGCCATCGCCCTCGATGCCAGTACTCAGGGAATCATCAGCAACATCGTCAGCCGTGGAGATATCAGCGGAAAAAACGGCGAAACCGTCCTAATCAACGTCGTGCCCGACAGCGCCATCGAACGCATTTTACTGGTCGGTCTGGGCAAAAAAGAGCCTTTATCGGGCAAGAATTACCGCAAGGCACTGGCAGCGGCTATTAATAATCTGAAAAAGCCGCAAATAAAATCCGTCGCCTGCTGCCTGGCCGAATGTGATGTGACAACCGGCGATTGGCAGTGGAAAACGCGCCAAATCATCGAAGTCTTCAACGATGCAGTCTATCAATTTACCCACCTGAAATCCGACAAGGAAACGGAAAGCAAAATCGAGAAGGTTAGCATCTGCGCGCCGCAAAGCGAAAGCGCCCTGGCGCAAGCGGGACTGGAGCAGGGTCGAGCCATTGCCGAAGGCGTCAATTTAACCAAACACCTGGCCGACCTGCCGGGCAATATCTGCACCCCAACCTATCTTGCCGAACAAGCAGTCGAACTGGGCAAAAAATTCGACAAGCTCAATGTGAACGTGCTGGAAGAAGCCGATATGGAAAAGCTCGGCATGGGCGCTTTGCTGGCCGTCGCGCGCGGCAGCCGCCAGCCCGCCAAGCTGATCACGCTGGAATACCAGGGCGGCGATAAAAACGGCAAGCCGATTGTCCTGATCGGCAAAGGGCTCACCTTCGATGCCGGCGGCATTTCCTTGAAGCCCGGCGCGGGCATGGATGAAATGAAATACGACATGTGCGGCGGTGCGGCCGTTTTAGGCACTCTGCAGGCCGCCGCACAAATGGAACTGCCGCTCAATATCGTCGGCCTGATTCCATCGACGGAAAACCTGCCCGACGGCAACGCCGACAAGCCCGGCGATATTCTGACCAGCATGTCCGGCAAGACCATCGAAGTTTTGAATACGGATGCCGAAGGCCGTCTGATCCTTTGCGATACGCTGACCTATGCCGAACGCTACAACCCCGATGTGGTCATTGACCTGGCGACCCTGACCGGCGCCTGCCTGGTGGCTTTAGGCCGCGTGCCCAGCGGCTTGCTCGGCAACGACGACAGATTGTGCAATGAACTGATCGCGGCCAGCGAGACAGCCACCGACAGCCTCTGGCGCCTGCCGTTGTGGGAAGAATATCAGGAACTGCTCAAATCCAATTTCGCCGACATGGCCAACATCGGCGGCAAGGACGCCGGCACCATTACGGCGGCTTGTTTCCTGTCGCGTTTCGCCGAAAACTTCCGCTGGGCGCATCTGGATATCGCCGGCACGGCCTGGCGCACCGGCCCGGCCAAGGGCGCGACCGGCCGCCCCGTTCCGCTCTTGTGCCAATATCTGATTAACCGTACGCCCAAGGCCTAACAGCGCATGCCGGAAGTCAGCTTTTATCTATTGCCGTCACGCTCGCAACAGGAACGGTATCTGTTTGCCTGCAAGCTGATAGAAAAAGCCTACCGTAGCGGCCACTTCTGCTATGTGCTGACCGATTCGGCCGAACAAAGCGAAATCATGGACAACCTGCTCTGGACTTTCCGGGCAGGTAGTTTCATCCCGCACGAACGCTATACGAACGATACAGCCTCGCACCCGCGTGCGGAATGGCAGCGCCATGTCATCCTGATAGGCACGCAGAAGGCGCCTGAAAACTGGCAGAAAACCGTGATCAACCTTTCTTCGCAATGCCCGCAGGACCTCGAACAGATCGAGCGCATCCTGGAAATTCTCGATGACAGCGAGGAAACCAAAGAGGCCGGCCGGCAACGCTATCGCCAGTATCAGCAGTTGGAGCTGACCATTGCCACGCACAAGATTTAGCATGAAAATTTGAGATATAAGGCGCAATAACCTTGCTTCTTAAACGCATAACTTTTACAAAAACACAACACATCCATGGATAAAACATACGCTCCCCATTCAATTGAACAACGCTGGTATAAAATCTGGGAAGAAAAAGGCTACTTTGCCGCCAAAGAGGACGGCGAATCTTATTGCATCATGATTCCGCCGCCCAATGTCACCGGCAGCCTGCACATGGGACATGCGTTTCAGGACACGATCATGGATGCGCTGACGCGTTATCACCGCATGAAAGGCTGCAGCACCTTATGGCAACCCGGCACCGACCACGCCGGCATCGCCACGCAGATGGTCGTCGAACGCCTGATCAATGCCGAGGGCAAAACCCGCCATGATTACGGCCGCGAAAAATTCATCGAAAAAATCTGGGAATGGAAGGAGCAGTCGGGCGGCACGATTACGCGCCAATTGCGCCGCATGGGCTCTTCGCTGGACTGGAACCGGGAACGCTTCACCATGGACGAGGGCATGTCCGAAGCCGTTCAGGAGGTCTTCATCCGCCTGTACGAAGAAGGCCTGATCTACCGCGGCAAACGCCTGGTCAACTGGGACCCAGTCCTGCATACGGCCGTGTCGGACCTGGAAGTGCTGTCGGAAGAAGAAAACGGCTCGATGTGGCATATGCGCTACCCGTTGTCCAATGGCCAGGGCCATCTGATCGTAGCCACGACGCGCCCGGAAACCCTGCTCGGCGATGCCGCCGTCGCGATTCATCCGAATGACGAGCGCTACAAACACCTGATCGGCGAATTTGTCGAACTGCCGCTGACCGGCCGCCGCATTCCCGTTATTGCCGATGAGTATGTCGATCCCGAGTTCGGTACAGGCTGCGTCAAAATCACGCCGGCCCACGATTTCAACGACTACGAGGTCTGGACGCGGCATCGCAACGCATCGGCCATCAGCGAATTGCCGCACGGCGGCCTGATCAATATCTTTACGGTCGATGCCACCGTGCGCAGCAATCTGGACACGGAAGGTGACCTGATTCCGGCAAAATACATCGGCCTGGACCGTTTTGAAGCGCGCAAACAGATGGTCGCCGATCTGGAAGCCCAGGGCCTGCTGGAAAAAATCGTCGACCACAAGCTGATGGTGCCGCGCGGCGACCGTACCGGCAGCGTCATCGAGCCGCTGCTGACCGACCAGTGGTATGTCAGAGTCGAACCGCTGGCCAAACCGGCCATCGAAGCCGTCGAAACCGGCGCGATCAAATTCGTGCCCGACAACTGGAAGAACACCTACTTCGACTGGATGCGCAACATTCAGGACTGGTGCATTTCCCGGCAGATCTGGTGGGGGCACCGGATTCCGGCCTGGTATGACGATCAGGGCAATACCTACGTCGGCCGCTCCGAACAGGAAATCCGCGCCACGCACAACCTGCCGGCCGATTATGCGCTAAAGCAGGATGAAGATGTGCTCGACACCTGGTTCTCGTCCGCCCTGTGGCCGTTCTCGACCTTGGGCTGGCCCGACAAAACGCCCGAATTGGCCAAGCATTACCCGACCAGCGTCCTGGTCACCGGCTTCGACATCATCTTCTTCTGGGTCGCGCGCATGATCATGATGGGGCTGAAGTTCCAGGGCGACGTGCCATTCAAGGAAGTCTATATTCACGGCTTGGTCCGCGATGCCGAAGGCCAGAAGATGTCCAAGTCCAAAGGCAACGTGCTCGATCCCATCGATATCATCGACGGCATCGATCTGGAAGCCTTGGTGGCCAAACGTGTCTCCGGCATGATGCAGCCGCATCTGGCCAAAAAAATCGAGCAGGCCACGCGCAAACAGTTCCCGGACGGCATTTCGTCCTTCGGCACCGACGCGTTGCGCTTCACCTTCGCCTCGCTGGCTTCGACCGGCCGCGATATCCGCTTCGACCTGGCCCGTACCGAAGGCTACCGCAATTTCTGCAACAAGCTCTGGAACGCCGCGCGCTACGTGCTCATGAATACCGAAGGCCAGGATAACGGCTTGTCGGGTGCCTGCGAATATACGCAGGTCGACCGCTGGATTACTGCCAGATTGCATCAGGTCATTGCCGCAACGAGCAATGCCATCGACAACTACCGTTTCGATCTGGCGGCCCAGGCCATTTATGAGTTTACCTGGAACGAATACTGCGACTGGTATCTGGAACTGGCCAAAATCTCGCTGCAATCGGACAACGAAGCTCTGCAGCGCGGCACACGTAGAACGCTGTTGACAGTGCTGGAAAACGTATTGCGTCTGGCGCATCCTTTGATGCCGTTCATTACCGAGGAAATCTGGCAGCGCGTTGCGCCATTGGCCGGGGTCGAGGCCGAGACAATCATGCTGCAGCCGTACCCGAAAGCCGATGAAGCGCAGATCGATACAACGGCCATTGCCGAAATCAACTGGGTCATGAACTTCATCCTGGGCGTGCGCCGTATCCGCGGCGAGATGAACATAGCACCGGGCAAACCGCTGCCGGTCTTGCTTCAAAACGGTTCCGCCGCCGATAAAAACAGCCTGGCCAACAATCAGGTCTATTTGCTGAAACTGGGCCGACTTGAATCGATTAACTGGCTCGACGCCGATGAAGCGGCGCCCGAATCGGCGATAGCGCTGGTCGGCGACATGAAAATCCTGATTCCGATGGCCGGCCTGATCGACAAGGAAGCCGAACTGGCGCGGCTGGACAAGGAAATTCAGAAAATCATCAAGGAACTGCCCAGAATCGAAGGCAAATTAAGCAATCCGGCCTTCATCGATAAAGCGCCGGCCGATGTCATCGATAAGGAAAAAGCCAAACTGGCCGATTTACGTTCGTCATTGAACAACCTCGAAGAACAGCACCGCAAAATCCAGGCCTTATAAAGGCGCCGAAACACAGGGGGAAAACGCTTTCCCCCTGTATCCTCTCTTTTTGTCCTATTCATTGGACAAACCTCCTATTTGATCTATATTTGCTTTAGTTGCATTAAACCAATCGCATGACTACCGCATGGCTACCGTATTAACCGATCTACAATTCAATGGTCTCGCAAAATGCTTAATTCAAGGCGGCCTGCTGTCTGAAAATGATGCCCAAATCCACATTCAGGAAGCGCAAAAAAGAAAAATCCCGCTCATTTCCTATCTGGTCGCCAATAATTTTGTTGACAGCAGAGCCGCGGCAACAAAAGCCTCCACTGAATTCGGCATACCTTTTTTCGATCTGGATGCGATAGACTGCCGCAACCTGCCCGTCAAAGTGATCAGCGAAAAACTGATTCGCCAGCATCATGTGCTGCCTCTTTTTATACGCGGCAAAACACTGTTTGTAGCGGTCTCCGATCCGACCAATTTCCAGGCATTCGATGACATCAAGTTTCACAGCCTGCTTAAACCCGAAGCCATACTGGTCGAGGAAAACAAGCTCGTCAAGGCGATAGAAACCTCTTTAGAAGCGGCATCCGATACGTCCATGAAGGATCTTCTGCTCGACGAAGATCTGGAAAAACTGAATATTACCGGCGGTGATGAAAATGCGAATGAGGATATCAATTCTGAAATTGACGATGCCCCCATTGTGCGTTTCGTCAATAAAATCCTGCTGGATTCGATAAAAAAAGGCGCTTCCGACATTCATCTGGAACCTTATGAAAAAAACTTCCGTATCCGGTTCAGGTCTGACGGCATCCTGCACGAAGTCGCCAGCCCCCCGACCAGCGCCGCGAACCGCATTATCTCGCGCATCAAAGTCATGGCCAGGATGGATATCGCCGAACGTCGGGTTCCGCAGGACGGCCGTATTAAGATGTCCTTATCGAAGAATCGTGCGATTGACTTTCGGGTCAACACTTGTCCTACCTTATTCGGCGAAAAAGTCGTCTTGCGTATTCTGGACCCCACCAGCGCCCAAATCGGCATTGAAAAACTGGGTTTTGAACCGGAACAGGAAAAACTGTTTCTTGAAGCTATCCATAAGCCCTACGGCCTGGTCCTCGTTACCGGGCCAACCGGCAGCGGTAAAACAGTCTCACTCTATACAGGCCTGAACATCCTCAACAGCATCGAGCGCAATATTTCCACGGCCGAGGACCCTGTTGAAATCACGGTAGAAGGCATCAATCAGGTCAATATGAATCCCAAAGCGGGCCTGACGTTCGCCTCGGCCCTGCGCGCCTTTTTGCGTCAGGACCCCGATATCATCATGGTCGGCGAGATCCGCGACCTGGAAACGGCGGAAATCGCCATCAAAGCCGCACAAACAGGCCACTTGGTGTTATCGACCCTGCATACCAATGACGCCCCGCAAACATTGAACCGCCTCATGCAGATGGGCATTCCGCCTTTCAATATCGTCTCGGCCGTCAATCTGATTATGGCTCAGCGCCTGGCGCGACGCCTGTGCGAGCATTGCAAGAAACCGGCCGACTATCCGGCCAAAGCCCTGGTCTCTGCAGGTTTTAAAGAGGAAGAGCTGGATAATCTGCAACTCTTCAGTCCTGTAGGCTGTGAGCATTGTACGAACGGCTATAAAGGCCGGGTCGGCATCTATCAAGTCATGACATTGAGCGAAAAAATGCGCTCGCTCATTCTTGAAGGCGGCAATGCCATGCAGCTCGCAGAGCAGGCAAAGTCCGAAGGCATCAATGATTTGCGGGCATCGGGCTTGAACAAGGTGCGCATGGGCATTACGACTCTCGAAGAAATTGACCGCGTAACGAAGGAATAATTATGGCAGAACAAACCGAACAGCTGGATTTCATCTGGGAAGGCGTCGACAAAAGCAGAAAAAAAACCAAGGGGTTGATTACTGCAAAGAGCGAGATGATCGCGAGAACCGATTTAAGACGCATGGGCATACGCGTCACCAAACTCAAGAAAAAACCCAAGCCCTTATTCGGCGCCAGAGTGCAATCAATCACGCCGGGCGATATAGCGGTCTTTGCCCGGCAATTGGCGACCATGCTGGAAGCGGGCGTGCCTTTAGTGCAATCTTTCGACATCATCGGCAAAGGGCACGATAATCCCAGCATGCAGAAAATGCTGTTGGAGATTAAAGCGGATATTGAAGGCGGCGCCACTTTGGCTGAAGCCCTTAACAAGCGGCCGCAGCAATTTGATGAACTTTTCTGCAACCTGGTCCAGGCGGGCGAGCAGGCCGGGGTACTGGAAACGCTGCTGGATAAGATCGCGACTTACAAGGAAAAAACCGAATCCCTGAAAAAGAAAATCAAGAAAGCGCTGACTTATCCTATTGCGGTATTGGTTGTCGCATTTATCGTCACGGCCATTCTGCTGCTTTTTGTCGTGCCTGTTTTTCAAGAACTTTTCCAGAGCTTTGGCGCCGACTTGCCGGCGTTCACAATGTTTGTAATCGGCATATCGGAATGGATGCAGGAATGGTGGTGGCTATTTTTCGGCAGCATCGGCGTGGCCATCTATACCTATCTTTTCTTCCAGAAACGTTCGCGGCCGTTCAACCACTTCATGGATAAAATGTTCCTGAAAATACCCATAATTGGTATGATTTTACACAAGTCGGCCATCGCCCGCTTCTCAAGGACCCTATCGACGATGTCCGCAGCCGGCGTGCCGCTGGTGGAAGCGCTGGAGTCAGTGGCCGGCGCTTGCGGAAATGTTATTTACGCCGACGCGGTTCTGAGAATGCGTGAAGAAGTAGCCATGGGACAGCGCCTGCAATTTGCCATGCAGCAAACTCAACTGTTCCCTCACATGGTCATGCAGATGCTTGCCATCGGCGAAGAATCGGGCTCTATCGATGAAATGCTGGCTAAAGTGGCCGATTTTTATGAAGAAGAAGTCGACAATCTGGTCGATAATTTAAGCAGTCTGATGGAACCCATAATCATGGTAATCTTAGGCATTCTGGTCGGCGGCCTGATCGTTGCCATGTATCTGCCTATTTTCAAACTCGGCGCGGCCGTCGGTTAACCGTTAAAATAGCCGCAAAACATTTAATCATTCAACCTGCGCTCCAGTAACATGGAGCGTTTCTTTTCCAAAACACATGATGCAACAGCTGAGTATCCTTTTAAATTCCCCCTATATTCTATCCGCACTGGCGGGCATTATCGGCTTGATGGTCGGCAGTTTTCTCAATGTCGTCATCTACCGATTGCCGATCATGATGCAGCGCAACTGGAAAAAGGACTGCATGGAATACCTGGAGCTTAGCCAGGAAGAAACGCCTGCAGCAGAGCCTTTCAATCTGGCTTTTCCGCTGTCGCACTGCCCAAACTGCAATACGCCCATCAAGCCGCATCAAAACATACCCGTTATCAGCTATTTATTTTTAAAAGGTAAATGCGCGCAATGCCGGACGCCTATTTCTTCGCGCTATCCGATAATAGAAGCTTTCACGGCGGTCGCATCTGTCATCGTGGCCTGGCATTTCGGCTATACGCCGCAAACGGCCTTTGCGCTGGTGCTGACCTGGTCGCTGATCGCATTAAGCGGCATCGATATTGACCATCATTTACTGCCGGATTCCATCACGCTGCCGGCATTATGGCTGGGATTATTTTTAAGCCTGTTTGCGCTCTTTACGGATGCGCACTCCAGCATTATAGGAGCCATTGCCGGTTATCTGGCGCTTTGGACTGTCTATCATCTGTTCAAACTGGTTACGGGAAAAGAAGGCATGGGCTATGGCGATTTCAAATTGCTGGCTTTATTCGGCGCCTGGCTGGGTTGGCAGAGCCTGCCCGTTATTATCCTGTTGTCATCCCTGGTGGGTTCGGTCATAGGCATCGCCATGGTTGTTCTCGTCAACCGCGACCACAGAATTCCCATCCCGTTCGGCCCTTACCTGGCAATGGCAGGCTGGATCGCATTGCTCTGGGGCCATGACATCAACCAGCTTTATCTGACCCAAGTAGGCTTATAAAAACATGCTTAAGATCGGCCTGACCGGCGGCATCGGCTGTGGCAAAACGACTGTCGCGCGCTTGTTTGCCGAACTCGGCCGCCCCGTCATCGATGCCGACCAGATCGCCCATCAGCTTGTCGCCAAAGGGCAACCCGCACTCGCGCAGATAGCACTGCAATTCGGCGCCGACATACTCGCTCCGGATGGCTCACTGAACAGGACCAGGCTCAGGGAAGTCGTTTTTTCCGATCCGGCCCAAAAGCAAAAACTCGAAGCCATCCTCCATCCCCTGGTTTATCAGTCCATTCAGGCAGAACTCGAAAGGCTGGATGCACCTTACTGCATCATCGCGATACCGTTATTGTTTGAAACCAATATGGCCCATTTTGTTGACCGGGTGCTGGTCGTGGATTGCCCGGTCGAAATACAGATAGCACGCGTCAGAAAGCGCGATCAGCTTACGCTTGATAGAATCCAGTCGATCATCGACAGCCAGGTGTCACGGGACTTTAGAAAATCGCATGCCGATGATCTTATCGATAATTCGGAATCGGATTATAGACTTGCAGAACAAGTCAAAAAACTGCACAATTTGTATCTCTCATTAAGCGCCAGCTAGGATATACTTATTCGTGAACAACTTTATCACCTATGAATTTCCACTCAATGAACGAATCCGGGTTTTCATACGGCTCGAACAACTGTTTCAACAATTCAATCATTTTCTAGTTGGGCCGACAGTGGCCGACAAACGCGCCGCACTCAGCAGTCTGCTTGACATCATGATGATCTTCAGGCGCAACGACCTGAAATCGGAAATTCTGAAAGAACTGGATCGCCATGCCAAGGTACTGAACAAGGTCGCTAGCAGCGACAATGTGGATACCGACAAGCTGATGCAGCTGCTGGGCCAGGTCACCCAGACCAGCAAGCGGCTCTATGCCGTCAGCGGCAAAATCGGCATTAACGTCATGGAAAGCGACTTGTTCCAGAGCATCGCCCAGCGCAGTTCAATACCGGGCGGCACCTGCTCTTTCGATCTTCCTGAATTTCATTACTGGCTGGAACAGGATGAGTCCGTCCGTTTGAAGGACCTGGAGCACTGGAGCAGTCCGTTTACGGATATCCGCACGGCCATTGATCTAATTCTCAGCTTTATACGCAACAGTAATGCGCCGACCCAAGAAGTCGCCGAAGCCGGTTTTTTTCAGTTATCCCTGGACCGAAGCCAGCCGTTCCAATTGCTGAAAGTGAGCGTGGACAAATCCATCCATTGCTTTGCGGAAATCAGCGGCGGCAAACACCGCTGCACTATCCGATTCATGACGCCGCCTTCGGATGATAAGCGTCCGACACAAACGCCGGATGATATTCCTTTTTCCTTGACCTGCTGTTTGTTCTAATGCCGTCATCGGACAAGCCGCTTGTCGTCAAATGCCCCACTTGCAAACGCCCCGTGCCCTGGACGCCCGAGCAGAAATTTAAGCCTTTCTGCTGTGAGCGCTGCAAACTGATCGATCTGGGAGAATGGGCCATGGAAGAAAAGAAGATTCCCGGCGAGCCCTTGTCAGAGGACGGTGATGAAAACAACGACTGGCATTAGCTCAATCCAGAAATGCCCTGATCGCCGCAATCCCCTGCCCGCCGGCCTGTCGTGCTGTCGATAGACAAGACAGAGACATGCCTCCTAAGGCATAAACCGGTAAATTAGCCTTGGAAACCAGTTCGGCGAATTGCTGCCAGCCCAATGCCTGGGCTCCAGGATGCGTTTGAGTCGGCAGCACGGGCGCCAGCACGGCAAAGTCGACGCCAATGGCCTGCGCATGCTGCAATTCCTGTAGATTATGGCAGGAAGCCGCCAGCCATTTGATGTTGCCGGGCCGCTGGCCGAGCGCCATCAGATGCCGGCTGGTTAAATGAATGCCGCTTGCATCAAGTTCACAGGCTGCTGCCACGGCAGAATTCACCAGCAATAAAGCGCCCCGCTCCTGGCATAAAGGATAAGCCCGCTCGATAAACTTTTCGACAGCCTGCCGAGGCGCCGTCTTCAACCTCGCCTGTATCAGCCTGACGCCCCGGTCCAATATCTTTTGCAGGTTGACCAGCAACAGCGATTCATCGACATCATCCAGAATCGCATAATAAGCCGGCAACCGGGCCGCGGTGACTATAGGCCGGTTGGCGGCCGGAAATTCATGCTGATCCAGTTCATCGGGAGCTACCCATTTAAACAACTGGCCCTCACAGCCTCTGGCATGACCCGAGAACTGTTCCACCAGAAACACATGCAGCTGCACCGCCAGGTCAGGGTATTGATGCTCAATGGTGATCAGCGGACTGGCATTCTCGACAGCAATATCAAGCTCTTCCTTGAGCTCGCGGCTTAGCGCCTGCTCAGCCGTTTCGAGAGGCTCGATTTTGCCGCCCGGAAACTCCCATAAGCCGCCTTGGTGCAAAGACCGGTCGCGCAATGAAATCAAAATCTGCCCGGCCGCGTTTTTCACCACGCCCACGGCAACCTGAAGAGGTTTCATACCCAATACCGTCGATTAAGTTCTGTATTCCGCATTGATCTTGACATAATCATACGAAAAATCGCAGGTCAAAACTTCCTGACAGGCATCGCCGCGTCCCAGTGTCACGGTCACGGTGATTTCCTGCTGATCCATGACCCGTTGACCGGCTTCTTCGGTATAGTCATCGGCGCGGCCGCCGTTCCTGACGATACAGACCTCATCCAGATAAATCTGCACCTTGTTCAGATCCATGTTTTCCACGCCCGCGCGCCCTACGGCAGCCAGAATCCGCCCCCAGTTGGGATCGCTGGCGAAGAAGGCAGTCTTGACCAGCGGCGAGTGCGCGATGGTCTTGCCGACGCGCACGGCTTCCTCATCAGAGGCCGCCTGCTTGACCACGATGCGCATCAGCTTGGTGGCGCCCTCGCCGTCCCGGACGATGGCTTCAGCCAGTTGCTTGCAGACTTCCATGACGGCCTCGGCAAAAATCCGGTAATGATCGCTGCCTGCCTCGATTTCCGGCGCCGCCGAGCAGCCGCTGGCCATCAGGACGCAGGCGTCATTGGTCGATGTATCGCCGTCGACCGTGATGCGGTTAAACGATTGCTCCACGGCCTGAGCCAGACACTGCTGCAAAAGCGGCTGCTTTATTTTGGCGTCTGTGGCCATAAAACCCAGCATCGTCGCCATGTTCGGCTGGATCATGCCGGCGCCTTTGGAAATGCCGTTGATCGTGACCGATTGGCCCGCAATCGTGAAGACTTTGGACACGCCTTTAGGAAAGGTGTCAGTCGTCATGATTGCGCGCGCAGCCTTATCCCAGTTGGCAGCCGAAAGCTTTTGCACGGCAGCCGGCAAGGCGGTCTTGATTTTCCCGACAGGCAGGGGCTGACCGATAACACCCGTCGAGAAAGGCAGCACCTGACTGGCGCCGCCGCCCGCCGCCTCAGCCAGATCCGCGCAAGTTGACAGAGCATCCCGCATGCCCTGATCGCCAGTGCCGGCATTGGCATTGCCTGAATTGATCAACAGCCAGCGCGGCGCCTGGGTCAGGTGCGCCTTTGCCACATGCACGGGCGCGGCGCAAAAGGCATTCTGCGTGAACACCGCCGCGCAGCTTGCGTTTTCAGGCATTTGTATCACTAAAATATCATCGCGTTCGGTCTGCTTGATGCCCGCACAGGCGGTGCCCAGCGTAATTCCCGCTACTTCATGCATGACCGGAAAGTGGTATCCCTGAGGGAGTACTGCCATGGTTTAATCCTTCTAGGTTTTGAAAAATACGAAAACTCGATCAATTTTTTTAACACTGGCACTCATCAATGCGCACTGTTTTTTGATTTTTTCCAGCTGCAGCGGCTGCTGGCAGACGGCAAAAGGCAGAATGACTTCAACTTCAATCTGCCCGTCGAGATAATGAATTCTGAAATCTTCGATCGCCTGCTTGAAGTCGGCCAGATAATGCTCCAACAGCTTCTGTACGTCGCCGCGCAACAGCGGTCTGGATTTGTCGGATATACCTTCATCATCCTCGGGATCGACATGCACCAGCACATCCATGACGTCGTCGAAGCGCCTGATCAAATCATCCCTGACCGCATCGCCGATCATATGGCCTTCCGATACGGTGATGCGCGGATCGACGACGATATGTGCATCGATATAAGCGTCTTCGCCCATCTGCCGCGTGCGCAGCAGATGGATGCCTTCGACGCCGTCGATTTGATGAATGGCTGCGCGGATTTCAGCGACCAGCTCGGGCGGCAGGGACGTATCGACCAGCTCCTTGATGCTGTCAAAGACCAGGCTCAAGCCAATCTTGCCCACCATCAGCGCGACCACGGCAGCGGCAATAGCATCGGCGAAAGGATAGCCCAGCAGCACAGCCGCAATACCCGCCAGCACTACCACTGAAGAGAAGGCATCGCTGCGCTGATGCCAGGCATTGGCCAACAGCAATTTCGAGCGGGTCCTTTTGGCGATGCGCTTGGTATAGTGGTACAGCCATTCATTAATCAGGATGGAGAGGACTACAATGCCCAAAGTGCGGGCATCCGGCACATGTAAGGTTTCCGGTACGGCAATGTGTTCCATCTCATGCCAGACAATGGCGCCGGCGACAGCGATTAGGCCGACGCCCAGAATACCCGTCGCTATCGTCTCAAAGCGGCGATGGCCGTAAGGATGCTCGTGATCGGCTTCGCGACTGCCCAGTTTGATGGCGATAATCACCAGCAGGTCGCTCAGCAAGTCCGACAGGGAATGAATGCCGTCGGCAATCAATGCCGCCGACTGTCCCAGGATGCCGAAACCGATCTTGATGCAGGTCTGAACAATATTGACCAGCGCCCCGACATAGGTCGCCCTGGCTTTCAGCTTATCAGCGGTTGCGGCATCGAGGACCTCAGCCATTACCCGCCCACTTCCAGCACAATGATATATTCGCCGTCATCGGCGCGGGTTTCCAGCACCTTATGGCCGTTGATGCGGCACCAGGCCGGAATGTCCTGCATGACGCCCGGATCGGTGCCGATCACCTCGAGCTGATCGCCGGCCTTGAGCTGTTTTACCTTGTCCTGCGTGCGGATGACCGGCAACGGGCACAACAGGCGTCTTGCGTTTAACGTTTCCTTAATCATATGAACCACGCCTCGGGAATCTGATCAGCAGGCAATGGCTTGACCTGAACCGTTCTTGCCGAGCCGTCTTTGCCCGTAATGCTGACATCAACCTGATCGGCATCGCGGCCCTGGCCGTAGCGTGCGGTAATCGCAGCCGCCAACTGCAGATCCTCATCGGAAGGCGAACCGTCGATCAACACCAAGGGCCCGTTATGGCTCGTGCAGTTCATCATCATGAATTCTTTCTTGTAGCCCTGCAGAAAGCGGCCTTCGCCCTCTTCCCGCGCGACGATCAATTTGAAATTCGGCTGGGGCCGGATATGGCGCCCGACTTTCAATAGCATAATATCGTCGAGATCATAGGCTCGATTGTCGTCACGCGCCTTCCATAAATCGACCAGTTTGGCTGAATAGTTGGCATCGGTCAGAAAACAGCAGCCGCCGGCCGGCTGCGAATACTCGCTGAAACCGTATTGCTCGGCCAGCGCCATCTGCGGCTTGCGCGACCGGCCGCTGAAATCGTACAGTTTTTCCCGGTCTACCCAGCCCTCGCGTTCAGGCAAGGTAGCCGGTAGATTCTTCGCGCACAAAGGCCGCAGCAGCAAGTCGTCGGCGCCGGACTCGCGCGCGACGACGGGCATGGTGTCCTTGCGCTGCGACATCGGCCGCTGGCCGATCACTTCACCGGTAATGATGAAATCGAAGCCGTTTTCGGCGATCCACTGCTTGGCCTTGTTGACCATGAAAATCTTGCAGTCCAGGCACGGGTTCATGTTGGCCCCATAGCCGTGCTTGGGATTGATCAGCACATCCTTGTATTCCTCGATCACATCGATGATATGCAGCTTGATGCCCAGCTGTTCGGCCACCCACAAGGAATTATTGCGCTTGGGCTTGGCCTTGTCCCGGGCCCTGATGGCATGCGTGTGGCCTTCCACGCAAAAGCCGGTAAAAAAGTTGATGCCTTCGACATGAACGCCCTGCTCCTGAATTGCCTTCGCCGCCAGCATCGAATCCAGTCCCCCGGAAATCAACGCCACCGCTTTTCTTTGTTGACTCATAACGCTTAAAAAAATGCTCAAAAATTAGCCTATTATACCCGTTTATTTGGCAATGCGACTTCAACTTCTCCGGTTATCGCCTAAACTTTGGCGTTTAATCGTTATTCCCGGGATTTATCGCAATATGGAATTCAAAGACTACCTTAAAATTCTGGTTCTCAAAGACGGCTCCGACCTTTACCTGACCGTGGACGCGCCGCCGGCCGCCAAATTTGAAGGCTCGCTGAAGCCTTTGGAAAACATCCGGCTGACCAGGGAGCGCATCAAGGAAATCGCCTACAGCCTGATGGATGAAGAGCAGCAGAAGGCGTTCGAACAGGCGCCCGAGATGAACCTGGCGCTTTCCGAACCCGGCATCGGCCGCTTCCGCGTCAATATTTTCAAGCAGCGCAACAATCTGGCGCTGGTCATCCGGAACATCAAAGTCGACATCCCCAATGCCGATAAACTGGGACTGCCGCCCGTGCTGAAACAAACCATCATGGAAAAGCGCGGCCTGATCCTGTTCGTCGGCGGCACCGGCTCCGGCAAGTCGACTTCGCTGGCGGCCCTGATCGATTACCGCAACGGCCATTCATCGGGCCATATCATTACCATCGAAGACCCGATCGAATACATTCATCCACACAAAAAATCACTGGTCAATCAGCGCGAAGTCGGCGTCGATACGCTGAGCTATGAGGATGCGCTGAAGAACACGCTGCGCCAAGCGCCTGACGTCATTCTGATCGGCGAGATCCGCAGCCAGGAAACCATGGAACACGCGCTGGCCTTCGCCGAAACCGGCCATCTGTGCCTGTCCACACTGCACGCCAACAACGCCAACCAGGCGCTGGACCGCATCATCAACTTCTTCCCCGAAGAACGCCGCAATCAACTGCTGCTGGATTTGTCGCTGAATTTGAAGGCGTTTGTCTCGCAGCGGCTGGTGCCTACTGTCGACGGCAAGCGCACGGCCGCGATTGAAATTCTGCTGGGCACGCAACTGATCCGCGACCTGATACAGAAAGGCGAAATTCACGCCATCAAGGAAGCCATGGAGAAATCCGAAGAAGTCGGCATGCAGACCTTCGACAGTCATTTGCTGAAGCTCTTCAAAGAAGGCAGGATTTCGCTTGAAGAAGCGCTCAACAATTCCGACTCGCCAAATAACCTCAAACTGAAAATCAATCTGTCTGAAGGACTCGGCTCGGTTTCGCCCGCGCAAACGCCCGATGCGGCCGACAATTTTTCAAGCTTTGCGCTGGAAGCTATCGACAAGGAAGAAGAGGGAGAAGAACCGGCGGAATAATTTCCCGTCTGCCAGCTTGGCACGCCTGCAATTGATATGTGTCATACCTCAGCAATCAGGCCCTATTCAGCCGACATTTTTAAGCTATAATTGACGGCCTTTTTATTGCCCAACAGGTTTTGCTGCCGTGTCGAGTATAAATAACGATGTATCCACATTTCAAGGACTTATCCTGGCCCTACAAAAATACTGGTCAAGCCAAGGCTGTATTTTATTGCAACCTCTGGATCAGGAAGTCGGCGCCGGGACCTTTCATCCAGCCACTTTCCTGCGCGCCATAGGCCCCGAGCCTTGGAACACGGCCTATGTGCAGCCCTCGCGCCGCCCCACGGACGGCCGTTTCGGCGAAAACCCGAACCGCTTGCAGCATTACTACCAGTTTCAGGTGGCGTTGAAGCCGTCGCCGGATAATATCCAGGAACTGTACCTGAACTCGCTGCGGCATCTGGGCCTGGATCTGCTCGAACACGATATCCGCTTCGTCGAAGACAACTGGGAATCGCCGACTTTGGGCGCCTGGGGACTGGGCTGGGAAGTCTGGCTGAACGGCATGGAAGTCACACAATTCACCTACTTCCAGCAGGTCGGCGGCATCGAATGCAAGCCAGTCACCGGTGAGATCACCTACGGCCTGGAGCGCATCGCCATGTACCTGCAGGGCGTCAAGAGCGTTTATGACCTGATCTGGACCAAAGGCCCGTTCGGCACAGTCACCTACGGGGACGTCTTCCATCAGAATGAAGTGGAAATGTCGACCTTCAATTTTGAGCAGGCCAATGTCGAGTTCATGTTCCAGTGCTTCGATACCTACGAGCAGGAATGCCGCAAACTGATCGATCTGGACCTGCCGCTGCCGGCTTATGAAATGGTGCTGAAAGCCTCGCATGCGTTCAACCTGCTGGATGCGCGCCATGCCATTTCGGTCACCGAACGCCAACGCTACATTTTAAGAGTCAGAAACATGTCCAAATCCGTAGCCGAAGCCTATTACCAACGTCGGGAATCGCTAGGCTTCCCGATGCTGACAGGACAAGGAGCACAATAATGGCGACAAGCAAACATTTACTGTTCGAACTGGGTTCGGAAGAACTGCCGCCGACCACCCTGCTGAAAATGGCGACCGCCCTGCTGAACAACATCACGCAGGGGCTGAAAGACGCCGAACTGAATTTCAGCGGCAGCCGGTTCTATGCGACGCCGCGCCGCCTGGCCGTGCTGATCGAAGATCTGGCCACGGCGCAGCCCGACAAAACGGTGGAAAAACGCGGCCCTGCCGTACAGGCAGCCTTTGCGCCGGACGGCACGCCCAGCAAGGCGGCCCAGGGCTTTGCCGTCAGCTGCGGCACGACGTTCGACCAGCTGAAGCGCCTGAAGACCGACAAAGGCGAATGGCTGTCCTTCACGCAACACGTCCAGGGCCAGGCCACCGAAAGCCTGATTCCGGACATCATCCGACATAGCATTGCCGGACTACCGATCGCCAAACGCATGCGCTGGGGCAGCGGCACGACTGAATTCGTCAGGCCCGTGCATTGGGCCGTGCTGTTGTACGGCGACGCCGTCATCGATACCGAGATTCTAGGCCTGAAGACCGGCGCCGCTACGCACGGCCACCGTTTCCATGCGCCGCAGCCGCTGACCATCGACAAGCCTGAAAACTACGCACAAATCCTGTTCGAGCAAGGCAAAGTCATCGCTGATTTCGAACAGCGCAAAGCCATCATCAGAAACGCCGCTGAGCAGGCGGCCGCAGCCGTCAGCGGTGCCGCGCACATCGAAGAAGACTTGCTCGAAGAGATCGCGGCCTTAAACGAATGGCCGGTGCCGATCACCGGCAATTTCGACCCGCGTTATCTGGAACTGCCGGCCGAAGTGCTGATTACGACCATGCAGACCAACCAGAAATATTTCCCGGTCAAGAATGCCGCCGGCGATCTGCTGCCGCACTTCATCACTTTCAGCAATATCGAAAGCAGCAACCCGCAATCGATTCAGCACGGCAACGAGCGCGTCGTCACGCCGCGCCTGTCCGACGCCGAGTTCTTCTGGAAACAGGACCGCAAAAAGACATTGGAAGAGCGCCTTTTGACATTATCCAGCATCGTCTTCCAGGAAAAGCTGGGCACGCTGGCCGACAAGACCCAGCGCGTCGTCGCGCTCGCCGAATACGTTGCCGGCCAGCTCAATGAGAACGTCGAACTGGCCAAGCGCGCGGCTTTGCTGGCCAAGACCGACCTAATGACCGACATGGTCGGCGAATTCGGCAACCTGCAAGGCATCATGGGCCGTTATTATGCGCTGGCCGACAACGAGCAGGCCGAAGTCGCCTGGGCGCTTGAGGAGCAATACTTCCCCAAACAGTCCGGCAGCCCGACGCCGAGCAGCAAAACCGGCCAGATTCTGGCCATCGCGGAAAAAATCGATACGCTGACCGGCATATTCAGCGCCGGCTTGATTCCTACCGGCGATAAAGACCCTTATGCCCTGCGCAGAGCCGCGCTCGGCACGTTGCGCATCATTATCGAGAATCGGCTGAATCTCGACATCAAGGACCTGATCGCGTTCTCGCTGAGACAATTCACGCACGAATTCGAGCACGATGAAACCTATAAGCTGGTAGTCGATTTCGTCTTCGACCGCCTGAGAGGTTACTGCCTCGACCAGGGTTACACTGCCGATGAATTTGATGCCGTGATATCGGTAACGCCGGCAGAGCCACTGGACTTTATTCAGCGATTACAGGCCGTCAAGGCGTTCAGACAATTGCCGGAAGCCGAAAGCCTGGCAGCTGCCAACAAGCGCATCCGCAATATTCTGAGAAAGTCGGACACCAAAGCAGCCGACAGCGTTGGCAATTTAAGCGAAACGCAGGAAAAACAACTGCTGGCCGCCGCCACGCAATCGTCCCAGGACATCCAGCCCTTACTGGCGAAACGCGATTACCAAGCCGTGCTGAACCGCCTGGCCCAGCTCAGGAACGACGTGGACGCCTTTTTCGATCACGTCATGGTCATGGCCGACGACCTGGACCTACGCGCCAACCGTCTGGCCCTGCTGACGCTGGTGTCCGAACAGTTCTTGACCTGTGCCGACATATCCAGACTGCAATCGTAAACGTCAGGCATGGATCGATACGTTCTGGTAGACCGTGACGGCGTCATCAATCATGACTCCGATGACTATATAAAATCAGAGGAAGAGTGGCGGCCGATCGACGGTAGTCTTGAAGCCATCGCCCTGCTCAACCGGCACGGTTACAAGATCGCCGTCATCACCAACCAATCAGGACTGCAGCGCGGCTTGTTCGATCAGGCCACGCTGGACAAGATCCACGCCAAAATGCGCCGATTGGTTGCCGAAAAAGGCGGCGAAATCGACTGCATTTATTTTTGCCCGCACGGCCCTGATGACGGTTGCGCCTGCCGAAAACCCAAGCCGGGCCTGCTGGAATTATTTGCGGCTGACAAACAGGTCAGCCTGCGAGACATGCCTTTTATCGGCGATGCGCTACGTGACATCCAGACCGCTCAGGCCGTCGGCGCCCGCCCGATACTGGTCAAGACCGGCAAAGGCCAAAAAACCCTGACAGATAATCCCAACCTCAACATTCCTGTTTTTGACAATCTCTATGACGCAGCAAAGTACCTCGTATCAAGGCAATAAACTCCGGCTTTATCTCGGTTCGATCCTGTTATTCATCAGCATTTTCTCTACCGCAACGATCGTAGCTCTCCTGATTTTTTTATGCGTGCTTGGGCCTTTTTCCTTACGCTATAAAGTCGCCAATGCCTGGTGCTCTCTGGTCGTATGGATGACGAAATTTTTCTGCGGCCTCGGCTATGAAGTGGAAGGCCTGGAACATATCCAGGGACTGGATGCCGCCGTCGTGCTAAGCAAGCATCAGTCCGCCTGGGAAACGCTGGCTTTAAGACATATTCTGCCGCCCCAGACCAGTTTATTGAAACGTTCATTGCTCTGGATGCCGATTTGGGGATGGGCACTGGCGACGCTCAAACCGATAGCCATTGATCGTAAAAACCGGAACGCCGCCATGCGCAAGCTATTGGACGAAGGTACCGCCTGCCTGCAGGAAGGCTTATGGGTCGTAACTTTTCCGGAAGGCACGCGCACGGAGCCCGGCGAAGAAAAAAAATTCGGCGCCGGCGGCGCCATGCTGGCGCAAAAATCAGGTTATCCGGTCATACCCATTGCGCTTAATTCCGGAGAGTATTGGCCTCGCTACAGTTTTTTGAAATATCCGGGGACGATCAAGGTAAAAATCGGGCCGCCCATTGAAAGCCGGGGCCGCAAAGCCGCCGATATCAATGCCGAGGCCGAAGCTTGGATCAGGCAGGCCATGCAGGACATCAGCACGCGTTAAGAAACGTTCTGTATCTTATCTGATGCAATCATGAATCGTATAGCGGGCAATATGCGTATAATGATGGATTTGACATTTCAATTTAAAAAAATAAATAACGGTAACGTATCCATGAAAAAACTACTGCTGATCTCCATATCCGCGTTGTTTCTTTCGGCCTGTGCTGACAAACAGCAATATGAACAGGCTGTACTGGAACAAATGAAGAAAGAAAAAGACATCCAGGACTATAAAATTGACCCTCAGCATATGGCTGATTGCGTCGTTGACTTGACGACGAAAAACATGCCCGGTATTTTCCCCGGCGATCCTAATCGCATGACGGCTTACCGCAACTATACCAAGATGCTGACTCTGATGGATTCGAAAGATCCCAAAAAGACGCTGGAAGAACTACGCAATGACTTTGGTTCGCCCCAGGCGCTTGCCGATGCTCATAACAACTATACCGAAAGCATGATGGACTGCATTGCGGCCGTTATCACGGAATCCGAAGAAGACGGTAAAGCGGCAGCGGAACAGGCGAAACCGGCAGAATCTGCTCAACCAGCGCCCCCTGCCCAACCTGTGGTGCCAACTCAACCGGCAGCACCTGTTCAACCGACAGAACCACCTAAAAATTAACCGCCACTTCCTTGATAGATCCGATCAAAACGGCGCATAAAGCAGGCCGTTTGTTCGGGATTATAATCCGTAAAAGAAAATTGCAGATTGAGTCGGGGCAATATCATTGCCCCTATTCTGACCGGTGTCTGTTTCTGGCAAATGACAGGCGCGGATCTCTCATGGAAAGCATCGACATCCGGCGCTGTTCAGAGGCCGGAACTTGCAGTCCGCCTGGCAAATACGGGTTACTCGTTTATGCCGCCTTGAGTTAAATGCGCGGGCTCTAGCAGTTTTTCCAGTTCCGCCCGGCTTAGTTCGGTCATTTCAGCGGCGACGTCAATGATCGGACGGCCTTGCTTATAAGCGGCTTTCGCGACTTCGGCGGCTTTCAGGTAGCCGATGATCGGATTCAGGGCGGTCACCAATATCGGATTTTTCGCCAAAGCCTGCTGCAGGTTGTCTTCCCGGACCGTGAAACCGGCAATCGCTTTATCGGCCAGCAAACGGCTGACGTTCCCGAGCAGTTCTATGCTTTGCAGAATGTTGTGTACGATCACAGGCAACATCACATTCAACTGAAAATTGCCTGATTGGCCGGCAATAGTGACCGTTGTATCGTTGCCGATCACCTGGGCAGCCACCATAGCCGTCGCCTCGGGAATAACAGGATTGACCTTGCCGGGCATAATGCTGCTGCCGGGCTGCAGCGCCGGCAGTTCGATCTCTCCCAGACCAGCCAGAGGCCCGCTGTTCATCCAGCGCAAATCGTTGGCGATCTTCATCAGGCTGACTGCTACAACTTTCATCTGGCCCGACAATTCAACCATGGCGTCCTGGGCGCTCAGACTCTCGAAAAACGATGCGTTTGGCTCAAACGGCAAGCCGGTTTCTTTGCTGAGCGTCTGTGCGAATTTTGCCGCAAACTCGGGATGAGCATTGATGCCCGTACCGACTGCCGTGCCGCCTTGAGCCAATTTATAGACCCGAGGCAGCGCAGAATTGATGCGATCGATGCCATTGCGAATCTGCAGCGCCCAGCCGTCCAGCTCCTGGCTCAGGCGCACGGGCATCGCATCCATTAAATGCGTGCGTCCCGTTTTAGTAATATGATCGAGGCTAGCTGCTTTTTCTTCCAGTGTCTGAGCCAAATGCGCCAGCCCCGGCAGTAATATTTTCCGGCATTCGATTGCGGCGCTGACGTGGATCGCGGTCGGAATCACGTCATTGCTGCTCTGCCCCATATTGACATGATCGTTCGGACTGACCGGCTGCCCAGCAATTCGGCTGGCCAGATTAGCCAATACTTCATTGACGTTCATATTGGTGCTGGTGCCGGAGCCGGTCTGGAACACGTCGATCGGAAAATGCTGGCCGTGGCCGCCATCGATGATCTGCTGGGCGGCCTGCACAATTGCCTGCCCCATAGCGGCATCAAGTTCACCCAGTTCCATATTGACCTTGGCCGCGCTCTGCTTGATCAACGCCACGGTCTTAATGAAAGCCGGCGGCATGGTCAAGCCGCTGACCGGAAAGTTATTGACCGCGCGTTGCGTTTGCGCCGCGTATAAAGCATCGGCCGGCACTTCCAATTCGCCCATGCTGTCTTTTTCAATTCTGTAATGTTCAGTCATTGCTAGTCCACTAATAAATTCGTTAACATCATTTCGGCCAAACGGCCATCCCAGTTCTTGTTGAGTTGCCGGATGATATAAAACGGGAATCCGTACCGCGTAATCCGCCTGCCATTGGGTCTGCTCGGCTATGTCTACCGTCTCGACAGTCAGTTGATCGGTAGCTTGCGCTCTGCATGCAGCAACGATGGCTTCCGCCTCTTCGCACAGATGGCAGCCCGCCGTACCTAACAGTAGTAATTTTATCATCAGTGCTTGGTGAGCCTTTCAAGATACCCCATAAACAGGGCCGATATCACAAAGGTCAGGTGCGTCAGGACGTACCACATGATTTTGTCATTATCGGTCGTCTGTGCGTTCATAAAAATTTTCAATAGATGGATTGAGGAAATCGCAACTATCGATGAGGCCACCTTCAGTTTCAGGGACGTGTAATCATGCGTGCCCAGCCAGTCGAGCTTCTCAGTTTCCTCGCTCAGATCCATTTGGGAGACGAAGTTTTCATAGCCGCTGAACATGACGATAACGATCAAGCTTGCCACCAGCGTCATATCGATCAAGGTCAGCAATTTCAGAATCATTTCGGATTCGTCAGCTTCGAGGATATGAGGGATGAAGTGAAATAGCTCCTGAAAGAATTTTATTGAAAGTCCCAGCAAAGCCAGGCTCATACCGACATACATCGGCGCCAGAATCCAGCGACTGGCGTACATGAGCCTTTCTATTAGTCGTTCCGTCTTCTCTTTGATTGTCATGCTTGGTATTTTTGATATTAATGATGCAAATGTGTTGCCAGCCAACGCTCGGCCACTTCTTCGGCGATGCCTTTGCGCCGCGCATAATCCGCTAACTGGTCGCGGTCGATTTTTCCGACATTGAAATACTGGGCGTCAGGATGGGAGAAATACCAGCCGCTGACAGCCGAAGCCGGATACATCGCATAGCTTTCGGTCAATTCTATTGACGTGTTTGCAGTCACATTCAGCATTTCAAACAGCTTCGCTTTCTCGGTATGGTCGGGACAGGCCGGATAGCCAGGCGCAGGCCTGATGCCCTGATAGTCCTCGCTAATGAGTTGTTCATTGGCATAAACCTCGTCTTTGGCATAGCCCCAGTATTCCTTTCTGACCGCTTCATGCATATATTCAGCGAATGCTTCGGCCAATCTGTCGGCCAGGGCCTTCAGCATAATGGCGCTGTAATCGTCATGATCCTGTTCAAACTGACGCAGTTTTTCTTCTATCCCGATACCGGTTGTAACGGCGAATGCACCGATATAATCGGCTTTGCCGCTATCTACCGGCGCAATGAAATCGGACAGGCAGTAATTGGGCCGGCCCGGCGCCTTTATATTCTGTTGCCGCAAATGATGCAAAGTCTCGAGCTTTTGCTGACGTGAGTCATCAGCATAGACAATGATATCGTCGCCTTCGCTGTTGGCCGGGAAAAAGCCGATAACGGCACGGGCTGACAGCCATTCCTCGGTAATGATTTTCTTCAGCATGACTTGGGCATCGTCAAACAACTTTCTGGCTTCATTGCCGATGACTTTATCGTCGAATATTTTCGGATAGCTGCCAGCCATTTCCCAGGTTTGGAAGAAAGGCGTCCAGTCGATATACCAGACCAGCGTGTCCAGCGGGAAATGATCGATGACGTTGGTGCCCAGAAACGTTGGCTTGACCGGCTCATAGTTGCCCCAGACGTATTTATTGCGTCTTGCCGCAGCCAGGGTATGTTGCTTGGTTTTTGCCTCGCGGCCTTTGTGCCGGTCCCTGACCTCCTGGTATTCTGAACGGATTTTCTGGATGAAATCGTCTTTCAGGTCAGTGCTCAGCAGATTGCTGGCGACGCCGACACTTCTGGACGCATCGGTTACATAAACGGTAGGTCCATGATAATTGGGCTCGATTTTGACCGCCGTATGCGCGCGCGATGTAGTCGCACCGCCTATCATCAGCGGGATATCGAAACCCTGACGCTCCATTTCCTTGGCCATATGCACCATTTCGTCAAGAGACGGCGTAATCAGGCCGCTCAAGCCAATAATATCGACGTTTTCCAGGCGCGCAGTCTGCAGGATTTTTTCCGCCGGCACCATGACGCCCAAATCGATGACTTCATAATTGTTGCATTGCAGCACGACACCAACGATATTCTTGCCGATGTCATGGACATCGCCTTTAACTGTCGCCATCAGGATTTTGCCGTTGGTTCTCATTTCTCCGGACTTGTCGGCTTCCATGAAAGGCATCAGATAAGCGACGGCTTTTTTCATGACCCGAGCTGATTTGACGACTTGCGGCAGGAACATTTTGCCGGCGCCGAACAGATCGCCGACCACATTCATGCCGTCCATCAATGCGCCTTCAATGACATGCAGAGGCCTTTCGGCTTCCAGTCTCGCCTGTTCGGTATCTTCCTCGACAAATTCGTCGATACCCTTGACCAGTGCGTGCTCCAGGCGTTTATTGACGGGCCAGCTGCGCCATTCCTGGTCTTCCTGTTTTACCGCACTGCCGCCCTCGCCGCGGTATTTCTCGGCCAGTTCCAGCAATTTTTCCGTTGCGCCCGCGTGACGGTTTAATACCACATCTTCGACCGCATCGCGCAAATCCTCAGGAATGTCGGCATAGATCGCGAGCTGGCCGGCATTAACGATGCCCATGTCCATGCCCACATTGATGGCATGGTACAAAAATACAGCATGGATTGCTTCTCTTACCGGATTGTTGCCTCGGAATGAAAACGACACGTTCGACACGCCGCCTGAGACCAGCGCATGCGGCAGAGTGCGTTTAATTTCACCTGTGGCTTCGATAAAATCCAGGCCGTAGTTATTGTGTTCGTCAATACCGGTCGCGATCGCGAAAATGTTCGGGTCAAAAATGATGTCTTCAGCAGGAAAGCCGAGCTGCTCGGTAAGAATCTTATAAGCCCGCTGGCAAATTTCGATTTTCCTGTCTTTGGTATCGGCCTGGCCCTCTTCATCAAAAGCCATGACGATAGCAGCTGCGCCATAGCGGCGGATCAGCTTGGCGTGCTGTATAAAAGCCTCTTCGCCTTCCTTGAGTGAAATGGAATTAACGACGCCTTTGCCCTGGATGCATTTCAAGCCGGCTTCCAGAATTTCCCATTTGGACGAATCGAGCATGATAGGCACTCTGGCGATATCGGGCTCGGACGCGATCAGATTAAGAAAGCGCACCATCGCTTGCTTGGAGTCCAGCATGCCTTCATCCATGTTGATATCGATAATCTGGGCGCCGTTCTCAACTTGCTGTTTGGCGATGTCCAGCGCGGCCTCGTAATTGCCTTCAACGATCAATCTCTTGAATAAGGCCGAGCCGGTTACGTTAGTGCGCTCACCCACATTTACAAATAGGGTCTGCGGACCTATATTCATGGGCTCCAGCCCGGCTAACCGGCACTGTTTCTCGATGACGGGAATAGGTCTCGGACTGTATTCTTTTACGGCTTCGACTATCGCTTTGATATGCGCCGGCGTGGTACCGCAACAGCCGCCGATAATATTCAGATAGCCGCTGCGCGCCCAATCGGCCAACTCTTCCGCCATCGCCTCCGGCGACTCGTCATATTCTCCAAACTCATTAGGGAGACCGGCATTCGGATGCGCGGAAACGTAAGTATCTGCAATGGTTGACAGTTCATCTATATGCTGACGCAGTTCTTTTGCACCTAAGGCACAGTTAAAACCAAACGCTATCGGCTCGACATGCCTGAGCGAATTCCAGAAGGCGGCTACAGTCTGTCCGGAAAGCGTTCTGCCCGAGGCATCGGTGATCGTGCCGGAAATCATGACTGGCAGCTTATAACCAATCTGTTCAAAATATTGTTCGACCGCAAAAATGGCCGCTTTGGCATTGAGCGTATCGAAAATGGTTTCGATCAGAATGATATCGGCGCCGCCGTCAATAAGGCCGCGTGTCGCTTCCGTATACGCCTCAACCAGATCGTCAAAGGAAATATTGCGAAATCCCGGATCGTTGACATCGGGCGACATGGAGGCTGTGCGATTGGTGGGCCCTAAAACACCGGCGACAAACCGCGGCTTTTCCGGCGTCTTTGCAGTGAATTCGCCGGCGGCTTGCCTTGCCAGTCGCGCTGATTCAACATTGATCTCATAAACCAGCGATTCCATTTCATAATCGGCCATGGCAATGCTGGTCGCGTTGAACGTGTTGGTTTCAACGATATCAGAGCCGGCTTCAAAATAGGCTTGGTGAATGGCTCTGATAATGTCGGGCTGAGTTATCGACAGCAGATCGTTATTACCTTTAAGATCCACAGCCCAGTCGGCAAAACGCTCACCCCGGTAGTCTTTTTCTTCCAGCTTGTAGCTTTGGATCATTGTACCCATCGCACCATCAAGAAATAAGATTCTCTGGGATAATAGCTGCTTTAATAATTGTATTTTGCTCATTGACACTGCCAAGGTGGTATCAGTTAGGATAAAGATTGATAGCGATAATCGGCTTGAATATAAACATTGCTTAAAGAGCAATCAACCACTATTATTTTAATATTTCTATCGGAGAAGGACATGTCGAAACCAACAGTAATTCAAGTAATTAAGAGCGTTCTGTCCGCCGTCGTCGGTGTACGGAGTGAAAAGAACAGACAACAGGACTTTGAACAGGGCTCGCTTTCAACTTATGTTATCGTAGGGGCAATCTTTATTGTTCTTTTCGTGTTTGGTCTCATCTCACTTGTCTCAGTTATCGTTGGCGACTAAGTTTGCGCTTTTCCGATGTCTCATTAGAAGATTCTTCTCTGCCTCCGATTAAACAAGGCGCTGCATTGGCGTGAACTTAACTTCGGCCAACAACTTGGAGCCTTCATATTTTCCAGAATTGAGTCTTTGATATATTGAATAAATATACCCAATACTGTCTCGAATAAAATTCATCCATGTGCTTTAGGAATCAGCATGCAATAGTCATAAAAAAAGCCCAAGCATCGCTTGAGCTTTATTTTATGACTACTCTTATCTTTTACTTTTCTGTGGTTTTAAAGCTTTGTTTTATACCTTGAAACATTTCTTTAATGCCGCTGAATAAATTAGCTAAATTAAATTCTTCTTTAAGAACAAATTTATTGCGAATCACCGCAACTGCTAAAAAGCCAGCGATTGGTGGCATCAATTCAAAAAATACTGATAACAATATACCGCCAACTCCTTGAAAGCCGCCCTCATTCTTTCTGTCGCCAATGGTCAATAAATCACGCTCATATCCACTGCTGGACTCACTGCCTCTGACCGCTTCCAAAATATAGATGTTGAACTGAACCAATAGCATTTGCACAATAAAAAAAGCCACTGCACAAATCCCAACCCACATCAATACATTGTTTACTTTTGCTCTCATGGCCGACTGGTAAACCCAGAGAGCCGCAATAATCATTACAATACCGCCTATCATCGTTATACCTCTGTTTTAATTATCATTTTTTTGTCAGGAAGAAGAAAAGATATGTACATTTTAAAACCATTTGGGAATTGTCTTTTTCAACAACCTTACATGATTCATACTTTTCTCGTCCAGGTGTGCTTTGTTTTTTCAGTACGCCATCTTCCACGAAGTACTTCAGGTTAGCTTTAAACTCAGGGGTTCGACCGACAGAGTCAGTCGCTGTTGTTTCAAGCGTACCATCCTCCTTAAAATCCCACTCAACAGTGATTTTCTTCTTTTCTCCATTCAATTTGATCGCTTCCGCATATAAATCCCATTTACCCAAAATCTCAGATTTATCCTTCAATTGGACATCAGCATTTGCAGAAAGCGTAAAGAAAATCGCAACGAGCGGTAACATCTTAACGTATTTTTTCATCTTTTTATCTCGACATATCAGCTTTCAAGCTTTAGATTTTAAAGTATAACACACCCGCTTTCGAGCTTTAAATTTCAGCTCGGAGCAATATCTCTTGATCAATCTCTTCATAAAGTTATGTGATAATTAAGCCTTGACTTTAACTTCACCTAAAGTATCATACGATTTCCGTTTGCTATATCATTAGCAGTTTCTAAATTACAAATTATAGGTAGGACACTCATGGGAGCGATCTTAGATATCACCGAAATGTTAAAATCACCAGCTGGCATGATCGGCGCAGTAGTTGTTATTGCTGCTGGCTACTTCCTTGTAAAATGGGTATTCGCTGAGCACCCAGACGACGAAAAGTAAGATTTAACAATTCCGCCCCTACTTTGGCCGCTCGTATCGCATCAGTCTGTGTTTTCGCGGCGGCCTCAGTTTCCTTCATAATTCCCCCCTAAAAATTGAGATTTATTTTATAATTTATACATTGATTGTTTCGAATTTTCGAATTTAGAAAATGTATAAATTACTCTCTTCCAAGATTTCAAGCCTCCATTCCAAACGCGCACCTGCAACAGGCGTTGGTTTATTCCGAATTTTTTACGGATTGGTCACACTGCAGGAAATTATCTTCCTGTTATATTTCAACCACTTAATTTTTGATCCAATCCCCTATCTGGATGTGGAATTTCCTATGATTCCCTTCTTCCTGTGCCTATGGGGAGTTATTGCTATTTTTATTGTTGCCGGGTATCGCTATCAACTCGCGATCATTTGCAACTATATCTTCTGGATCATTTTCGTTAACTTTACCCCTATGCAAAGGGATTTTGACGGAGGCTTTGATGTATTCATGATAGGAGCAGGATTCTTCCTGCTTTTTATGCCCGGCAATCGCGCTTTTTCCATAGATAGCCTCAGATACAAGCTCAGCAATCCCTTTGTGCACTACAGCACTTATTCCAAACCAACTGTTTCAGCGCTTGCTTATTATTTGCCTGTCGCTATCTGTCTTGGATTTCTCTACTTTGATTCGGCTATCCATAAAATGTTTGCCGAACACTGGCGCAATGGCCTCGGGTCCTGGCTGCCGGCAACACAGCCTTATTATGTTTCAGCAATTGACATGTCTCCCTTGCTTAACAACGAGCTTCTGGAAAAAACCATTGGCTACACTATTTTGGTCTTTCAGTTTACTTTTATATTTTTCTTCTCCAATCCTCGTTTACGTATAGTTTACCTTCTCATCGGGATTGGACTTCACTTAGGCATTGCCCTGTCTTTCAATATTTATCCTTTTGGCATGGGCATGCTTACGTTTTATACGCTGCTCATCCCTTTCAGCTGGTGGCGATCTATTGGCGAACTGATCACTTCGAAGCAACCAGCACTTACTGTATTTTATGATCAACAATGCCCTCTTTGTAATCGAACTGTCCTCACCCTCAACCATTTTGACATCTTCAAGCGCATCGATTTTAAATCAGCGCAAGAATACGCTTCCGCATATCCGGCTCTTGCATCAATAGATAGCAAGATCTTACTCACCGATTTATATGCGCTGGATAATGGCAACCGCATCTATTCCGGCATCGATACTTACATTCAAATATTTGCCAAAATGGGTTATTTACTGCCAGTCAGTCTGGCTATGCGCCTGCCCGGCATTTATCAATATGCAGCCAATAAATACCGTACCATTGCAGATTCTCGCACTCGCATTACCTGTTCATCTGAATGCATTGTTGCCACAAAACTGCCTGATAATAGTCTTTATCATCGCATCTTTGAACAATTCGCCGCTCGCTCGCCTAAGCTTTTTGCAGTGCGAGTCTCAAAAGTCCTTATTGCCATATTATTTCTGCAATTAAACAGCACTATACATTATGGCTTCATCTATAGATTCAAGCTGGACACAAAGCAAAATGCATTCAGCGTTGCTCTCGCCCAGGCTAGCAATTCACTCCTTATGACCTCTCAGAGCTTTTTAGGCATCATACCCCATGCCCTATACCTGCATGATCATTTTGCCGGCTATGACCATATCTTAGCCATTACGTATATCGATCAGAATAATGTTGAACGCTGGCTGCCATTTGTTAACGAGCAAGGTCGATTACTGGCTCCAAATTGGGGCAGAGTTCACTCCATGTGGGCTAACATTGCTGTTACGCCCAATATTGATAACAAGCGTTTGCATAAGTTTATTATGAAGGTCACTGCTTTTTGGGGACAAAAAATTGACTTAAAGCTCGACGAAACGGTGTTTCATATAAAACTCAAGAAAATTGATGCGCCTTCTTATTGGGTTTACGATCAATTGCACAAGAATTTTTCTTCACCATGGAGCACTATTGGCACTGCCAAATGGAATCATGGCGTAATCACCCTTGATCTACCCGATAATATCAATGAACTATAATGATCCTAAAAAATTCGAGGGATTTTATATTGCATCATCCATGCAGTCGTGATATAAATTGCTTGTGCTTAAAAACTGGCGCAAAAAATATATAAAAATAATTTACACCCCTATGGAGGATATTATTATGAAGAAAGTATTATCACTTTTAGCTATGGCATTGATGATCGTTGGTTTAACTGGTTGCATCGACGATCCAGATGGCACTAAACAAAAAGTTTCTAGCTCTATCTCTCTTTAATCAATAGAGATCAAAGAACCAAAAAACCCAGCTTTATGCTGGGTTTTTTGTATAAACGCAAATTTTTTTCAGAAACATTTCTTAGTAGCTCTTATTGGATTCCGGGGAAATACCCAAGCCTATTTGAAGCAAGCCTTGAATTTGAGGTTCAGTATCCCCAGATAGGGCGGATGATTACCTTACCTCAGCTATTAGACAATGCCAAATGCTTTGAAACAGTTCGCACCCTTGCGCTGCTCGAGTAAAGTGTCTTGCCCCCCATTACGGTTCAGAAGCCATTATCAAGCAGGCAAGGATGATACCTAACCTGAACAACAGCGCTATAGTTGCACGGCTTGTCAGCGCAAATGCAACGATTTAACAGTACGATTTTCGCGGACCACCACCAACCTCTGAAAATCTGGGTGCTGTGCTTGTATTTTATGGGCTTGAACTTATCGAACGCGCAGATTGCCCGCGAATTGGACTTAAATGAAGCGGATGTTCAGCAAATGACTCGCCAGTTGCAGTCAGGGATCGTCAACAAAAGACCGGTCGTGGTACTGGAGGGCGAGGTCGAATGCGATGAAGTTATGGGGTGGCGGGGCATAAAGGCCAACCGGAAGCCGTAAAAAAGACCGAAAAGATCGGCGTAACCGCTTAAAAGGCGCTCGTGGACGCGGCACGCTGGACAATGTTCAGCAAACGACCATCCAGCCCGTTATCCAAAGCATCATAGTGCCGGGTACGCTCATTTATACCGATGAATAGACGATTTATGACCGCCTGGCGTCATGGAGATACGCGCGAAAAAGCGTTTACCATGGTGCCGGAGAATATGCTCGCGATGAGGATGGCGATGGATTTTATGAAGTGCATGTGAACACCATGGAAGGGTTTTGGTCACTGCTCCGCTCCTGGTTACGCCCGCATCGCGGGATTTCCCAAGCGCATCTGCCCATTTATTTAGGCTTTTTTTGAATTTGTGCATAACGCCAGAAAACGCGGTAAAGCATTATTAAGTTCACTGCTGGAGCTGATTATCAGCCATCCCCTCCCGGAATCCATTATGAGCCTTGATTTTTTGCCATTCAGCCTAAAAAATCGTCCACATCGCAGAATAAGAGTGTTCGTCAGTAGCTAATTTTAGTTTGAGAAAGTTAGCGTCGAAAAACTTATTTTTTTTATATAGCAAAAATCCGCTTCCTTTCCTTACCCCGAACTCAGGTTAATTACATTCTCGCATTGTTACCGCCAGCAATAACCGCCTTTATGACAGCAGCCCAGTTTCTGGTGAATAAACTCATCATTAATGATCTCAAACGGTTAAAGCAAGTATACTTTCAACTAACTCTGCTTACTCTCTAAACATCATTAAATAACTCGTAGCGCCGTTATGGCATCACCATAGGAAGAGGCCAAAAGCATACAACCAATTGCCACTGACCGGCTTATCTGAAAATCGCTGGCATTTTCCTAATTGCTGCGCTTTTGACACGAGGGAAAGGCGATACATTGACCTCCCCGTCGCGTTCACTTCTAACCTGTCTTCAATTCGCGCCTCAATCTTCTAAAAATGATCAATTTTTACACGATTCTTTTCTGAAAAATTGCTCAATTCCAGCATTTTTAATAGCGCCGTTAATTTCAAGTAGCAAAAATGTACTGTCTATTTTCGTCTTGTCCAACTTTTTATTATCCAGAACAACAATTGCCTTGCTCCGCCTGCGCCTCACAACCCGTGCAATATTAGTGAAAAATCCAGCCCATACACAATCTTTCTGCACAAACATTGTGCACCATAATGATTTCTGCTCGTAATAACTGTAGCCTTATTTATTTCCGGAAATTTAATGTTTTTAAAGTATTAGCCAACTTATTCTCTGAAATTTTCATTTTACAGACAGTCTCAGCATAAATTACTTCAACCGCATTTAAATGGCCATCCTGATCCCAATGTAAAGTCACTATCTCTTTGAATATACTTAATAAGCATGTTAAATCATTCGAAATATGATCGATTTCTGTTGATTTACGCTTATTCCATCCTTACGCGATTTCAATCCATTTATTAAATTTACTACTCAACCTTTAATTGTTATATCTTTTATTTTTCACAAATAAAAAACCCCCGTTACCTTTCGGTAACGGGGGTCTTAACCCTTAACTGACAACCAATGTTATCAGCTAATTATTCATTAGATGAATGTTGGGATTAATGGAGCGTCTACAGTAACCAATTGACGGTTGCCAGCTTCATCGTAGAAGAACAACAAACCAGCAAAACGGCTGTCTGGATCGTAGATCAAGTCAGCTAAACGATAAACTTCCCATGCAGCGTCAGAAGCAGTAACTTCAACAGTTCTTGATTCGCCTGGAGCAAGTGGGCTGTTATCGCTAACAGTCAGACCTTCTTCAGCTAACAAGTCATCTGGATAGTTAGTTGTATCTTCAGAAACTGCTGGATCCAAGAAACGTACGCCAGCTGTTTCGAATTCGCCTAAACGAATAGCTGAATCACCGTTGTTAGTAACAGTCAGTGTCATTTGCATAGCACGACCTGGTACACGGTAAGAAGCATCTTCAACTTTAACGCTTACAGTTGCTGCAGGCATTTCAATTGGCTTCATGCCACGCATCAAACCAGCTTGCAGAGGAGTAGTTACAGGATACTGCTCGTTAGTGCTGCCCATTGAGAAAGCAACGATAGCGATAGTACCAGCTCCGAAAGCCATAGCAACTTTCTTGTCAGTAGCAGAGATTAAAGAATCAGCTTTACCTGATTCAACTGCAATTGAACGTGGAACGAACATTGGCTTACGAGCCCAGTATACCAACCAAGCTAAGCCCAGAGCATACCAGAAAGCGTGCCAGAAGTAGATGTTACCCAGGTTGAAGTGTTCCAGGTCGATTGTTTCGCCTGTCAAAGTTGTGATTGGGTTAGTGAATGATCCCATTGTACCAGTAATAGTTACCCATTTACCTGGACCGATGATTGGACCACCGCCTTCAACGTTCATCATAGTATGAACGTGCCAGTCACCTGGACGACGTGCTTTTAACAATACTTTAAACTCATAAGTTTCACCCAGTTCCAGAGTAACTGAACGAGGAACCAATTGACCACCGATCCATGATCCTGCACGAATAAATACAGCACCTGGAATACCAATGTTCAAGAATGAGACTTCTGGTTTATCAACAGTTTCTGGCCATCCAGCAAAAACGTGGAATTTACCAGAAATTGTCATTGTATCGTTAACTGCTACTTCTTCTTTTGACCAGTTCAAGTCAAACCAGTGAATAGTACGCATACGCATGAAAGCAGCCTGTGACTTTTCACCATGAGCAGATGCAGTTGGCGTGTAGAACATCGCTGCTGTGACAGTCATCAGCAGTGCGACAAAGGATAGTTTCGCAACTTTGTCTTTAATCAATTTCATATATCCTCCTCTGTAATAGAGAGTCTATTGTTTTTCCGAGTATCCTAGGGCAACTGAAATAATACGGTTGCCTCTAGTCCTTTTAATGTGTAGTTTTCTGTTAAACGATTCTTATGCAGACTGAACGAAGTCAGGTTTTGAGAACCATTTACCGAAGAAATGCCACAGGAAGTAAATTAAGATACTCACGAAAGCAGAGAAGAATGCTGATACTGGAGCAACGTCTTTACCGAAAGTTCTTAGTGTACCTTTTTCAACCATTCTGATGTACTCAGGAGTACCTGTTCTTACGTAGTGGTAACCTTGTAAGTCAGCCAGAGTAAACATCATGCCATTGTATTCAACAGGAATGTGCAATGGAGCAATGATTGGCCAGTTGCCAGGATAGAACAACAGACCCCATGCCATACCGCCAACAACCGCTGTCAATGTCATGCTGTTTGACAACATCAGGATAACATCAAGAACGATAGCGCCTGGCACCAGGTTTGAAGGGAAGCAGAAGTTTACTGGGAAGTATGTCCAACCCCAGAAATTCAAGTATCTGTTAACCCATTCGCCTAACAGCAGACCCAGTACGCAAACAACTGCGCCGAAAGGCAGTCTGTAACGGAACCACAAGCATGCTTGAACAGCAGCTGGGAAAGTGATTGAAACGATAGGTGCAACAGTCACCCACAGACGTCTGTCTTTCCAGTCAGTCCAGAAATCCCAGTCACCACCAGTTAACATGTAGTGAATGTGATAACCACCCAGAATAACGAAAAACGCTGTGAAGAGAATCAAATAGTCTAACGTACGTGAAGCTTTTACCGCTTCTGCACGCGAACGAACAGCTGATTGAGATGCGCTCATTAGCTTACCTCCTAAAGGATTTAAATTATTTTTATTAACACCATCTTCACTACGCTGTTTTGCCTTGAAAAGAGGCAAAACAGCCAGGAGATAGTTATTACAACCGAGACTCTAAATTAAGCTAAGTCTTTTTTCAGCAGTTTAGAGAAAGCCGCAACTTCGATGTTGATAACACCTAATACACCCAAAGCAGCCCATCCGAAGAATACGAAGCCATAGTGTAAAGGAGCAACGAAGAGCTCTTCCATAAACCAGAAAGTGTGACCCCACTCATTCAGACCAACGTTTGGCAGAATCATGAAAGGACCAATTACTGATACCATGTACTGTAATGCCAGACCTTGTTGGTATGTAGGCAGTCTTGTTTTTGCATACAGGAATGAAGCAAAACCAGTAATGATGTAGATAGGATAGCTCAAATAGAATTCGATGATGTGGCTTGGAGTGAAGTCAGTATCACGAACGATTGTTTGGTGCCATGTACCATCTTGCTCAGTGAAGTAGCTAGCACCATAGTAAATAGCGATAGCGTACATTACCAACCATGTCCAGTGAGTGAAGTGTCTTCTTAACTCTTCTCTTGGAGTGATTGACATCACTTTGCGGTCACGAGTTTTCCAGATGTAACCCCACAGAACTGATGCGGTGACTACTTCAAGAATCATCTCGGTGTACAGAAAGTTCATCCAATATGTTTCGAATTCAGGTGCGAATGAATCCAGACCAGCTGACCAGCCATAAATTCCTTCATACCAACGAACCCAACCGTAGAACACTATATAGAGTGCTGCTCCGAGAAACATATTTCTTTTATTTAACAGCGGTGCTTCCGCAGCATCAGCTTTCACTGATTCAGTTGTAGCTGCCATTTCTACCTCCTAAAAATTATCAAATCCCCGGTTTATTAGCCGGGAGTCTATTGTTACAACTCCATTTTCTCACCCCTGCTTCTAATTCTAGAATCAGGATGTCACCAAGTCTATTTAGTGAGCGCTCAGTCTACCAGTTCGATTACCCTTGTCAAGTCAAAAACAATTCTGAATTTTGTTTGTCTCATATTCACTTCATTCACGATAAATTTCCTTGCTGTTAAAACTTTGATTTCTGTTAAAATTCTTGTCCATCCTTTCTATTTTTCTGATGTAACTTCTAAATCTTATGAAAAAAAATCTTATCTTATTTCTGAGAAAACACCCTATTTTAGTCCTCGCCGTCGGCTTGGTTGGGCTGATATTAATTCAGCGGGAATTCATCATGCCCTTGATCTACAAAGTTATTCAGTCAGATTTATTTCTTGTTGACACCAAAGATCAAGGTAGCGCTTCCCCTATTTCCAATTCTCTTACAGATCTCGCGTTCACACACTGCAACAGTTACATTAAATCAGAGCTCGGTTCAGATGTGACAATTAACTTTCCTGAAAAACCTATTAATGCCTGGAGCCTTGGTGATTATCAGTATGTGATTAACGCTGAAGTCGATGTAACCAGCGACTCATCTACCGCCACCAAAAGATATGTATGCCGAATTAATTACAATAATAAAGACAATGAGGAAGGTGCCGTTGATGCTGCTAACTGGTCTGTCTACGGACTGTCTGGTTTAGATGATATCTAGAACTTATTCACCTAATTTATTTCTAAATTGTCCGGATTTTCACAATTTTTGCCTTTCCTTCACCGGGAAGCCTACAAGGAAGTAGGCTGTGTAGCGCAACAAGGCAAAAAAGCTCCTCAACGATCGCTCCTGCTTTGCCTAAAGCAACCACTGTCAATGTTTTATTACACGCCATTTATGGTGTTATGCATTTTCTATATTCATTCATCCCTGTAATTTAGCTGTTGCAGATGATTGCAGGACTGAAAGAGCCAAAGCAACGCAGAAAACGATTGTCGGCCAAGTGAAAAAGAGAAAAATCTAAAAAAGATGGCATCTGCTTAAAAACCACTGGAGCAACTCCTGTCGCTTTTTATGCTTGAATAAGCTACTGGCGGCTGAAGTCGTCCTTTATGCTTGCAAAAAAGCTTTATTTCGAAGCCTAATGATGCAAGTGCTTGGCAATACAATCAAATTGTAGGCACCATCGTAATCAACGCGGACCGCATTCGTCGGCTTCTTCACTATAAGCACACCGAGTCTGCCGATAGGCCGTCCGTTAATCCCCAGGTCCAGGTTAGGTCCAAGAGTTTGCTGGAAAGGATCAAATCAGGACACATCACCCTTAAGCAGAATTCCCAACCATTCGTCCGATATACTCATTTGGGCCTGTATGAACCGAACAATTGCGCCCATGAATCCGTGAAGAATGGTATTTGCTATCAACTCTTCCGGACCCAGAAAGAGCACCAATATTTATCTGGAAATTTTTTATACTCAGAATTCACTGATAACTTAAAGGCGCTATTTTGAAATCCATCAACCAGACGATGATCTCTACTGCGATGAACGTCTGGGCTCACTGATCTTGACGACTTTTAGCGCAGATCAGTGAATTGCTGGTTTAACCCATCTGAATAATGTGAGCGGCCCAAGGCGGCACGTTTGTGAGGAAAACATGCAAACCTTGCGAGAAGCTACCAAAATTGAATCCGCTATTTTGCGCAAGAATTGCGAGACTATTTCTTGAAAACAGGCTGATGTGCCCATTGCGGGGGGATGCGTACCACCAGCTTATCCGTTGGTTGGGATAAATGTTTCCGTCCGACAACAATGTCGAAAATAATATAAGCCCATTCGAAGAAAGCAGTGAGCGCAAATTCGACATCAACTCTTGAACATCGGGAACATGCTCAAAAACTTCAAATGCAGTAATTAGTTCAAATTTTCCGAGCTGCTCAATGCTAATGTTCCTGTCTACGAAAGGATCGTAGGAAATGGACTCCCAATTTGATTCGCGCAGGAGCTTCACGAGAAGCCCATTTCCCCCGCCATAATCAAGATGCCTAATAGGATGAGGAAGATTGCTAAACATGGAAAGCAACGTAGCGGCATTTGCTCGAGGCCTGGTTTCGATGTAGTCAGGATCCACCAAGATGTATTCACCGTTGTATATCCTTTCCTCAAACTCGTCTAACGTCCATACGTATAGCTCTGGACTAAAACAAAAACCACACTTGCTACAGAGAGCATAGTAAACGGGAATTCCTGCAAGACTGAGAAACTTACCTCTTGCTTCCTCACAGGATTTATTGAAGTCCACGACATCGAGTAACAAACAAGCTCCGCCGCAAACAGAACAGACTAAATTTTGTTTATCCATAATTCGGAAGCATAAGATTCATTTAATATTTCAGATAACACCCCATCGAGGTATTTGGATGCTCGAATACCCGATAAGAACCATCATGGTTGCCCTTTCAGCATTTAGCGGAGCCCACCATTATTTGCAAATGCTAAGAACCACTTTTTAAGTGGATATAGTCTATCGTTCTAATATTTGCTTAGCTAGACAGTAATAGCACGAATAGAAATCCACTTAAAAACATGAATAATAGCCATAAAAGCATAGGAATTTAACTTGGCACGACATCAATAACTAACCATCACATCAACTCGGACTGCAGCCTGTGTGTCGCCCGCAGTCAGTCGGCTACGCGGTACGTTAAGTAAAGGAGAATTTGACCCCGCGCCTGTTAGATGGAGGTTTCCTTATGAAAACAATAAAGATTGTGATCATATCGGCCATAACCATTGGCTTCCTATCTTGGCTGTGGCCAGATCTGCCAAATCCGGTAACAAAACAAACGACGAGAGACTCTGGTGCCGCCAACTCCTCCCGGGTGGCCGCCCCACCTCATTCTGACTCTGCATCGGGCTCAGTAGTTCAAGATAAGATCCCAAACAATACCGCTCAACCGACCAATTCATCACCCTTTTATGTTCTATTCAGATCTAACCACTTAAGCCTTGAGGCCTCTGGACATCCGCTTCAAGACATTGCGTATAAAATCGCCCAACAATCAGGGATTACTATTGTAATGAGCGAGGCCATAGCAAATCCAACAACCACAATCCAGTTTCACGATCTTTCTATAGAGCAGGGTTTGCACCGGCTTTTTGAGAATTATGATATTTTTTTCTTTTACACCCGAGACGACGCCAAATCGGCTCGCCTGGCAACTGTTTGGGTCTATCCGCAAGGCCAAGGAAAAAAATTGGCGCCAGTTTCTCCGTCAATTGCAACGCGCGCCGATGAGAATATACAAGACATAACGGATGCAGACTCAATCAACAAGCGAGCCTCAGCTATTACCAATATGGTTGAGCAGCAAGGCAGCGCTGCAACCGAAATTGCAAAAAACGCACTGACGGACCCTGATGAACTCATCCGTATTCAAGCATTGGATGCCGCTCTGCGGGCTCAGATAGACTTGCCGCCGGATACGCTCAAAGATCTGGCTCAAAACGATGCTTCTGCGAAAATCCGCTCTATTGCCCTTGCTGGCTTGTTCGACCGCTCCGTAAACGGTTCAATCGGAACATCTGATATCCTGGATACTCTAGCAACTGCTCAAAAAGATGACGATCCGGAAGTATCAGAACTTGCCGCACAACTCATGAAATCCCTGGAAGAGCCCTCCGCTCAGCCAAGCGAACAGGAATCCCAGGAATCTCAAGAACAAACGATGCCTCCTTAACCTGAATGGATACCGCAAGATGCCAACTAAGACTCACAGGAACAAGGCTCGATAAGTAGCTGATCAGGAAGAGATGGATACTCAATCCGAAGATGGATACTCAATTCGAATGGATACCGCAAAACGCCGAGTAAGACTTACAGGGACAAGGCTAGATAAGTAACCGATCAGGAAGGAGAAAACTTTGATCACGCTGTTTTACTTTTTATACAACGATGAGGGTAAAAACATGAATATACGATCAATAAATAAGAAAATGCGTTACTTAGGTAGCTTGACGGCGATCCTGGGTTTCGGACTTATAGCTAACACGGCTAATGCCGACCTTTTATTCGCAACACAGAACAACAGCCCACAAGGTGCCGCCGCAGCAAGAGATCTCGACCTCAATGGTCCGCAGGCTGGTGGTCAAACAATCACCTTTAATACATCACGCCCAAACACGCTGATACGCGTCATTTTTAATGCCGTTGGCGCAAGGCTAGGCAATTTTTCGGCCACGCTGGGTTCCACGATTTTTATAGATCCCGCCGGTCCAACTGGCCCAACTGTTTGCCCGCCGTCTGGTTCAAACAATGTATTCGTATCCGGCAATGGCACCCCTAATGTACTTGATGGATGGGTGAGCGCTGTCACGCAATGTACCTATACAGTTCCTACAGCCGGAGTTCATCAGCTTCGAGTCCGAATGATCCCTACTCCAGCAGGCCAATGGCAGATTGATGACATTTCTCTGGTGATTGATAGATGACAATTAAATCTTGCTGTATTTAAAGGTTCAGACCTGATCTGACAGACACTGACTTTACTAGCAGTGTCTGTCGGGTTAGATTCAGCCTGAAAATTTTATAAAAGCTTCTCACTTGTGGATCGGATACAGCCTTACAGTTCGATTAGAAAATACAATAGATCTGCACGTAAAAGACAAGGCTGATTGGGCCGAATCCCCTCCGCCGGACAATTCGCTTCAGGCACCATGCAAAGGCTGTGTCATACCATTTTCGAGAAGCTTCCGACGTTCGCGAAATTAATGAATTTTATGAAGGAAATAATCTGGAACAGAAATCCATGACACGGAAGGCTTATGCCCTTTTCACGACCTCTTTGTCAGTTCGCCTCGCCTAACAGCACCCGTTCGAAGCCGGGCACGTCCGCGATAAGATTATTGCAAGGATAACAGGTAAAGAGCGCACTCTGCCTTGTGGTGTCTCTGTATATTTCTTCCTCCCCATCAGGTATTCATATATACTCATCAACGATGCTCCACTATCGTTGTTTTTCCCTACTTATTCTTGCCATAAGCCTGCTTTTGTCGACCGCCAACTGCTATGACTTCTGGAAACACCCATCAATCGATACGCTTGCAACCGATGTGGTAGGCCTGTCAGAAAACGACTTGGCCGGCCCTGGCCTGCAGCGGGTTGACTCCTCGCGGGTCGAAGTTCTGCATCAAGGCGAGAGTTTGGAAGTTGTGCTGTACAAACCCGCCCATCCACAACAACCGGCGCCCGCTATTGTCTTCCTGCCAGGCCGCATGGCTTCTGACAACCAGTATGAAAGTTACGCCCGTGCACTCGCCTCCCGTGGCTTTGTCGTGGCCGTGCGCAGTTGGTATTCGCTGTTCAGAAGCGACCTCGAACTGTCCCACGATGCGAAAGTAATCGCTGACTGGCTAGTCCAGGCTCAAGGAGTCAATCCGGGAAAAATCGGCATCGCCGGCCATTCAATGGGCGGCAAAGATGCAGTGCTAGCCGCCGCACAATACGGCGGATTTGCTGGCGTGGTAGCCATCGATCCCGACGACAACGGCAGCGTCTCGGTAGTGCACGGCCCGCTTGTCAGCCTGAAGGCCCCTTTACTGCTGATCGGCGCGGAAGTTGCTTGGCGCGCATCCAGTATCTGTGCGCCGCTAGCGACTAATTACCTGCGATTCTTCGAGCGGGCGCCGACTGGAACCATCGAACTGACGCTGCGGGATGCTGACCATGTGCAGATGCTGGACGAACCGGACCGATTCGGCTACGGCATATGCCGCAGCGGCACGGCGGATTCGCGCCAAGTGCGCATCACGGCAAGGCGCGCGACTGTTGGTTTTTTCCTCCAGCATCTCCAGGGTGGGCCGGCTTTGCCAATGCCGACGCCCAACCAGGCCACCATCCGCGTGGCGCAAGCTTATCCAGTCAAGGAAAAATGAACAGCTCGCGATAAAGCGTAAAGTTCCCTTAGCCCGATGCGAGGCGATTGGAAAAGCAGATATAAAGGCTCTCTTTGCGCCACGCGAAATTTTTCCCAGAATACCGTCTTGCCGTGCTGGTGAATTAGCTTAGTCGCAAACAAGTGGTAAAGCTTGCGAGACAGCCACTCAGCCATGGCACTGCAACCCTCAATCCGCCCCAGTTTTTCCAGCGGCCCAACTCCCAGGCAGACCGAACCAATACCCTCTTCGCGTAGTGCCTGCAGGGCAGTGACTATCATAAGTTCGTTGGTATAGAGTGGGGCCGCAGGCGTGGAAAACACGAGGTTGATCAGGCGCTGGCACTCAGTGCAGCCCACTTGCAGCATGGAGAGAAAGCCGACCACCTCGCCCGCCTGTTCGGCAATAAACCAACGCCTGCCCACTTTATCATCGAAAAGTCGTGGCTGGCCCAGATACATCTGAGGCCCATGGCGAGCCCGCCGCCAAGCCTTGCAAGCTGCCTCTGCCTGTGCTTCCATCTGCGCATCAGGTTCCCTCAAGTACTCGCGCACGGTCACGCTCGTCCGCCGCACATGATTGAGGTGCTGGCGCAGATGGCGGGCCTGCGGGCCTGCCTCAGGATCGTTCTGAGGATCGGCTATCAGCAGACTGGCAAACTCCATCGAGGCATATCCGCGCTCATGGGCATAGGCTTGCATGCTGACCGTTGCAGTGACATACAAGATCGACCAGCCTTTGCCTGCGCAATAGTCTGCAAAAGCATCAGCCAAGCAGGCTTTATTTTCTGGCGCACAGATCGGATCGCCCTGCACAACAGCACACCTGCACACGAGTAAAAAGTTAATCAGCCCGTCAACGGCAGGAGTGCGGAAGGTGCTGCGCGAGGGATCCAGAGCAACGTGCGACACGGGGCCGCCATACTGCCGGACCAGGTCCACAGCGGTTGAAAGCGGTTTAGTCATAAGGGTGATTAAATATCGATAGCGACATTAGAGGAAACAAGAATGACATAAGTTTAAGACGCAACGAAACAGAAAATGCACTTAATAAACATCCGAAGTTGTCTAGGGAAGCGCTGATTAAATCCTACCGTGAGATAATAGCTGGGTTCACCTTCGCCAGACTGATTGCCCATGAATACGCCGACCCAAACCAGCTTTGCAGACCTTGAGTACAGCCACAAAAAGCGTCAAAC
>Ga0208265_100121_pt1 | contig 69026 bp, 56 predicted proteins | sample LakWasMet44_HOW7_2_FD_183882 | JGI IMG/M metagenome (GOLD analysis project Ga0208265, IMG submission 183882) | Freshwater sediment methanotrophic microbial communities from Lake Washington under simulated oxygen tension - Sediment Metagenome... | ecosystem: Environmental > Aquatic > Freshwater >... | reverse complement strand
CTCTTCCATGCCTACCCAGTCTTCTATGCCGCTCAGCACGGCACATAAGACAATCATTAAAATATCGCTCAGCTTGTGCAGCTTGTTTTTCGTTTCCCGGCGTGGGTCTTTGAGGTCTTGAAAATACGGCATCGGATTGGGCAACATCCTTGTTCTCTCTGCAAATCGTTAATTGTATGCTCCTTTACCTGTCAAAAGCGAGATAGCGCGATTGCCCTGTCTTGTTGGCTATTTTGAAAGTCTTTCATCTCTATTCTCCCGTCCAGCCGATGCGGAATGATTCGCAGCGGCAATTCCGCAGTTCGTTGCAACATCTATCATCTAGTCGTAGTCGGTTAACGCCGCTTGCCGCTTGTTCAGAAGTGGCCATAGTGTACCGGTTTTTGACGGATTGTGAATTGTACGAAAGTACTAGGCCCGGCGGTGGAAGAAGGCGGGACTTGGCGCCGATCAGCAAATCGGCGCGGGAATTCTTTATCCGGAGGGGGATCCGTCAGGCCATTACGAGGCCGCCGCGGCTATCGGTCAGGAACTTGGCGGCGCGTGACCGTTTAGCGCCCTGGTTTGATTGATCGACGCCGGTGGCGGTGATCGACATTAAGCCGTTATCCAGCCTTGAAATCAAGCCTTTTTCCTTCAAGTACCAGAGGTGGAATTCGAGGAACTCGCGGGGACAGCCGGATAAGCGTTCCAGTTCGAGATTGCCCAGACCGGGATTATTCATATTGCGGCGACGTTTCACATACAACAGCGACAACAGTTTTTCCTGTATCACGCTGTCTTCGTAAGGCGCCTCAGGCTCGCGACTTACCTCGGGGGCTATTGCGTAACGGCCAACATATTTTTTGTATTCGATATCGTATTGCGCCCTGGATTCCGGATTTCTTAAGGTTTCATGGGCTTTGACGATTTCGACAAAGCGGTGCTGGTTGCCGGTGTCCTGGATATCCGGATGATAGCGTTGCGCCAAATAACGAAATACCCGGTCTACCGTATCGGAATTGGCGTTTGGGCTGATTTCGAGAATCTCATAATAATCTTTGAATTCGCTGGGTTCCATTGGATTCCTCCCGAAAGTCTGGCATGATCGGATGGGCGGTCGGCAACAACTCGCATGGCATACACTCGTCGATGCATCGATGGGGTGCTAAAACGACCAAGGCAGCCTTTTCAAGACGCTTAACGATGTCAGAAATTCAGCGTGTCAGTACGAAGGGAGAATCGTGAAATCGACGGCAAAAATAGGCTCTTCGCGATTTTACCCGGCTTAAATTAAATAAAGATTAATTCGGGCGCTAGGCATGCAAAAATCCTTGCCCGTTTGTTTTTAGGCGTTGATTTAGGTCGTCAGCAATTTTATCGTGGATTCGCGTTGGGACTCGGCGTTGGCGTAATCGACGCCGTCTGCGGTAATCGCGATCATGCCGTTTTCGAGCCTGCCGATCCAGCCTTTTTCTTTGAGATACCAGAGATGAAACTCCAGGTGTTCGCGCGGACAGCCTGACAAGCGCTCAAGATCGAGATTGCCCATGCCTGGATTTTCGATGTTTCGTCTGCGTTTGGCATAAAGAATCGCGAGCAGTTTTTCTTGAATATCGACATCGTGCTCGATATTTTCGGGATCGCTCGCTTCCTCGGCTAATTTCAGGCGGTAGTCTGAATTGTTTTTATGCTGAATATCGTATTGTGCGCGCCTGCTCGGATCGCTCAGCGTTTCATGGGCCCGCACAATATCTCTGTAGCGCATGTGATCGCCGGTGCTCTGGTTGCCGGGATGATAGCGCTCGGCAAGATAACGAAATATACGGTCTATCGTTTCAGCATCGGCATTCGGGCTGATTTCCAGGTTTTCGTAATAATCGATGAAGGTAGACGCGTCCATAGCTTGACTGTGCCATTGCGGTTTTAACTTGACTTAGTTTAGCTTAATACAAATTCTGATTAGGCTAAAGTCTTAGTTGTGCGCGCAAAAGAAAGCACGGATCTTGCTGGGGCGCCGGATTCAATGTGCGTAGTCAAACTGGGCAGTCAGCAGTTTTGCGCTTTGCGTGCGTCTGGCGGTCTGGTTTGATTGGTCGACTCCGCTGACGCTAATCGACAGCAAGCCGTTTTCGAGGCGTGTAATCCAGCCTTTTTCTTTCAAATACCAGAGATGGAATTCGAGATGTTCGCGCGGACAGCCGGACAGGCGTTCCAGTTCGAGGTTGCCCAAGCCGGGATTGTTCATGTCGCACCGGCGTTTGACATAGAGCAGCAGCAATAAACTTTCCTGCATCATGTTGTCTTCGTAAGGCGTTCTCGGTTTCTGGCTGGCTTCGGAGGACGGCAGGCACCGGGCGCGATTTTTTTTGTATTCGATATCGAATTGCGCTCTTTTTTCCGGATTTCTTAGCACTTCGTGGGCTTTGACGATGCCGGCAAAGCGATAGTGGTCGCCGGTGGCTTGATTGTCGGGGTGATAGCGTTGCGCCAGATAGCGAAATACCCGATCTATCGTATCGCTATTGGCATTGGGACTGATTTCGAGAATCTCGTAAAAGTCTTTGAATTCGCTGGGTTCCATACGGGTCTCCGAAACATTTGACGGGATGGATTAAGCCTAGCACAGAGGATTATTAATTCAATATTAATTTAAGATTTTTTTAATATTGTGGGGCGTCAAGCCAACTCATTGATCGCATCCTGGGTTCGGAAAAAAACTTTGCCGGGCTGCAGATGGTTGAAAAAATCGGTTTTGTGCAATTTATCGAGCACCGGACCTTTCGCTTCGGCAAGATGCAGCCTGATGTTCAGGTTTTTCAGCGCGTCATTCAGGCTTTCGAGCACTTCGAGCGCGGTGCTGTCGATATAGCTGACCGAGGCGAAGATCAGCACCACATGCTTGATGTCCGGCTGCCGTTGCAATTGGTCGCTAATGAATTCCTCGACATAATTCGCGTTCGCGAAGGTCAGGTTTTCATCGACGCGCAGCAGCAGCAAATGCCGCCAGGTTTTCACGTCATGGCGCTGGATGTTGCGAAAATGCTCGGTGCCCCGGATGCGCCCGACCACCGCGATATGCGGATGGCTGGTGATTCTCAGATAGCTGACCAGGGTCAGGATGATGCCGAGCGTGATGCCTTCCTCGATGCCGAGCACCAGCACGCCGAGTAAAGTGACGCCTTCGGCAATGCCGTCGCTGGCGTCATAGCGCCAGATATGGACGATGTTTTGCAGACGGATCAACGGCATAATCGCGACCAGAATGATCGCGGCGAGTATTGTCTTCGGTATCGCGGCAAAATAGGGGCTGAAAAACATCAGGGCCAGCGCGACAAAGGCGGCGGCCATCAGCATCGCCATTTGCGTGCGCGCGCCGGCCGAAAAATTGACCATCGTGCGGCTGAAGCCGCCGGCCACCGCCATGCCGCCGGACAGCGCCGAGGCGATATTCGCCGCGCCGAGGCCAAGCAGCTCGTGATTCGGCTGGATCTTTTCGCCTTTGAGGTGCGCGATCGCCTTCGCGATCGCGACGCTTTCGACATAGGCGATCAGCGCGATCAGGGCCGCATAAGGCAAGAGCAGTCGCCAATGGACGGGATCGATCGCATCGATGCGTAGCCTAGGGAGGCCCGCCGGAATCCGGCCGACGGTTGCGACCTGATAGGCCGTGTCGAGATCCCATAGCTCGACCGCGGTCGCCCCGAGAGCGACGGTCAATAACGGGCCACACTTGCTGATCGCGGCAATCCATACCGGTTTCATGGCGGTTTTTTTGAGCAGGCCGGTGAGCGGCTTGCCGAACAGGATCAACAGCAAAACCGCGGCAAAGCCTGTGATCAGGGTTGCCGTATTCACCGTGCGCACGGTATCGGTATAGCAGCTCAGACTGTCTACGCAGGACAGCTTCGCCAGGCCGAGCAGCGGCGGCAATTGACTGAAGACGATCAGGATCGAGGCGCCGCTGGTAAAGCCGGTCAGCACCGGATGGCTGATGAAATTGACCAGGCCGCCCAGGCGCAACAGGGCCATCAGCAGCATCAGCACGCCGGTCTCGGCGGCCAGTATCACCGCGCTTTGCACCGGTTGCTGCAAGGCGCTAATCTCAGGCGCATTGACGGCGCTGGCAATCATCACCGCCGCGATCGATACCGGTCCGACCGACAGCGTCCTGCTGGTGCCGAACAGCGCGTACAGCACCGGCGGCAAGATACTGGCATATAAACCCAACTCTGGCGGGATGCCGGCCAGCAGCGCATAAGCGATGCCTTGCGGCACCAGCAGAATGGCCGTGATTGCGCCGGCGAACAGATCGTCATGGAAATCGTTGCGGGAGTAGGTCTTGAGCCAGCCGAAAATGGGCAGAAAGTCAGTCAGGCGCATGGAAGGCAATAGGGTGAGTGAAAAGGTAAACGCGATGAATCGGCAAAAAACAGCAATGGATCGGTGAAGGAGGGATTGGAAAGATGGCGGTACTTTGTGCCCCGCACCGCGGAAGCGGTGCGAAAGTCATTCCCACGCGCGGAGCGTGGGAACGATGGTCTGGCTCTGCCTCAATCCTCCTTCATGAATTTTTTCGCATAGCTTTCGCGGTGAGGAATGTCGATCCGGTAGCCTTTGATCATCAAATGCCAGTACAGCCAAGGGAATCCGACCTTTTTGCCCCACCACCAGATCCAGCGGTTTTTCCGCGGGTCCAGAAATGGAAATGACGGCGTGACTTTACCGCCATAGGAAAATTCGGCCAGCATCACCGTGCTCAGCGAAGTGGTCAACGGGCAAGAGCCGTAACCGTCGTACTTGCCTTCGACCGGCTTATTTTTCATCAGGTACAAAATGTTGTCGACCACCACCGACACCTGCTTGCGCACTGCCGCGGCGGTTTTCGCGTTCGAGGTCGAGGCCACATCGCCCAGGCCGAAGATGTTCGGGTATTTGTTGTGTTGCAGGGTGTTGTCATTCACGTCGACCCAGCCGGCCGCGTTCGCGAGTGGGCTTTGCTTGATGAAATCCGGGGCGCTTTGCGGCGGCGTCACATGGATCATGTCGAATTTTTTGCTGACCTGCTGTTTATTGCCGGCGCTGTCGGTGGTTTCGAATGTGGCGGTTTTGCCGGGGCCGTCGATCGCGACCAGATTATGATTGAAAGATTTTTTCGCGCCGTATCCGGCGGCGACTTTCTCCAAGGCCTTCGCGAAAAACGGGATGCCAAACATCGCGGGCCCGGCATTGCAGAACTCGATCGTAAACTTGTCCAGGATGCCTTTTTTACGGAAACGGTCCGCCGCCAGATACATGATCTTCTGCGGCGCGCCGGCGCATTTGAACGGTGGAGGCGGCTGCGTAAATAACGCAGTTCCCGACTGGATGTTTTGTATGCATTCCCACGTATATTCACAGGTATCCGGCGAATAATTGCTGCAGACATTGTTTTTGTTCAGGGTCTCTTTCAGTCCTTTGATCTTGTCCCAGTCCAGTTGCAGGCCGGGGCAGACGACCAGATAATCATAGGTGACCGTTTCACCGGAGCGCAGCGTCACGGTATTTTGTTCCGGCTGAAAGCTGTCGGCATACTCCTTGAGCCAGGTGACTTTCGGATTGATCAGATCGGCTTCGTTGCGTGTGGCTTCTTTCAGGGTGTATTCGCCGCCGCCGATGATCGTAAATCCAGGCTGATAATAATGCTTTTCGGAAGGCTCGATCAGGCCGATATTGATATTCGCATTCTGTCGAAGCATGTTGTTCGCGACCGAAACGCCGGCCGCGCCGCCGCCGACTATCAAAAGGGTATGGTGTTGTGACATAAAGCCTCCTCGAAATTATTATGGGGTTAGTGCCGCGATTCGGTCATCTAACAGGTATTGTATTGAGTTGGTTGAGCGATCGATCGATAAATGACCGGATCGCTCAACTATTGTCTTTTTACTCGAAACACGGGCTATGTCAACCCGTGCTTTATTTTTCATTTTATTGGAGGCTTTTTTGCCAGGCTTCATAACCGCCCGCGATCGACAGCACATGCAGATAGCCCAGCGATTGTAAAGTTTGCGCAGCCATTGCCGCGCGGCCGCCGGTCCGGCAATACACTAGAATTGCTTTCGCTTTGTCCGCGAGTTCAGGCGTGGTGCCGACTTTGAATTCCAACACGCCGCGTGGAATCGGCAGGGCTTTATCCAGATGTCCGGCCGCATATTCACTCTCCTCGCGCACATCGACAACGGTAATATGGCCTTCGGCCAACAACTGCTTGGCCTTGTCGACGCCGATTTCGGTGATTTGCTGTTTGGCCATCGCGACCAGATCCTGGGCGCTGGTGGTTGTCCGCTCCGGGCGGCTCGTCTCCCGGCGGGCTACCGCATCCTGACGTTCATCTTCATCGAGGCCGCAGTAACGGTTGGCCGGTACCGCTTCGTCGATCAATCGCGGTTTCGGCAAATTCAGACTGTTCATGATGTTGATGAATTCCTCGCGCGACTTTCCGGCCAGGCGCGGGTTCGTCGTGCGTTCCTGCCTGATGCTGCTGACCCAGCGCCCCTGATAGTCATGGCCCGGATAAACCAGCGTATCGTCGGGTAGGGTAAACAGGCGTTGGGTGATGCAGTCGTACAGCGCGCCGGCATCGCCGCTTTGAAAGTCGGTGCGTCCGCAGCCGCCGATGAACAGCGAATCTCCGGTAAACAAACGGTCCCGCCACAGGAAGGAGGTGCTGCCTTGGGTATGGCCGGGGGTGGCGATGACTTTGATTTTTTCGCCGCCGGCGAATTCCAACACGTCACCGTCCTGCAGTTGCAAGGACGCGCCGATCGCGCCGCACAACTGGCTCACACCGGTTTCCGCGCCGAGTTTTTGTCTGAGCAAGCCGCTGGCGGTGATATGGTCCGCATGCACATGGGTTTCGAGCGAATATTTCAACTTCAGCTCATGTTCGTCGAGCAGGGCGATATATTCATCGATATGCGACTTGACCGGGTCGATCAGCACCGCGTCCTTGGTGATGGGGTCGGCGATGAAATAGGTATAGGTCCAGGTTTCGGGGTCGAATAATTGTTTGAAAATCATTTTGTCTCTCCGCTTATTGTGAGGGCTTGGAACGCTGCAAAGCCGTTGTGCTTAGTCTTGTTACAGCAAGGCGTGTGCCAGAATAGCCGATAGGGCGATTTCCTCTAATTCGACATGACGCCAGCCTTTTAGTTTAACACGTTGGTATTAAAGGATTTTTGTCTCATTGATCGAGATGTTTTGGGCGATCTTAATTAAAAGTCTTGCCGCGCCGAGACTTGTCAGCGGCGTGTTTCAACATGTTTCATTTCGATTAACAAATGTTTCCATGAAACATGATGAAACGGGCGTTATACGGCAGGGGCGAGGAGGGCCGAATTAGCGAATAGAGTCTCCGCCATCAAAGCATCATGCCGGTTCAACACCGATAATTTTCCCTTCTGTATTCAATTTGAGCCGCAAACGACCATAACAGGATTTCTGATCGCACTGGCAGCCGGAGCCTTCCATGATGCTTTCCAGGAAAGTCACATAGATCAACAGGCTATCCGCTTGTCGTTCGATGATTTCATAGTGGATCGACTCGTTGATAATCCAGCCGTTTTGGCTGCAAAAGACGCTCAGCTCTTTACAGGTTTGCAGTAGATGAGCAATGGCTTGGGCTTCGGACATGGTTTTTGCCTTTTCGATTCAGTCGGGTTGAATTTGCTGCGAGTCGTTTTGTGTTTTCTGGCTGGCCGCGGTTGGATTCGGTTTTATTTTCTGACGCATGCGGTCAAAAACAGAACCAGCGCGGCAAAGCCGGCGCCGGTGTAAAATGTTGCGGAGGCGCCGTAAACGTCCCAAAGCCCGCCGGCGAGCACGCTGGCCAGCAGCGCAAACAGGCCGCTGACGAAATTGAACAGTCCGAAGGCGGAGCCTTTCAGTTCCGGCGGCGTCGTGCTGGCGACGAGTGTCGCCAGGATGCCTTCGGTGAAGCCCATGTGCAGGCCCCACAAGCCTGCGCCGAGCAGCACGGCAAACGGCGTATCGGCCCGCGCCAGCAGCAGATCGGCCGCGATCAGCAATAAAAGGCCGAGCGAGAGCAGATGGTTTTTGTTCATCACATCCGACAACACCCCGGCAGGGTAGGCAGACAGCGCGTAGAGCAGGCTCATTACCACCATCACCAATGGGGTGATCGCGCCAGACAATCCCGCCTGTTGGGCGCGCAATACCAAAAAGGCTTCGCTGAAGCGAGCCAACGTAAAGATCGCGCCGATCGTCACGACGCGCCAATAGGATAAAGGAAAAAGCCGCAGCGTATCAAAATGCAGCGGTGAGCGAAAACGGTGCCGTCCCGCATGGGACGTGGGTTCCTGGATGCCGGCGATGATCAGGATCACGGTCAGCGCGGCAGGCAGGGCCGCGAACCAGAGCGCCGTCTTCAGGTTGCCGTCATAAAGATAAAGCAGCAGCATCGCCAGCAAGGGGCCGAGAACCGCGCCGACCGTATCCATCGCCTGGCGCAGGCCGAAGCAGGCGCCGCGAATGCCGGCCGGCGCGACATCGGCGATCAGCGCATCGCGCGGCGCGCCGCGGATGCCTTTACCGATCCGGTCGAGAAAGCGCGCGGCGAACACCGTCTCGATCGAGCCGGCTAGCGGAAACAGCGGCTTGCTTAACGCGGCCAAGCCGTAGCCGAGCAGGATCAGGCGTTTGCGATGTCCCCAGAAGTCGCTCAGGGCGCCGGAAAAGATTTTGACGATTTGCGCGGCGGCGGCCCCGACGCCTTCGATCATGCCGACAGTCAGCGCGCTCGCGCCGAGCGTGCCGACCAGAAAGACCGGCAGGATACTGTGCACCAGTTCCGACGAACAGTCCATCAACAGGCTGACGAAACCTAAAGTCCATACGGTGCGCGGAATGCGGTCTGGCGACTTTTTGATGAACAAGAGGATAATCCCGAGGCAAAGGTTTCGGCCCGGCTCAGCGGGACTAAACAGTTAATTTTGCAAAGGAGGGATGGCATTCGCAATCGGCCCCGGCGGATAGCCGCTTTAGCGTTCCCGGTCCAACGTTGCCGTTCGGCTGGCCGCCACAAAGCCTCGGCTTTTTCCGGACGCGTCGTCGATCGTATTCATCGCCCGCCAAAGCGTTTCGGCCTTGACCCAGACTGGCGGATATTTAAACCGCGCGACATCCAGAATCAAAAATTGGTCGCTGGCCTGGTCATAAGCGCCGAGCGGCGAAATATGACCGCTGCTTTGTTGGCCGAGGGAAGTGCGCAGATAGTTGACCAGGATGAAGTTTCCGGGCTGTTTCAGATTTTCGACGGCCAGTTTGCGGAATTGTTCCAGGCTGCTGTCGCCGGCGTGATAAACCTGCGTCGCGACCGGATAGGTCGCCAGCAGGCCGCCGAGTTGATCGAGCGTCATGCCTTGCTCTGCGATCTTTTTCACGCTCACGATGCGATCGGTTTTCGCATTGAACACGTTGTTTTGGGTGAACATCGGAAAGCGCACATAGGCAGGATCGATCGGCGCCGGAATTTCAAGCGCGTTCAAGACCATCGTGATGCTCGCCGCGCCGCAATAGGCGAGATTCTGCTGCGAGACGAAATGCATGCTCAAGGGCAGGAAGTCCTGTTTGGCGTGGCTGCCGTAGAGCAGTTGCTCGCCTTCGGATGAAGTCAGCGGAATCAGCCGTGAAGTGCCCGTGCCGGTTGGTTTGGCCAACGTATCCGATGGCGACTGCGGTAAAGAGCAGCAGGCGGGAAGCAGAAGGCAAGCCAGAATGATCGGTATGAGCTGCCAGATTGCTGGGCGAGTCTCGTTTTTTTGCAAGTGTAAGAACATGCCGATTCCTCAGAGTGGTGGGTAGCCGTTCTTGGCGAATTAAAAGTAGGAATGATAAAAAACCATTTTATGCCGAGATGATGGCGAGGTAAATCGCGTTTAAACTCGTTGCCGGGCTGCTGTGTTGAATTGGCAGAATACTTTATTCTGCCTCCTCCGTGCAAAGCGATTCAGCCCGTTTGCTGACCGGTGTGATGCTGCCGTCGGCATTGATCCGCCAGCGAAAGCGTAACTGCATGCTTTTATTCATCAAAAAAGCGCGCTCGACTTCTACATGGCCCTCTTCGTCGAAAGTTTGCCAGCCTAAATCGCGTTGTGAGCGGATATGAATCTTGTTTTTCAAGACTTCTTCGATCGATTGTCCGAGGCAGGGCGAGTTTTTTACTTTTATTTCGGCTTCGTGCATCTCGGCAAAGGCCAGATTCGCGGCGAACAGCAAGTTAAGAATAAGAAAACGGCTTGTTTTCATGGATTCAAAGGTTCAGGAAATACATGCAATGCGCATGACCAAAATAGCGGATTAAAAATTGTAGCCTTGTTGGTCATGCTGGTTCAGATCGAGGCCGCTGGTTTCCGCTTCCTGATTCACGCGAATGCCGATCAGTTTATCAATCACCTTGAAGAGTCCATAACTGATCAGACCGCTCCAGAGGATCGTGACCGCGATGCCGAAAAGCTGGATCGCTACCTGTTTGACGATGCCGTCTTCGCTGACGATGCCGGTGCCGCCGAACGATGCATCGGCAAACACCGCGGTCAGCAACGCGCCGAGAATGCCGCTAACGCCATGCACCGGAAATACGTCAAGCGCATCGTCGATAGCGAGGCGCTGCTTGATCAGTTGAATCGAATAAAAGCAGGCGATGCCGGCGACGATGCCGATCACGATCGCGCCGAAGGGCGACACGAAACCCGCGCCGGCCGCGATCATGCCGAGGCCCGCGACCATGCCGGTCATTGCGCCGAGCACGCTCGGTTTGCCGAACTTGAGCCAGTCCAGCACGATCCAGGTGATCGAGGCGGAGGAGGCGCACAGATGCGTCGACAACATCGCCATGCCGGCCGAGCCGTTTGCCATCAATGCGCTGCCGGCGCTGAAGCCGTGCCAGCCGACCCAGAGAATGCCGGCGCCCATCGCGGTCATGGTCAGATTATGCGGCATCAACGGCGCGCGCGGAAAACCGCGCCGCGGGCCGATCACCAGCGCGCCGACCAAGGCCGCAATGCCCGCGCTGCCGTGCACGACGATGCCGCCCGCAAAATCCATCACGCCCCATTCGGCCAGCCAGCCGTTACCCCAAATCCAGTGGCAAACCGGCACATAGACGAGCATTTCCCAGAGCGCGCAAAAAAACAGCAGCGGAAAAAAGCGGGCTCTTTCGACCATCGCGCCGACGATCAGCGCCGGTGCGAAGATCGCGAAGGTCATGTGATACATCGCAAAGACCGACTCGGGCAGATTGCCGACCAGCTTGTCCGCATCCATGTTGACCAGAAACACTTGCGACATGCCGCCGAGCAAGGTCTGATGCGCGCCGCCATCGGTCAACGCCAGGCTATACCCGGCGATCGCCCAGATCAACGACATCAAGGAGGTGATCGAAAAACAGGCCATGATCACCGACAGCACGTTGCGGGTGCGCACGAGTCCGCCGTAAAACAGCGCGAGGCCGGGCATGGTCATGAACAGCACCAGGCCCGCCGACGTCAATATCCAGGCGGTATCGGCCGAGTTCAGGCCGTCTTCGGCAAAAGCCGGAAGCGGGAGGGCAGCGGGCAGGATTGCCAAGGCTATCTTTCGCATGATTTCCACCTTATTTATTTTTGTTGTCAGTGGGGGGCAGAAGTTTGACCCGCGATGGTCAAAGGATCGCGCTTTTTAGCCTAGATGCGCAAAAAATGCAAGGAATTACTTGGAGGATCGGTTGTTTTTTTTGCTCGAGTACGAAACTTTGAGCGAGTGCGACGAGATTAAGGAAGGCGAAGCGGGAATGGCTGGGGCAAAGCATGACAAAGAAAAAACCTCAAAACTCGATCACCATGTCCATTGCAAACTGCAACTGGTGATCCTTGCTTTGATTGATGTAGGGATTGATTTTGGCGTCGGCCCAGTCATAACGCACCTCGGGCCGCAAGGTGAGCCAGCCTTTGGGCTTCCAGTTCACCCCCGCGGTCAGCACGAAATAGTGGCCGGGATTGTCGGCGATTACGCGGGTGCCGTTCGCATCCCGAAACCATTCGCCGCGTAATCCGGCAGAAATGGAGTCGGTAATGTCATAAATCAGATATTGATTGATGCCGTACCAGAAGGCGTCCTGACCTGTTGCCGCGGCCTGCTCCTGAAAACCGAAATCGTGTTGCAGAACATATTGCAGTTTGTCGGTAAAGCTGTGCGAAATGACCAGACTGGACACTGTCCGGTTGGCGGCCTGCACATCATCGGTATCGCCGCTGATCACCGACCAGGACACCGCGCTGGTCGCTTCGTCATTGGTCCAGGACATGCCGCCCAGAAAATTCCAGTTGGCCAGATTTTCGTCGAAATTATCCCAACCGGCGACCGAGCCCGCATTCAGCGTGAAATTTTCATTCAGCGCATAGCTGAACAGCGCGCCGGTATGCGTGAACGGTTCGCCGTACTGCATCGTGTAGGCGTGCGAATAAAAAAAATTGTTCGGGGCGGTGACCACTTCCTCGCCAAGCATCGTATAAAAATGGCCGATCTTGGCCGACAGGCCGTTACCGAACGGCGCGAATATTTCGAGATAGCTTTGCGGCAGCGCCAGATCGTAAAAACGCAGATCCTTGTCGCTGATCCAGCGGTTGTCGAGCCCTGTCGCCTGGGTGAAACGGCTGTCGGTGCCGAACATCAGATCGACCCGGCCGCCGAAGTTCCAGTGTTTCGACTCCATGTCCACCGGTTTTTCCAGATACATATTCAACTGATTGACCTGGAGTTCTCCGCTGCGGTCATTGAACGTGATCGGTGCGTTCGAGTGATTATCCGGATTACGGGTCAGATAGGTTCCGCCCATCGAGAGCCAGCCGTCGATGTTGATACCATGCTCCTTGAACAATCGGCTTTGGCTGAAATCCCGGCCCGTCAACGCGAAGAAGGCGCTGTCGTCATGCGCCATCACCGTCGAGGCGAAATGACTGTAGAGGAGCAAAAGCAGGAAGAATATCGATGCCTTGTCGATAGTGAGCGGGGATGCGCAGAGAACAGCTTTCGATTGTTTCATGTCCCTAGCCAAGCGTTGCCGTTGATGTCAGGTTGTTATTTGTGTAGCGATGCGTTGCGTTACAAAAACATTTCATCCTGCAGCGTAGTTTTTTATCACAGTTTGCAGGAAGGTAAAAAATTATATTACTTAAATAGTATCGAGTCGATACTAAAATCAAGCAATCGTGATTTTTTGCAGTCCACGCATGCTTCCGATCAATAGAGCCGGGTGATTTTTAGCATCCGGGATTAATCGGGTATTTACTTTCGATTCGACACGAAGTAAGATTCTCCACCGTGCGCATTTGGCGTTGATCAGGAAGCATAGGCGCATCGGCAAGAGCCGTCCAATAATTACAATAAGGAGAAATCTGATGGCAAAATTTGCGTTTTTTAAAGCAAAACGCGGAAATATATCCAAGGTTTTGTTGGCTGCCGCGTTGCTGTCCGGCGTCCCGTTCAGTGTTTGCGCGAAACCCGATGAAGTGCCCGTAGAAAAGGTACAAGGTTGCCAACTCGTCGGCAAAATCGAAGGCTCATCGGGCTATGGCAAGAATAGCGATTGGCAACGTCTGGCAAAACAATCGGCCGTCAAGCATGCCGGCCAGATGGGCGCAAGCCATGTCGTATGGGAGCATTTTTACCCGGCCGGCGCTTTTAACGGCACTGTCACAGGTACGGCTTATCACTGCGGGACATAAGCCAAAGAATACCCTTTCGTGCGGAAGGTCTGAATAAGGTGATATTCCTCATTCAAACCTTCTGCATAAAAAGCTATTAGGATGCGGTCAAGCGTCACCCTCTAAGACGTTAGCAGCATCTTGTTAACCCACAACGCGAACCGTCGTGGCGGCATTTCGCCGCCGATCGCCAATAGTTTGCTGATCCATCCCGGTACGACAGCCGATTTTCCTTTCCGCATCGCTTGATAACCCGCTTCGGCATTGCTCTGCGGATCGCTGGCCAAAAAGCGGTATAAACGGGTTCGGGAAAATCCGCCTTTCGTCTCAAAGGCGGTCTTCATCGCTCCCGGACACAGCGCGGTCGTGGTGACGCCGCTGCCCTTCAGTTCGACGGCCAGTCCCCGGTTGAACGCAAGCACGAAACTTTTGCTTGCATAATAGACTGTGGCGCCCGGACCGCCCGGCTGATAAGCGGTCAGAGACGCCACATTCAGGATGCGCCCCCGGCCTTGTTGGATCATACCCGGAAGAAAAAAGCGGGTCAGTTGCACCAGCGCCGCTACGTTCAGATTGATCATCCCGGTATTCGCCGTCGGGTCGGAATCCGCAAACGGCCCATAAAAACCGATGCCGGCATTGTTGACCAAATAATCGATCGTCAAGCCCTGGCCCTGGACGATTTGATGGAGTTTTTCCGGCGTGTCCGGCCGCGACAGGTCCAGCGCTGCAATTACGGTAGAAATGCCGTAATCCCGTTGCAGTTCCTCGCTAACTTTTTGCAACTGTGCTTCGTTGCGTGCGACCAGAACCGTATTGATTTTATCTTTTGCAAATAGCTTGCTGAACTCATAGCCCATGCCGCCGGACGCGCCGGTGATCAGGGCCCATCGAGGCGTCGCCTTCGCGTTCATATTGCCTCCTCGGTGATAAATGGGGCCTAAATTTTAACTTTTTACCCAAAGAAGACTGCCGAGCCTAACGTTCGTTCATTGCCAGAACCGCCGCTATTGATAATCCTCCAGCGGCGGACAGGTGCACACCACATGCCGGTCGCCATACACGTTGTCGATCCTGCCGACTGGCGGCCAGTATTTGTCGTCCTCTTGATCGTCGCCCGGGAAGAATGCCTGTTGCCGCGAATAGGGCAGGGTCCATTCTTCCAGTAACAGCTTGTGCGTATGCGGCGCATGGCGCAGCACATTGTTTTCCGGGTCGGCCTTGCCGTTTTCTATCTCGGCGATTTCCTGGCGGATCGCGATCAAGGCGTCGCAGAAGCGATCGATCTCGTCCTTGTCCTCGCTTTCGGTCGGCTCGATCATCAGGGTTTCCGGCACCGGGAACGACACGGTCGGCGCATGGAAGCCGAAATCGATCAGGCGTTTTGCGATGTCTTCGACGGTGATGCCGCAGGCATGTTTGAACGCACGGCAGTCGATGATGCATTCGTGCGCGACCCAGCCGTTCTTGCCGGTGTACAGGATCGGGTAGTGCGGCGCGAGCCGTTTGGCGATGTAGTTCGCGTTCAAAATCGCGGTCAGCGTCGCGCGTTTGAGCCCTGCAGCGCCCATCATCGCGATATAGGCCCAGGAAATCGTATAGATGCTGGCCGAGCCCCAGGGCGCGGCTGCGACCGTGCCGATCGTGCCGTGCGGGCCCTTGTTCGGATTGACGTTCTTGACGACCGGATGATCCGGCAAATAAGGCGAAAGATGCGCGCCGACGCCGATCGGGCCGACGCCGGGACCGCCGCCGCCGTGCGGGATGCTGAAGGTCTTGTGCAGATTCAAATGCGCGACATCCGCGCCGATCTTGCCGGGCCGGCTGAGGCCGACCAGCGCGTTGAAATTGGCGCCGTCCAGATAGACCTGGCCGCCGTGCTGATGGACCAGATCGCAGAGGGTCCGGAACGCTTCCTCGAACACCCCGTGCGTCGAAGGATAGGTGATCATCAGCGCGGCGACCGTGTCGTGATGTTCGGCAAGCTTGGCCTTCAGGTCGTCGAGGCTGACGTTGCCGTTGTCATCGCAGGCGACCACGACGACCTTGAGCCCGGCCAGCACCGCGCTGGCCGGGTTGGTGCCGTGCGCGGACGCCGGAATCAGGCAGATAGTGCGCTGGCCCTGGCCGTTCACTTCGTGATATTTTCGTATCACCAACAGGCCCGTGTATTCGCCCTGCGAGCCCGCGTTCGGCTGTAATGAAAACGCATCGAAGCCGGTCAGGTCGCAGAGCATGTCCTCGAGTTCGGCGAACATCTGCTGGTAGCCGAGCGTCTGATACAGCGGCGCGAAAGGGTGCAGGCCGCTGAATTCGTGATACGACAGCGCCTGCATCTCGGTCGCCGCATTCAGCTTCATCGTGCACGAGCCCAAGGGAATCATCGAGCGGTCCAAGGCGATGTCGCGCCGGGCCAATCTCCGCATGTAGCGCATCATCTCGGTTTCGGAATGGTAGCGCGCGAACACCGGGTGCTGCAGGATAGGATCGGTGCGCAGGAGCGCGTCCGGGATGCATTCGTCGACGCTTTCGTGCAGCCGGTTGATGTCCGGAAACTCGGCCGCCGGCGTGGCGAACACCTGCCAGATCGCCCTGAGCGTCTTTCGGGTCGTCGTCTCATCGAGCGCAATGCCGAGATGGTCCAGATCGATCACGCGCAGATTGATCGTTGCTTCCATCGCCTGCGCGGCGATCCGCTTGGCGCGGTTCGGGACGCGCACGACAAGCGTGTCGAAATAACAACGGCTGACCACGTCGTAGCCCATCAGCGTCAGGCCGGCCGCGAGGATTTGGGCGTAGCGGTGCACGCGCCCTGCGATCATCCTGAGTCCCTCCGCGCCGTGGTACACCGCATAAAAACCCGCGATCACCGCGAGCAGAACCTGCGACGTGCAGATATTGCTGGTCGCCTTGTCGCGCCGGATATGCTGTTCGCGCGTTTGCAGCGCCATGCGCAGGGCGGTGTGGCCGTGGCTGTCCTTCGACACCCCGATCAGTCGTCCCGGCATCGAGCGCTTGTATTCGTCCTGGGTCGCGAAAAAGGCCGCATGCGGGCCGCCGTAGCCCATCGGCACGCCGAAGCGCTGCGCGCTGCCGACCACGATGTCGACGCCGAAGGCGCCGGGCGGTTTCAGCAGCACCAGGCTCAACAAGTCGGCCGCGGCCACGGCCAGAGCGGATTTTTTATGCGCGATTTCGACGATCTCGCCGAGGTCGTGTATCTCGCCCTGCGAGCCCGGATACTGCACGAGCACCGCGAAAAAATCGTGCTGATCGAGACCCTGATAAGGATCGCCGACGATCACTTGATAACCCAGCGAATGCGCGCGGGTCTGCACCACCGCGATCGTTTGCGGATGGCAGTCCCGGTCGACAAAAACGGCCTGCACCGGATTGTGCGACAGCCTGCGCGCCATTGTGATCGCCTCGGCTGCAGCGGTCGCTTCATCGAGCAGCGAGGCGTTCGCGATTTCCATGCCGGTCAAATCGATGATCATCTGCTGAAAGTTCAGCAGTGCTTCGAGCCGGCCCTGGCTGACCTCGGGTTGATACGGCGTATAAGCGGTGTACCAGCCCGGATTTTCGAGCACATTGCGCTTGATCACGGCCGGCATGATCGTATCGTAGTAGCCCATGCCGATCAGCGAGGTGAAGACCTTGTTGCGTTCGCGGATCTTGCGCAGGTGCTTGATCACCGCATTCTCGCTGATCGTTTCGGTCAGTTTCAACGGCTCGGCGTTCAGGATGTCGGCGGGCAGCGCCTTGGCGATGATCTGTTCGAGATCTGTCAGGCCCAGTTCGGCCAGCATCGCCCGGATTTGTTCGGGATTCGGGCCGATATGGCGGCGGATGAAATCGCCGCGCATTTCCAGTTGGTTCAGGTTCGGGCGAGGTTTTGTCATGGCTTAACGACGGTAGCGATGAGGAATGAAAGGCAGAGGGGAGACGGACAGTGCGACCTCTCGCCCCCGGATTTCGGTAAACAGGCGAGTTCCGACCGCTGCATAGGCCTTGTCGAGCCGAGCCAGCGCGACCGGTTTGCCGAGGCTCGGCGCGAAACTGCCGCTGGTGACATGGCCGACGCTTTGGCCTTGAGCATTGGATAAGGCCGCGCCTTCCCGGATCGGCGCCTTGCCTTCGACGATCAGGCCGGCGCGGATCATCTCAGTGCCGTCTCGAAGCTGCGCCAGGATTTTTGGGGCGCCGGGAAAGCGGTCGTGGCCTTTTTTGATGATCCAATTGAGTCCGGCCTCGACCGGCGTGATCGCATCGTTCAGTTCGTGGCCGTACAGGCACAGCCCCGCTTCCAGGCGCAAGGTGTCGCGCGCGCCGAGGCCGACGGGCGCGACGCCGTCCTCCGCCAGCAGCCCGCGGGCCAGGCGCTCCGCATCGGGAATTCCGACCGAAATTTCGAAGCCGTCCTCGCCGGTATAGCCGCTGCGGCTGATGAAGCAGGCGATGCCGTCGAGTTCGGTATCGCAACTTTGCATGAATTTGAGGCTGGAGGCAGTCGCTGAAAACTTTCGGATTACGGCGTCGGCCAGAGGGCCCTGCAACGCAAACAACGCGCGCTCCTGTAAATCCCTGAGGCCAGGCAGATGCAGGCTTAGATAGTCGAAATCCTTGTCCTTGCAGGCCGCGTTCACGATGATGAACAAGCCCGAAGCGGTACGGCCGACGATGATGTCGTCGAGCACGCCGCCGTTGTCCTGCGTCAGTACGGTATATTTCTCGAAGCCGGGCAGGAGGCCCGAAATGTCGCTCGGCGTCAGCCTTTCCAGCGCGCTTGCGGCGTCATCGCTCACGACGCTGAATTGCCCCATGTGCGAGATGTCGAAAAAGCCGGCATGGCTCCGGCAATGCAGGTGTTCCTGGATGATGCCGGTGGCGTAGTGCAGAGGCATCGCGTAACCCGCAAAAGGCGCCATCTTCGCGCCCAGTTCGAGATGTAAAGCGTTTAGCGGCAGGGATTTCAACATCATCAGATACGGTACCGGAATGTTATTGAACGGTCAGTTTATCCGAATTTTTACGGCTTAGGTCGTATTATTTGTCGGCTTAGGCGTTAGGTAAAATTAACTTCGCGAAATTCAGTTACTTCCACGCGCTAACCCATAGCGCAATAAACAAAATCAATTTTACCGTCTTCTCCTCTGAGAAAGCCCGTATGGATGAACCCTTTTGGACGGCGCACCGGCGTTTGACAGCATATCAGCAACCCGCCGCCAAACCCTGCTAAAATGGCTGCGTATCGAAGAAGATATGAGGGAAAAAACATGGCTCTCCAGCATCAAGGCGAAGATTTGCCGATCAGCGAGGAAGACTACCTGCAAGGCGAACTGGCCGGCACGATCAAGCATGAATATATCGACGGCTATATTTACGCAATGGCCGGGGCGAGTAAAAATCACGAGCGCATCACCGGGAATATTTTCGGCGAATTACGCGCGCTGTTACGGAATACGCCTTGCGAACCCTTTGCGTCCGACCTGAAAGTCAAAACCGCGCACGCTTTTTTCTACCCCGACGTGATGGTCGTCTGCGAGGATACCAGCCGCAACGACTATTACGCCGAAACGCCGGTCCTCATCGTCGAGGTGTTGTCGCAATCGACGCGGCGGATGGACGAGACGCTCAAAAGTACCGCTTATCAGGCCATGCCGTTTTTGCGGGAATATGTGCTGATCGAGCAAGACTTTGTCGATGTGGAAGTTTGCCGCCGCAGCGAAGGTTGGGTGTCCGAACATTATTTCCTCGGCGATACCGTTATCTTCGAGTCGGTAGGATTGGCCTTGCCGGTCGAAGAAATTTATTACCGGGTCGAGAACGATGACATGAAGTCTTTCCTCGAAGAAAAAAATGCGCGGCGGTAAATCCAGACTGGGGCATGCGGCATCACGCATGATGAATATCCACGAAAATCACGAACGCAACTATCATCCAGCAAGGAGACACGAATGTCCGAACAACTGCAATATATCCGTTGGTTCAATGAACTGTCGATCGATGATGTGCCTTTGGTCGGCGGCAAGAATGCCTCGCTCGGCGAAATGTACCGCGAACTGACGCCGGAAGGCATCAGGATTCCGAACGGCTTTGCGGTGACCGCGGAAGCCTACCGCTACCTGCTCGATCATGCCAATGCCTGGGATGCTTTGCATGCAGCGCTGGACGATCTCGATCCGGGCAATGTCGCCGATCTGGCCAAACGCGCGCGCCGGGCTCGCGAAATCATCTACGGCGCACCGTTTCCGGCCGATCTCGCGCACGAAATTCTCGCAGCTTATGCGCAGTTGAAAAAGGAATACGGCGACGACTTGAGCGTCGCGGTGCGCAGTTCCGCCACCGCCGAAGACTTGCCGAACGCCAGTTTCGCCGGGCAACAGGATACCTATCTGAACATCAGCGGCGATTTGGCGCTGCTTGATTCCTGCAAACGCTGCATGGCCAGCCTGTTTACCGATCGAGCGATCCATTACCGGGTCGATCAAGGCTTCGATCATTTCAAGCTGGCGCTGTCGGTCGGGGTGATGAAGATGGTCCGCTCCGACCTCTCGGCCAGCGGCGTGATGTTTACGCTCGACACCGATTCGGGCTTCAAGGATGTGGTGTTCATCACCGGCGCCTACGGCCTCGGCGAAAACGTTGTGCAGGGCGCGGTCGATCCGGACGAGTTCTATGTGCACAAGCCGGCTTACGAGTTGGGCTTCCGCAGCGTGCTCAGGCGCTCGCTCGGCGCGAAGAAGATCAAGATGATCTACAGCGACGGCAGCACACGCGAGTCGACGCGCAATATCGCGACCAGCGAGTACGAGCGTAACCAAAGCTGCATCAACGACCAGGACGCGCTGACGCTCGCCGGTTACGCAATCAGTATCGAAAAGCATTACAGCGCCAGGGCCGGCGTGCCGCGGCCGATGGACATCGAATGGGCGAAGGACGGCATTGACGGCCAGCTCTATATCGTGCAGGCGCGGCCGGAAACGGTCGCCTCGCTGCAGACAGGCTCGACGCTCGAACAGTTTGTGTTGAAGGGCTCTGCAGTCCCGCTGGTCACCGGCCATGCGGTCGGCGGCCGGATCGCCCAGGGCAAAGCGCGGATCATCAACAAGGTCGAGCAGTTGTCCGAATTCAAGGCCGGTGACGTGCTGGTCGCGGACATCACCACCCCGGATTGGGAGCCGGTGATGAAGATCGCCTCCGCGATCGTGACCAACCGCGGCGGCCGCACCTGTCATGCGGCGATCGTCGCCCGCGAACTCGGCGTGCCGGCCGTGGTCGGCTGCGAGAATGCGACCACCGTGCTCAAGAGCAATGCGCCGGTGACCGTGTCCTGCGCGGAAGGCGACGTCGGCAAGGTGTATCCAGGGATGCTCGACTTCGAAAAAATCACCACCGACCTGTCCGGTTTGGCGCATCCAAAGACCCACATCATGCTGAACATCGGCAATCCCGAGGCGGCCTTCAAGCACAGCTTTTTGCCGAACGACGGCGTCGGCCTGGCGCGGATGGAATTCATCATCACCGAAACCATCAAGGCGCATCCGATGGCGCTGATTCATCCCGAGAAGGTGCAGGACGAAGCCGAGAAGGCCCAACTGCAAGCGTTGACGCAGCAGTTCGACAGCGGCCGGGACTTTTTCATTCAGCGCCTGGCCGAAGGCGTCGGCACGATCGCGGCGGCGTTTTATCCGAAGCCGGTCGTAGTCCGGATGTCCGACTTCAAGACCAATGAATACGCGACGCTGCTCGGCGGGCGCTGGTTCGAATTCGACGAGGCGAACCCGATGATCGGCTTCCGCGGCGCCTCGCGCTATATCCACCCGGCCTATGCCGAAGGCTTCGCGCTCGAATGCGCGGCGATGAAGCATGTGCGCGAGGTGATGGGGCTGAGCAACGTGATCCTGATGATTCCGTTCTGCCGGCGCGTCGGCGAGGCCGAGAAGGTGCTCGCATACATGGCCGAGTTGGGGCTGAAGCGCGGCGAGAACGGACTTCAAATCTATGTGATGTGCGAGATTCCGAACAACGTGATCCAGATCGACGAATTCGCCAAGCATTTCGACGGCTTCTCGATCGGCTCGAACGACCTGACACAATTGACGCTCGGCGTCGACCGCGATTCCGAAATCGTCGCAAGCGATTTCGACGAGCGCGATCCGGGGGTGAAGGAAATGATCCGCCTCGCGGTCACCGGCGCGCGCCGCAACGGCCGCCACTCGGGGCTATGCGGTCAGGCGCCTTCCGATTACCCGGAAATGGCCGAGTTTCTGGTCGAAGTCGGCATCGATTCGATGAGCCTGAATCCGGATACGGTGCTGCAAACCACGCAGCGGATCCTGGAAACCGAGAAGCGGCTGGGTAAGTAATAATTTCATCATAGACCGACCTGCCAGGTTTTAAAAAACTGGCAGGTCTTTTGCCGGGATGTTATTTATCGCCCTATTCCTGATGGCTTTTTCCTTCTCGCCATCGGCTATTGCGCCATTCGACAAATCAACTTATCATTTAGGATGAGTTGATCGTGTCGCGCGCCCCCGTCGTTTTTTATCGTGCGGCCCGTTTTTGCTCAGTCTTCTGTGTGTTCAGAGGCCGCTAACCGTCGGGATTTGCAAGTCCGGCCCTGTCCGATCGTTTAAAATCATTACTCTACCGGGAAAAATTATGAATCAGCTAAAGCGTCATGTATTGCTTAGTATCGGCTTAACCGCGGCGTTTGCTGTTCAGGCGGAGACTAAGTGGGTCACAGTGGCAAAGTCTGATGGTTCTATCCAGTGTGAAAGCGCCGGCATCAGTCCAAAAACCATGAAAAAAGAGCTGATCGAAGCGAAAATTCCGGCCAAGCATGCGCGTTGCGGTACTAATGGTCTGCTTTATCCGGCGGTCTGCGGCGGCGAAACGGGCCGCCTGAATCTCTTCGATATTCCCGCCAAAAAGCTCGGCGACGCCTCCGACTTAGGTTTTCAGCCGCTTAGCGATTGGCCGGATGCCAGCGAAGCGCCATGCGAGGAAGAGGCTGCATTTGCAGGCAATGCGGCGGAAATCTCTATCAACGGTATCGGGCCCGCGGTGGACGAAGACGCTTACCGCGGGGTGCGTAAGACCATCGGCAAAGCGGTCGCGGACAATGTGATTTCGCGCTTTATCGTTTACGGTTATGGGGTCGAAGGCGGCTTTTCGGGTTGCGTGCAAGAAGGCAGATTCGTCCAGCCCAATGCTTTCAGCGACTTCATCAAAAAACTGCGGGCGATAAACGCCGATCCGAGCACCACGGCTTATTCGGTTACGGCGGTTGAAAAATGTGAGACAAGTTCACCCGAAATCGATGGTGTCGAATAACCTATGACAGACAGTCCGGTTGCGGTTGCTTGGGTACGAGAATCGCAACCGGCTTCGCTCCCGTCCGAAGAAGAGTTGATCCAATACGGTAACAGGTCAGTCCCATAGATAGACCTCCAATTCCTCTCGGTTCGCCAGAATGATTTGCTGCGCATGCGCGGGCCTCTGTAGATCATCGGGGCCGATTCTGATCGCCGAGAGATAATAATTCAGCAAGGCCGCGCGAATGCGCAACTTCAATTCGCCGCTTTCCATCGCATAATCAAATTCTATCGCCGCCCGCTGTGACTCGGTCAGGCCCGGATGCGGCGCAATCACGGCCTGGACATAAGTATTCCAGATCCGGTCTTCGTCCCGGTCTTTCATCGCCCCGCCGATAGTCTCGGCGCTGACAATGCGGGACAGCACGAAATCGCGAAATTGCCCGTGGCTTTGGCTGAAAGCCCGCACATGCCAGCGCAAACCGTCAAACACCAGGGTATGCGGACTCAAAAAATAGTCCTGGGGCAGGTGATTGCTCATCGACTGATAACGAACCTGAATCTCCTTGCGTTGCACAATCGCCTGATTGACCGTCTGCAAGATCGCGCGGTCGATTTTTCTAAAGACCGGTTCGAGCACTTCAACCGCCGGCAGATTCTGGATCAACGGCACGATGAAGCCGTTATCCTGGCTTTGATTGGATTTCAGTACCTGCAAGAATTCGGCGGCCGTGCCGGTCATAAAAGCCGGTGTGAACGCTTCCGTGATGACATAGCGCTTCTTGTGCTTGTCATAGCGGATGTTACTGGGGCATAAGCGCTGATAAGTCGTCAAATCTTTAGACGCCTGCACCCGGCTGATGCCGAAGTTACCCATCAGCGCGGCCGTCGATACCTCGCCGCTCCAGAACACCGTCGCTTCGAGCAGGGTTAATCGTTGCTGTTGTTCACGCTTTAAATTCTGTTGCATCGGCTGAGTAACGATGTTAATTTATATGTAAATTATATTTTCATATAAATTTTATTTTCTGTTGTGTAATAGCTTAACACAATCAATCATTTCAGCCGGTAAAGTTATGACGAGCGATAATTCGCGTAGTGTAAGTCGGAACACGGAAAAAGCGACAGATAAAAAGGAAGCCAATACGCCTGAATCAGATAAATTTTTAGCAATCCTCATTGTAACCGAAGCAAAGCTCCGAACCCCTGGTAGCTTAAAAGGCAATATTTCCCCCGTGGATGATCTTGATCCACCCATGAGTGATGAAGAGTGGGGCTATGGTTTGACGTGTCGATTTTTCCAGGCGACGAATAATTGTTATGATGCTCCTCTCCCTTTTCATGAGGGGAGCGGATTGAAACATTTTCGGAGTTTTTTGCTAAAAAGAACAAATCTTTTATTTGTAAGAAAGGATTTGTTCTTTGCTTTTTATGTGATAGGCTTGTCAAAAAACAAAAAACGTTATTTTAGGAGTAAAATAAATGTACTCAATAGAATTAGAAATTTCCGCACCGACAGCTATGTGGACTCGACCTGATACCGGCGACGCCCCTGTGAGCTATCCCGCTCCAACCTATGCTGCTGCCAAGGGAATTCTTGAGTCAATTCTTTGGTTACAATCCGTAAATGTTGTGCCTGTCAGGGTAGAAATTTGCAAGCCTCTGATTTTTCAAAATTACACCACCAACTACGGCGGCCCTTTACGAAAATCAAAATCGATGAACAAAGGCGCTGGCTATCAACTGCTTGCGACTGTGTTGATTGATGTTTGTTACCGGATTTATGCGGATTTATACCCACAACATCAAGGTCAGCTCTCCGATAAAGCTTTAACGCAAGTACGCAGAACGACCAATTCAACACATGCGTACAAAGATATGTTCGATCGCAGATTAAGGCGTGGGCAATGCTTTTCAATCCCTTGCATGGGTTGGAAAGAATTTGTACCCGATTATGTTGGCGTTTTAAGGGACGAAAACAAACCGTGTGAAGACATTAATCTGGAATTGCCTAGCATGTTGCACCAGACCTTTTCTAAAGGTTTGCACAGCGAATACAGCCCGACTTACCGGCAAAATGTCAAAATTGTGAATGGAGTGCTGGATTATGCTGAATGAGCTTTATGCGTTATCTGCTGTTCTTAGTGACAGGGGGGTTAAAACTGAAATCTGGCATAAGAATTTTGTTCCTAACCCAAAAACTGCCACATTCCGCATCTTAATAGACAATGAAGGAAAAATTGCCGGCATAGAAGCTATCACGGATGAAAAAGAAAAAACAGCGATTAGAAAATGGGAAACTTCCAACGGCAATTCTTTCCCCTCGTTTAATGTCACCCCACTATTTGATTTAACGCAAGATGAAGCTCTTGTTGAGCAGGCTAAAGAGCTCAAGAAACTGCTTGATAAAGACAAGCCTATTAACACTGATCAACTAAAAACGCTTATTGAGAAAGCTTTAAATCTTTGGAATGGCCAGCAAAAATTAGCTAAATGCTTAAATCAGATTCCACAAGAGATGAACAAGTTAATAACTGAATTAACAGCAGAAAATAAGGCGATTTTTTCATTAACCAAGCGTATTTTAAAAACCACACCACAACAATTTCATCAACAATTAACAGACTGCCTTTTAAACCAAGACAATCTATTGTCATTTTTTGACTTGCTATTTTTCTACACAGGAGCAAAGCCTAAAAACAGCTGTTTAGTACTTGAGGTTTCAGAGAGGTCACAGTTTGAATATCCAGCTAATCACCACAAAGCCCAGGCTTGGTTTAATCAATGCTTGCTCTCGGCGGGTAAAAAAGAGGTCTCCTCTTCTGAAAACGACGCTTATGGAGCAACTAACAATGGCTGGCAAGAAAAATTTGGTGCAATCAGAATGAACATACTGGGCGATGTGACATTACGGGCCATGAATGATGAATCGCGTTGCCAATATCGATATGGGCAAATCAATGCAACGGGCAACCCTGTTGGCTTACAAACTCGTGAAGCTATGTCCAGCTCTTTGGGTTGGCTCTCTCATCCAGATCGAAAAAGGAAAACTTGGACTGATGTTTCACGTAGTAAAGGTGAAAGCGCTTTATTGTTTGCCTACCCATCCGTTATGCCAGAAGAAGAGACTGAAATTGCCCAGCTAATGGGCGGCATGACTGATGAAGATGGCGTTATTTTTGAAGCATGTGCGGAACGGGTACTTAAATCGCTAAGCCAGATTCCCAAAACAATTGAGGCGCAAATGCAAATTTTTGTGCTATCCAAACCGGATGGTTTTCGTACTAAAGTCCAATATAATCATAACTGCTCTATAAACCACTTTGTTAAGGCTGCACAGGCTTGGCAATCAGGCTGTCGTAATCTGCCGCCTTTGGCTATCCGTGTTTTTGATGAAAATAAAAAGCCGCTGTGGACTGAAGCACTAACCCCTTTCCCTGAAGAAATTGTTTGGTGCTTGAATACTGTTTGGACGCACTTTGGCGCACAAGCTAGTCTGATCAAACGATTCAGCATGGGCGATGCCTTAGATTTACTGCTGGACAGCGACATAAAGCTTGAGCATACCGCCAGTTGTTTATTACCCTCTCTTACCAACAATTCTCAATCGTTTTTGTTGGCTTTAGGTAATGCACATCACACCGGTAGAGCACTTAGCATCCCTAAGAACTTCAAGAAACAGGCCTTATTGATGCCTAGTATTCTAGCTTTATTGCTCGACAAATCGAATCTTAAAAATGAGGTTTATATGAAATCACCCGCTTACCTTATTGGGCGTTTACTCAGTGTTGCCGACCAACTGCACGATAAATATTGTAAATATGTTAGAAACGACTCCAGACCGCCCCAATTGCTAGGTAATGCTCTGATGGCAATTGCATTAGAACACCCTGAACAAGCACTCGCCATGTTTTCACAACGCATGTTGCCCTATCAAGCGTGGGCACGAACTTATTCAGACCCTAATCCTGATAAAGAAGCCGGACTTGTTCATTTTTTTCTTAATGAATGGGGAGCAATTTGTAGTCAATTAGCGGAATTGGATACAAAAATACCCGTTCGCTGTTCTGACACCGACAAAGCTTCTATGTTACTGGGTTATCTTGCCAGCACGGCAAAAAATGAAAAATCATAACCATCAATACCGGAGAATCTAATGAGTCAAAATAATCAAATGTTGCGTGCTACTGGTTTATTGGTCATCGAAGTGATTAACTCAAACCCAAACGGCGATCCAGACCGAGAAAGTGATCCAAGGCAACGCCACGATTTTAAAGGTGAAATATCTCCTGTTTCTTTTAAGCGAAAATTGCGTGATTTGATCGCCGATAAAGAAGGCGTCGTTTGGCAAGCCTTGCAACAAGAATTACAGTTAGAACAGGAACAGTTTCATATTCTGGAGACTCGCGGGCGCGATAGAAAGCAAATTGAATCTGAATTAAAAGATGAAGGAAAAGCATTTAAAGAAAAATATTGGGATGGACGTGTTTTTGGGAACACATTCTTAGAAAGCGGTAGTTCAACGACGATTAAAACAGGGGTTGTCCAATTCGGATTGGGCGTTTCTGTTGCACCTGTTGATATTGAACGCCATACAAACACCAACATGTCTGGCGTACAAGAAGGCAAAGATAGGGGCATGGCCCCGATGGGCTACCGTTTTGTGCCCCATGGTGTGTACTGTATGCCGTTTTTTGTAAACCCCAGCCAAGCGCATAAAACAGGCTGCACTGTTCAGGACATTGATTTAATGAAACGAGTCATTGCTTATGCTTATGCGCATACACGATCACATGCCAGACCCTCCGTTGAACTGCGTCATGCTTGGTATATTGAACACAATAACTCGCTTGGTTCTTGTTCTGATTTTGCTTTATTGGATTCATTAAGACCAACCAAGAAAACTAACGCCAACGAAGCATCAACGAGTTGGGAAGATTATGACGTACCCACCGCTTTACCTGAAAATCTACAAGTCAAAGTCAAACCTTTAATTGATTTAATAGGATAAGAAATGGATCTACTCGCTCACAGCGCGAAGTGTGATAAGGGCATACCTGCTCAATCTTACGCGGAACACATTTTAAAAGCTCGACAACAGGCTTTTGAAATAGCCCAACGGGCGGGTAGTCTTGCGCCTGATCTGAAAGAACCGCTTTCTCAGGTTGCTGCGCTTGCGGCTGAATTTCACGACATGGGTAAACTGGACGATGAAAATCAGGCGGTACTTTCTGGACAAAAGAAATCTAAGAAACTTCCTGTAAATCATGTTGATTCAGGTGTGGCTTATCTTCGGCAGTTGGTAAAAAATAATCTTTCTGCCATGCTCGCCTTAGAGGCTGTTTATGCCCACCATATTGGTTTGCAAAGCAGGGCGAAAGAGTTTTCCAAAGGAACAAAAAAGTATCGGGATGAAAATCTAATTGAATATACAGCGGAGCATTTACCCGCTTATTTAGAACGGCACAGAGCAGTCATCGATGAATGGCAAAACCCATCAAAACCGCCACTACCAAAACCCGAACAACAGGCATTATTTTTACGCTTCGCACTTTCTTGTCTTGCCGATGCCGATCATGGTGATACAGCAAGGCATTACGGTGAGCCGCAAGTTTCCCAATCCTATGAATTAAAAGCGGTTGATCGATTAGCTGCATTGGATTCTTATGTTGCAGGTCTAGCCAAAAACAAGAAAAATGACTTGCGGACACAACTTAGAAATTCCGTTTATATTGCTTGTAAAGAAGCCTCAACCGAGCCTTCGCTTTATGCTTGTGACAGTCCCGTTGGTACAGGTAAAACTACTGCCGTCATGGCACATTTACTCAATGCCGCTCAAGCCAAAGGTTTGCAACGGATTTTTGTCGTTCTGCCTTTTACAAATATTATTGACCAGTCGGTTGATACCTATAGAAAATCTTTGGTTTTACACGACGAAGACCCGGAACACATCATCGCCGCTCATCATCACAAAGCCGATTTTTCCAGCCCTGAATCACGGCAATACACCTATCTCTGGCAAGCGCCTATTGTTGTCACGACTGCCGTACAATTTTTTGAAACTTTGGCCAGTAATCAACCCGCAACTTTGCGCAAACTGCATCAATTGGCTGGCTCAGCTATTTTCATCGACGAAGCTCATGCGGCTTTGCCTAGCCATTTATGGCCGCAAGCTTGGCAATGGTTAAAGCAATTAAGCACGGATTGGGGCTGTCATATCGTACTGGCCTCGGGTTCTTTAACACGATTTTGGGAGCTGGAGGATTTTGTCAAACCAACTGTGAAATTACCAGAATTGATTAACGAAGAAATACGCCAACAATGCTTAGCGCTTGAACAGGCAAGAGTTAAGCCGGAAATCCGCCAGGAAGCTTTGAATTTAGCCGAATTAGCTGAATGGGTAGTTGGCGAAAAAGGTCCACGGCTGCTCATTTTAAATACCGTTCAATCGGCTGCCGTCACTGCCCGATACATAGCCGAACATTACGGCAATGCCAAAGTTGAACACCTTTCAACGGCATTAACGCCATTAGACCGTCATAAAACCCTGGAAAAAGTTAAAGCTCGATTAAAAGATACACAAGATAACGATTGGGTTTTAGTGGCTACCTCTTGTGTTGAAGCTGGTGTTGATCTGTCTTTCAAGACAGGATTTCGGGAGCGTTGTAGTTTAGTCAGCCTATTACAAACGGCGGGCCGTATTAATCGGGAAAATCTTGAAATAGAAGCGGCTGTATGGGATTTTTCATTAAAATTCGAAAATGGCTTAAAAAAACATCCAGTTTTTGATGATTCCGTCCGTATTTTAGGCGAATTGTTTGACAGTGATGAGGTTTCTCCTAATTTTTGCTGTGAAGCCTTAAAAAGAGAAATTAGACAAAGCACTCCAAATGAAAAAGTGAAACAATTGGAAAAAGCTGAGAAAAATTTAGATTTTCCAGAAGTTGAACAACTTTTTAAGGTTATCAGCAGCTATACCATCACCGTATTAGTTGATGATGAAGTCATCAGCAGATTGAAAAACTGGCAGCCAGTGGGTCGTGATGAAATACAAAAAAATAGTGTGCAAATATGGACTTACAAACAAGAGGATTGGGGTGTCAGCGAAATACCTAATCGTCCAGGTCTTTTTTATGGTCTAGATTATGATGACTTCATCGGTTACATGAAAGGTGGATTAGCCTCAGAAAATGCAAAAAATGGTGCGCCTTTGCAGATATGAAACAGCATTGCCTAATGCGATGAGGTGGGGATCGAAACGAGTGGCAATCGTATCTGAGTGTTATCTTTCTCGTATTGTCTCCCGACCTAACCATTGGGAATATCAAAACCAAATAATCAAGAGGAAACCCATGATTACCCTGAACCCGCAAACCGAAAATCAACTACAAGAAATAGCCGCACAGACTAGCCAAACCGTTCAGCAGTTGATTGAGTCGTTTATCCATGATTATCAGGATGAACAAGACAGGATCAAGCGTGCAGATCAATCTTATGGGGAGTATCTTGACAGCGGTGTAAGCTTCGCGCTGGATCAGATAAAGCAAGATAATGACTTGGCAAATTAAATTTACCAACATAAATGATCAACGACAATGCAGTCCGCACCATCCGGTGATGCAGTCATTAAGGAAGCTCTGAATAAGTTCTTCGACAAGCTCAGGACGAACGGCAAATTGTTGATTACGTTCATGGTGAGCTTGTCGAACCATGGGCGGAATCAACTTGTTCAGAGCTTCCTTAATGCATGGAAGAATAAACCATCGCGCCGTCTGGAAAATAAGCGTTATAACATTTGAGGCAGCCATGAACTGGAAAAACCGTATCACCGTCGATCCCGATGTTCTCGTCGGAAAACCCATCATTAAGGGAACACGCATTTCGGTCGAACTGATTCTCGATCGGGTAGCTGACGGTTGGACGACCGAAGATATTTTGTCCGCTTATCCGCATCTTACCCGCGAAGATGTTTTGGCTGCGCTTTCGTTTGCCGCTGAATTGTTTCGGGAAGAAAAGTTTATCGCTGTCGGTAAAATCGCGGTATGAGCGTTCGCTTGTTGCTTAACGAAAACTTTCCCGCGCCTGCGGTCGCCGTTTTGCGCGAAGCAGGATACGATGCGTTGGCGATTGCCGAATCGTTGGCTGGGATCGCGGATCAAGATGTCTTGGCATTGGCGGTACGCGAACAGCGTTGGCTGGTCACCTTCGATCGCGATTACGGCGATTTGCTGTTCGCTCGCAAGCTGACTGCGCCACCCGCCGTAATTCTGCTCCGGGTTTCGTCTTATCGTCCGGCGGAACCGGCTGCCTGGATTATAGAACTGATTCGAAATCGACAGGAATACTTGGGTAAATTCATCGTCTTCGACGGCAATACGCTACGCAGCCGGCCGCTGTTGCGGGAGATCGGCGATGAATCCGCCTGAGTCGATTCCCATTTCCGCGCTGAACCAGTACGCCTACTGCCCGAGGCGCTGCTATCTGATCCACGCGGAAGGCGAGTTTACCGACAATGTGCACACCGAGAGCGGCAGCCGCGAGCATGAACGCGTCGATCAGCTGGCGCACGAAATCAAAGCCGGCGTGCGCGTGGAGTTTGCGTTGCCGGTGTGGTCGGAGCGTTTGGGGCTGAGCGGCCGCTGCGATGTGGTCGAGTTCCATCCCGACGGCAGCGTCTTTCCGGTCGAATACAAACACGGCAAACGCAAGCAATGGCTGAATGACGACCTGCAACTGGCCGCGCAGGCGATGTGCCTGGAAGAAATGGTGAACGTATCGGTTCCGGCCGGGGCCGTTTATCATACCCAATCGCGGCGAAGACGGGAACTGGCTATCGATCAACAATTGCGCGCCGAAGTGGCTGCGACCGTCGAGGCGATCAGAAAGATGCTCGACCAACAGCAGTGCCCGCCGCCGATAAACGACGTCAAACGCTGCCCGCAATGCTCGTTGAACGAACTTTGCAATCCCGATCTGATCAACGGCAAAGTCCGCCTGCGTGAATTGTCGGGACAGTTGTTTGATGTGGAATCGGAGCCGGAGAACCTATGAAGCAGCTTCTGAATACCTTATATGTCACCCTGCCGGACGCTTACTTGCGGCTGGAAGGCGAAACGGTGTGCGTGATGATCGAAAAAGAAAAACGCTTGCAGGTGCCGTTGCATCATTTGAGCGCCTTCGTGCTGTTTGATCACGTGATGCTCAGTCCGGCCCTGCTGGGCCGCTGCGCCGCCGATGGTCGCAGTATCGTCTGGCTCAATCGTTCGGGTCGGTTTCAGGCTAGGATGGAAGGCCCGGTCAACGGCAATATCCTGCTGCGCCAGGCGCAATTCAGGGCAGGGGATGATGAGCGGCAGATTTTGCGTCTCGCCCAGCGCTTCATCGCCGGGAAAATCCGTAACAGCCGGCAAGTGCTGATGCGCGGCGCTCGCGACAGTAAAGACGATCAGGAAAAGGCTGCTCTTGTGCAAGCGGCGCGGTCGCTGGCGAATAACCTAAAGAAATTGGCGCATGCGCAAAATCCAGATGAAGCCCGTGGCCTGGAGGGTGATGCCGCGCGTATTTATTTTGCCGCCTTATCCCTTGTGATCCGGCCGTCGGCAAGATTGACCTTTGCCTTCACCACCCGCAACCGTCGACCGCCCAGAGATTGTTTCAATGCGCTGATTTCGTTTTTGTATGCGCTGACGCTGGGCGATTGCCGCTCGGCGTTGGAAACGGTCGGGCTCGATCCGCAGCTCGGTTTTTTGCATGCGGTCAGGCCGGGCAGGGAATCTCTGGCGTTGGATCTTTTGGAGGAGTTTCGCGCGCCACTATGCGACCGATTGGCGCTTACACTCATCAACCGCGAACAAATCAAGGACAAGGATTTCGACAAACGCGACGGCGGCAGCGTATTGCTGAACGATAACGGCCGCAAGACCGTGATCGCGGCTTATCAGGCGCGCAAGCAGGAAGAACTTATCCACCCGGTTTTGGGTCAATCGGTTTCGATCGGGCTGATTCCGCAGATTCAGGCGCGGCTGCTGGCGCGCTACCTGCGCGGCGATGTCGAAGACTATGTGCCTTATCTGCAACAATAGCCATGATGATTCTGATCACTTATGACGTTTCGACCGAAACCAGCGCCGGCCGCAAGCGTTTGCGGCGCGTTGCGAAAGTCTGCTTGAATTACGGGCAACGGGTGCAGAAATCGGTGTTCGAATGCCAGGTCAATACGATGGAAATGGCGCGACTGAAGGAGCAGTTGTTGCAGGAGATCGACGAAAGCGAGGACAGTTTGAGAATTTACCGTATCATCGAGCCGATAGAAAAAAACCGAGAGCAATTCGGTAACAACCGGGCAATCGATTTTGAAGGGGCTTTGATCGTATAAATCCGCGAACCGAGAGTGATGGCCAAAACCGGGCGGGTTCGCGGAAGAGTTAAATGCGTGAAATATCAGTATTATTTGAGTTATTGAAGGTAACAAACAATGAAGGGATTGAAGCCACTTGGATTATTCGCGTTACAACGGAAGAATCGCTATAATCGTCAATGCCTTGCAATAAGGCAGTATCTCCCGGCCTCACCGCCGGGAGCGGATTGAAACAAAAATATTGGGGTTTTGCCCAAACGCTTGCAGCGTATCTCCCGGCCTCACCGCCGGGAGCGGATTGAAACAGATCGGAGACATCCAATTATTCGAGCGCGGTCTAGTATCTCCCGGCCTCACCGCCGGGAGCGGATTGAAACACCGGCGCCTACGGCGGTACGACCCGCGTGAAATTGTATCTCCCGGCCTCACCGCCGGGAGCGGATTGAAACAACTGCTGTCGCGCAATTCACCCCTGATCTACAAGTATCTCCCGGCCTCACCGCCGGGAGCGGATTGAAACTATGTCGCCATGGCGCTGCAAGCGTTTGGGCAAAAGTATCTCCCGGCCTCACCGCCGGGAGCGGATTGAAACTCCGATCTACAGACAAACCCGCATTTATCCCGCGGTATCTCCCGGCCTCACCGCCGGGAGCGGATTGAAACAATCGCGTATTGGCCGGCATCCAGGCGCGGCAAACGTATCTCCCGGCCTCACCGCCGGGAGCGGATTGAAACCCTCTATAATGATTTCGGTCAGGTGACCGGCGTTGATGTATCTCCCGGCCTCACCGCCGGGAGCGGATTGAAACCAATAACCTGCACGTTCCGTATCGTGGCCGGGCGGTATCTCCCGGCCTCACCGCCGGGAGCGGATTGAAACACCGCGACTGCCGGCGCAGTGCAAACGTCGGCACGTATCTCCCGGCCTCACCGCCGGGAGCGGATTGAAACTCGATTACATTTTTAAGGAGTTTGTAGACAAATGCGTATCTCCCGGCCTCACCGCCGGGAGCGGATTGAAACATTTACTCGAAACGACGGCCTCAATCAAATCGAGGTATCTCCCGGCCTCACCGCCGGGAGCGGATTGAAACAATATCCCCGCAATAAAACGAAATGCAGACCTGCGTATCTCCCGGCCTCACCGCCGGGAGCGGATTGAAACACTAATCCTGTAGTTGTTACTGCGCTAGCACTGGCGTATCTCCCGGCCTCACCGCCGGGAGCGGATTGAAACGTGCTAGGCGGCGACGACATTATTTTTCTGGCGTGTATCTCCCGGCCTCACCGCCGGGAGCGGATTGAAACGTTAAGCTAATCCAAAATTCCCTTTACGGAAAATTGTATCTCCCGGCCTCACCGCCGGGAGCGGATTGAAACCCCAAAAAAGGCAGCAGCCCCGAAAAGGCACTCCGGTATCTCCCGGCCTCACCGCCGGGAGCGGATTGAAACAGCAGTTGTCGCATCAAAACGTTTTGTTCATCAGGGTATCTCCCGGCCTCACCGCCGGGAGCGGATTGAAACATAAATATCGTGGTATGGTGTCCACCTACAATATGTATCTCCCGGCCTCACCGCCGGGAGCGGATTGAAACGATAATACCGAGGTCGCCGTCGCCCACGCTGAATCGTATCTCCCGGCCTCACCGCCGGGAGCGGATTGAAACATCGGTCGTGCGCGAATATACGCCGATTTCGTAGACGGTATCTCCCGGCCTCACCGCCGGGAGCGGATTGAAACGTTTGAAATAGGTATGAATGGCCTCAAGATAAAGAGTATCTCCCGGCCTCACCGCCGGGAGCGGATTGAAACAAACACAAAATCATCGTTCGTAGTGCCGTTAAGCAGTATCTCCCGGCCTCACCGCCGGGAGCGGATTGAAACCCGAAAACAACGTCGCCGTCCAGGGCTGTCGTCTGTATCTCCCGGCCTCACCGCCGGGAGCGGATTGAAACGATTTCGATCATTTTAAAGCCCTATGTGATGTTAGTATCTCCCGGCCTCACCGCCGGGAGCGGATTGAAACAATATTCTGTTTCTCGTGTGTATCAGTTAAAAAGGTATCTCCCGGCCTCACCGCCGGGAGCGGATTGAAACGTTTTCTGTTATTTCAACATCCCTGTAGCAGTTTGTATCTCCCGGCCTCACCGCCGGGAGCGGATTGAAACCGCTGTAGGTTGCGAGAAGATCGGCCGCTTCCATAGTATCTCCCGGCCTCACCGCCGGGAGCGGATTGAAACATCGATCGCGGCCGGATACGCGACGATCGTTTCGGTATCTCCCGGCCTCACCGCCGGGAGCGGATTGAAACAACATCGACGCGATCTGGTTCGTGCACGATGCGCCGGTATCTCCCGGCCTCACCGCCGGGAGCGGATTGAAACCCTGGCGCATCTGTTGAACTCGGACAGAGGTTTTGTATCTCCCGGCCTCACCGCCGGGAGCGGATTGAAACATCAGCTCGGCGGAATACCAATGGCGTCAGATCGTATCTCCCGGCCTCACCGCCGGGAGCGGATTGAAACCCGTTGCTATAACTCTTATTCTCGCCGCCGGAAAGTATCTCCCGGCCTCACCGCCGGGAGCGGATTGAAACATCTTGATTTTTTAATTCCGCTTCGATTTCTTCCGTATCTCCCGGCCTCACCGCCGGGAGCGGATTGAAACTCTGCTTCGATGCGCTTTGTTTCAGCCTCTACGCGTATCTCCCGGCCTCACCGCCGGGAGCGGATTGAAACATCCATAGCTAAATATCTAGCCCAATCCGGAGCCGTATCTCCCGGCCTCACCGCCGGGAGCGGATTGAAACATTGACGATGAACTGCTAGTTCCTTACGAGTTTATGTATCTCCCGGCCTCACCGCCGGGAGCGGATTGAAACATGCGCGACTTGTTGAAAGAACATTAAGCGATGATGTATCTCCCGGCCTCACCGCCGGGAGCGGATTGAAACACTGCTGTAGTGGTAATGCCACCGGTCGGGGAAATGTATCTCCCGGCCTCACCGCCGGGAGCGGATTGAAACGTATTGCGCATTGACGATCACGCGCACATCGCCGGTATCTCCCGGCCTCACCGCCGGGAGCGGATTGAAACAATGACCTGCTGCACCTTCCAATCTGTCAGCGCCTGTATCTCCCGGCCTCACCGCCGGGAGCGGATTGAAACATAAACGCCGAAGGGTTCTCAAGTGCCTGGGTTGGTATCTCCCGGCCTCACCGCCGGGAGCGGATTGAAACAAAGTCGTCGTATTGTGCAGACGCATTGCCTTTAGGGTATCTCCCGGCCTCACCGCCGGGAGCGGATTGAAACTTTGAATGGCCCTGAAATCAAATCCAGGCTGTCGTGTATCTCCCGGCCTCACCGCCGGGAGCGGATTGAAACATCTTCTACACTCATTCCATTAACTCACTAATAAATTAGTATCTCCCGGCCTCACCGCCGGGAGCGGATTGAAACATCAAAGCGCCGGTCGAGATGGCGCTGCCGGGCTGTATCTCCCGGCCTCACCGCCGGGAGCGGATTGAAACGGAAACGTCTCGATTTCTAAAGGGACAGTATCGAGTATCTCCCGGCCTCACCGCCGGGAGCGGATTGAAACTTGTTGGCACGGCGGCACCGTACCAAGCACCCGCAGTATCTCCCGGCCTCACCGCCGGGAGCGGATTGAAACATGTGAACGAAAATCAGGTCGTGTATTCCCTGGTGGTATCTCCCGGCCTCACCGCCGGGAGCGGATTGAAACAGCAAATGCAATTGCAGATGCGTATCCAGATATAAGTATCTCCCGGCCTCACCGCCGGGAGCGGATTGAAACACCGACCCTAAAACTATCAACCGCATGGCCGCCGGCGTATCTCCCGGCCTCACCGCCGGGAGCGGATTGAAACCTTTGTGGCCGTGTCATCCAGCGCGAAGAGGGAGTGTATCTCCCGGCCTCACCGCCGGGAGCGGATTGAAACATACATATAGGTGATTTATGTACGAATGGGAAGTGGGTATCTCCCGGCCTCACCGCCGGGAGCGGATTGAAACAGGAAAATGATCGATTCGATCAAAGGCAGGGCGAACGGTATCTCCCGGCCTTCTTAGGAAAAGCCATCGCGCTGGCTCTGATCGCGGCCGGCGTGCTATTGTGGTGGCTGTTCAATGAGGTTGGAGTGTGATGGATACGAAAATCAGGGTATTGCTGGTCGATGATCATGCGGTGGTGCGGGCCGGGTTTCGGTTGCTGTTGGCTTCGGTCGATGCGATCGAGGTCGTGGCCGAGGCGGCGCGCTGCGAGGAGGCTTGCAAGCTGTATGAGGATTGCAGGCCGGATGTGGTGGTGATGGACTTGTCGATGCCGGGCATCGGCGGTCTGGAAGGCATCCGCCGGATCGTGGCGCGCGATCCGGAGGCGAAGATTCTGGTCTTCAGCATCCATGACGAAAAAGTCTATGTCGATCGGGCGCTGGCGGCCGGCGCGAAGGGTTACATCACCAAAAACAGCGCGCCGGAGATGCTGATTACGGCCGTGTGCGAAATCGCCGGCGGCAACGCCTTCATCGAGGCCGGCTTGAATGCCGCATATGCGCCGCCGGCCGGGCAGAGCGGCCGGCAGTCCTTGCTCGCGACGCTGTCGCCGAAGGAGTTCGATGTGTTCCGGCTGCTCGCCAAGGGCTTGACCACGCACGAAGCGGCCAACGAATTATGCCTCGGCGTGAAGACCGTGGCCAATTACAGCACGCAGATCAAGGCAAAATTAAACGTGAATACCGCCGCCGAGCTGGCGCGCATCGCGATCGATTTGAAGATCATCTGAATCATTCGAATTTGACCCGGATGCCGGCCCAACCGGAAATCGGAGCGCCCGGTCCCAAAAAGGCTTCGGGGTTGCCACCCTTGAAAAAATTCCGGTTCACGATGCCGTAGGTTTCGTAGTTCGCGTCAAACACGTTGCGCGCCATCGCAAATAGCTCGACGTTTTTGGTGACTTCATAGCGGGTGTTCAAATTTACGATCGCGTATTCACTGACCTTAGCATACTGGTTGCTGTCGTCGCCGCGTAAATATTGGCTGGATACGTATTGCAGGTCGCCGCCGAAAAACCAGCCGTTCAGAATTTCGTATTCGGCGCCGAGTTTGACGGTTTGCTGCGGAATGGCGGGAATGTGGTTGCCGGGTTTGACGTTGACTTGCCCGACCGCATTATTGAGGGTCGCGGCCGTGCGGAAGGTGGCATCGACAAAACTGTAGTTGAGGTACCAGTTCAATTTTTTCCATACGCCGTTCAGACCGAGTTCGCCGCCTTGCCGTTGGGTCACGCCGACATTCTGAAAATAACCGCTGACCGCGCTGCCGGGCGCGTTGATGAACAAAATGTCGTCATTCAGCCGTGAGCGGTACAACGCCATGCGCCACTGCAAGGCATCACTGAATTTTCCGCGCAGCCCGGCCTCGAACGTTTTAGAAACCACCGGCTTCAACGGCGGATCGGAGGTGAAACTGTTCGGCAGCGAACACGGCGCATTGGGGTCGGCGCAGCTCAATTCGATCGGCGTCGGCGCGCGGAAGCCTTCGTTGTAATTGCCATAGGCGGCCAGCTCCTGCAACGGCGTTTTGAGGCCGAGCGCCTTTAACGGGTTCAGGGTAAAGCCCGCCGACGGATTGAGCCGGTCGAAGGTGTGGTCGCCGTTCAACGCGGTGCCGATATTGTCGCGCAGCACGACGTTGGCTCGGTTCCAGCCCGCCGAGGCGTTCAGGTGCAGCCAGGGAAAAACCGAGAACGTATCGGTCGCAAAAGCGTTCACATATTCGTTCTCGCCATTGACATTCACATCGGTCGCGAACGGCGTCGTGCCGATGGTTGCGTGGCTCGGACTGAAAATTGCGTCCTGCGTCAATTGCGTAAAATGAGTCTGGCTGGCGTTATAGCCGCTGCCGAGAGTAAATTGATTGTCGTGATCCAGAATCGGCAGCGTAGATGTCGCTTGTACATTGAAACCGGCGCCGTCCTGCACGATCCGGTTTGCGACATTCGAGGCCGGCGCGACGCTAGTGCCGGTGCCGTCGTCGCATTCGCTCAGATTGAGCAAAGTTTCGCAGGTCTCTTCGACGTTACCGGTGTTGCTGTTGACGGAATCGGTCGTATTGCCGCGGTAATAGGCATTGCCGGCCATGCTGAAATGCTCGCTGAAACGGTGCTCGCCTTTCAGATTGAAGAAATACAGGGTGTTTTCGGTAGTGTCGGGAGCGGTATAGATTGCCCTGCGGTCCTTATCGAGCTCGCTGACCGGCGCCGGCCCGACACCGTTCAATTTGTTATCGGCGAACGTGAAGCTCAAATCCAGGTCGGTATCGTCGTTTTCCCAGCCGACCTTGCCGAAAGCCTGGTGCAAGGCGCTATGCGTAAACGGCCGCCAGCCGTCGTCTTCGAAAATATTGCCGGCAAAAAACCAGTCGAAGTTATCCTTGTAGCCGCCGTGCTCCGCCTCGAACGCCTTGCGTCCGAACGAGCCGCCGTAGGCCTGGGCGCGGCTGCCGGCATGGCTAAAACCGCTCTTGGTGCGCACCGACAAGGCGCCGCCCAAGGTGTTCAGTCCGAACAAAGGATTCGAGCCGGGGATCAAGTCGATATTGGCGATGGCGTTCTGGGGAATCAAATCCCAATTGACCGTATCGCCGAATGCTTCGTTGACGCGCACGCCGTCCTGATAGACCGAAAGCCCGATCGGGGTGCCGAGCAACGGCGACACATTGTAGCCGCGATAGGTAATATCCGGCTGGAAGGGGTTGTTCTGGTTGTCGTTGATATTGACGCCGGCGAGATTGCGCCGCATGAAATCGGATAATTCAAGCGCTTCGTGGCGATGGATGTCTTCGTCTTCAGCCGATTGCACATTGCCGGACACTTTCTCTCGCGACAAGCCGGTAGCGCCCAGGGGCGTATCGCTGACCACTTCGACTTCGGGGAGTTCGAAGGCGTCGAGCTTCGTCGGCTCATTTTCAGGCGGATTATCGGCGGCTTGCGCCAAAGGAAACATTAGCGTGAGGGCCAGGAAGGTGGTGCGCTTTTTCATCAATCAAAATCGGACAAGGCTAAAAGTGCGCGTATTATTTCATGGCTGGATGCTAAAGGAAGTAGGAAAATTTCCTTTTCTGCTTTATTGGAAATAGCTTCGAAAAGTAGGCAAAAGCACTATAGAGACTCGCGGGAGTGGATCAGGAAGGGACAATTCATATGAAAGTGAAAGTCGACAACAGGTTTTCGATGACGACTCACGCAAGTTTGTTGATATTGAGAGCCGATCGCACGCTTGAACGGGCGATCGGTCTTCTTACGGAAGATTTAGCGGCGGCGCAGGAACACATCGCGAGTGGTTTGGTTGCCGTCCAGAAGCACCATATAAGGGTCTGTAGTATCAAAAGCTACGGCTCTGCCATCCGAGGAAATGGCTGGATTCTCCGAGTTTTCCTGAGGCTCGAATCCTTCCAGGTCCAGGCTGGCGCGGGACATCAGCTTGGTGGTACCGTCATAAACATAAATGTCCTGAACGTCATTGGAATCTTCCTGCCATGAGAACAATGGAGTCAGTATGTTGTAAGCATCGGATTCAAAAGCTACGCTATAGGCGGTTTTTGTCGCGGCGATCGCAGGGTATCGGCTTCTGCCGTTGGCTTCTTCGGACACCAGGCCCGTTGCCAAGTCGACTTTGCCGCTGACACGGCGGATTTCGGCGATGGATAACTGGTTCGTCGTTTTATCGGTCTGTAAATCGGCGACAAAGACATCGTCATCATAATCATTCGGGTCCGATTCCGCTTCCTGCAAGCTATCCAGATTGGTCGCTTTCGAATGAAAGGCGACGAAATAGCGCCCTTTCGTACCGGCGACCGAGAAGCGGTTGCTGATACTTTCTCCGTTTGCTTCGCTATCGACGACGCCGTTGTTGATATGGCCGCTGATCCGAATCATTTTGCGATTGAGGGTATCGTAAGCGAAAACATCGCTGTCACCCGCATCGGCATCACCATCGGTATCCGTATCGTTGACATCGCCAGGCACTAAGTTCGTTGCGTTGGAAGTCAAAACCACCAACCGACCATCTGGAGAGATGGCGGAGAAGTCGCTGTCGCCGGGAGCCGCGAAGCTCGTGACATTTCCGTTACCGTCATGTTGGCCGCTGATTAGCTCGGTTCTATGGGTTTTTGTGTCATGTAAAAAGACATCTTTTTTATTTGCGGAATCGGTTCCCGATACGTTATGAGCAATCAAGTCCGCCGGGGTTTCAGTCGTGTAGGCTACGAAACGGCCATCGCCCGAGATAGACGGATTTTCGCTGTCCTCAGTGGTTTCCGTAATAATCTTCAGTGCTCCGAGTTTGGTGCAATCTTTCGGTGTAGCGGTACAGTCGTTCATTTTTCCGCTGACCCGATAAGTCCTTTTTTTGGCAATGTCGCGGAGGAAAATATCGTCTACGCCGTTTGTATCCTGTGATTCGTTATAAACATACGAAGGATCTGTCTCCTTGGTGGTGATCAGCCCTTTATCGGTTTCCAAATCCAGATTGGTTGCGCGGGATACAAACACCACGGAGGAGCCTTTGGCCGAAATCACCGGTGTCCAGCTATCGGCTCGTTCGGGGTCTCCGTCCCAGCCGAACGCTTCGTCCTGGGCTTCATAACCGTTGCTGTTGATGCTGGCTCTTTGTATGGTTTTACCGTTAACGACAAAAATATCTCTTGACAGGTTGGTGTCGCCCAAAACGAAATTAGTCGCTTCGGATTCGAAGGCGACCGCTTTACCGCCCGTTGAAACCGCGGCGGCCTGACTGGCTTTGTTGCCGGCATTGCCCAAGGATGACTTGCTGATCAGTGTCGTGCCTCCCTTGCTGGCTGCAAAAGCAGCCGGTGTGACGGCCAGCACGATGAATATGGCTTTGCAAAGTGTTTTCATGCGGAAATCTCCGTGTAAGGTGGTATTAAATTAAATATCGGCAGGGTTATTTGGCTGTCGAGTAGCGGCCATCGGTGATCTTGAACAGAGTCACCGACGTGAAATAGGTTTTAGGCCCGATGCTGATTTCAACTCCCAGATGCTCTTCCGAATCAGTCAGGGCGGCAAGGGTTGGAGCTTTCAGTTCAAAACCGAGCTTTCCGGATGCCGAGTCGAAAGAGAATTTCGCGAGCTTATTGTTGCTTTCCGGATCGCTCTTCCAGGTCTTTTTCAGGCTAAAAGTTGAAATACCGGTTACGCGGTCCACTCCGGTTGAAGATACAAGCAGCGATGTCAAATCCTTGTCGACCAACTCGGTTTGTCCATCCAATAGTCTGATGCTGACCGGATCGCCGGGGGTGTAGTCATAAGCCGGATCGGCCAGCAACAGGTTGAAGCGCGCATAATTTTTGGCGGCGGTCGCATTGGTGTGCAGCAAACCGTTAACCGCCACAAATGCCGCGCTGCGGTAACCGAACGGTGCGCGGAAAGTGCCGCTTTGATCCAGGAATTCTTTCAGCTTGAAGCCCTTGCCGCCCAGAATCAGCACGTTCGGCAGCAAGTCTGCCGGCAGGCCGGTCCCAAGATTGGTGTTGCGAGCTTCGACAATGAGGGTCTGCTGTCTCGGCGCTATCCTGACTTTGACCGATTGATCCGGGGCTGCGTAATCCAAAACTCCCAGCGTGCCGGAGGTGATTTTTTTCAAGCTTCCGGGCTTGATTTCGATTTCGCTGCCGCCTAGCGAGGTATAGAAAGTTTCCGTGGCGGGGTTGAACAGCGCGCCGCCGGTACGGTTGGCGTTATACAAAAAGGTGGCGCTCCAACTGTCATCGTTACCGCCCGGATTGCCGGTATCGACCTGTAAACGCTTGACCCAAAGATTGACGGCGAGGCTGTTGGTATCGCCGCCATTCGGAGGCAGGACGATGAATTCGGTCGCTAACGTGATCACGATATCCGGATCGGGCCCGGTGTCGGTTGCGGTAAACACGACGGGATAGATGCCGGGTTCATAGGAAATGCCTGAGAGTTCGCCGGTGGTTGAGTTGTAATTGATGCCTGAAGGCAAGCCGATTGCGGAGTAAGTTACGTTCGCTCCGTTTACGGCGGAAACGAGGATGGGAAAGTTGGTACTTCCATATTGCATACCATATATTGCAGTGGGAATGCCGAAGTAATTCCAGTAAAAATTGCTGGTGCTGGAAGGGGCGATCCATATCCAGAGGTTGGTCGTGATGGTTTTTCCGGCACAATCCGTTGCGGTCAGCGTGACCGAAAAGGTACCGTTCTCCTGAGGCGTACCGCTGACTATTCCTGTATCCGCATCAACGTTGAGACCTTTCGGCAATCCCGAAGCGGAGTAGGTGATCTGGTTTGGATCTGGCAAGTTGTCACAGACGGCGGCGCCTGTGGTATGCCAGGTGTCAGAATAGGGGGTGCCGGCTTCGCCGTTATTCAAAAGGAAAGTCGTGAATTTGAAAGAGGAGTTAACCGGAAATATGGTGATAGGGATAGTCGTAATGACTTGCAGCGGCGTTGCGTCAGCCAAGGTGAAAGTCACGTAAAAAGTACCCGCGGCCACTGGCTGGCCGGAGATTTCGCCGGTAATCCCATTCAGAGAAAGTCCCGTCGGTAAATTCTGGGCTCCCCATCGGTAAGGCGAGACGGCGTTTGCCTGCGTTAGGGGAGGAGAGGTATAGTCGACCCCAACCGTACCATTGGGCAGGGACGAGGTGACAATGTCCAAGCCGCCGTTGCCGCCGCCACCGCTCGCCGAAATATGAACGGTGATCGTGAATTGGACTGTCGTATGCCCGTCAGAGGCTGACAAGGTAGGCGTATAGTTTTGGGATTTGGTCGGGGTGCCGGTGATGTAACCGGTCTGGGGATTGAGCGACAAACCGTCTGGTAAGTTCACAGCCGAGAAGGTGACGGGCCCTGCCGCATTTGCGGTCAGTAAAACCGCGAAATATTCCTGATTGGTTGTGCCGCCAGGCAAGGTTTGGGTTAGAAACCGGAAAGTGCCGCCCGCCTGAGCCATTGAGGCAAACGCTAACAGCCAGCCTAGGAGGCAGGCAGCCATGATGAATCGTGTTGAAATAATTTTGCGCATTAAAAAATCTCCGAAGAAGATGATTGTTTGGCCGAGAGCTGAACATTGAACAATCTGTGCTAAAAACAAACGGCCTTGTCTTTTTCGGTCGGCAAAAAGGCATTAGGCATCATTTGTCCATAGAATTTGATTTTTTAAGTGTAGTTAAATAAATCTTTTTGAGGGATTATCGAAGACGATTGATTGTGTAGAGGAACGCGACGGCATCGACAATTCGCATCCGTGTTGTTATCGTGGTGCTTCCGGTGAATTCATCGCAACTGAAATTTGATTTGAAATGTCGTTATATTCCATTCCTGCCTGGCCTTTTGTTTACGGCGGTCCTTCGGGATCAGGCAAAATCCGTGTCCTGCCCGAAGACTTTAGCGTCGAAGAAATCCTGGCGTTCGAGCCTTCAGGTAGCGGCGAGCATGCTTTTTTGCTCATTCGCAAGACCGGCGAGAACACCGAGTATGTGGCCAGGCAATTGGCCCGTTTTGCGGAGGTCAGGCAACGCGATATCGGCTTTGCGGGACTGAAGGACCGGCATGCGGTCACCACGCAATGGTTCAGCGTTTGGCTGCCGGGCAAGCCAGACCCGGATTGGGCCGCGTTCGCCTCGGCTTCGATCGAGGTGCTGCAATCGGTCCGCCATGCGCGTAAATTGCAGCGCGGCGCGCTGGCCGGCAACCGCTTCAAACTGGTGATTAGGGACTGGCAGGGCGACCAGGATCAAACCGCGGAGAAACTGGCGGCGATCAAGGCGAGCGGCATCGCCAATTATTTCGGCGAGCAGCGTTTCGGGCATCAGGGCCGCAATGTCGAGCAGGCCTTGAGCCTGTTTCAGGGCAAGAAAGTCGGCCGCGAGTTGCGCGGCATCTATCTGTCGGCGGCCCGCTCGTTCCTCTTCAATCAGCTGCTGGCGGCTAGGGTCGCGGCGCAAAACTGGAATCTGCCGCTGCCGGGTGATGTGTATATGTTCGACCGTTCGCACAGCCGCTTCAAGGCCGACGCACAAGATCAGGCGATAGCCGGGCGCCTCAACGCCGGCGAGATTCATCCGACCGGTGTGTTGTGGGGGAAGGGCGACAGTGGGGTGTCCGAGGCGGCGTCGGCTTTGGAAGCCGAAGTGATCGAGCGCTTTCCCGAGCTGGCGGAGGGGCTGCAAAACAGCGGCGTCGAAAGCGAGCGGCGGCCATTACGGGTCAATGTGCCCGATCTGGCGTGGCGGTTTGCGGAGGATCAATTACACTTGAGCTTTTCGCTGCCAGCCGGCAGTTATGCGACCGCGCTGCTCAGGGAGGTGTTGGCTTGGGATGATCAATAGTCCCACTCGGCCTCGTCTTTTTTGGCGAATTTTTCCGCCAACCGCAACAGCACCAGCACCGCGCCGGCGCCGCCGTGTCTGGGCTTGGCCGAGCAAAACGCCAACACGTCCTGGTGCTGGCGCAGCCAGAGATTCAGGTTGTTTTTCAGGACCGGCAGGTTGTCTTGCGAGCGATAGCCTTTGCCGTGAATGATCAGAACGGAGCGGTAGCCGTCGGTGACAGCTCGATGCAAAAAGACCAGCAGTTGCCGCTTCGCTTCGGCGCTGGTCAGGCCGTGCAGATCGATTTCGGCGTCCAGGCCGAACTGGCCCTTGCGCATCTTGGCGTGCACATTTTTTTGCAGGCCCGGCGCGATATAACTGAGCCGGTCTTCGATGCTGACCGTGTCCAGGTCGTAATCGTGATGCTCGACAAGCCGGTTTTCGATCTCGACCGGCTTGTTTTTCGGGTAGGGTTTCGGTTTTTCAGCTTTCGCGCGGGTTATCTTGTCGTCTTTTATCGTGCGCACTGTGCCGATGGCAAGACGAAACAACTCACTGTCTGCGGAATCCTGGATTTTTTTTGTCACGAAAGCTGATTTTGTGGGGCATTGTTGCTAATATTTCGGGATTTTATAGCGAATTCGGCTTTTGAGCGAACGATAAATGCATATTTTGTTGAGTAATGACGACGGCTATCTGGCCGAAGGGCTTGCCGCGCTGGCCGCGGCCTTGCGCCCGTACGCCGATATTTCGGTCGTGGCGCCCGACCGCAATCGCAGCGCGGCCAGTAATTCATTGACCCTGGACCTGCCGCTGCGCGCGCATGTCGCCGACAACGGTTTCATCAAGGTCGACGGCACGCCGACCGATTGCGTGCATCTGGCGATTACCGGGCTGTTGGAACCGGAACCGGACATGGTGATCGCCGGCATCAACCACGGCGCCAATATGGGGGATGACGTGTTGTATTCGGGCACGGTCGCCGCGGCGACCGAAGGCCGCTTTTTGGGTTTGCCGGCGGTCGCGATTTCACTGGTTTGCAGCGAGGAGCCGAAACATTTTGCGACCGCGGCCGAGGTCGCGGTCGTGTTGTTGAAGCGTCTGCTCGCCAAGCCCTTGCCGCAGGATACCTTGCTGAATGTGAACGTGCCGGATGTCGCGCTCGAAGATCTGAAGGGTTATCGGGCGACCCGTCTGGGCCAGCGGCACAAGTCGGAACCGGTGATCAAACAGAGCGATCCGCGCGGGCGTGCGATCTATTGGGTGGGGCCTCCGGGCGCGGAACAGGATGCGGGGCCCGGCACCGATTTCGATGCGGTCAGTGCGGGCTATGTCTCTATTACGCCGCTGCAACTGGATTTGACCTGGTATGATAGGGTGAATACGATCAGGACTTGGCTTTCGGAGGAAACCAGCGCATGAATCCAACCCTACAAGGTATCGGCATGACCTCCCGGCGGACGCGGGAAAGGATGGCCCGGCGTTTGCTCGAACAGGGTATCAAGAGCAATAAAGTGCTCGATGTGATGGGGCGGACGCCGCGGCATATTTTTGTCGACGAGGCGTTGTCGAGCCGGGCCTATGAAGATACCGCGCTGCCGATCGGATTCAATCAGACCATTTCGCAGCCCTATATCGTCGCCAAGATGACCGAATTGCTACTCGAATTCGGAGGTCTGCACAAGGTGCTCGAAATCGGCACCGGTTGCGGCTACCAGACCGCGATTCTGGCGCAACTGGTCGAGCATGTGTACACGGTCGAACGCATCATGCCGTTGCAGAAAAAGGCCAAAGATCATTTGTGGAGCCTGAAGCTGAAAAATATCAGCTATCAGCACAGCGACGGCGGCTGGGGCTGGCCTGAACATGCGCCTTATGACGGCATCCTGGTCGCCGCCGCACCCTCCGAAATTCCCGAAATGCTGCTCGAACAAATGGCGGTCGGCGGCGTGATGATCATCCCGATCGGACGCGGCGAACGCCAGGAATTGCTGCGCGTGTTCAGAACCGAAAACGGCTATGAAGTCGAAGAGCTGGAGCCGGTCAACTTCGTGCCTTTTTTGGCCGGCCGGGCGTGAGCCTGCGTCTTATTCTCCAGACAAAAACTTGACCAGTTTGACCGAACTCTGGTCGCGCTTGATGATTTCGAGCGGATAGCCATGCAGCTTGATGCCGGTGCCTTCCTCCGGGATCGTTTCCATGAATTCGATGATCAGTCCGTTCAGCGTTTTGGGGCCTTCGGTCGGCAGTTCCCATTGCATCAGCCGGTTCAATTCGCGGACGGTGATGCCGGCATCGACCAAATAACTGCCGTCGGTCTGTTTTCTGAAGATGACTTCATCGACGACCAGTCCGCCGACGATTTCCTGCAACAGATCATCGAGCGTCACCAGTCCCTGCACGTCGCCGTATTCATCGACGACCAGACCGATCCGCAGCTTCTCGATCTTGAAATGCTGAATTTGCTCATGAATCGGCGTGCTTTCCGGAATGAATGCCGGTTTGGTCAGCGCATTCATCAGCTGGGTCTTATCGAAGTTTTCCTGATTGATCTTGATCAGCACGTTGCGTAAGTGCAAAAAACCGACCACCCGGTCGATACTTTTTTTATAGACCGGCAGACGGGTGTGCGGGCTGTTCTTGATTTGGTTGATGATGTCTTCGGTCGGCAATTCCAGATCAATGCCGTAAATGTCGTTGCGCGGCGTCATGATGTCCTCGACCGTGGCCGATTCGAGATCGAGAATGCCGAGCAGCATTTTTTGATAGCGCGTGGGCAGCAGGCTTTCCGCTTCGGCCACGATGCTGCGGAGTTCGTCCTTGTTCAAGGTTTCGTGATTGTGTTTGTGTACCCGGACTCCGACCATACGGAGCAGCAGGTTAGCGATCAGGTTGATGCTTAACACCAAGGGATAAGCCGCCTTCAGCAGCGGGACATAAATCCAGGCGGCCGGGAAAGCCAGCATTTCAGGCTTGACCGCGGCCAGCGTCTTCGGCGTGACTTCGGAAAAAATCAACACCACGAGCGTCAACAACACGGCTGCAATCGTAATGACGGACTCATCCTCGCCATAGAGCCGGATCGCGATCACCGTCGCGATCGAGGAAGCCGCGATATTCACAAATACGTTGCCGAGCAGAATCAGACTGATCAGGCGGTCGGGACGCTGCAGCAGGGTGTGCGCCTTGACCGCGCCGGCATGCTTTAATTTGACCAGATGTTTGAGCCGGTACCGGTTCAACATCATCAAAGCGGTTTCGGACCCGGAAAAAAATGAGGATAAAACGAGCATCAGGGCAAGCAAGCCCCATAGCAGGCCGAGGGGTAAATCGTTCAAGGAAGGGAGTCTCTGTGAGGGAAGAAGTGTTTAGTCTCTACGAAGTGAGAAATTTTTGTCAAGTTTCTTGCGGCAATCAGGCGCGAATGTCAATATGTCCTGTCAAAAAGTGATCAAATTTTACAACAGTTTATAACTGAACTGTTATAGAATATGCGGTCAAGCTTCTTACGCAGAAGCCTTTTTAACGACGCAAAACCGGGAGTTATTTCATGCGCATCATCCTCTTAGGGAGTCCGGGTTCCGGCAAGGGAACTCAGGCTCAGTTCATTACTCAAAAGTATGATATTCCCCAGATTTCGACGGGCGATATGCTGCGCGCCGCGGTCAGAGCCGGAACGCCTTTGGGAATTGAAGCCAAAAAAGTGATGGATGCGGGCGGTTTGGTGTCCGACGACATCATTCTGGGTTTGATCAAGGAGCGGATTGCGCAGGACGACTGCACGAACGGCTTCCTGCTCGACGGTTTTCCGCGCACGATCGCGCAGGCCGAAGGCTTGAAGGCGATGGGCATCGACATCAGCCATGTCGTCGAAATCGCGGTCGACGACGAGGAAATCGTCAAACGGATGGCCGGTCGACGCGTGCATCCGGTCTCGGGGCGCAGCTATCATGTGATCTTCAATCCGCCGAAAGTCGAGGGTGTCGATGATGTGACCGGCGAGCCATTGATTCAGCGCGACGACGACAAGGAAGAAACGGTCCGCAAGCGCCTAGAGGTTTATCATAATCAGACCAAGCCGCTGGTCGGCTACTATTCCGCCGCGGGCCAAAGCGCTAAATTCGCTACGATCGCCGGTGTCGGCGATGTCGGGCAGATCACCGCCAAACTGCTTGCCGTCTTAGACTAATTCACTTTCATTCCGCCGTACCCATCGGCCCAACTACACATAAGAGCTATGCCGGGTAAAACTTTATATGACAAATTATGGGAAGATCATGTCGTCCATACCGAGGACGACGGTTCTTCATTGATTTATATCGACCGCCAACTGGTGCACGAAGTGACGTCGCCGCAGGCTTTTGAAGGCTTGCGCCTAGCCGGACGCAAACCGTGGCGTACCGACAGAAACCTGGCGGTGGCCGACCATAACGTGCCGACCACCGATCGCGACAAGGGCATCGCCGATCCGGTTTCACGTTTGCAGGTCGAGACCCTCGAAAAGAACTGCGCCGAATTCGGCATTACCGAATTTAGCATGGCAGATGAGCGTCAAGGCATCGTGCATGTGATCGGCCCCGAGCAGGGCGCGACCTTGCCGGGCATGACCATCGTCTGCGGCGATTCGCATACTTCGACGCACGGCGCCTCCGGCGCGTTGGCGTTCGGCATCGGAACCTCCGAGGTCGAGCACGTGTTGGCGACGCAATGTCTGGTGCAGAAAAAAGCCAAAAACATGCTGATTCGGGTCAATGGCAAGACCGGCCCCGGCGTGACTGCGAAAGACATCGTGCTGGCGATCATCGGCAAGATCGGCACCGCCGGCGGCAACGGCTATACGCTCGAATTTGCCGGCGAGGCGATCCGTGCCTTGTCGATGGAAGGCCGCATGACGATTTGCAATATGGCGATCGAAGCCGGCGCGCGCGCGGGCCTGATCGGCGTCGACGAAACCACGATCGAGTATTACCGGGGCCGCCCGTATGCGCCGAAAGGCAACGACTGGTTCATGGCCGAACGCGTATGGCAGAATCTGCATTCGGATCCGGATGCGGTATTCGACAAGACCATCGATATCGACGCCGCTTCGATCCGGCCGCAGGTGACCTGGGGCACGTCGCCGGAGTTGGTGGTCGCGGTCGACGACAAGGTGCCGGATCCGGCGCTCGAAGCGGATGCGACCAAGAAGCAAAGCATGATTCAGGCCTTGAAATACATGGACCTGAAACCGGGCCAGGCGATTACCGACATCAAACTTGACAAGATTTTCATCGGCTCCTGCACCAACTCCCGTATCGAGGATTTGCGCGCGGCCGCCGCGGTTGCGAAAGGCAAGAAGGTGGCGTCGAGCATCAAGCTGGCGATGGTCGTGCCGGGTTCCGGTCTGGTCAAGCATCAGGCCGAAGCGGAAGGCCTGGACAAGGTCTTCACCGAGGCGGGCTTTGAATGGCGCGATCCCGGCTGTTCGATGTGTCTGGCGATGAACGCGGACCGGCTGGAGCCGGGCGAACGCTGCGCGTCAACCTCGAACCGCAATTTCGAGGGCCGGCAAGGCTACGGCGGACGCACACATCTGGTCAGTCCGGAAATGGCGGCAGCGGCCGCGATTGCGGGTCATTTTGTCGATGTGAGCACTTGGGAGAAGGAGGTACGTCAATGAGAGCGTTTACACAAATAACAGGACTGGTTGCGCCGATTGACCGCGCGAATATCGACACCGATGCGATCATCCCGAAACAATTTTTGAAATCGATCCGCCGGGCCGGCTTCGGCCCTTATTTGTTCGACGAGTGGCGTTATCTCGATCGCGGCGAACCCGAGATGGATTGCGCTAATCGTCCGCTGAACGAGAATTTCATCTTGAACCAGTCGGACTACCAAGGCTCGGAAATCCTGCTGACCCGCGAAAACTTCGGCTGCGGCTCGTCGCGCGAGCATGCGCCATGGGCTCTGGAAGACTACGGTTTCCGCGCGATCATCGCGCCGAGCTTCGCGGACATTTTTTACAACAACTGCTTCAAGAACGGCCTGTTGCCGATCGCGTTGCCGGCCGCCGAGGTGGATAGCTTGTTCCAGGAACTGGTTCCGGGCTACCGTTTGACGATCGATCTGGCCGCGCAAACGATCACCACGCCGTCCGGCCGGGTGATTCGCTTCGATATCGATCCGGCCCGCAAGCATCGTTTGCTGAACGGGCTCGACGATATTGCCTTGACTCTGCAACAGGCGGACAAGATCAGAGAGTATGAAGTCAAACGCGCCAAGCGCGCGCCTTGGTTGTTTGCAGGCTGATCCCGGTTCCATGCCATTGGCGGATGAAGCGGTCTGCTTCATCCGCCTGCGTTTTTATTTCAGCATAAGCCGTGCGTCGGCTGTTTTCGAAGGGTTGTTCAATGTCAAAAGTTTATAACGTTGCAGTGGTCGGCGCGACCGGCGCCGTCGGCGAAGCCATGCTGTCGATTTTGGAAGAGCGCAATTTTCCGGTTGGCGAAGTCTACGCGCTGGCCAGCAGCAAGTCGGTCGGCAAGCGCATTCCGTTCAAGGGCGGCTCGTTAAAAGTCGAGGATCTGGCGACATTCGATTTTTCGAAGGCGCAGATCGGCCTGTTTTCGGCCGGCGGCTCGGTGTCCGCCGAATACGCCCCGAAAGCGGCGGCGGCCGGCTGCATCGTCGTCGACAATACCTCGCATTTCCGTTATGAAGACGATATTCCGCTGATCGTTCCGGAAGTCAATCCGGAAAAAATCGCCGACTATAAAAACCGGGGTATCATCGCGAATCCAAATTGCTCTACAATTCAGATGTTAGTCGCGCTGAAGCCGATTTACGATGCGGTCGGCATCGACCGCATCAATGTCTGCACTTATCAGGCCGTTTCCGGCACCGGTAAGAAAGGCATTGATGAAGTCGTGAGCCAAACGGCGAAACTGCTGAACGGCCAGCCGATCGAGAGCAAGGTCTATCCGAAGCAGATCGCGTTCAATGTGTTGCCGCAGATCGATGTGTTCATGGACAACGGCTATACCAAGGAAGAGATGAAGATGGTCTGGGAAACCCAGAAGATCCTCGGCGATGCCTCGGTGAAGGTCAATGCGACGGCGGTCAGGGTGCCGGTTTTTTATGGCCATTCCGAAGCGGTGCATATTGAAACGCGTCACAAAATCAGCGCCGAAAAGGCCAGGGAACTGCTCGCGCACGCGCCGGGCGTAAAAGTGGTCGACGAACGCAAAAACGGCGGCTGGCCGACCGCGGTGACCGAGTCTTCAGGCCATGACGACGTGTTCGTTGGGCGTATCCGGGAAGACGTTTCGCACCCCTTGGGACTCGACCTTTGGGTGGTCGGCGACAACGTTCGTAAGGGCGCCGCCTTGAACAGCGTGCAAATCGCGGAGGTGCTGGTAAAAAATTACATCTAGTCTAAGCTTAACAGCATATTTGAACTGTTTGCGGCGATAGACCGAGGTAATTATTGTGAAAGAGAGTAACGTAAGCAATTTGACCAGGACTTTAGCGGTATTATCGTTATTGACACCGGCAGCCGCCTATCCGTTAGGCATAGGGGAAATTAAATTGCATTCGGCCCTCAATCAAAATCTGGATGCCGAGATTTCCTTGATGTTGTCGGCGGGCGAAAGAGTTTCCGACGTGAAAGTCAGCCTTGCGCCCCCCGATAAATTTGATGAGCGCGGCGTGCCGTGGTCGTATTTCTTGTCGAACATCAGTTTCGAGCCGAGCGTGCGCGCCGACGGCTCGGCGGTGATCAGGGTCAGATCGCGGGAAGCGTTAAAAGAGCCGATTTTAGATCTGTTGTTACAGGTGACCTGGCCGAAAGGCACTTCCTATCGTCAATTTTCGCTGATGGTTGACCCGCCGGCCGCCTATGCGCAGCCGACCGTGCCCATGATGCGGGTTCCGGAGACGATTGCCAGTACACAGGCTTACTCGGCGCCATCTGCTAACCCGGCATCATCCTTTGCGCCGGAGCCGCGTCCGCTGGCTTCTTCTTCCGCTTTAACGCCAAGCCCAATGCGCCAGGCGCGCAGAGATGACATCGTCAAGGGAGTCTACGGACCGACCCGGAAGAACGACACGCTGTGGGGCATTGCCGAAAAGGCGAGCAGGCCCTACAGAGTCTCGGTCGAGCAAATGATGGTCGCGATCTATCAGACCAATCCGGGCGCATTCTATAAAGATAATATGCACGCCCTGCAGGCCAGGGTCAAAGTCAAGATTCCAGATCGCGAGACCGTCGTCAAATTGTCGCATCAGGAAGCCTTAGCCGAATTCAATCGTCAAACCCAGGCCTGGAAAAATCCGGCGCAATCGGTTGCGAACAATGTCAACGAAACGGCCCCGAAACAAGAGGGTTCAGCTGAAAAACCGATCGAGAATCAGTTGACTTTGGCGGCGCCTGCCGAAGCGACGGTGGCTGAAAAAGCGGTCATTACTCCGGGACAGGAGCAGAATGCGGCCAAAACCGACGCGGTCAACGCGGAAGGCGCGTCATCCAGCGCCAAGGCCAACGCCGAAATGGAGGTAAGATTAGCGGCGATGGAGCAGCAGTTGGCGAAAATACAGGCCTTGTTGACGATAAAAGAGCAGCAATTGGCCGCGTTGCAGAATCAGACTCAACCTGTGGCTCAGCCGGCAGCCGCGCCTGGCGTCACACCGGCTCAGCCGGCAGCGACCGTCGCTCAAGCGCAACCGGACCCGGCGGCGGCTCCGCTGCCGTCCGAACAAGCTGCCGCCGAGCAAGCTGCGAAGCCGGTCTCTGAGCCTGTAACTCCAACTCCGGCGCAATCGGCTCAGCCGTCGCCGTCTGCGCCTGATCTGGCGGCAAAACCGGCTCCGGTTCATAAACCGGTTGTCCGCCCTGCGTCTGTGCCTGAGCCGATCGAGGAGCCGTTGCCCTTGGCCTTGATCGGCAGTGCCGGTGCGGCCGTTCTCTCGTTGTTGGGGTGGTTTTGGTGGCGGAAACGTCGAAGCGAAAGCGAAGACTCGCTGAATACCGAAAGCATGTTTTCGCCGTCCATCATTTACAAAGCGCCGGAAACCGAGTCAGGTTTTTCGATGCCGGTGCTGAATGAAAAGACCGCCTACGAAGTCAATCCGGTTGGCGAGAGTTCTTTCCTAAGCGAGTTCACGCCGAGCGATTTTGACGCCTTCGACAACGATCAAGGTGAAATCGACCCGATCTCCGAGGCGGATGTCTATCTGGCTTACGGGCGTTATCAGCAGGCCGAAGAGCTGATACGCAACGCGATCGAAGCCCATTCCGAACGGGATGAGTGTAAGCTGAAGCTGCTTGAAATTTACTATGCCAGCGAAAACAAAACAGGTTTCGAAGCGTTTGCGAAAGAATTAGTCGCGGCCGGAAAAAGCCAGGACCCGGGTTTTTGGGAAAAGGTCTCTGAAATGGGGCTGGAAATGTGTCCTGATTCGGCATTGTTTTCACCCGGTGCGTCAACGCTTCCGAGTGCAGGCAAAGCGGTTGCCGTCGAGCCTGAACCGGTCAGCCTGGCCAAGCAGGACGCGCCTTCGCAAGAGGATTTCGATATCGGCTTTGATCTGGATGCATTCGAAGCTTCTTTTGCAGAGCCAGCCGAGCCGGAACAAGCCACTGCCGACAACGCGTTTGCGGATTTCGATCCGGCCGCTTTTGCTGTAGAAAACACGGTTGATCAAGATGAACCGCGTAACAATGCCAGCATCGATTTCGACCTCGGTCAGTTCTCCGCAGAGGCATCGACATCCGCCGCCTCAAGCCCGGATGCTTCGGCTGATCTTCAGTTATCCGCCGATAAAAATGAATTTGATTTTGAGTCTTTGGCTTTCGATCTGGCTTCATCCGCGGCGGTGGAACCCTTGGATGATTTCGAAACGGCAACGATCGAGCAGCTCGATTTGACGACAGAGTCTGCCGACGGCAATGCGGACAATGTTTTTCCCGACGATTTTAACTTTGATTTTGATTTTTCCTCGCTCGGCGATGACGGTTCAGACGACGAAGACCTTGAAATCTCAGGGGTTTCCGATTTGACCGATATGGATGAGCTGGAAACCAAGCTGGATCTCGCCAGAGCCTATCGGGACATGGGCGATAATGAGTCGGCCAAGGACATCGTCACCGAAGTGCTTGAAAAAGGCAGCTCAGAACAAAAAAAGCTGGCGCAAGTCCTGCTTGATGAGTTGATTTAACCCCCCTCTTTTTTGACTGCGGCATCGATCCGGAAGCAAAGCCAATAGGCTTGCTCCCGGATCGATGCCGCCAAGTGCTCATATATGCGAAGCGTGGCGGATCTCAGCGCAAAATCTCCCTAATTTCCTACCACGCCATCACACGGCATTGCCAAGGTCATTCCCTGGCAATGATCTGAAGATTATTCTCTTTGATCCCGAGCAGCAATTCGCCCTGCAAAATGCCGAGCAATTCCTTGCCGGCCATGCTGTATCGCCATCCGTGCAGTAACGGGCAGTCGCCATCGTCGTTATTGAACAGCAAGGCTTCCAAGTCTTTTCGGGTGGCGAGGATGTTCGGATTCAAGGCGTTCTCTTCGGCCCTGATCCTGACGATTGCGGTCAACAGGTCAACGATCGCTTCCTGCTGCTGGGTTTTCTTGACGGGGCGGCCATCCTCATGCAGGGGAATCGGCGGACGGTTTTTCGCCGCGCCGATGATCTTGCACAAGGCGGCGCCATAACGGTTGACTGTGCGTTCGTTGATGCCGCGGACTTGTGCCAGCTCTCCCACCGTTTCCGGTTGAAGTTTCGCGATATCGAACAACAGTTCATCGCGGATCAGCCAGCCTTTCGGCCGGTTTTCGCTTTGCGCGGTGCTTTCGCGCCATTCGGCGAGAGCCTGGATGATCGAAAGTTGCTTGCCGGTCAGTTTGTTTTTGCCCTTGATTTTATGCCAGGCGTGCTCCGGCACGACTTCGTAAAGCCCCGGATTGGACAGTTCGGCAAAATCCAGCTGCAGCCAATCGAGACGCCCCAATGCACTCAGCTTGTCGAGCATGATTTGATAGATTTTGCACAGATAAATCACATCGTCTGCGGCATATTGGATTTCCGCTTCGGTGAGCGGGCGTTTACTCCAATCCGCGCGCGTGTGGGCCTTGTTCAGGTTCACGTTCAACAGGTGCGAGACCAGCATCGCATAGCCCGGATTGTCCTGGTAACCCAGTAAAGGCGCCGCGACTTGCGTGTCAAAGATCGGCGAGGGCAGTTTTCCGGTCAATTGATAAAATATTTCCAGATCCTGGCGGCTGGAATGCAGCACCTTGATGAGGTCGGGGTTGTATAAGACCTCAAAAAGTTCGTCGAGCTGGGTGAGGGCGATCGGGTCGATGCAAGCCACCCAGTCAGGCGTGGCGATCTGTAATAAGCAGAACTTCGGATAATAGGTTTTCTCGCGTAAAAACTCGGTATCGAGTGCGATCCATGGAGCCGATTTGATGCGCGCGCAAATTTCAGAAAGTTTTGCGGGGGTGTCGATGTATTCAATGGCAGTTGTATTCACGTGTCGAACCTTAAATTGAGGCGGCCGCCCATAAAGATCGTTGCAATAAGAACGGGATCATGGTCTTGCGCCGGAGAATTGAGCCGGATGCGCTGGTTTAATCGTTTTCATATTCGCAGAGATGCGCCGAGGAAATGTGCGCGCGAGCCAACGAAAGCGATTCAATTTTTACCGGAAAAGCCGGCCGCTTCGGACTGTGGTTTGGCGCTCTGCTGACGATGGCGTCCATAACGCGAATTGCCGCGCTTTTTGGGGCGCCGGTTTTTTACCCGCCGAATATCCAGGGCTTGGCGATTGATCTCGACCGCTTTTAAATGTTGAAAGATGTCCGGCGGCATTTCATCGGGCAATTCGATCAGCGTGTAAAAGTCCTGAATCTCGATATTGGCGATATTGTTTTTATCGACCCCCGATTCTTCCACCAAGACTTTCTTGATTTCTTCGGCCGTGACTTGATGTTGACGGCCGACATCGAGCCGATAACGGACCATTTTTATCGTTTGCGGTATGGCTTGCCGAAGTGCGCCGGCCCCCCGCTGCGTTTGGGCGGAAGGGATGGCGGCGGCCTGAGATCTCGCCGGGTTTTGCAGTAAAAACAGCAGGGCAGCGGCGCAGTCCAAGGGATCGGCCCCCAGGCTTGCGCTGAGATTCTTCAGATGGGCTCTTTGGCCGCCGAGATCCTCGCTGTTGATGATCTGTTGTATTTGGCCATCCAAGCCTGTTGATAGGCTGGGTTTATCGGTATTGTTCATCCTGGAAATGAGCGCTCGGGTGGACTATTCAAGTCAATGTCAGCAAAAAATGGCGGCGGAATCAGGCGTCAGGTTTGGATTAGAGCCTGTCTTCAAATATTTCGACATAGGCTTCATCACGAATACGGCGCAGCCAGAGTTCGGTTTCTTCTTCGATTTTCCGTTTGCGTATCGCCTCCCGGGCCATATTTTTTTGGTGCTCGTTGCTATTGTCTTTGGTTTCGCGATCGAGCACCTGGATCAAGTGCCAACCGAATTGAGTCTGCACCGGGTCGCTGATTTGTTTGATCGCCAGTTCATTCATCGTATTTTCGAATTCTTTGACCAAGTCGCCTGGGCTCACCCTGCCCAGGGAGCCGCCTTTCAAGGCCGAGCCTTTATCGTCCGAGTGCGCGCGCGCGAGCGCGGCGAAGTCATCGCCATCGGTAATGCGCTCCTTCAACGCCAGCAAGCGTTTTTTGGCTTCATTATCGTCGATTAATTCGTTGGTTTTGATCAAAATGTGCCGAACTTCGGTTTTGGTGACCATGTGGTTTTCGCTGCCTTTCGACTCGAGCAGCTTGATCACATGAAAGCCGCTGGGGCTGCGTATCGGATCGGATACGGCGCCGACACTCATTTTTTTCGCGGTATCGGCAAAAATACTCGGGATATCGTTCAGGTTGCGCCAGCCCAGATCGCCGCCTGACAAAGCATTGTCATCGTCCGAGTTGCTGACCGCGGTATGGGTAAAATCCTGGCCTTCGCGCAGCTTGGCGACGATGTCATCGGCCTTGCTTTTGGCGGCCTGTATCTCCGCGGCGGAAGCGCCTTCTTTCAGGGCGATAAGAATGTGTCCTAAATGGTATTGTACCGAGTCGGAACCGACTTTGCCCTGGGTTTCGAGATAGTGTTCGACTTCCCGGTCGGTCACCTTGATGCGGGCGCCAATCTCGCGCGCGCGCAACTGATTGACCATGATTTCATTGCGCACATTATCCAGAAAGCTTTTATAGGCCATGCCTTGGCTGATCAGTTCGTTTCTGAACTCGTCAGGGCTCATATTGTTATTGCGCGCGATTTCGGTGACCGAACTGTTCAGCATTTCGTCGCTGACCGTGATGCCGGCTTTTTCGGCCAATTGCTTCTGCAGCCTGTCGACAATCAGTTTTTCGAGTACTTGGCGGCGCAGCGTGGACGCCGGCGGCATCTCGACATTGGAGGCGCGCATACGCTGCGCGATCATATCAGTTTCTTTTTCCAGTTCGTGCTCCAATACTACGTCTTCCTCGACGATCGCGACGATGTTGTCGAGCATTTCGGCGCGGGCGACATTGGCGCCAGCCAGCCAATGGAGCAGAAAAAAAGCAATAAAAAATTGTTTCATTACGGTGTGGTCAATTCATTTTGGCGGCTTTGATAGCCGAAAATACTTTGTTCTAAGAAGGTGTCGAGCCTTTCACCCAGGCCGGTCAAGCCTTTGAACTCAACCTGAAAGAAAACTCCGGATTGGCTGGTGCCTTCCGCTAGCTGCGTATTCGCGCTATTAACCGTATTGATATTGTTGATATAGCGGCGGCCGATCAGGCGGAAACGCCAGCAGCAATTCTCTTTTTCGACGCCGATAAAGGTTTCCTGCGTGTTGTTATAAAGCCATGAATATTGCCAGCGGCCGATCGCGTACCAGTTGTCGAGCAGAGGCCAGCGGAAGCTTACGTCGCTTTGCACTAGATCGTTGCTGTGCAGCACGGCCGGATCGGTCAGCGGATTATAATTATTATCGGCGGCGGACTGCTGCCAAATGTTTTGGTTTGCTATTAAGGTTCGTTCAACGAGATCGGTACGTCGATAATGGAAGCCCAGATTCAGAATCCTCTCGGACTCATCCACAAAATGGAGCACCGCTTTGCCTCTGACGATGTCATTGGTCTGTGGGTTCCACTGGATACCGGTTTCTCCGGACCAGTGCTCGGTAAATTCGCTGCTGAGTTCGGCAATCAGCGGCGACACACTGTCGGTTTCGGGAGGTGTTTCAAAGCCTTCCTCAGGGACCGTCACGAAATCAGGCAGGTTGCGAATCCTGATTGGCGCGGTCACTTCGCGGTCCTGGAAATAAAAAATCTGCCCGATGTTGAATTTCAATCTTTCACGGCCGCTTTCAGGATCGAGCAGGCGCGTCGTCAGTGCGGCGGTGATTTGATTGGCATCCTGGACCCTGTCGGTGCCGCTGAAACGGTTTTCACGGAACAGATTGCTGAACCATAAGTCGTAGTTCGAGGTATCAAACAAAGGAATATTTGTTTGGTCCTTTTTAGGGATGTATAAATAAAACAACCGCGGTTCGATCGTATGCTTCAAGGACGAGCCGGCGCTGCCGAGATCCCGTTCGAACGTCATGCCGCTGTCCATTGAAAAGATCGGCAAGGTGCGGGTGACAGCACCAGGCCAGTTTTTGGGGACATTATTAGGGTCCGTACTACTTTTTTCAGAGAGCTGATAATCTGTGTGCTGTAGTGAAACTTTGGGTGTTAAAAAGCCCCATTCGTTGTGCAGCGGCGAACTGATCGAAGGCTTGATATTTAAACGCTGGCCGTTGACAAGATTTTGATGTTGAAAATAGACGTATTCGCCATCCAGAGCCGCATTCAGCGGCATAAAATCGAATGCGTGATTTAGGTCGAGATTGATTTGAGGCAGTCGCCGATAGGGACGTTTGTGGCCGGTCAATGTTTTATCGATCGTTTGATAATTCTCGAGACGGCCGACCAACGAAATACCTTTGCTTCTATCTCTGTAGCCCAAATCGGCCGTGCTTTTGATGTGACTGAAATTTGGAAAGCTCAGCGCGTTGCCGAGCTCACCGAAATATTCCTTGTCCGAAACATAATTCAGATCCAGATTCGAGCTGATGTACTGGCCGAACTGGCTGTTGTTTTTGAACGACCCCAGAAAACGCGAGATATGGCGCTCTTGGTCATTCGGTACAACTTCAAGCCCCAATTTGCTGTTCGAGTAGGGAGTCAATAGTCTGAAATCGCCGGCCAGCATCAAGCCCCGTTTCGTATAATAGCGCGGTTTAAAGGTGGCGTCATAGTTCGGCGCGATGTTCCAGTAATAAGGCACCGTAGCGTGGAAGCCGCCCAGTTGCGTATTGCCGTAGGAAGGCGCCAGGAAGCCCGATAAACGCCGGTTATCGACCGGGAAAGACAAATACGGCGAGTAAAAGATCGGCGTGCCTTTGAATTCGACCCAGGCATTTTTGGCGGCGCCTTTACCGGTGGCGTCGTTCACTTTCAGATCGGATGCATGCACGACCCAGTCCGTATTGCCCGGAGGACAGGTGGTGTAGGCGACGTCCTTGTAACGCGAAAGCGATTTGCTTTCCCGGTACGCGGCGGCGGCGCGGCCTCTGAGCGGCGCGGACGGATTGATGAACTGCACGTTTCTCAAGGTCGCCTGGTCTTGCGCCAGTTTTAGATTCGCGGAGTTACTGTAAATCGATAAATTGTCCTCGCTGTAATACACCTCGCCTTGCAGATCTAAGTTTTGCGAAACGCTGTCATACTGTGCGGTGTGTGACAGCGAGTGCTGGTCGGCGCGGGTAATTTCAACATTGCCCTCATAACTGCTGATTTCATTGTCGAAGACTTCGCCATAATTGGCATGTACATCCAGTGGCGACACGTCTCGCAAATGCCGGCCCGGCGTAAATCCGCCGGGGGCTCCCGGCTCGATGCTGCAATTTGCCCACGGATCGTATTTGAGCTGGGAGGCCAGTGAGCCGAATACCTGCTCCTGCTTTGCGTCGAATGCCGGATCGAGCAGGCTGAAGCCGTGTTTCTCGGCAGCGACGGTGCGCGGCTGGCCTTGCGGGTCGGGGCCGGTCAGGTTGCAATCCCAGTCCTGGCTGCCGTCTCCGGATTTACAGTGCCAGCCGGCCTGCCGGGTATCTTCCTGGCGCAGGTTTTCCTTAACGGCGATGGCCTTGTGCACGGTCGCTTGCACCGGAATCGGTTTTTCGGCGACCGGTTTCGGCTGAAGCTCAGGTTTGGCTTCGGCTGGGGTTTCCGGAATCGGCGCCGGCGCCGATTCGCTGGCGGCGGTTTCCTTCACTTCGGTCGGCGCAGGCGGCACCGGTGCGGGCTGCTGCGCTAAGGGCTCGTTGTTGGTGTTGGTGTTGGTGTTGGTGTTGGTGTCGGTGTCGGTGTCGGTGTCGGTGTCGGTGTCGGTGTCGGTGGAAGGCTGGGCTTTTTCGCCGGAGCAAACCCATTCCTTGCTGTTTTTGTCCTGATGGCAATTCCAGGCGGCGTCATCCGCAAAACCCGGAGTCTGCAGTAACGCGAAAAAAAACAGGATGAGCCAAAAATGCATGCGGTGTTGGGGTATCAGTAGCGAAACGTTTCGTAAATAGACTAAAATGCCAGACTGACATTTTACCTTAATTTACCTGCCCGTAATAAACTAATCTAACTGGATCATCATGATTGAAGATTTACGCATCTTAGGCCTGCTCGACTGGCTTCGGCATGACCTGTTGATGACGATAACCGGCTGCGAGCCGGCTTCCAGCGACGCCAGTTTTCGGCGCTATTTCAGAGTCAAGGGCCCCGAAGGTCAGTTTGTGGTGATGGACGCGCCGCCCGAGAAAGAAAACGTGGCGGCGTTCATCAGGGTCGATCATTTGCTGAAAGCGGCCGGCGTGCACGTGCCCGAGATCTTTGCGCAAAATCCCGAGGAAGGCTTTCTGCTGCTCGAAGACTTCGGCAGCGCCGATTTTCTGGGCCGGGTGACGGCGGAGAATGCCGGGGCGATGTATCAGGACGCGCTGGACAGTCTGTTCCGCTTGCAGACCGGGACGTCGATCGCATCCTGCGGTTTGCCAAGTTACGATCACGCGCTGTTGACGCGTGAGTTGGGTATTTTCGATGAGTGGTTCCTGGGGCAGTGGCTCGATATCGAGATGCCGTCCGGAATCCGCGGTCCGCTGCATGAGCACTTGATCGCCGCGGCGCTGGAGCAGCCGCAGCTCTGCGTGCATCGGGATTATCATTCGCGCAATCTGATGGCGCTGGACGCGGACTCGCCCGGCGTTCTCGATTTTCAGGATGCGGTGATAGGCCCGGTCACCTATGATCTGGTGTCTCTGCTGAGAGATTGCTATATCGCCTGGCCCGAGCAGCAGGTCGAAGACTGGATGAGCGGCTATTATCAACGGCTGCTCTCTGCGCAATTGATCGATTGCAGTCTTGAACAATTTCGGCGCTGGTTCGACTGGATGGGTATGCAGCGCCATCTGAAAGCGATCGGCATTTTTGCGCGCTTGAACCTGCGCGACGGCAAACCCGGCTATCTGAAAGATATTCCGCGCACCTTGAGCTATGTGCTTGCGCAGGCCAATGCCTATCCCGAGTTCGCCGAATTCGCCGAATTTTTGCGTGAGAAGGTATTGCCGTTGCCGGAGGTCGCCGCATGAAAGCGATGATACTGGCCGCCGGACGCGGCGAGCGGATGCGCCCGTTGACCGATCACACGCCGAAGCCCTTGTTAAAAGTGGCCGGCAAGGCCTTGATCGAGCATACCATCGCCCAATTGGTCGGCGCAGGATTTACCGAGATCGTGATCAATCATGCGCACCTCGGCGCGCAGATCGAAGCCGCGCTCGGCTACGGCGAGCGCTACGGCGCGCGCATCCGCTATTCGCCCGAGGGCGCGCAGGCGCTCGAAACCGCCGGCGGCATCATCCACGCGTTGCCGTTATTGGGCAAAGAGCCGTTTCTGGTCGTGAATGGCGATATTGCGACCGATTTTCCGTTTGAAACCTTGCATCAGGTGCCGGTCGATCTGGCGCATCTGATTCTGGTCGATAATCCGGAGCATCACGCCCAGGGCGATTTCGGCCTGGACGGCGAGGGGGGCGTGATCGAAAGCGGCAAAGAGACCTTTACCTTCAGCGGCATCGGAATTTACGATCCCGCCTTGTTCGGCGATACGCCGGCGGGCGTCAGCAAGCTCGGCCCGTTGCTGCGCTGGGCGATCGGCCGGCAGCGGGTTTCCGGGCAGAAATATGACGGGTTCTGGATGGATATTGGAACTCCAGAGCGCCTAGAGACTCTTGATATTTACTATTCCCAAACAGGAGCATCCTCATGAGCGATCATATCTACAAGAAAATCGAACTGACCGGTTCTTCCTCCGTCGGTTTGCAGGACGCGATCGAGAACGCGATTGCTCGCGCCTCGAAAACGATTCAGAACATGCGCTGGTTCGAAGTGGTCGAAACGCGCGGCCAAATCGAAAACGGCAAGATCGCGCATTGGCAGGTCACGATCAAGGTCGGCTTTGCGCTGAACGAATGAGTCCTCATTTGCTGAAGGCGATGTAACGCCGGTACGGCGAGTCCTGCTTCCAGGTGAAAGACTCGGTGTAATAGTGCATCAGGCCCAGGTAACCCAACAGGCCCAGGGTGACCGCCTTGCGAATCTCGATGCCGAACCAGTAATTGGTAATCAGGCTGACCAGTTGGTCACCGTAGGCTTGCAGCACGAAGGCGAGGCCGAAAGACAGCGCCGGCAACACGATGAAACAGTGCACATGCCATTTGTGGGCTTGACGGTACAGCCAGTTTTGCGGTTGTTGCTGGTGGCGGTTGTAATCGTGCGTCACATAAAAGAAATAGGCGGTCGCATCATGCACCAGCCGGGGCCCGAGAATCGCCAAAAAATAGTATTGCTGGATGAACAGATAATAACTGCTCAACACCAGCAAGGTATTGGACCACATAAACCATTTGCCGAATGCGGCCGATACCAGGCGTTGGCAGTACACGGTGCCGAGCGCGAGCAGCACGCACAAATTGCCGGCGATGAGTTTGATCCATTCGACTTGGTCCGGCGTCAGTCTCGCTTGCAGAAAGATGCCGAGATAAATCAACAGGCCCGCGCCGACGCTGAGTCCAAGCAAGCCATAGAAATGCGCAGCGGGTAGTTTGCACAGCCCTCGCGCCAGGCCATGCTGCTGCTTCAACACATGCAGGACGGTCCAGGCGGCGACCGCGACGTAAAAAACGGAGTAGGGCAGATACAGACTGCCGATGCCGAAGATGATTGCGAGCGCGAGCGTCATCCGGAAAATGCGGGGCTTATAAAGCTTCAAATAATCGCCGTTGCTGCACAACAGAATCGCGCTGGCGATGATGTGCGGCGTGCCGAACAAAATTTGATACAGCAAAAAATGCCCGGTGTTGCTGGGCAGATTTTCTTTCAGAAAATACTGCCAGAACCAGCCGTCGAACAACTGGAGCAGGATGCAGACCGGAATGATCAGATACAGCGCCAGAATCAGGCGAAACGAAACGGTTATCCGGGCTGGTGCTGAAAAATCTTGTGAGGAAACGGCTTGAGCAGACATAAAAAATGATCCCGCATTGATTTACATGATGGTGTATGAATTCCTTAAGGGCATGAAGCGTGTAAATTCACTCAAATGCAAAGTAGGGCGGGAATGGCGGCGGATCGATCCGGTCGGAATCGAGCGGCGCCATTCGCCGCAGCTACGTTTTATTAAGCACTGATTTAGGAGTGTATTTTATACCAAGCGGCCCCATAAATCGTAATCGTCGGCTTCTTCCAGTTCGACTTGCACCAAGTCACCGACTCTAAGGTGCGTGGCGCCGTCGATATAGACCTGGCCGTCGATTTCCGGCGCATCGGCCTTGCTGCGCGCGACCGCGCCTTCTTCGACCACTTCGTCGATCAAGACGGTCTCGATTCGGCCGATCCGTCGCTGCAGGCGGGCGGCGCTGATCTCGGCCTGATGCGCCATGAAACGGGCCAGACGTTCTTCTTTGACTGCTTCCGGCACCGCATTCGGCAAATCGTTGGCGGCCGCGCCCTTGACCGGCGAGTAAGCGAAACAGCCGACCCGGTCGAGTTGCGCCTCGGTCAAAAATTGCAAGAGTTCCTCGAACTCTTCCTCGGTTTCGCCCGGAAAGCCGACGATAAACGTGCTGCGCAAAGTGATGTCCGGACAAATCGCGCGCCAGGCCTTGATGCGCTCCAGATTGTTCTGGGTGGCCGCCGGGCGTTTCATCAGTTTCAGAATCCGGCTGTTCGCATGCTGGAACGGAATGTCCAGGTAAGGCAAAATTTTACCTTCGGCCATTAACGGAATTACTTCATCGACGTGCGGATAAGGATAGACATAGTGCATCCGTACCCAGATGCCGAGTTCGCCAAGCGCCTCGGCCAACTCGTAGAAACGGGTGCGCACCTGACGGCCTTTCCAGTCGAATTCCTGATATTTCAAATCCAGGCCGTAGGCGCTGGTGTCCTGCGAGACGATCAGCAGTTCCTTCACGCCGGCCAATGCCAGGCGCTCGGCTTCGCGCATCACGTCGTCGATCGGTCGGCTGACCAGATCGCCGCGCATCGACGGGATGATGCAGAAGGTGCAGCGGTGATTGCAGCCTTCCGAGATCTTCAGATAGGCATAATGCCGCGGCGTCAGTTTGATGCCTTGCGGCGGCACCAGGCTGGTGAAGGGGTCGTGCGGCGGCGGCAGATATTCGTGCACCGAGGCGATCACTTCCTCGAGCGCATGCGCGCCGGTCACTTTCAAGACTTCGGGGTGCCTGGCGCGAATTTCGCTTTCCCGTGCGCCGAGACAGCCGGTCACGATCACCCGGCCGTTTTCGGCGAGCGCCTCGCCGATGCTGTCCAGCGATTCTTCGACCGCGGCGTCGATAAAGCCGCAGGTATTCACGACCACCAGGTCGGCGTCTTTATAAGTGGGCGAAATCGTATAGCCTTCGGATCGCAGCTTGGTTAAAATCCGCTCGCTGTCGACCAGCGCTTTCGGGCAGCCCAAACTGATGAATCCAATATTTGGAGCAGTCATTCTTTTCTCATGAGTGTAAAACCTGCTTAGTTTATATGAGTGCGGGCGCGATTAAAAATTGAAAAGCTTGTTTTTTATTAAAAATGTGCGGAAGGCTGGCGGCCATCCGTTAAGCAAAGCCTGGTCAAAATGGCTTGGGACGGGGAGTCTGTGCGTATGTCCGATTTTTCATTAACGACGCGCTGGTTGATTCCGGCGTCGGTCGATGCGGTCTGGGATTGCCTGGTCGCGACCGAGAACTGGCCGTCCTGGTGGCCGTATGTCGCGCGGGTTGAAGAAACGGCGGCGGGCAATGCCTCGGGCGTCGACAATATCAGGCGCTATCTCTGGCGCACCTGTCTGCCTTATAATCTGGCGATCGATTTACGGGTGACAAAGCTGCGGCCTTGCCAGTCTATCGCGGTCGAGGTTTCGGGCGATCTGATCGGCAACGGCGTTTGCCTGCTAAGCTGTCAGGACAATGAGACGGCGACCGAGCTGATCTTTGTCTGGGAGGTTTCGCTCGCCAAGCCGTGGATGAAGCGGGTGGCGGGCGCGGCGCGGCCGCTGTTTATATGGAATCACCAGCGGGTGATGAAAAGGGGAGAGCAGGGACTGATCCGCCATTTGGCAAGGCAGTGAGCGCCCTCTCGATACAGGGTCGGCAAACACTTTGGGAGCGGCGTTTTTGCCGCATCAAAACGAATGTTGCGATAAGCGTAAAATTTTAGTTGCCAAATATTTAAAAGTCTATATAATACGTCAAATCAATCGCGGGGTGGAGCAGCTTGGTAGCTCGTCGGGCTCATAACCCGAAGGTCGTAGGTTCAAATCCTGCCCCCGCTACCAAATAAAACAAGGACTTACAGTTCTTGAGTCTAGCTAATAATGCTTTTCGTGCACAATTTATGCACACTAAGAGAAGCATCTATGGCAACTATCAGAAAACTTCCTAGCGGTTCATGGCAAGCCCTTGTAAGACGCAAGGGAGAATCCGCAAAAACTCAAACATTCCCATCGAAAACATTAGCCCAACAGTGGGCTCGATCAGTCGAATCTCAAATTGACAAGGGAACCTATGTGGATCGTACCGAAGCTGAGAGCACGACATTAGGCGAACTGATCGACCGTTACTTATCAGAAATAACTCCTTCCAAGAAAGGGATAAAACAAGAGACTTATCGTCTTCAGTCCCTCAAGAAAGCTCTAGGCCATCTCATTGTGGCTTCGATCCAGAGCAAGCACATCGCCACCTATCGAGATGTTCGATTGAAAGACGGTAAATCAGGGACTACCGTCCTTCATGAACTTAGCTACCTGTCACAAATCTTTGATGTAGCCCTGAAAGATTGGGGGATTCCTCTAGCTTCTAACCCTGCTCAACTGGTACGTAGGCCAGCAAAAGCCAAAGGAAGAAACCGAAGGGTAGAGAAGGGGGAGTTAGCCCTGCTGCTGTATGCGCTCAGGAATGCTCCCGAAGTTAAAGCCATAGTTCAACTTGCCGTTGAGACAGGGATGAGACGTTCAGAGCTGCTGTCTCTGCAATGGGAGAATGTCGATATGGTCAGTCGGTTTGTTTGGCTTCCCGATACCAAGAACGGTGACTCTCGGGCTGTTCCGTTATCTCTCAGAGCTTTGCAGATTCTGGAGGACATCGGTAAACAACCAACAGGAGCGGTCTTTATCACTAAACCAGATTCAGTCTCTCAAGCATTCAACAGGGCTTGCAAGAGAGCTAATTTAGCGGATCTTCGGTTTCATGATCTGAGGCATGAAGCCACCTCAAGATTCTTTGAAAGAGGTTTAAACACAATGGAAGTGTCTTCGATTACAGGGCATAAAACTTTGTCAATGCTCAAGAGATACACACATCTTAAAGCTGCTGATCTGGCGTTAAAGCTAGGTTAGAAGATTGAGCTAGAGTGGTGAATGGTAAGCGTCCAACCCTACCACATAGCGAGGTTGATGGGGCATGATTTAATGTGATTTGCCGAAAGGTAGTAGTTCGTCGATACGGCTGTTAGGCCAGGTAGGCAGTTTTTCGAGGGTGTCTTTTAGCCAGGCCGAAGGATCGAGGCCGTTGAGCTTGGCCGTGCCGAGCAAGGTTTGAATCACAGCCGCGCGTT
>Ga0208265_100120_pt1 | contig 69818 bp, 66 predicted proteins | sample LakWasMet44_HOW7_2_FD_183882 | JGI IMG/M metagenome (GOLD analysis project Ga0208265, IMG submission 183882) | Freshwater sediment methanotrophic microbial communities from Lake Washington under simulated oxygen tension - Sediment Metagenome... | ecosystem: Environmental > Aquatic > Freshwater >... | reverse complement strand
TGCACAATTTGTCCCGAAAGAGCTTCATACGCAATCAAAAGCTGAAACCTATACCGTGGAAGGTTATAACAGTTTATTCAGGCATTTTCTGGCCCGGCTACGCCGAAAATCAAAATGCTATAGCAAAAGCAAGATCATGCTCAAATATTCCGTCATGCTTCTGATGCTTAAATGGAATGGGGAATTGGACACTATACTTAATTAACAATGCCAGCCATTTTTATCTTGAATATTAGTCAGATAGCCTGCCCACACCTATCAACGGCTCCAGGCGGATGCAAACACTGCCACAATGACGGACTCAACTGTGGGATTTGCGACATAGGCCTGAGGAGCAAGGCACGGCATGGGCGGCTTCGAAATGCCGGGTTGTTAAACCCGGCTGTAGGCGCGAATTCATTCGCACGGCGCTACCGCCCGTCCAGAAAATAGGCGTTGACGCTCAAGGCAAAGTGTCGCCAAAGCCCGGCGATATCCCGTTTCACCTCGTTGACGTAAGTCTTGTCCGGTTTGTGTTCGTCGGGAAAATTGGACAAGGCGCAGGATGTGCGATGTTTATCGACGACAAACTGCAGAAAATCGTCGGTGAATCCGTCGAAAGCCGCCAGCGCTTGTCCGGTCAAATCCGATAATCCATGCTCGACCGGCGTCTCGCGGCTATCGAACGGCAGTTCCTGTAATTGTGCCAGCGCGTCATCGTAAGCCTGTTCCAAAACGGCCAGCACATTGCGCTGAAAACAGCCGTCCCATTGCTGCCGGGAAAGATCCTGGGCGAGAGCTTGCTGGTATTGTTTTTTCAGCGCGTTTTTCTGCTCGGCGATATATTGACTGAACAGGGCGAGACTGTCGGCGTTTTTCCGGTTGTTGATCATCATGGGTGTCCTCAATGTTATTCGGCCTGGAAGTCCTTATCCCTGGTTCGGGATTGCATCAAGCCCAATATGACATTCAATAATGAGGCCAATTTACCGATACGCCCATTTCGATGCGCTATCGCCCGCTTTAAATTAAGCGCCAACGCTTCTGCGGCAATTTCGCACAGATGGTCGGGCGCAAAAGCCTGTCCTGAACGGTGTCATAAAGCTGACAATCCGCCGCGTTTCGCAACACTTGGTTAAGCCTAGAGGAGATGTCTTTCGTCTCATCCTTGACGAAGACAGTTGTCTATATCTGAAAAAAGCCGCTTATAATATCCATAATAAAAACTTGATCATGGCTGACTTGAAAAAACTGGCCATGAGCCGCTTCATCGGATTTAGAAAAACGCCATGCCAGACTTAGAGTCTCTGTTTCCTGTTGCCCGCCAATTCACCGGAAGCCAAGCCGTCATAGCCATACAACCGCTGGGCAATGGCCTGATCAATGACACGTTTCTGGTCACGACGGATTCATCACCGTTCGTCCTGCAGCGCATCAATACGGCGGTTTTCCCGCAGCCGGCGCAAATTATCGAGAATCTGCACACATTAAACAAACATCTCCAGCAGAAAAACGCCGACTCGGTCAAATTGCAGATCCCGGACATTTTATCGACAGCCGAAGGTGACTATTGCTACGAAAAAAACGGCGATTACTGGCGGGCGCTGAGCCTTATCGATAATACGGAAAGCCTGGAAGTCATCGGCAGCATACATGATGCGGCGCAGGCAGGCTTTGCTCTGGGCCATTTCCATCGCCTGCTCAGCGATCTTGACCCCGGCATGCTGCACGATACCCTGCCCGGTTTTCATATTACGCCGGGCTACCTGAGCCGCTATGATCAAGTTTTGACGACTGCACAGCTTTCAGAACCCGAAAGCCGCTATTGCGCCGATTTCATTGGCCGGCTCCGGCATATTGCCGGCGATCTGGAAACGGCAAAGCAACAGGGTTTGCTGCCCCTGCGCGTGATACACGGCGATCCCAAGCTCAATAATTTCCTGTTCGACAAGGACAGCAAAAAGATAGTCAGCCTGATCGACCTGGATACCGTCAAGCCTGGGCTGGTGCATTACGACATCGGCGACTGCCTGCGCTCCTGCTGCCAGACGACGGACCCGGTCGGATTCGATGCGGATTGCTGCGCCGTTATCCTGGAAAGCTACCTGGCCGAGGCCGGCGCGTTCTTTTCCGAATCCGATTACGATTATCTGTACCCGGCCATACGGTTGATTCCTTTTGAACTGGGCATCCGGTTTTTTACCGATCATCTGGAAGGCGACCGTTATTTCAAAGTGACGGAGCCCGGGCAAAATCTTCGGCGCGCGGTCGAACAATTCCAGCTCTGCGACAGCATCAACCAGCAGGAGCCGGCCATCAGGCAGCTGATAGCGCGCCTGAAAAAACAGACGATGGGAACACGATCATGAGCGCCGCCTCGTCCGGGCAGCGCAATCTGCTCATCGGCTGCGGCTTGGTGCTGCTCGGCGCCTTGGGCTTTTCCGCCAAGGCCATTTTTATCAAACTGGCTTACGCGGCCGGCGGGCAAATTGATGCAATCAGTCTGATGACTTTGCGCATGTTGTTTTCGCTGCCGTTTTTCCTGGCGGTCGTGCTCTGGCATAACAGGAAATCGCCGGCCGAGGCGCTCACCAAAAAACAGTGGGCCGTGATTGCCGTGCTGGGCCTGATGGGTTATTACATCGCCAGCTACCTGGATTTCATCGGCCTGCTGTACATTTCGGCCGGCCTGGAGCGGATCATCCTGTTTTTGTATCCGACCTTCGTCGTGCTGTTTTCAGCGCTGATGCACAAAAAAGGCATTTCATTGCGTGAAATGGTCGCGCTGGCTTTAAGTTATGCCGGCATGATCATGGTTTTTATCGAACAATTGTCTACGGAATCAGCGGGCATCTGGCTGGGATCGTCACTGGTACTGGCCGGCGCCGTGGTCTTTGCCTGCTTCACCATGGGCAGCGGCGTCATGGGCCGGCGCATAGGCTCCGCGCGTTTCACGGCTTACACGATGACGATCGCCAGCATCGCTACCATCGTGCATTTTTCAGTCGGTCATGGCCTGGCGCTGACCGGCTTTCCTGCCGAAGTTTATAAGCAGGCCTTATTGATGGCGGTCTTCTCCACCGTACTGCCGTCGTTTTTCATGAATGCCGGCATCAGGCGAGTCGGCGCCGGCTCGGCGTCCATCATCAGCATGATCGGCCCGATCGCGACGCTGGCGCTGGCATTCTTATTTCTAGGCGAACCCATTACGATCATGCAGCTGTCCGGCACGGTTTTTGTGCTGGCCGGCGTGTTTGTGATCAGCCGCGCCAAATCCTGACTCAGGCGATCATTTCGGTGCGGTAGCGGTATGCCTTGAGCGTATCGGACCAATAGTCGGGCGCGAGTCCGGCTTTCTGTTTCAAATGCCGCAGAAACTGTTCGGGTTCCGGCAATGATTCCCATACCGAGGGCAAAAATGTGCCGCGCCGGAAGCCCTCCACCAGAATCAGTCCGTCCGTCCCTGCCTGCAACTGCTGCAGCAGATCCTGCTCCGAAGTGAACGACATCGGCTCGGCCGGAGTCAGAAGGGAAAGATGGATGTCCAGATCGCTCAATTCATGAGCCTCCAGCGGCGGAAACCGGGGATCGCGAAAGGCTGCCGAAAAGGCGTTTTCGGCGATATCGACAGCCAGCGGCCTGACCGCGTCCAGCGTGCCGATGCAGCCGCGCAGCTGGCGCTGCCTGTGCAGCGTCACAAACGTGGCGCGTTGTTCTGCCAGTTCGGCCGGGTATTCGGTTAAATCGATGATCAACGGCTTGCCTGTTTTCAAGCCATGATGAATGGAATTGCTTGCCAGCTCCGTCAGCCAGCGGTGGTGTTCTTTATTCAATGACATAAGCTCCATAACCTACAACTCTGTCTTTATCGCCTGAGGTATCGCCGGAGTTGCGCAAATCAATGGTTTTAATTGAGAGTGAATTATCCCGCGCCAGCTTCAGCAGCCCGCTGACCGGCACTTTGCCGCAAGCAGATCCAGAAACGAGATGCTCATATTGCAGATGCTCTATCGCCTCGCTGGTCGATTTGTCCAACTGTTGAGCAGTCGCGTAATCATGGAAATGGCTCAGATCCGAGCTGACCACAATCAGCGTTTCACTGCCTCCCCACAACATCTGTATAACCTGGCTGACCTGTTCCGGCGTGGCATCGCCTGCCACGATGGGAACCAGCTTGAAATCGTCGAGCATCTCCTGCAGAAAAGGCAGATGCACTTCCAGACTGTGTTCATAGGTATGCGCCTGTTCAATGTATTCGACAAAAGGCAGCTTGACCAGCGCCTGCACCGCCTCCTCGTCAATAGCGATATCGCCCAACGGCGTGGAGAACGTTTGCGCCCGGCTCACGGCCAGTCCTCGAAAGGCAACACGATGGGAGGGGCCGATCAGCACGACCTTCTGGATCTGATGGCGCGCATTTTTCAAGCGCGCATAAGCGGTGGCCGCGACGGGTCCCGAATAGATATAGCCCGCATGCGGCGCGATGATGGCCTTAGGAACTTTCGCGTCGGATTTAGCCTCATTTAAGTATCGATCTAGCATTTGGCGAAGTTGTTGCGGATTGGCTGGGTAAAAAGTACCCGCCACAGCAGGTTGCCTATTCATGAGATATCCTGTTATTTTCCGGGAGAAGAATGAGTTAGCGTGAAAACCGTTGAAACAGAGCTATTGCGCTGAAAGTTAATCAATACAACTGGCGTAAATGTTAGTAACCAATTTTTACCAAAATGTGACCATACGATTTATGACATGGTTCCGGGAGACTATTCATGACTGTCTTCATTACGCCTGATACGGTGAAAACGCGGCATTGGCACCGCCTGAAAGATGGCCGCATCCAATGCGATATCTGCCCGCGATTCTGCAAGCTGCACGAGGGGCAGCGCGGCCTCTGCTTTATAAGACAAAATCTGAACGATGAAATTGTCATGACCAGCTACGGCCGCTCCAGCGGTTTTGCCATCGATCCGATTGAAAAAAAACCGCTGAATCACTTCCTGCCCGGCACGCCGATCCTTTCTTTCGGTACGGCCGGCTGCAATCTGGCCTGCAAGTTCTGCCAGAACTGGGATATCAGCAAATCGCGCGAACTGGATACGCTGATGAGCCAGGCCTCGCCGGACGCGATTGCGCAGGCCGCGCTCGAGCATGGCTGTACCAGCGTCGCTTACACCTACAATGATCCGATCATCTTTCACGAGTATGCGATAGATACCGCTCAGGCCTGCCGTGCTCTGGGCATAAAATCGGTGGCGGTGTCGTCCGGCTATGTCTGCGCACAGCCCCGTGCCGAATTTTATCAATGGATGGATGCCGCCAACATCGACCTGAAAGCGTTTACGGAGCATTTTTACCATCAGATTACCGGCGGCCATCTGGAGCCGGTGCTGGAGACGCTCAAATACATCAAGCACGAAACGTCGGTCTGGCTGGAACTGACGACATTGATCATCCCGGGCGAGAATGACTCGGAAGCCGAGCTGGAAGAGATGGCGCAATGGGTCGTCGAAAACCTGGGGCCGGATGTGCCGATGCATTTCTCGGCCTTCCATCCCGACTGGAAGATGCGCGACAAGCCCCATACGTCACTGTCATCATTGCTGCTGGCGCGCAACACCGCGCTGAAGAACGGCGTGCGCTATGCCTATGTCGGCAATGTGCACGATAAACTGGCCAGCAGCACCTATTGTCACAATTGCGGATCGTTGCTGATAGGCCGCGACTGGTACGACCTTAACGAATGGAACCTGGACGCGTCGGGCAATTGCCGTTTCTGCGGCGAGCGTTGCGCCGGCGTCTTCAGCGAGAACCCCGGCGACTGGGGCGGCAAGCGCCGAGCCGTCGCCATGCCCCGCACGTGGCATGGCCTATGACGAACAGGCTCGAACTCGCTTGGCTTCAAGCAGCCATATCTCAATCGAATCCGCCGCAATCCACAATGCGCAACATCAGCAGGTCTTTGGTTCATGTGAGGGCAAATTCATTTATGCCCTTTAGGGTATTCGCCCTGGGCGACTGCCAACAGTAGGCGCTTCGCCTAGAGCGCCTACTGTTGGTAGGCGAAGTCGCCCTCACATCTGAAAATTCAGGGAAGTTATTTCTCACCCTATCCCTAACCAATCAGGCAATAAAAAAGCTTGTCATGCCAAATGATAATCATTATCATTTAAACAAGGCGATAATTTGACCTCTCGCTGCTTTCGTTTAACGCGCCAGCTGCACAACAGCGCGTTAAACCCTTTTTTCAATCGACTACAAACCGAGGAGTTTTATGCCTGAACAACTATCTACTCCCGCGCCCACCGAAATATCGCAGTTGCATGCAACCACCTGTTTGTCGATGACGCAGTTCATCAACGGCCGCCACTGCCCGAAACTGGCTCATTCGATCGTGCATCAGCTGGGCCTTTTGCTGGCGCATCCGGATCTGGCCGCGGCCAGCCGCGAGCTGTATCAGCAACTGCTGGAACATTGGCAAAAAGTCGCCGCGCATCTGCTGGAGCAAGACGCCAGGCGCGAGCCCCGGCCGGTTTATCATTAATAACCTGGGTTTTATGAAAGATAAAAATAATAACCGCAACCTCCATCGTCAAAGCGTCGAGATCGTGGAACAGGAAACAGTTCCTGCGCGGCGCCGTGTCAGCAGCAGCGAACTGTTCGGCGCACAAAACGAAATCGTCATCGATCACCACGACGACGAATACCGCCTGCGCATCACCAGCAACGGCAAACTGATTTTGACGAAATAACCATACCCGCTCCAACCAGCGGCATAGCCAGCCATCCAGCCCTGCCGGGCCAGGAAGCCAGCCAGCCTTTTTACCAATCGCGAGGCACGCTATGTCGGCACAGGCTAAAAAAATCATCCATTTCCCCGAATCTCCGGCCAAGGCAAAGACATCGGCTTGCGCCCAGTTGCGCGCCGTTAATGAGCCCATGCCGCTCAATAATCCATTCAGCCAACGCCTGCCGGAACTGCCGGCATGCCGCCGGAGCGAAGGCGCGATCGGCCTTGGCGCCGCGCTCGCGTTTCATTTGATCTGGCTTGCGGCGGCGTCGGCGTTCGAAAAGCCGGCGCCTGTCACGCCGCCAACGCCCATTCAGGTCGCCTGGATTGCATCGCCACAGTCCCGCGCCGAGCCGCCGAAACCCGAACCGCCGAAACCGCAAAAAAAGCCAAAACCGGCCGCCAAGCCCAAGGCAAAACCGCGCAAGCCGGCGCCGGCCAAGCCGAAACCGCTGATTTCCGCATCCGACAGCGCCTCGGAAATAGCCGTTGCGCAGACGGCGGAAACCCCGAAAACGCCGACGGCGCCGAGTCCGCAACCGGCGCCCGCCGCGGCATCGGCGCCCGCCAAGAGCGCGCCGGCGGAAGCGGCGCCGTTAATCCAGCCGCACCTCAACGCCGATTACCTGGACAACCCGCCTCCGGCCTATCCCCGGATTTCGCGCCGGCTGGGCGAGCAGGGCAAAGTGCTGCTGCGCGCCATGATCAACACCGACGGCACGGTCGCCCAACTGAGCGTGCAAAAAACCAGCGGCTTCAGCCGCCTGGACCAGGCGGCGCTGGAAACGGTCAAGCACTGGCGCTTCGTGCCCGCGCGCCGCGGCAGCCAGATTGTGCCGGCCTGGGTCGTCGTTCCCATTTCATTTTCTCTTGAAGGATAAACGCATGGATTTCAAAGACAATCTCACTCATTTCCTGGCCCAAAGCGACGGCGTCGGGCAAACGCTTTTTGCCTTGCTGGCCGCGATGTCGGTCGCCAGCTGGTACTTCATTATCGTCAAAGCCTGGCAGGGCGCCATGATGCGCCGGCGCTCGGCGCAATTTCTGAAAGCCTTCTGGGACGCCGCCTCGCTGGATGAGGTCGCCCGTCATCTAGACCGGCACGCGCCGAACGAGCCGTTCGCCTATTTGGCCTGGCATGCCATGGCTGCGGCGCGGCATCACGCCGCGCATGGCGCGCATCGCCTGCGCGAGGCCGGCTCCGCTTCGGAGTTCCTGACCCGCTCGATGCGCCGCGCGATTGATGAGGAAACCGCGCGCCTGGAATGGGGCCTGACGGCCTTGGCCTCGATCGCCAGCACCGCGCCGTTCGTCGGCCTGTTCGGCACGGTCTGGGGCGTCTACCACGCCCTGCTCGGCATCGGGCAGGGCGGAGCCGCCACGCTCGACCAGATTGCCGGCCCCGTGGGCGAGGCGCTGATCATGACCGGCCTGGGCCTGGCCGTGGCGATTCCGGCCGTGCTGGCCTACAACGCCTGTGCGCGCGCCAACCGCTTGGTGCTGGCCCGGCTCGATGCCTACGCGCATGACCTGTTCACTTTCCTGACCACCGGCGCGCCCATCGCCGTGCAGCCGGCCGCCAGCCCGACAGCGGCCGTCGTTTTAGGAGGTGCGTGATGGCATTCGGCAGTTTCGACCAAAACAAAAGCCAGCATCCGGTCTCGGAAATCAACATGGTGCCGCTGATCGACGTCATGCTGGTGTTGCTGATCATTTTCATGATCACGGCGCCCTTGATGACCCACGCGGTCAAGATCGACTTGCCGAAAGCCAGCAGCGAACCGCAGGCGACGGAAACGGCGCATGTCGCGCTGTCCATCAACGGCGACGGGCAGTTATTCTGGGATGAAGCGGCCGTCTCGCGCGAGCAGCTCAACGAGCGGCTGGCGCAGATCGCGCAACAGTCGCCGCAGCCCGAACTGCATGTGCGCGCCGATCAGGCCGTGCCGTACCGGTTTGTCGCCGAGGCCCTGGCCGATGCAGCCAAGGCCGGCGTCACGCGCATCGGTTTCGTCTCCGAGCCCGAGCCATCCCATCCACGTTAATGAACCACAGCCACCCAGCTTTCCCCGCCAGGCAGCCAGACGCTATCAAATAAAAATAAAGGGGAAATCATGTCCTTAAAAAAAACGACAACGCCCGGCGCCAAATGGCGCCTAGGCGCGCTATTGCCGCTGGGGGCGGCGCTGAACGGCATGGCGGTGGCCGCCGAACCGGCCGTTGAAACGCGCGCCGGCACGGACAAGGAAATCACACTGCCGGCCGTCAAGGTCAAGGCGGCCCGCGATCAACAAGCCGATGGCTACAAGGCCGACACCTCGACCACGGGCAGCAAGACCGAGATGGCGATTCGCGACATCCCGCAGTCGGTCAGCGTGGTCAAGAAGGAACTGATCGAGTCGCAGAACGCCTTCAACCTGCGCGATGCGCTCAAAAACGTCAGCGGCCTGACCATCGCCGCCGGCGAGGGCGGGCGCACCGGCGACTCGATCACCCTGCGCGGCTTCTCGGCCAATTCCGACACCTACCTCGACGGCGTCAAGGAAAACGGTCAGTATGCGCGCGACACGTTCTTCATCGACCGGGCCGAAGTGCTGAAGGGCGCGTCCTCCATCCTGTTCGGGCGCGGCGCCACGGGCGGCGTGATCAACCAGGTGACCAAGAAGCCGACCGGCGGCACCCATGCCACGGGCGAGTTCACCTACGGCCTGTACGATTTCAAGCGCTCCACGCTCGATGCCGAAACCGCCTATGAAAACCTCTCGGCCCGGCTCAACGTGCTCTACCAGGACGCGGGCTCCTTCCGCGACTACAACTACACCGACCGCTGGGGCATCGCGCCGTCATTCATGGCCAAGCTCACGCCGGACACCGATCTGTCCCTGAATCTGCTGCACCAGGAAGAGGACAGCGTGTTCGACTACGGCGTGCCGATTTACCAGGGCAAACCGGCCGGCACGCCCATCGAAACCTTCTACGGCTTCAAGGACGACCGCCTGCAGAAAACCGACGTCAACGTCGGCACGGTCGCGCTGACGCACCGCTTCAACTCGGATTTCTCGGTGAAAAACACCGTGCGCTACGGCGGCTACGAGCGCCAGTACCGCACGCACCTGTTCGGCGCGGTCACCGACAATGGCCTGGACTCTACGGTCGCGCGCACCCAGGCGCTGCGCCGGAACACACAGGAAAACATCTACAACCAGACCGACTTCGTCTACAAAAAACCGCTGTTCGGCTTCAACAACACGCTGATGTTCGGCGCCGAATTCGGCTGGGAGGATTACGACTTCAAGTCGAAAAACTCGAGCGGGGTGGCCCCCGTCTCCCTCTTCAACCCGGTGCTGACACCGACGGTGGGCGCGGGGCGGGCCAATGATTTCAGCGGCACGCTCGCCACCAACCGCATCACGCAAACCCAGACTTACGCGGGCTACGTACTGGACCAGTTCGAACTGTCGCCGCAATGGAAGCTGCTGGCCGGCGCGCGCTACGACGTGTTCGAGGCGGAACAGGACGACCTGCTCAACGACGCCAACGACCTCAGCCGCACCGACCGCCAGTGGAGCCCACGCGGCGGCATCGTCTGGCAGCCGACTGATAACCAGTCCTATTACTTCAGCTACGGCACGTCCTTCAACCCATCGGCGGAAAGCTACAGCCTCAGCGCCGCGACGGCCAACCTGCCGCCCGAGAAGAATCGCAATTTCGAGATCGGCGGCAAGTTCGACCTGTTCGATGGCCGCCTGTCCGCGACCGCCGCGCTGTTCCGGCTGGAAAAGTCCAACGCGCGCACGGCCTCGCCTGACGATCCCAACCTGACCGTGCTGGCCGGCGAGCAGCGTACCGACGGCTTCGAGCTGGGCCTGGCCGGGGAAATCCTGCCGCGCTGGGACGTGTCCTTGACTTACGCCTATCTCGACTCCGAGGTGACGAAATCCAACAGCACCGCTACCGGCACGATCAGCGGCCTGACCAAGTCGCTGCAGGGCATGACGCCAGTCAACGTGCCCGCGCACAGCGGCGTCGCCTGGACCAGCTACCATCTGACCGACAACTGGGAGATCGGCGGCGGCGTGTTTTATGCCACGAAGCGCTACACCGACACCGTCAACGAAGTCGAACTGCCCGGCTACGCGCGGCTCGACGCCGTGCTGGCCTACCATCAGAAGCATTACGATGTGCAGCTGAATGTGTTCAACCTGACCGACAAGGTGTACTACGAATCCGGCCAGACGCGCTCGGCCCTGCCCGGCGTACCGGTATCGGGGCAGTTGTCGGTGCGGCTCAAATACTAAGGACAAAATGACATCCCAGTGTAATTTTTGAGCCCCCGTGGGAGAAATATCCATTAAACAACTCAACTTAAGGTGAAGAAAAACATGCATGCCTCATCCGATGCCCTGCCGCCGCCCGCCGCCATCAGAAACCATAAATCCAGCGGCGGTTATCTTTTTTTGCCGCGGCGGCTGTCGCGCGGGGTCTTCCTGAAATGGCTGCGCCGCACGCACGCCTGGATCGGCCTGTGGGGCGCGGCGTTGGGCTTATTATTCGGATTGACCGGCATTCTGATGAATCACCGCGAGATCATGAAAATCCCTCTCGGCAAGATGGAGCAAAAAGAAATCCAGCTTCCGCTGCCCGTGCCAAGGCCCGCCGATCCCAAGGCCATGGCGATCTGGCTGGGGCAGACTTTGGCTATCGATACCGGGCACGCCCGGATACGCCGCGAGCCCGGCAAAACCGTCATCTGGAACGGCAATGCAGTGCGGCAGCCGTCGAGCTGGCAGATTACCGTGCGCAGTCCGCAGCGCTCTATACAGGCTGAGTACTGGGAGAGCAACGCCTTCGTCAGCGTCAAGCAAGGCGAGGCCAATTTGCCGGTGATGCTGAACAACCTGCATAAAGGCGCCGGCATGGGCGTCGGCTGGGTCTTGCTGGCCGACACCCTGGCCGGCGGGCTCATCGTCCTGAGCCTGACCGGCACGCTGCTATGGACCCGCCTGCACGGCCGCCGGCTTGCCGCCGCCGGGCTGGCGTTGGGCTCCCTGAGCCTAGCCATAGGGTTTGCCTGGCAGACACTTTAGCTTGTGTGGGGGCGACTTCGCCTGGAGCGCCTACTGTTGGCAGTCGCCCCCACAAATACATTCCTTAAAAAGGAAAGTTATTCTTTACCGTATCGTTAATAGGAATTCTCTGGAGATTCTTCATGCTGATCCATATACCCGACGTACTGACTGCCGAAGCATTATCAAAATGCCGCGCGATTCTGGAGGCCGCGCCCTGGGCCGATGGCCGCATTACGGCCGGCACGCAGTCGGCCCAGGTGAAAAACAACCGGCAACTGCCGGAAGATACGCCTGAGAGCGATGCGCTCCGCGCCATCGTGCTGGAGCACCTGAACAGGAACGCGCTGTTCCTGTCCGCGGCGCTGCCCAGGCGCATTTTCCCGCCTTTGTTCAACCGCTACGAGGGCGCCGCCAACGCCTTCGGCAATCATATCGACAACGCCGTGCGCATCTGCGCCGCGACCGGCGAGCGCGTGCGCACCGATCTGTCGGCGACGTTGTTTCTGAGCGATCCGGATGACTACGACGGCGGCGAACTGGTCATCGAAGACACTTACGGCTCACATGCCGTAAAACTGGCCGCCGGTGATATGGTGCTGTATCCGGGCTCCAGCCTGCACCGCGTCGAACCGGTCACGCGCGGCGCACGAGTGGCCTCGTTCTTCTGGATGGAAAGCATGGTGCGCGAAACGGAACGCCGGCGGCTGCTGTTTGAAATGGACATGGCCATACTCGAACTGCGCGAAACGCAAGGCGACAGCGCGCCGACAGTCAATTTAACCGGTTGCTATCATAATTTATTGCGCATGTGGGCTGAGGTTTGAACGGCAGAGTTAGTATTCTTGTATATAGAAGACAAGAAGAAATCCTGCTCTCAATGACAAATATTTAGTTTTCCCGTATCAGCTGTACGCATTAGGATTTCATCAAACAATTAACCTAGATTCCTTGATTATGTCTATGATTAAACTTCCTGTTACGAGTTAATTCCTGATCATTAAAATCATTGTCTCGATTTACTGTTCCCAAAATTAAAGTCGGGCAAGAAAATTATGAAAAAGTTGTATAAATTACTGAAAAATATCCAGGCTTTTTTAGTTTTCTACAACCTTATTAAACAATCGTAGAGTAATCGATGATTTCTATTGGTTCATTAGCTACTCGCGTTACTCTGCTTTTGACTTGGCTTCTGGTTGATTTATCGATTCCCACAAAGCAGCTCGCTTTAATTCCCAAACTGGAGCTTGGGAACGGGAAAACTGGTATAAGCCAAACGCTAGATACGCTTAACTTGCACAGAATTATCAGGAGATAATATGACAGGAAATAGTGGTCCTCTGGGTGGATCAACCAATAAACCAGTAATAGATGAAGGCACTCTCATCCTTCATCAGTCGCCGTCACTTGGTCCGATTGGGCTCACCTCCAAAAATAGTCTGTATATTACCCCGAAAAATGGCTCTCGAGGATTGACGCCGGGAGAAATACAAATGGCGAAAAACATCTTTAAGGATTCGATCAGCTACGCTAAAGTTCGGGTCCATAACGAAGGCTACTTTCCTTTTGGACTGCAAGATGCCAACACTGCAGTGACGCCTAATGGGGAGATGTATTTTCTCCCCGACGATTTTGAAGAGGACTTCTCAACTTCTGGCGATCGGGGGAAACGCTGGTTTATGCATGAGATGACCCACGTATGGCAGCATCAACTGGGGTATTGGGTTAGGATTAGGGGCGCGTTCCGTCCAGGATTGGACTATAGCTACATTCTTGACGCTCAGATGAGGCTCTGCGACTACAATATGGAAGCTCAAGGTGACATTTTGGCAGACTACTTTGCGTTAAAGTTTCTCAATAATCCAGGTATTGTCAGGAATAAGCTGAGTTCAAATCCTCCGGTTACATATTCGATCAAAGAGTATGAAAGAACATTGAAAGACTTCCTGATCAATCCATTAAACCGTAAAAATCTACCTTAAGATATGTCAATAGAAAAACTATTCTGCTATCTAATAGTCGTGGCGATGCACTTTACGCAGATCAGTGGATGTACTCCGATTAGAAAGGAAGATGGGCCGGCTATTGTTCGGCAAATTGGCAATGTTCCTTGCTTTTCCATTGCGAACACTGAAAAAACCCGTGCGGGAGAAGCGAATTTAGAAATGATAGAGGTTATAGATGAGCAGGGCAAAAAAGTGTGGCTCGCTGATTTTAAGAAAATGCCTCCATTCACGCCGGACCAATGCATACCCTATGGTCAAACGACCGATGTTTTTCCAGCAAAGGTGCCGGCCGCACCACTAGTTACCGACAAGGTGTATCGGCTAACTATCATTGCGCCGATGGAAAAACATCCATACGAGACTTATGCTTATTCAGCGGACTTTTGCTTACTTAAACGTCCGGGACAAGAGGTTCTCGTGCATCAAGTCCAATTTGACTCAAAAACATCGCGATGGCTGCGCGAAGCCTGCAAAACTGATGTGTAGAATTGATCATTAGCTTAGCGTCGGGTTAACTTATCTCTTTGCGCTCGATAAGTTAACCCGACCTACAAGTAACTATTGATTTGGCGCCCTGTTCGCAGGAAGACATGAATGATGAGCTTGCCATCCAGGAAAAAAATTTCATCATCCCTGTATCAGTTACAGGGATGATGCTTGGGATGTGAATGTGACCAAATGAATAGGCGGCATCTGAGCCGCCCAAAACCCTATTCCACTGTCACCGATTTTGCCAGATTCCTAGGCTGATCGACATCGGTACCTTTCAGCACGGCGACATGATAGGCCAGCAGCTGCAGCGGTACGGCATAAACAATAGGCGCCGTTTCATTCTCGACTTGCGGCACTTTGATGATCTGGACATTCTCGCTGCTTTCGGACGCCAGCGTCTCATCCATGAAAACGATCAGCTGGCCGCCGCGCGCACTGACTTCCTGCATATTGGATTTCAGTTTTTCCAGCAGGCTGTTGTTCGGCGCTACGGTAATGACCGGCATGTCCGCGTCTATCAGCGCCAGAGGCCCATGTTTCAGTTCGCCTGCCGGATAAGCTTCGGCATGGATATAGGAAATTTCCTTGAGTTTTAGTGAGCCTTCCATCGCTATCGGGTAATGCGTGCCTCTGCCGAGGAACAGCGCATGCTGTTTTTCCGCAAACTGCTCCGATAATGCCTTGATTTGCTCATTCAACTGCAAGACCTGTCCAATTTTTTCAGGCAGGTTGAATAATTCGGACGTTATCTTCTGCTCAAGTTTCTCCGTCAGTCCAAATCGCCTGCCGACAGCAATAACCAACAGCATCAGCGCCACCAGCTGGGTGGTGAAGGCTTTTGTCGAGGCCACGCCGATCTCCGCGCCGGCCCGTGTCATTAACACCAGGTCGGATTCCCTGATCAGCGAGCTTTCCGGCACGTTGCAAACGGCTAATGAATACTTCGCGCCCAATTTTTTCGCCTCCTGCAGCGCGGCCAGCGTATCGGCCGTTTCACCGGATTGCGAAATCGTGACAATCAGGGTGTCTTCCGACAATACTGGTTGCCTGTAGCGGAATTCACTGGCGACTTCGATATTGCAAGGCACGCGGGCCAGTTTTTCAAACCAGTAGCGCGCCACCAGTCCGGCGTGGTAACTGGTTCCGCAAGCCAGGATTTGCACGGATTTCACCTTATCGAAAATGTCGCCGGCATTATGTCCGATTGAACTCTCTTCCAGGCGGTTGTTGATGAATCGGCCTTCCAGCGTTTCCGAGACGGCCCAGGGCTGCTCATAAACCTCCTTCAGCATGTAATGGCGATATTCGCCTTTATCGACAGAATCGATTTTCAGCTGGCTGGTTTTGATAGGGCGATTGACGATGTTGTCATTGGCATCGTAGATAACGACCTTGCCTATCGTTATCTCGGCTATATCGCCGTCTTCCAGAAAAATAAACCGTTGCGTAACCGGCAGCAGGGCGGCGACATCCGATGCGATAAAATATTCGCCAATGCCGACGCCTATCACCAGGGGACTGCCTTTTCGGCAGGCAATCAGCGTATCGGGATAATCGATACTCATGATGCCCAAGGCATAGGCGCCTTCGAATTTTTTCACGGTCTTCTGGACGGCATTTAATAGGCCAGTCGAGGTCTCCAGAGCATCGTAAATTTCATGGACGACGACTTCGGTATCGGTTTCCGACGTGAACTTGTAGCCTTTCTCCAGTTGAAGACCGCGTAACCGCTCATGGTTTTCGATAATGCCGTTATGGACCACGGCCACTTTGTTGCCGCTGACATGCGGATGCGCATTGGCCGTGCTCGGTTTGCCGTGGGTTGCCCATCGGGTATGAGCTATGCCGATGTTGCCGGCGATAGGATCGGCCTGCAGCAGGGCTTCCAGGCCTTTTACCTTCCCCAGTTCCCGTTTCCGGTATATTTCCCGTCCGCTTATGACCGCCAGCCCTGCCGAGTCGTATCCGCGGTATTCCAACCGCTTCAATCCCTCTAACAAGATAGGGACTACACTCCGCTGCGCTACACCACCTACAATTCCACACATATTATTTTTCCTCGACAATTATTCCTGACATTGTACAAACTCCTGCAACCATCAGTCGCGTTTAACGGGGCGTTGCCATCCCTCTATAGTCGTTTGTCTTGCCCTGCCCAAGGTCAATTGATTCTCAGGGGCATCTCTAGTGATCGTGGAGCCGGCGCCTATGGTAGCGTTTTTGCCGACCGTTACCGGGGCGACCAGCTGGGTATTGGAGCCGATAAAAGCGCCGTCTCCAATGGTTGTTCGAAACTTGTTCACGCCGTCATAATTGCAGGTAATGGTTCCGGCGCCGATATTTACCTTGCTGCCTACGGTCGTATCGCCGATATAGCTTAAGTGATTGATCTTGCTGCCGGCCGCGACCGATGATTTTTTGATTTCCACGAAATTACCGATGTGCACATCTTCGGCCAGGACACTTTCCGGTCTCAATCTGGCATAAGGACCGATTCTGCTGCCGTTCCCTATGACGGCGTTTTCTATGACGCATAAATCGAGAATCTCAACATTATCGCCAATAATGGAGTTTTTTATATGCGTATTAGCACCTATTTTGACATGGCTGCCGATGCTGTTTTTGCCTTCCAGAATCACATTGACATCAATTTCAATATCCTGGCCCAGCGTTTCTATCGAGCCGCGCAGATCGAACCGGGCTGGGTCTCTTAATGTAACGCCCCGTTCCATGAGTTTATTGGCCAGCTCCTGTTGATAGACGCGCTCCAGGTGGCTGAGCTGTATGCGGTTGTTTACGCCCAGCACTTCATCGACTGTTTCGGGCTGACTCGTGACGATAGCAACGCCATCGGCGACGGCCATTTCAATGATATCCGTTAAATAGTATTCGCCTTGCGCATTGCTGTTATTCAACTGATTCAGCCATTTTTTCAGTTTATTGCCGGGCATCGCCATGATGCCGGTGTTGACTTCATTGATCAGTTTCTCTTGAGCGTCGGCGTCTTTTTCTTCGACAATCCTAGTGACTTGACCCGCCGCATTCCTGACTATCCTACCGTAACCGGTTGGGTTTTCGAGATTGACGGTCAGCAAGGCGAGCGCTTGCTCATTGACGCTGGAAATCAGCTGTTTGACTGATGACAGTTTCAGCAAAGGCACATCGCCATAAAGAATCAGCACCTTGTCCGTGTCCGATATCAGATCACTGACTTGCTGCACGGCATGACCCGTGCCCAGCTGTTCTTTTTGTTCTATCCAGACGGCGTCCAGATCGCTGAGCGTTTCTCTTACCAGTTCGGCGCCATGGCCATAGACAATTTTGATGCTGTTGTTTTCCAGCTGCCTGCTCATGTCGTAAACATGTTTCAGCAAAGGTTTATCGGCAATTTTATGCAGTATTTTGGGCAGCTCTGAACGCATACGCGTCCCTTTGCCGGCTGCCAGAATGATAGTCTTAATTTTCATGTTTATATTCCTTTAGATAAAAAACCGGATAACGCGGCTTAAGCTACTTAAGCTTTCAGATCGTCCAAGCCCTGTTTTCTTTTATGTGTCGCGCTTTTTTAAGCCTATCCAATGCTCTTAATTTGATTCCAGCCTCGAACAATTGCGCCTGAGACTATGGCTTACGAAATTATAATCGTAAAAATTTCTTAAAATAAAAAAAAACCCGATAACGTGAACACGTTAACGGGTTTTTCTAGGCCTAAGCCAGTTATTTTTATCCGCCGCGCTTTCTCAGCCTGTCCAGTGTTCTCAGCTGCATCATAGCTTCAAGCAATTGCGCCTGGGCTGTTGCATAATCAATCTTGCTGGATTTGTCAGCCAGAGCTTCTTCAGCTCTATGTTTGGCTTCCAGGGCGGCCGCTTCATCAATATCTTTCGCTCTAATTGCCGTATCAGCCAGAATGGTAACCACATGAGGCTGCACTTCCAGAATGCCGCCTGATACATAGAACGGATAACTTTCTTTATCGCTCACTTTAACCCGCACTTCGCCGGGCTTCAGTCTTGATATTAATGGAGCATGACGTGGGGTAATACCCACTTCGCCAAGTTCAGCCGGAGCAAATACCATTTCCGCTAATCCGGAAAATATCTCCTTTTCTGCACTTACGATGTCTACATGTACGGTCATGGTCATTGGGTTACCTGTTTCAATCTCTCCCGGCAGTTGAACCGGGAGATACATCTATAAAGTATGGAGGCTTACTTCATGCCTTTCGCTTTTTCAAGCGCTTCGTCAATGGTGCCGACCATGTAGAAAGCTTGTTCAGGGATATTGTCGTATTCGCCGTCAATAATGCCTTTGAAGCCTGCGATTGTATCTTTCAGTGAAACATATTTGCCCGGTGAGCCGGTAAATACTTCGGCAACGAAGAAAGGCTGAGACAGGAAACGCTGGATTTTACGCGCTCTGGCCACAGTCAGCTTGTCTTCTTCCGACAACTCGTCCATACCCAGGATCGCGATAATGTCTCTCAGCTCTTTATAGCGTTGCAGCGTACCTTGAACTTTACGCGCCACATCATAGTGCTCCTGGCCGATAACCAGCGGATCAAGCTGACGGCTGGTTGAATCCAGAGGATCGATCGCAGGATAAATACCCAGCTCGGCAATCTGACGAGACAGTACGACGGTCGCATCCAAGTGCGCGAAGGTAGTTGCAGGCGACGGGTCAGTCAAGTCATCCGCAGGTACATAAACGGCCTGGATAGAAGTAATAGAACCGGTTTTCGTTGAGGTAATACGTTCCTGCAACACACCCATCTCTTCCGCCAATGTCGGCTGATAACCTACCGCAGAAGGCATACGGCCTAACAATGCCGATACCTCGGTACCCGCCAGGGTGTAACGGTAAATGTTGTCGACGAAGAACAGCACGTCACGACCTTCGTCACGGAAATACTCGGCCATGGTCAAACCGGTCAGCGCCACGCGTAATCTGTTTCCGGGCGGCTCGTTCATCTGACCGTAAACCAGCGATACTTTGTCGATAACGTTTGAATCGGTCATTTCGTGATAGAAGTCGTTTCCTTCACGCGTACGCTCGCCTACGCCGGCAAATACGGAATAACCGCTGTGCTCGATCGCGATGTTACGGATCAATTCCATCATGTTAACGGTCTTGCCTACCCCCGCACCGCCGAACAGTCCGACTTTACCGCCTTTACTGAATGGGCAGACCAGGTCGATAACCTTGATGCCGGTTTCCAGCAATTCGTTGGCAGCCGCCTGTTGGTCATAAGAAGGTGCGCTGCGATGGATACCCCATTTTTGTTTTTCGCCGATAGGGCCTTTTTCATCGATAGGCTGACCTAAGACGTTCATAATACGGCCTAAGGTTTCCTGTCCGACCGGCACTGAAATGGGGGCATCGGTGTTGCTAACGGTCAAGCCTCTGCTTAAGCCATCGGTGCTACCCATCGCAATCGATCTGACTACACCGTCACCCAATTGCTGTTGCACTTCCAATACCAGGTCTTTTCCTTCTACATTTAATGCATCATATACTTTGGGCAGTGCTTCACGCGGGAATTCCACGTCAACAACCGCACCAATAATCTGAACGATTTTACCCGAACTCATTGAGTTGTCCTCTTATAATTTGTGTCGTTTTTGCTTGGGCTTAAAGGCTTAAACAGCTGCGGCACCGGCAACAATTTCTGAAATTTCCTGCGTGATGGCGGCTTGTCTGGCTTTGTTGTAAACCAGCTGCAGCTCACCGATAAGATTGCCGGCATTATCCGAAGCGCTCTTCATGGCGACCATTCTGGCAGCCTGCTCACAGGCATTGTTTTCAACCAGGCCTTGGTAGACGATCGACTCGATATAACGGGTCAGCAAGTGATCCAGAACTTCCTTGGCATCGGGCTCATAAATATAATCCCAATGACCGCTCAGTTTTTCTTCGATCTCTTCCGCTACTACAGGCAGCAACTTTTCAACAGTTGGTCTTTGAGTCATGGTGTTCACGAATTCATTGTATACGACATACAATTCATCGATAGTGCCCTGCTCATAAGCATCCAACATGATTTTAATGATGCCGACGATATCCTGCAGGTGCGGAGTGTCACCCAGTTTGGAAACCTGTCCGACCATGTTCGTTTTCAGATTGCCAAAAAAGCCGGCAGCCTTTGTGCCAATCGTACAAACGTCTACATCAATGTTTGCTTTGTCCCATTGCGATAACTGTGTCAGCGTTTTTCTGAACAAGTTTGAATTCAGACCGCCGCACAACCCCCTGTCAGAGCTTATTACAATGATCCCAACCCGCTTAACCTCACGCTTAATGAGAAAAGAGTGTTTATATTCCGGATTGGCATGGGCCAGATGCTTGATGATCCGGCCGATTTTTTGGGAATATGGACGTGTTGCCTGCATTCTGTCTTTTGTTTTACGCATTTTACTCGCCGCAACCATCTCCATTGCCCGAGTGATCTTTTGAGTATTCTTGATACTCGCAATCTTTGTGCGTATTTCTTTACCAACAGCCATTTGAAGACCCTTTTACCAACTATGAGTTTTGATGAAAGTTTGAATAGCAGTCAGCATACCCTGCCTGATTTCATCGTTAAAATCGCCAGTTGCATTAATGGTACTCATTAATTCTGCATGTTCTGACTTCATGTACGACTGTAAAGCAGCTTCAAAATCAAGGACTTTGTTAACTTCTACGTTATCCAGGAAACCTTCGTTGGCAGCAAACAGTGAAACCGCCATTTGTGCGACTGACATAGGTGAATACTGATTTTGCTTCATCAATTCAGTCACGCGTTGGCCGCGTTCGATCTGTTTACGGGTGCTTTCATCCAGATCCGATGCAAACTGAGCGAAAGCTGCCAATTCACGGTATTGAGCCAAGTCAAGACGGATACCGCCGCCCAATTTCTTGATGATCTTGGTCTGTGCCGCACCACCTACGCGCGATACCGATAAACCGGCGTTAACCGCAGGACGGATACCGGAGTTGAACAAGTCGGTTTCAAGGAAAATCTGACCGTCGGTAATGGAAATTACGTTGGTCGGTACGAAAGCCGATACGTCGCCGCCTTGGGTTTCGATGATAGGCAAGGCTGTCAATGAGCCGGTTTTGCCTTTCACTTTGCCGCCAGTCAGTTTTTCAACTTCATCAGCATTGATACGGGCCGCTCTTTCCAGCAAACGAGAGTGCAAGTAGAACACGTCGCCAGGATACGCTTCACGTCCCGGTGGACGACGCAGCAACAAGGATACCTGACGATATGCCCAAGCTTGTTTGGTCAAGTCGTCATAAATGATCAGCGCATCTTCACCGCGGTCTCTGAAGTATTCCCCCATTGAGCAACCGGTGTAAGGCGCAATGAACTGCAACGCTGCTGATTCAGAAGCAGATGCGGCAACGATAATAGTGTGTTCCATCGCGCCATGCTCTTCCAGTTTGCGCACAACGTTGGCAATGGATGAACGTTTTTGGCCGATAGCGACATAGATACATTTGATGCCGGTGCCTTTTTGGTTGATGATCGCATCAACCGCGATGGCGGTTTTACCGGTTTGTCTGTCGCCGATGATTAACTCACGCTGGCCGCGGCCGACAGGAATCATTGCATCGATGGATTTCAAGCCTATTTGGACAGGTTGATCAACTGATTGACGTGCAATAACGCCGGGAGCGATTTTTTCAATTGGCGAGCTTTCTTGGGTTTCAATGGCGCCTTTGCCATCGATAGGATTGCCAAGCGCATCAACAACGCGGCCCAGAAGCGCTTCACCGACCGGTACTTCCAGAATTCTGCCGGTGCATTTTACGGTATCGCCTTCAGAGATGTGCTGGTATGAACCTAATACCACCGCACCGACTGAATCTCTTTCAAGGTTAAGCGCCATCCCGTAGGTATTGCCAGGGAACTCCAGCATCTCGCCCTGCATAGCTTCAGAAAGACCATGTATTCTTACAATACCGTCAGTCACGCTGACTACAGTACCTTCTGTATGGGCTTCGGCGCTCAGGTCGAAGTTTTCGATCTTCTTTTTAATCAGATCACTTATTTCAGATGGGTTTAATTGCATGTTCTGTTTCTCACTCTAGATTTAGAGCCTTTTTGCTAATTGTTGAAGCTGGCCTTTGATGGATCCGTCAATTACTCTGTCGCCTGCTCGCACCAGAACGCCGCCGATCAAGGATTTATCCACGGTTGCGTTCATATGAACTTTTTTGCTCAGTGTCTTTTCCAGTTTTGAAGCGAACTTCTGCTTTTCTTCCTTGGAGAATGGATAAGCAGTCACTACTTCAACATCGATATAACCTTCATCGTCCGCTTTATATGCTTCAAAAATTTCCGCAATGTAGGGCAGTAAAGTCAATCGATTGTTTTGAACAAGCAATTTCAGAAAATTCGCACTCTCTCCATCAACTTGTCCCTGGCAGATATCAAGCATCAGTGCTGATAACCTTTCTTTAGTTACTTTGGGGTTATCCACTACAACAGAAATTTCTTTATCACTCAGGACAGCCGACATAAATGCCAAACTTTGCGACCATTTAGCCGTCGTGTTGGTTTCTTTGGCTCTCTTAAATACTGCCGCTGCGTAAGGCCTTGCCAATGTTGCCAGTTCGCTCATTATGCTTAACCTAGTTGATTAGAGACTTTGCTGATGATGTCTTGGTGTTTGGCTTTATCGACTTCCGCATTCAGAATCTGTTCTGCTACGCTCACCGCCAAAGCCGCCACTTCTTGACGCAAACCTTCTTTAGCCTGTTGCATTTCTTGCTCAATTTGCGCTTGAGCTGCCAAAATCATACGTTCGCCTTCTTTTTTAGCGATTTCTTTTGATTCTTCGACAATTTCATTAGCGCGTTTCTGAGCTAGATTAACAATCTCAGAGGATTGTTCTTTAGCTTCTTTTAAAACGTTCTTGGCTTTTTTCTCAGCCAGTTGCATTTCTTCCTGACCTTTTTCAGCCGCAGCCAAACCGTCAGCGATTTTCTTCTTGCGTTCTTCTAAAGAGTCAAATAAAGGTGGCCATACGTACTTCATGGTAAACCATACCAGAAGTGCAAATGTAATCATTTGCCCAATCAGAGTAGCATTGATACTCACGATGCGTTCCTCTTGTTGCGATTAAATTTAGACAGCTTCAATTAACCAGCTGCGGCGGCTTGTACAGCAGACAGGAATGGGTTAGCGAATGTGAAGAACAGCGCCAAACCAACACCGATCATGGTTACCGCGTCCAACAGACCCGCAACGATGAACATTTTAACTTGCAGCATAGGAACCATTTCTGGTTGACGAGCCGCACCTTCCAGGAATTTTCCACCCAGCAGACCGAAACCGATAGCGGTTCCCAAAGCACCCAGACCTAGAACCAGACCAACTGCAACAGCAGTCATACCTTGTACATCAGCAATTAAAGATGCAATTTCCATGATACCTCCAAACGTAGTATTGATATAAAGTTGAAAAAATTAGTGGTCTTCGTGCGCCATACTCAGGTAAACGACCGTCAATACCATGAATATGAATGCCTGAAGCGTGATAATCAGAATATGGAACACCGCCCATGGGAAACTCAATAAGGGTTGAATATACCAAGGCAGCAAGGCAATCAAAATAAAGATCAATTCGCCGGCATACAGGTTACCGAACAAACGAAGTGCCAGAGAGATAGGTTTTGCTATTTCTTCGACGACTTTCAACAGCAGGTTAAATGGCAGCATCCATGGCCCGAAAGGTTGAAACATCAATTCCTTGGCAAAGCCCCAAGGGCCTTTTATTTTGATACTGTAGAAGATAATTAAGCAGAAAACTGAGATCGACATGGCGAATGTCGCATTCAGATCCGTACTGGGAACGACGCGCAGGTACTCGATGCCCATCAACGAACCGATCAATGGCAGAATATCAACCGGGAACAAGTCCATGAAGTTCCACAGGAATACCCAGCAGAATATCGTCAATGCCAGCGGCGCAATCAGTTTGCTGTGACCGTGGAAGCTATCTTTAACCTGGGTGTCTACAAATTCAACCAGCATTTCTGCAAAATTTTGCACCAGCCCCGGCACACCGGCTGTCGCTCTCTCGGCGGCCATCTTGAAAAACCAGATGAACAAACCGCCTAACACTGCAGAGAAAAATAAGGTATCAAGATGTAATGTCCAAAATCCCTCGCCCACTTTTAGCGAAGTCAAATGGTGAATAATATATCCGGTTGCACCTTCGGCGGCATGAGCTTCGGTAGCCATCGTTCCTCTCTAATTAAAAAATGATTGTTCAGCGCATGATGAGCGCAAACCAAAAAGCTGATAATGCTGACACATAGCCAGCTAACAGCGGTAATATTTCTATATCGGGGATTTGAAAAATCATGATGAACAGCGCAGCTGTTAACAATAACTTTCCCGATTCTCCAGCATAAAAAGACCGTACGATCTTTTTAGGCTCCTGCCCTGCGGCTCTTTGAATCCGCAAAGCAAAATAAAGGTTAGGAATAAAAGCTGCTGCTCCGCCCAAGGCAGGCGATAAGGCTTTTTGCCATCCCCCAAAAACTGCAAATCCGGCTGTTGTTATTATTATTATAAGTATCTGATAACTTAAGATCTTACCGACAGTCTTTTCATTTTTCGCTGTCATGCTCAAGCTCCAAACACAATAGCCGCACGATTATAGCTATGGGTCTTCATTAAATCAAGGAAGATCGAAAAACCTTTTCAAAATTATGGTTATTGTTTTTCGTCTTTTTGCCTGTCGAGTTATCTGATCTGCTCGAGAATTCCATCCAGTTCTTCAAGGCTGGAGTAAGCAATGACCAGCTTGCCGGTACCGTTTTCCTTATGATTGATAAATACCTTGGCGCCCAATTTTGCCGTCAAGTCTTCCTGTAGGCGCAGTGTATCTTTATCGATAATCTTGATCTTTTGTATTTTCGGCTCAGCATGAGCATCTTTAACCAGGCGCTCCGCCGCTCTTACCGTCAAACCTTCATTGGCAATCTTATGGGCTGCAGCGACCTGCTTGACGCCATCCAATGAAAGCAGCGCTCTTGCATGACCCATTTCCAGTTGCCCGTTGGCTAACAATTTCTTTACCTCAGGCTGCAGTTCCATCAATCTCAACAGATTGGTGATGGTAGTCCGCGATTTGCCGACGGCATCGGCGATTTGCTGATGCGTCATGGCAAATTCATCCAGTAGCCTTTTTAACGCGTCCGCTTCTTCCAGAGGATTCAGGTCCTCTCTCTGAATATTTTCAATCAGCGCAATCGCCATGGCCGCTCGGTCATCTATTTCCTTGATCACCACCGGCACCTGCTGCAAGCCTGCCAATTGCGCCGCGCGCCAGCGACGCTCGCCGGCAATGATTTCGTATTTTTCCTGGGCAATTTTTCGCACAACAACAGGCTGTATTATCCCCTGTGCCTTGATAGAGTCGGCCAATTCCTGTAGTTTTTCAGGATTGATATCTTTTCTCGGCTGATACTTGCCGCGCTGCATATATTCTATTGGCAGCGTCTGAATCTGTTGTTTTTCCTCTTTAGCGGAAACATCGCCTAACAAGGCATCCAGACCCCGACCTAATCCACGTTTTTTTAAAGTCATGCGTTCTTCTTTATTAATCGTTTTTGGCCGCCTGCGCGATGCTCGACCTGACCACTCGCAATATTACCCATGCAGCTGGCTGAACAATCCTGGCCAGCTGCTGCTTTTTGGCCTTGCCAAATCAGTCTATTTCGAAACGACGGACCATTAGCTCAAACTCATCAAGCAAGCTTATTAAAGATTCAGCCTCTTCCAGAAGATAGCTGTTTTCCCGTTGAATATTTTTAATCAGGGCTGCCGCTATGACCGCCTGACTGTCAATTTCGTCAGCAGTCGCAGGCGCCTGCTGTTTTTCAGCGGCGGCAGGCGTTTGTTTGGCTCTCGGCAACTGCTCCCTGCGTTGCTCTACCTCCTGCTTCCCTGCAGTCGTCGGCAACTGCTCCCTGCGTTGCTCTACCTCCTGCTTCCCTGCAGTCGTCGGCAACTGCTCCCTGCGTTGCTCTAACTCCTGCTTCCCTATTGTTGCTGACAACTGCGCCTTGAGCCGCTCTACCTCCTGCATGCTTGCGGAGATATCCGCTGCATTCTCACGATCGTCCTTGGCAGGCACATCAACCAGCAAGGCTTCCAATCCTCTACCCAGTCCACGTTTTTTTGAAGTCATGACTTATTTTTTTTCTTTTTTGATCATTTCATTTGCCAATGCCATATAGGATTTGGCGCCCCGCGATGTTTTATCATAAGTCAATACCGGCACGCCATGGCTTGGCGCTTCGGCCAAACGAATATTCCTTGGTATGCAGGTCCGGAATACCTGATCGCCGAAATACCGAATCAACTGCTCTGAAACATCCTTGGTCAGACGGTTTCTGTCGTCAAACATCGTGCGCACTATGCCTTCCAGATGCAATTCCGGATTGACGGTTTCCTGAATATTTTTCAGCGTACTCATCAATGCGGATAAGCCTTCCAAGGCATAATATTCACATTGCATCGGAATCAACAGGCTATCTGCCGCTACCATCGCATTCAACGTCAGCATATTCAAGGACGGCGGACAATCGATCAGAATATAATCATATTGCCCTTTAATCTGTATTAGCGCATCGGCAAGACGCTGCTCCTTGCGCTCCGCCTTCATCAGCTGCACTTCGGCGGCGGTCAAATCGGCATTGCCCGGGATAATCGAAAAACCGATAGTCGGCATATTAATCACCGTTTCCGCTACCGGCACATCTTCCATCAATAAATCGTAACTGGAATAGCTGACGTCCTGCTTGTCGACGCCGCAGCCCATGGCTGCATTGCCCTGCGGATCAAGATCCACCAGCAGCACACGCCGCTTTAAGGCTGCCAATGATGCCGCCAGATTGACGCTGCTGGTTGTTTTACCGACGCCGCCTTTTTGATTGGTTACGGCTATTACTTTTGCCACTACTTCTTTACCTCAGTCTATTCTAGTGATTCTATTCGAACCAGACATCTTTCAGCTTCTATTCCCGGAACTTGTACAGGTATCACCGTTGTTTTTTGCGGCATGTGCTCCAATTCCGTATCCGGGCTTTGACCTTTCATCGCCAGCACCACGCCGCCCTTGCCGAGCAGATGTCCCGTCAATTCAACAATGGCCGGCAAACTGGCAAAGGCACGCGTGATCACGGTATTGAATCTGTTCTCAGGACGATACTGTTCCACGCGGCTGTGGCAAACGGTTACGTTTTTAAGCTTTAATTCCAAAACCGCCTGCTGCACGAACCGGGTCTTTTTGGCATTGCTGTCCAGCAGGACAAACTCGATTTCAGGCAGGCAGATTGCCAATGGAATACCGGGCAATCCGGCGCCTGTCCCTATATCGATAACGCGTTGGCCTTCGACGAACTCAAGAACAGCCAGGCTATCGAGCAAATGCAGCCGAACCATCTCTTCCCGGTTGCGTATCGCGGTCAGATTATAGGCTTTATTCCATTTTTCGATCAGTTTTATAAAGCCGAGCAGACGCTCGATCTTATCCTCATCAACGGATAGACGCAAAGACTCGAGCCCGGCAGTCAGAATTTCACGACAAGCATCCATCAGGCGCTTTTCTTCTTCAGATAAACCAGCAACAGCGAAATAGCAGCCGGCGTAATACCGGGAATACGCGATGCCTGACCTAAAGTCTCAGGCCGGTGATTCTTAAGCTTTTCGCTGACTTCATTGGAAAGACCCGGCACGCCTTTATAGTCGATTGCCTCGGGCAGCCGCAGGTGATCATAGCGCAGCGCTTTGTCTATCTCCGTTTGCTGCCTGTCTATGTAACCGGCATATTTGGCCTGAATTTCAACCTGCTCGGCGACCTGCTCAGGGACGGCCTCATCAATGCCTAAAAACGACAGCAGCCGGTTGATGTCGACTTCAGGCCGGCGCAGTAAATCCATCAAATTGCTTTCGCGCACCAAAGGCTTGCCCCAGTACTCGGCGACCTGTCCGGCGTCCTCAGTGTCAGCCCTGACCCATCGCTTTTTCAGATCGCCCTGCAGCTTGGCGATGGCTTCGCGCTTGGTTTCGAAAGCCTGCCAGCGCTCATCGTCGACCAGACCGAGCTCACGGCCTTTCTCCGTCAAGCGCAGATCGGCATTGTCTTCCCGCAACAACAGCCTATATTCGGCACGGCTGGTGAACATGCGGTACGGCTCCTGCGTGCCGCGTGTGATCAGATCGTCGATCATGACGCCGATATAAGCCTCATCGCGCCCTGGGCACCAGCTCTCCAGCCCCTGCACCAGGCGCGCCGCATTCAGGCCGGCGATCAGCCCCTGCGCAGCCGCTTCTTCATAACCGGTCGTGCCGTTGATCTGTCCTGCGAAAAACAGCGCCTGCATGTGTTTGGTTTCCAGCGAGAATTTCAGATCTCGCGGGTCAAAGAAGTCATATTCAATGGCGTAGCCGGGGCGCAGGATTTCCGCATTCTCAAAGCCCAGCATCGAACGCACGAGTTCATACTGGACATCGAAAGGCAGGCTGGTGGAGATGCCGTTCGGATAGATTTCATGGGTGTCCAAGCCTTCCGGCTCGACAAAAATCTGATGCGAATCCCGGTCGGCGAAACGCACGATTTTGTCTTCAATGGACGGACAATAACGCGGGCCGATGCCTTCGATGATGCCGGAATACAGCGGCGAGCGATCCAGACCGGAGCGGATGATGTCGTGGGTCCTGCCGTTAGTGCGCGTTATGTGACAGGGGATCTGCCGCGGGTGCTGTTCGCGCTTGCCGAGAAAGGAGAACACCGGTACCGGGTCATCGCCGTGCTGCACTTCCAGCTTGCTGAAATCGATCGTGCGGCCGTCGATACGCGGCGGCGTGCCGGTTTTCAAGCGGTCGATGCGGAAAGGCAATTCGCGCAGGCGCTCGGCCAGAGCAATCGAAGCCGCATCGCCGGCACGGCCGCCGCTGTAATTTTCCAGGCCGATGTGGATTTTGCCGGCCAAAAAAGTCCCGGCCGTCAAGACCACGGCTCTGGCTGCAAAGCTCAAGCCCATTTGTGTCTTAACGCCGACCACTCTGTCGCCTTCCACCATCAGATCGGAGACGGTCTGCTGAAAGATGGACAGGTTGGGCTGATTTTCCAGCGCGCTTCTGACCGCCTGCTTATAGAGCTTACGGTCAGCCTGAGCGCGCGTGGCTCTGACCGCAGGGCCTTTGCTGGCGTTCAGGGTACGGAACTGAATGCCGCCGAGGTCAATGGCTTGCGCCATAATCCCGCCCAGCGCATCCACTTCTTTAACCAGATGGCCTTTGCCGATGCCGCCGATGGCAGGGTTGCAGCTCATCTGCCCGAGGGTGTCGATATTTTGCGTCAACAACAGTGTTTTCACGCCGCACCGGGCTGCCGCCAACGCAGCTTCGGTACCCGCATGACCACCGCCGACTACAATGACATCAAAATCTTTTTTGAATTTCACAAGCGTTATGTACTCTAAAAAAAGCTATAATAATGCGTTGTATATATTATACAAACTCTACTCTATTATAAGGGGAAAATCATGAAAAAACGTAAAAATCGAAGCGAACTTGAAGCGCTGCCAATGCAGAATCCTGTCGCGAAGTTCGCGCATCAGTTCAACAAGGCACAAACCTTTCGCGATAAAAGCAAATACAGCCGTAAAGCCAAGCATGCAAAACAGGAGGTTTTTCCGATAACATGGTTCAGTGCTATCGGAAAAACCCCCTGTTTCAATCCATCAACCGCTCTTAGCGTCTTCTGGACTGATCCGCTTTTTGGCTGGCGCATTTGATGCACATAGTGGAGTAAGGCAAGGCTTTCAGCCGCTCCCTATTGATCGGTTCCCCGCAAACGACACAGATGCCGTATTCGCCGCTGTCTATTCTGGCAATGGCCTGCTTGACCTTTTCTATTTCCGCCCGTGTCACGTTGCCCAGATAATCCTGGACTTCATCATCTTCCTGCTGCGTCACCTGTTCGGCAAAATCCTTTTCCAAAGGCTCATCCGCATGTTTGACATGATTGGTAATTTTGGCCAGACGCTCATCCAGATCTTCCAGCATTTCTATCAGATTTCTGCGTATCTCTTCGTATTCTTTCATATAAATCCTTGCTTCTTCGCTTTGAATCCTGCTTAAATCAGAAGCTTGCTCTATACTACAAAACAGGCTTTACCCTAATGGAGTCATATAAGACCTCATTCAACCCAGCATGTATCACCACTTATGCAAAATGCAATCAATCAGCTACTGGATGCAGCCAATCAAATTATTCTCGGCAAGCAACGCCAAATCCGCCTTGCACTGTGTTGTCTGCTAGCGCGCGGCCATCTGTTGATCGAAGACATGCCCGGCGTCGGCAAGACCACGCTGGCGCATACGATGGCGACACTGCTAGGGCTGAATTATCAACGCATACAATTTACCAGCGATATATTGCCGGCCGACATTCTCGGCAGCTCAATCTTTGATACCCAAAACCACGCGTTTAAGTTTCATGCCGGCCCGATTTTTAATCAAATGATATTGGCCGATGAAATTAACCGCTCTACGCCCAAAGCGCAAAGCGCGCTGTTGGAGGCGATGGAAGAGCGCCAAGTTACGATTGAAGGCAAGACCTATGAATTGCCGCAACCTTTTTTCGTCATTGCCACACAAAACCCGTCGCACCAGATCGGCACGTTTCCTCTGCCCGAGTCGCAACTGGACCGGTTCCTGATGCGTATAGAGCTCGGTTACCCTGATCCTGACGCCGAAAGAGCCCTGCTGACCGGCAAAAGCCGGCACAGCCTGATCGAATCGCTCGAAGTGCGCTTGCCGCCCGAACAACTGTCGCAAGTGCAGCAGGCTGTCACGCAAGTTTATGCCTCTCCCGCCTTATTGGATTATTTACAAGCCATTATCGCCTATACGCGCGAATCGCCGGACTATCATTGCGGCTTATCCCCACGCGCCGGGTTAGCGCTGCTTACCGCCGCAAAAGCCTGGGCTTTTATGGACAGCCGTGATGCGGTTATTCCGGAAGATATCCAGGCCGTACTGGCCGCCGTGGCCGGCCATCGTTTGAGATCCGGCCATAGCCATTCGGAAACCATCGTTGCGCCTTTGTTAGAAAAAGTGGCAATCCATTGAGTTCAATATCATTCAATGAACGTTGGCGCCGCAGCCGATTTATCGCTGGTGAAAAAGCCACCGATGAACCTGTGGCGCTGAATCATCGGCGCATCTTCATTCTGCCGACACAACGCGGACTGGGCTTCCTCGTATTGAACCTGTTGTTATTGCTTGTCGCTTTTATCTATAACAACAACCTGGCCTATCTGCTGACTTTTTTGCTGGCCAGCGTCTTCTTTGTGACCATCCTGCACAGCTTTAATTCACTGTCCGGCCTGGTTCTGCAGAAAGGCCACAGCAAACCCGTGTTTGCGGAAGAGCCTGCTGGGTTCGACATTCACATCAATAATCCAACCCCGATCGAGCGCCACAACCTGCAACTGACGCTGAAAAAAACCGCAGCCCTAACACTGGCGGCGCACAGCAAAGGCTTGGTTACGCTATATTCGACGACAGAAAAAAGAGGCTGGCATGAAGCCGGCGCCGTCACGATAGCGAGCACTTATCCCTTGGGGCTGTTTCGCGCCTGGTCGCCGGTCCGGCTGAATCTCAAGGTACTGGTTTATCCAAAGCCCGCCGGCGCTGATCGCCCGTTACCGGAGTCATCCTCGCTGCAATCCGGGCAAGGATTCAATAAAAACGGCGCGGATGATTTTTACGGCATACACGAATATCAGGCCGGCGATCCGATCAAGCACATACACTGGAAAGCCTTTGCCAAAGGGCAGGGCCTGTTCAGCAAGCAATACGGCGGAGAAGAGCCGACCGAAATCTGGCTCGCATACGATGCGGCGGCGGGTCATGTCGAAGAGCGCTTGAGCCAGCTGTGCCGCTGGGTGATCGATGCTGACAGAGCCGGCATCGATTATGGCTTATCGCTTCCCGGCCATAAAGTGGCGCCCGGCCAGGGTCCCGTTCATAGCCAAAAATGCCTGGAAGCACTGGCGCTGTTTTGAACATCATGCGCAGCAAATTCAATAAAAGCGTTCTGATTTTCTTGCTTTCGTCCATCGGACTGATCGTTTTTCCGCATGTTTATCACCTGCCGGCTGCCGTCCTGAGCTTTTTCTTCCTGGTTTTGGGCTGGCGCTTTGCCGGCATCTGGAAGCCCGGCTGGCTGCCTAATAGCTGGTTTGTTCTGCTGCTGACCCTCCTCGGCGTAGGGCTGCTGTACAGTCAGCATCACAGCCTGCTCGGACGTGATCCGGGCACCGGCCTGTTCGTTATCGGCCTGGCGCTCAAATTACTGGAAATCAAGACCGAACGCGACATCTATCTGATTACTTATCTGGCTTTCATCGTCGCCGCCTCGCAGTTCTTGTATGAGCAAAACATCCTGGTGGGCGTTTATATTGTGGCCGTCTGCTGCGTGCTGTTTGCGACGCTGGTCAGTATTAACAGCCTGCGGCCGCGGACACTGCCGGCCTTGAAAACGGCGGCCGTGATCATGGCGCAGGCCCTGCCGATTGCAGGCGTGCTGTTCATTCTGTTTCCGCGCATTGAAGCGCCGCGCTTGCTGCTGCTTAACGAAGATCATCAAACCAAATCCGGCTTGAGCGACAGTATCGAGCCGGGCTCCATCAGCAATCTCGGTCTATCGGACGAACTGGTATTCCGGGTTAAATTCAAAGGCGCCTTGCCGCCTCCGGCGCAGCGCTATTGGCGCGGGCCGGTCATGACCCATACGGATGGCCGGCTTTGGACACAGTCAGTGCACAAGGATTTTAAAAGATTTCTCGATAAGCCTAAGTTTACCGGCGCATCCTATCAGTACACCTTGCTGATGGAGCCGCAAGACAAGCCCTGGGTTTTTGCGCTGGATATAGCGGCCGAATACCAGTCGCCCGCAAGCCTGAATGCCAACTATCAACTCGTCAGCGAAGAAGCGCTTGGTAAACGCGCCGAGTATAAAGTGACGTCATATACGCAATACAACACCGGCTATATCACGAAAACCGAATATCAAGACGCAACGCAGCTGCCCGGCGAACCGTCCGAGAGAATCAATCAACTGGTCAGGCAACTGCACGGTTTTGACAGTCCGCCCGAAACCTATATTCAGCAATTGCTGAATCATTTCAAAAAAGAAGACTTTCATTACACGTTGACGCCGCCGTTAATGGAGGAAAATCCGATTGAAACGTTCCTGTTTGAAACGCGCTACGGCTTTTGCAGCCATTATGCGGCGGCATTCGTTTATTTAATGCGTGTCGCGGATATCCCGGCGCGCATTGTCACCGGCTATCAGGGCGGCGAACTGAACAAGATCGGCAATTTTTTGGAAATAAGGCAAGCCCATGCCCACGCCTGGACTGAAGTCTGGTTGCAGGACAAAGGCTGGGTCCGGATTGATCCGACGGCGGCCATTGCGCCGGAAAGAATCGAGCAGGATGTCAATGTCGATCAACAGGTCGCCAGCGGCATTGTCACGTTTGTCAGTCCCAATAGCCAAAAATTGGTGGCGTTCGATTGGCTGAAGCAGACGCATCAGCTTTGGAATAGCGCCGATTACAGCTGGCAGCGCTGGGTCATCAACTATAACAGCATGAGTCAACTGCAGCTCTTATCGTGGTGGGGCATACAGAACGCCAAAACCATGCTGTACAGCATGCTCGGGCTGATCGCCTTAATGATAGCGGTACTAGGCTGGTTTCTGCTGCACCGGAAACCCAAAAAGACCGACAGCGCTTTGCGCCTCTATAACCGGTTCTGTAAAAAGCTTGTCCACCAGGGTTTCATCAGAAGCGAGAGCGAGGGCGCAAGGGATTTTGCCGAACGGGTGAAATCAAAACTGCCCGAAAAGTCGGCGCAGATCGATCAGATCACAGATGTGTTCATCAAGCTGCGCTACGGCCAGGGTTCAAGCCCGGAAGATCTGAAACGGCTGCATAAACTGGTCATGCAGTTCAAAGCCGCAGATTAGCTTCATGATCGGGCTTTAAAGCAATGCCGTTAAGTTAAGGCTTGTTCCGTTCGTCCTGCTCCTTCGACTACGCTCAGAACTAAAGGCTTTGTCGAAGGGTGAGCGGAACAAGTCGTTAAGCCATTCATGGTTCGACAAGCTCACCACGAACGGCTTAATTTAGCGACGTTGGGCTTTAATTAAAGGCGACTACCCAAAATAGACGTAAGCAAAGTTGCCCTTATAACTCAACGGCTATTCGACTTTTTCAACATCGAAGACAATACCGCGAATAGCCGTGATTCTTACCTTGGTATTGATATCGCAGTCTTCGCCATGCACCTTCCAGATCGAATCATCGACTTTTATCTTGCCCTGCCCATTCACGATCGGCTCATACAGGCTGAATACCCTGCCGATATACTGAGCGCCTCGCCTGTTCAGCAAGGGCTGATCCGATACGATAGGATGCTTTTTTGCATAATACTGACCGGCGACGATGGCCAATACCGACAATACCGAGAATACGCCCAGCTGAATATCCAGGCTGATGGACGGCATCAACAACAGCAGACAGCCCGTTATGAATCCGGCGGCCGCCATCCACAGGAAGAAAAAGCCGGGCGCCAGCACTTCGATGATCAGCAGCACCAGCGCCGCCACCCACCAATACCAAAAAACAATTTCCAGTTCCGCCATGCTGCAACCTCTAGGCCGGAGGATTGGCTTTCGCCATCGCTTCTTTCGCCAGTTCCGAAATGCCGCCGATAGCGCCGATCACGTTCGATGACTCCAGCGGCATGAAAATCAGCTTGCTGTTGCCGGCCGCGGCGATATGCTGCAAGGATTCGATGTATTTTTGCGCGACAAAATAGTTAACGGCCTGGATGTCGCCCTTGCTGATCGCTTCCGACACCATCAAAGTCGCTTTGGCTTCCGCCTGAGCCAGGCGCTCCCGGGCCTCGGCTTCGCGGAATGCAGCTTCCTTGCGGCCCTCGGCTTCCAGAATAGCGGCCTGCTTCTCGCCTTCGGCGCGCAGAATTTCAGACTGCCGCGCGCCTTCGGCCTCGAGAATGGATGCGCGTTTCAAGCGCTCGGCTTTCATCTGCCGGCCCATCGCCTCAACCAGATCCTTGGGCGGCGCGATATCCTTGATTTCAATGCGCGTGACCTTGATGCCCCAGGGCGTCGTGGCGTCGTCGACCACAGACAGCAGGCGCGCATTGATATCATCGCGGCGCGACAGCAATTCATCCAGGTCCATCGATCCCATGACCGTACGGATATTGGTCATGACCAGATTCAGGATGGCCCAGTCCAGCTTACTGACTTCATAAGCGGCTTTCGCGGCATCCATGACCTGATAAAAAACCACGCCGTCGACCGTGACCATGGCGTTATCCTTGGTGATGACTTCCTGCGAAGGCACGTCCATGACCTGCTCCATCATGATCATCTTATTGCCGATGCGGTCTATGACCGGCATGATGATATTCAGTCCCGGCGTCAGTGTGTTGGTGTATCTGCCGAAGCGCTCGACCGTATATTCCATGCCCTGAGGCACGGATTTAACGCTCATGAACACCAGCACCACGGCAAAAACCAGTAACGCTAAGAAAAACCCACTCATACACCCCCCTTATTTTTTATTTGCGAAAAAACTTGCCCGGCGCTCTGTTTGACATCTCTGTGTCATTTCATGAACACTTGCCGGCAAAGCCGGATACCGGGTTTTGAAATACGGCCACTCTATGAAGCCACAGTAAATTTTCGGAATCAAATCGATGAAACCTTTAAAATAACCGGCTGTGGTGAAATAACCGCTTGATTAATAATAATGCAACTTCATCGAAATGTAAGTTAATGGGTAAACAGCAATGATGATATACGCCGCTTTTAATATCGGAATCCTGACGATACTCTTTTTCGTTATCGGCATGATTAAGCCGCAATGGCCTTTATTCTTTCTGAAGAAACCGGATCGTTTCTGGATTCTCGCAATCTCGACCGTTTTATTCATGATAACCATGACGCTTTACGGAGAAGGCAACCGGCGGGCAAAACTGGAACAAGCCCCCAAACAGTCCCTGTCTCAAGACGCCGCACCGGTGCCGGTGCCTGAATCGGCGCCAGCCAAACCGGCCGAATAAAACTAAAATAAACCGGCCAATCTTTAAGAAGAACACAGGGTCTGGCTCTGCGTTCTTCTTAGACAGACACATTCTTTATATGGCGCCGCAGTGCCTAAACAGCCTAAATGCCGGCGATAAATCCCGCCGCCTCTATCCCGGCAATTGCGCAACGCTCGTCCTGATCGGACACATCGCCGCTGATGCCGACCGCGCCTATCAAGTTATTGCTCTCATCGCGGATCAGAACGCCGCCCGGAACCGGCATGATTCTGCCGTCGGTCATGCCGACCAAGGCACTCATAAAATCCGGCCGCTGTTCCGCCACGGCTTCCAGGCTGCGTGATGAAATACCCATGTTGACCGCGCCCCAGGCTTTGGCTGTGGCAATCTGCTGCCTGATCACGGTGGCTCCGTCTTCTCTCTGCATGGCTTTTAAATGACCGGCCTCATCCAGAACGACTACGGTCAGCGGCGCCAGCTTTAATTGCCGGGCTTTACGGGTGGCTCCTTGTATGATTTGGTTGGCTTTTTCCAGTGTCAGTTTCATAGGCAAATCTCTCATTGAATACCTGTTGTTGTTATAGAAAAACACCTTGATGCCGGCTGCCCTATCGGTAAACCGGATTAGCTGTAATATAACGCGATTATTCCGTCTCGGCCAATGATTGGAGTCAGTACCAAGGCAAGGTTGGTCATTATCAATATTAGCAAAGACTTCAATTTGCGCGTTATCCTGGGCTACTTTAACAACGGCTGCAAATGCTCCCAGACTTTATCCGCAATCATCGGCTGCGCCTTGGCATTGGGATGCAGGCCGTCCGGCTGCATCAATTCCTTCACCAGCGCGACATCCTCGAGAATAAAAGGCATATACGGCACGCCCAGTTCCTTCGACAATTGCGGATAAACATCATAAAACATCTCGGTATAGCGCTTGCCGTAATTCGGCGGAATTCGCATGCTCAATAACAGGACTTTTGCGCCGGCTTTCCGGGCGCGCTGCGTGATTTCAGCCAGATTGTCTTTCATCAGCTTGGGCGGCAGGCCCCGCAAGCCGTCATTGGCGCCCAACTCCACGAGCACAACATCGGGTTTATGCGCCGCCAGAATCTTGTCTATGCGCGCCAGACCGCCGGCCGTCGTATCGCCGCTGATGCTGGCATTGACGACCTTGTAAGGGCTGTTCGCCTGAGCCAGCCTGTCCTGCAGCAAAGCCACCCAGCCTTGTTTGACTTCAATTCCGTAGCCGGCGCTGATACTATCTCCGAGTACGACAATCGATTCGGCCAAGGCCGTCATGGGCATTAGCGAAACTATCAAGGCAAATAAAAACCTAATCATTATGCATCCTCAAGCTGATAAAACATCCACGCATCTTATAGTAACGAAACAGCTCGGTAAATCGGTCCAGACTTCCGACGGCCCGTTACAGATCCTGTCCTCGATCGATTTGGCCATCAGCGCCGGCGAAAGCATCGCCATTATCGGCGAATCCGGCTCGGGCAAATCCACCCTGATCAGCCTGCTGGCCGGCCTGGACACGCCCAGCGAAGGTTCCATTACGCTGAACGGCAAAATCATCACGGTCATGAACGAAGACGGCAGGGCGGCCCTGCGCAACGAACTGATCGGCTTCGTCTTCCAATCCTTTCAATTGCTGCCCGGCCTGACGGCGCTGGAAAACGTCATGCTGCCGCTGGAGCTCAGCGGCGACAAGAACGCCAAAGTCTCGGCCACGGCCCTGCTCGACAGGGTCGGACTGTCGCACCGGTTGTCGCACACCCCAAAACAATTGTCAGGCGGCGAACAGCAGCGCGTGGCCCTGGCCCGGGCGTTCGTCACGGAGCCGGCCATTCTGTTCGCCGACGAACCGACCGGCAATCTGGACAGCAAAACCGGCGAGCACATCATTGATTTGCTGTTCGAGCTGAATCAGGAAAACCGGACCACGCTGATCCTGGTCACGCATGACCCGGCGCTGGCAGCACGCTGCCAGCGCACCATCAAGCTGGAAGCAGGACGTATTGTATGAACCGTTTTACTTTGGCATTGCGATTGTTATGGCGGGACAGCCGCTCCGGCGAACTGACCATACTGGTATTGGCACTGATCATTGCGGTCACGAGTTCGACAGCCATCTCGCTGTTCGCCGACCGTCTGCAGCGCACGATGACCGTCCAGGCGGCCGATTTTCTGGCGGCCGATCTGGTCATCTCAAGCACGGCCCCGATTCCCGAACCCTGGCTCGCCAAAGCCAGCCAGCTCAAGCTGACACAGGCTCAGACAGTCGAATTTTCCAGCGTACTGATAGAAAACGACGAATTGCTGTTGGCCGGCGTCAAGTCCGTTAGCGCCTTATATCCATTGCGAGGCCATCTGAAAACCACGACTTCGGATTACTCGGCCGAAACGAGCGTCGATAAAGGCCCGGACCCCGGCACGGCCTGGGGCGACAAACGCGTTCTGTCTGCGCTGAAGCTCAAGCTGGGCGATCCCTTGACCGTCGGCGAAAAAAAACTGACCGTCAGCCGCATCATTACCTATGAACCTGATAAGCGCGGCGATTTTTACAGCTTCTCTCCGCGCGTCATGATCAACCAGCAGGACCTCGAAGCCTCCGGCGTCATACAGCCCGGCAGTCATGTGCATTATTTCTTTCAGTTCAGCGGCGACAGCAAGTCTCTGGCCGCCTTCAACCGCTGGGTCAAACCGCAGCTGAATCCGTCGCAACGGCTGATGGACATCCATGAAGACCGCCCGGAGCTGGGCTCGGCACTGGAGCGCGCCGAGCGTTATCTGGGCCTGTCGAGCATCGTCGTGATTCTGATCGCGGGCGTCGCCATCGCCATGGCGACGCGCCGCTATACGGAACGGCACTTCAATACCACGGCCATACTGCGCTGCCTGGGCTGCAGGCAGCGCGAAATTCTCTGGCTGTACAGTTGCCAGTTCATCGTGCTGGGCCTGCTGGCCAGCGCCATCGGCTGCCTGCTGGGCTGGTTTGCCCAGGAAGCACTGTTCCATCTGTTAAGAAACCTGTTGCCCGCGCAGGTCGCCAGCCCCGGCCTGCTGGCAGTCTTCTTCGGTTTCATCACCGGCATGGTGATCTTGCTGGGCTTCGCATTGCCGCCCATCCTGCGCCTGAAGCAGGTTTCAGCACTCCGCGTTTTGCGCCGCGATCTTGAACCTATGCCGAGCAGCGCGTGGCTGATCTACGGGCTGGCCGTCGGCCTGATGTCGGTGTTGATCTGGCGTTATACCGACGATATCAAAATGACGGCGACGATTATCGGTGTCGGCCTGCTGGCGCTGCTGCTTCTGGGCCTGCTGGTTTATGGCTTGCTGATATTGTCGCGCCGGTTGCTGCCGCATATGAATCTGACCTGGCGCTTCGGCCTGCAGGGCTTGTTCAGGAACAGCCGAGGCAGCGTCAGCCAGATACTGGCTTTCAGCATGACGCTGGTAGCCATGGTGCTCAGCTTCACCGTGCGCACCGATTTGCTTGATAACTGGCACAAGCAGCTGCCCGAGCATGCGCCCAATCATTTCGCATTGAACATTTTTCCGGATCAGCAGCAGGCGTTTCAGCAAACGCTCGAGCAGCAGCAAATCGCCGGCAGCCGGTTTTATCCTGTCGTCAGGGGGCGTCTGGTCGAGATCAACCAGACCCCGGTACAGCAAATCGTCAGCAAGGACACGCAGGGCGAAGGCGCCACGCACAGGGAATTAAGCCTGACCTGGTCAAAAGACTTGCCCGAGGACAATAAAATCACGGCCGGCCGCTGGTGGCAGTCGGACCGGGCCGGACTGGTCTCCGTCGAGCAAAAACTGGCCAAGAGCCTGAAAATCAAAGTGGGCGACAAGTTGACCTTTACCGTCGGCAGCGAGCAGTTTGAGGCGACCGTGTCCAGTCTGCGCGATCTGCAGTGGGACACGATGAAGCCCAACTTTTACATGATTTTCTCGCCCGGCACGCTGGAGCATTATCCGAGCACCTTCATCACCAGTTTTTATCTGCCCGAAAGCCAGAAAAACTTTTTAAACGATCTGATAAAGAAATTTCCCAGCACCACCCTGCTGGAAGTCGATCTGATTCTGCAGCAGTTCAAAACCATCCTGACCCAATTGACGGCGGCGATCAATTACCTGCTGTATTTTGCCTTGCTGGCCGGTTTCACTGTGTTGTTCGCGGCGGTTTATTCGACGCTGGATGACCGGATTTATGACGGCGCATTAATGCGCACGCTGGGCGCAAACCGTACGTTTCTCAGGAAAACCCATCTGATCGAGTTTACCTTGCTGGGATTGATATCCGGCTTGCTGGCTGTGTTGATTTCGGAAATTATCCTCTATACTTTATATACGCAGGTCATGCATATGGAATATATGCCCAATATCTACTTGTGGGCTGTCCTGCCGCTGATAGGCGCACTTTTCGTGGGCTTGGCCGGGTACTGGGGCGTACGGGATGTGGTTAATAAATCGCCGCTGTTGGTTTTAAGAGAACTCTAATAATTATTGTTTAAATTACGCCGCCGCCATTCATGCGCTATTCAGAAATATTTTCTAAACTTCAAGTGAACAATCACTTAAATACTAAGGTACTACAATGAAGAAATTAACAACCGTCGGCATCGTTTTCATGGCCAGCACGCTCATCACAGCCTGCGCCAATCAGGGGGGCGTGATGAACAGCTTAGGTGGTGGATGGACGCCGACTGTCGATGCATACAATGATCCTAACGCTTACCGTCTCAATCAGGACATGGCTGAGTGCGGACAAATCGCAGACCAAAGCTCCGGCGGCATGCTGAAAGAAGGCGCTAAAGGCGCTGCGGTAGGCGGTCTGCTCGGCGGCGCCAGCGGCGCGGCTTTAGGTGCGCTCACAGGCGATGCCGGCAAAGGCGCGGCCATAGGCGCGGCAGCAATGGCCCTCGGCGGCGGCGCCTATCAAGGCTATCAGGCAAGAGATGCTTACAAAAGAGCTTACTCCAGCTGCCTGAGACAACGTGGCCACCGCGTACTCAACTAATCCGGTTACACTTCTCATCGATCAGATGCACAGGGATGTGTGTCGATCGCTTTTCCCGCTTTTAAAAACCGCAGCAGAAAAGCCGACAAATACCGTTCGCTGGCCTGTGTGTAAACGCCTGCCGACTCATAGACAATCAACCTCTCCTTTGCCAAAACAGCGGCTATACGGCTGAAGATCAGCGCGGCAACCCTGGCCTTGCTGTGCGCAAAACCATGGTAATCGGTCTGCCTGATCAGATGGAAACCTGCCGCCGATGCGGCAGCGGCAACCTTCGGCACGGCATGAACGGGCAGCAACAGATATAGCAGCCCCTGCGGCGACACCAAGCGATCGGCAATCTCGATCAAGTCGGCATAGCCAAGCTGATCAGTATGCCGGGCGGTATGCCTGAGCGAATCTTCGGCCCCGAGGTGGTTTTCGAAAAACGGCGGATTGCTGATGACCAGATCGTAAGGCTGCCCGGCCTTGAGGGCAAAGCTCTGGATGTCCTGATGCACCGCCTCCAGGCGATCCGCCCATGGGCTCGCGCCGAAATTGAAGCGGCATTCCCGATAAGCCTCTTCAGTCAGTTCCACAGCCGTCACGCGCCCGGCGGCCAGCTGTGCCGCCATCAGCGACAGCAGTCCCGTGCCCGCGCCGATATCGAGCACCCGCTCGCCGCCGTTAACGGGCGTCATGGCGCCAAACAGAATACTATCGGTGCAGACTTTCATGGCCGACTGTTTCTGTTGCACCGAGAACTGCTGGAAATTGAAAACCGACATGATTAATTACTCATCGTCTTGAATAACTCATATTAAGAATGTCGCCGGAAAAATTGTAGGGTACGCATCGCGTACCATTTTCAAATTTTTCTGATGAACCAGCTCACAAAATGGTACGCAGTGCGTACCCTACAAAGCTACTTCTTCTGCTCAGCCGCTGCTTCTTCCTGCTTGACCGGCTTTTTTCTCCAGAAACCGCCGCTTGAGTAGCATTTCCAGCCCCATTTAAGCCAATTCAGCAGCGCAAAGGCCAGCCATAACGACCAGGCCAGCATGAGCAGCCGGTACACGAATAACGGCACCGAAATCAGCGTTGCGGTCGGCAGGGTCGATGGGCTTCTGTCCTGATACCAGTTCAGGTTGAACGCCGAAGACTGGTTGCCGGTAATCTGCATCTCGGGCGATCCGAGCAGTCCCTGTTGGACGGCATCGAACAACAGGCTCAGCGATATCAACGTCAACAGGCCGATGGTCACCTGCATTATATTGAAATAGTTGGCATGCGCAATCGGCCTGTCTGAGCGCCAGCCCAGGATCATTAACCAGGCGACCACAATCACGGCCGACTCGATCGGTATCTGGCTGAGCCCGATCAACAACAAAAACCAGTGCCAACTCTTTAACGGCGTCAGACGGATTTTGCCCAGGCCGATCGATACGATCACGATGACGACCAGAACGCCCCAAAATAAAACGGCAGGCCCGAATTCGGGGCCCATCGTAAACAGTACCCAGCGGTCCTGGCCCAAGCCCATACTCAGGCTGGTGTTGACGCTGCCCTGCCCCAGATCCACCTCAGGCGTAGTGATGACGGGTGCCATTTCAAGCGCCTGCTGCCAGTTCAGCAGGATATCCTGCCTGCCGGGATGAATCGGCACGGTCAGCGTACGCCCCTTTTGCCGCAACGGCTGAACCACGCCGTCTACCATCACCGACTGCAGCACGGCGTTTTCGGGCAGGGTCAGCGTATGCTGCGCACCTTGCGAGCTGCGCAGACTGATTTTCAGTTCGGCTTCCTGCAGGCGCTTGCTGGGCTTAATCATGAGCCGGCTGTCATCGATAGTCAGCGTTTGGCCTTCCACCGGCTGCGGCCGCGTGATTTTCAGCGTTACTTTCTCGCCAGGCCAGGGCCGCCATTCAGGCAGCCAGCGCCCTTCATGATTCTGATGGATCATGGCAATGCCCGACGCTTCGATATGCCAGATGGGGCTGACATCGGTTGCCCAGATTTCCCGCCAGCGGTCTGTCGGCGCCGCCGTCAATTCGATCTGTCCGGTTTTTTTCAGAACCGATTGCCATTCCATAAAAGTCTGCTGCGGCGGCATATTGACTTCGACTTTGCCGTCTTTTATGCGCACGCCCGCCGTCGTGACCGATTCGCCCGGCAGCAGCGGCACGGCGATGACCACGGCCGAATCGGCCGGTGAAATCCTGCTGATCTGCGTGATGACGCGCCAGTCCAGGCCCAGCTGCAAGGTGCGCTTGATACTGACAAACGGCGGCAGGACGCCAGGCTCCAGGGCCGGCTTGCCGGCTTCCTGCGCCTGGCTGACGCGGCTGAATTGCAGCTGGCCGTCGACGCGGCCGTCTTCCTGCGTGCCGCTGACCTGCCAGCCGGCCGCTTCAATGACGACGTGATGCGGCTTCAGCGGCAGCGGCAGCGTGAACCGGTTCAGCAGTGGCGCAGCGCTCAGCACCACCTGGTGCTCGCCTTCGCTCAGGTTGATCCATAAACTGTTGCCGCTGCGGTAAAGTCCTTGGGCGGCTTTGCCGTCAACCAAGACCTGGCTTGGAAACCATTGTTCGTATTCGGCAGGCAACGGCACGGCCACGGCTTGCCGGGCATGAATTTTTAACGTCAGCGTCAACGCCTTGTCCGTGATCGCCAGGTGCATCTGCGGAATCTGCGCGCAATCCGGCAGACAGTCGGGCGCTTCCAGTAGTCTGTTGCGCAATTCATCGAGCATAGCCTGATCGGGGAAATCGGCATGGGCCGGCTGCGGCGACAGCATCGGCAGCACTAGGAACCCCAGCAGTACCGGCATTGCGGCTTTCAGGTTGAATCTGAATTTTTCGGCGACGCCGAACATCAGCAAGGCCAGCACAGCGATCAGCCCTACGCGCAGAAAATTGAGCAGCATGGTCATGACCGGCGGCTGATACCACAAATGCAATTCCTGCCCGCTGTCCACGGCGCCGTTCCAGGACAGCTGGATCTTGGTCCATTGCCATTGCGGCAGGCCCGGGCCGGTCTGGATCTTGGCGTTGGGATCGATGCGCTCGAAATTGACGGCTTCGTCCTTTTCAACGGCGGCGCCGGATGCGGCCTGCTCCGGCATCGATTTCCTCATGGCCTGTTCCTGCATAATCATCACTTCCGGCGCCATCGCGGCCGTAGCCGGATACTCCGTCGGCAGGATGGTTTGCCAGGGCTGTTCCAGCTGCGGGTAAAGCCCCATGCGTATCTGGTCGACCATGAACGGGATTGCGGCCAGGATCAAAAACAGGCAGGTAACAGCGCGATACCAGTTCATGAAGCTCAGAAACCTGCCCGGCGGCAACACTTTAATCAGCGCCGTCGCAGCCAGGATATTGAGCCAGACAAAATGGGGCGCTTCGGGCTCATGCCAGATAATCACCAAGGTCAACAGAGCGAACAATCCCCAGACCGGATTCCACAGATGCCTGATCGCCAACGCCGCGATCAGCACCAGAAACAAGTCCAGCAGCGTCCAGCGCGCAAGCCAGCTGTCCGGCACGTTGTCGACGCCGGAGGCCGCCAAAAGACGCCAGCCCGGCGGCAGGTTCAGCTCGGCATTGACGTTATGAAAATTCTGCTCCCAGCCGACCGCGCTGAGAGTGCCGATGCCGTCCGCTAGCCGGCTGTCGGCATCCAGCGTTATGCGTCCCTGCCTGACTTCCACGCCTTGCTTGTCGGCATCGCGGGTGATGAGCTGGCTTTGGCCGTCCAGCATGACCTTGCCCAGCTGCGTCCTGGGCAAGGCATTAAGCCGCCAGCCCCGGGTCATGCGGCCCGTGATCAGGTCATTGACCGTATAACCGGTTCCGTCAAAATCCAGCCACAATTTCCGCGTCAGGTTGAGCTGGTTCGGCTCGGGCTCCGGATCGCCCCGGCGTATCAGCTTAAAATGCATGGCCTGCCCCTGGCTGATGCGGTAGGCCGGCAGATTTCTCCAGTCCTCGGGCAGATTGGTCTGGCTGGGGTCGAGCGCGCTTAAGTCTTCAATTTCAACCACGCGCAGTTGCGGAACCGCATTGAACGCCCAGACTTCCTCAGCCGGCCAGTCTTTGCGTACTGCAAACGGTATCGCGTTCAAATCGGTCGCGCTTCTGGCCAGCAGCTCGATCTGCCAGCGGCCGGGGCGCACCTGGACCAGCAATTGCCCGTCCGGCTCCAGCCGGGCCGGCAGCGGGCTTTGCAGCTGCAGCGGGATGAAGCCTTCCGGCAGCGGCAGCGCCAGTTTGATTTCCCGCTGCGCGCCGGAGACTTCCAGATCCATGCGCGTTAAAACCTGTAACGGCACGTCATCGATGATTTTACGGAACACCTGCAGATCAAGGCTGTCCCGCTGGTCTTCGAGCTTTTTCCGACCGCTGTCGCTGTCTTTCAGCCACAGCTGCCCATTTTTAATGATGGGCGTCTGTATGGCATTGCCGTTGATATGCAGGCTGATCAGTCCGGTGTCTTCAGGAATGGCCAGATTGTCCGGCAGCTTGTCCCAGAGAAACTGGCCCTTGATCTCGTAAACGCCGGCTTCGAGCAAAACCTTCGGCCTGCCGTCTTTGTCCATGACCAGCGCCGGTTTGTCGTTAGCCGTTACGTTAAGCGGCCAATAGTTATGGTCGCCCGGCAGGCTGAGCCAGCTTTCCTGATAGACTTTCCAGCTGATCGTGAACGCGCCTTTTTCAGGTGTGATATCGAGGCTTAGCTGAGTCGGCCAGCTGCAGCGTTTTTGCTCATAGCTGTTGTAAAGGAAAGGGCAATTGCGGTCCTGATCATGCTGCAGCACCCAGTTGACCCAGGGCTTGAGCGGCTCCGGCACCTGCTCCGGCGTCAAGGGCCTGGCCGAAGCGATAGAAGATAAAAACAACAACATAATTGCTAATAGCCAGATGGTACGATTCATGATGCGCTCCGGGTATCCTTTTTTTATTATTCACCACGAACGCCCCCAGGGATGGGGGCGGTAGAATTGCGTCTGGAACAGCAATCGAGAGCACGAAGTTTCAATAGCTTGACGTAGCTTCTTCGTGTCCTCGGCAACTGCTCCTGCGTCGCTTAAAGCGCCTACTGTTGGTGCTCTACCTCCCGCATAAACCACACGGATGTGGTGAATGCAGATATTGCAGGAGCAAATATCTGTCCATGCGGTCATTCGGGATCTTCGTGGTTATCTATCAGTATTCAACTTAATTCATGCATCAGACGCTGGTAGATGCCGCCGAAGCTGCCATTGCTCATCAGCACGAAATGGCCGCCGTGGCGCGCTTCCAGTTTAAGTTTAGCGATAATTTCATCCAGCGACTGGCAGATTTCGATATTGCCGGCGTATTTTTTCAGCGCGCTCAAATCCCACCCCAGGCCCGGCGGCTGATAGATCAAAGCCTGATCGGCGCCCTCCAAAGATTGCGCCAGCGTTTGCGTGTGCACGCCCATGCGCATGGTATTGGACCTGGGCTCCACGATCGCGATGATGCGCTCTTCCCCGACCTGCTTGCGCAGGCCGTCCAGCGTCGTCGCGATCGCGGTAGGGTGATGGGCAAAGTCATCATAGATCGTGACATCGTTGATGCGGGCAATGACTTCCATGCGCCGCTTGACGTTCTGGAATTTCGCCAGCGCCGTTATGGCGTCGGCGGGCAGAATGCCGACATGCTGGGCCGCCGCGATCGCGGACAGGGCGTTGTAGACGTTATGCCGGCCGGTCAGGGTCCAATCGACCGTGCCCTGCTCCTGGCCGTTCAGCAGCACCTTGAATTGGCTGCCGTCGGCCTGGATCAGCCGGGCATTCCACGGCGCATCGGCATCGATCGAGGTGCGGGTAACCGGCGTCCAGCAGCCCATGGCCAGCACGTCGTTGATGTTGGCTTCGCTCTCGGGGCTGATGATCAGGCCTTCGCCCGGCACCGTGCGCACCAGATGGTGAAACTGACGCTTGATGGCGTCGAGATCGGGGAAGATGTCGGCATGATCGTATTCCAGATTGTTCAGTATGGCCGTGCGCGGGCGGTAGTGGACGAACTTGGAGCGCTTGTCGAAAAAGGCGCTGTCATATTCATCGGCCTCGATGACAAAGAACGAGGATTCGCCAAGCCTGGCTGAAATGCCGAAATTCAGCGGAATGCCGCCGATCAGGAAGCCGGGCTTGAAGCCCTGGTGCTCGAGTATCCAGCTCAGCATGCTGGTGGTCGTGGTCTTGCCGTGCGTACCGGCCACCCCCAGCACCCACTTGTCCTGCAATACGTGCTCCGACAGCCACTGCGGACCCGATACGTATTTAAGGCCCCGATTCAGCACCGCTTCGACTTCCGGATTGCCGCGCGACAGGGCATTGCCGATGATAACCAGATCAGGCTTGCCATCGAGGTTTTCAGCGCGATAGCCTTCCATCAGTTTTATGCCTTGTTGTTCGAGCTGGGTGCTCATGGGCGGATACACGTTCTGGTCCGAACCGCTGACCTGATAGCCCAGCTGCCTTGCAATCAACGCGAGGCCACCCATGAATGTGCCGCAAATGCCCAAGATGTGAATATGCAATGTCTTATCCTATAGCTAGTAATTATTGCTTCTGCTCCGGTTTACCGGCATCCCGATGGACAGGCTATCCTCTTGCAGAAGCTTGAAAATGATTTCGTGGGTAGTTTTCTGGCCGGCCATGACGTTTTGCTTATCGGCCGCAGACATCGCCGCCGCGGACAGTTCTTTGCTATCTTCCGCGTAAGCCATGCCGGACAATGCGAACGATAGAATAAAAAAGCCGGCTTTGCGTTTCATGCGGAACAGGTGCTTGCGTTTGGCGGTAAGTTACGATCAAATAACCACATTATCAATTTATATCATCTAATAATGAGCGAAAAAAACAAAATATTAGTTGAAGCCAAGCCGCGTTTCGTGGAAGCGCAATCTTCTCCTGATGAGAACCGCTATGTTTTCGCCTACACGATCACCATTACCAATGCCGGCGAAGTCCCCGCCAGGCTGCTGACGCGCCATTGGCTGATTACCGATGCCAACGGCAAGGTCCAGGAAGTCAGGGGCGACGGCGTGGTCGGCGAACAGCCTTACATCAGGCCCGGCGAAACTTACAGCTACACCAGCGGCGCCATGATAGCGACGCCGGTCGGCACGATGCAGGGCAATTACACGATGCATTCCGATGACGGCAATGATTTCAATGCCTATATTCCCCGATTCACGCTCTCAATTCCCAGGACCTTGCATTAATTAAATGTCTATCTATGCCATCGGCGATATCCAGGGCTGCCATGATGAGTTATTGCGGCTGCTGGATACAATCAATTTCAACGAGAACACGGACCAGCTCTGGTTCGCCGGCGATCTAGTCAACCGCGGACCTAAGTCGCTGGAAACGCTGCGGTTTGTCAAAACCCTGGGTGATGCCGCCGTGACCGTGCTTGGCAATCATGATCTGCATTTGCTGGCCGCGGCCTGCTCGCCGGAACAGGCCGGCAAGCACGACACGCTGGCGCCGGTTTTGAAGGCGCCGGACCGCGATGAATTGCTCGATTGGCTCAGGCACCGCCCGCTGTTTCATTACAACGACGATTTCTGCCTGCTGCATGCCGGCCTGCCGCCGCAATGGGACTTCAACAAGACCCGGAAAATGGCCTTATTTGCCGAGAGAACGCTGAGAGGCCCCGATTATCAGCGGCTGCTGACGCACATGTACGGCAACAAGCCCGACCTCTGGTCGCCCACGTTGACCGGCATGGCCAAACTGCGGTTTATCCTCAATTGCTTCACGCGCATGCGTTATTGCGATGCTTACGGACGGCTCGATCTCATCAATAGCGGCCCTCTGGGCTCCCAGCCTGAAAAACTGATGCCCTGGTTCCAGGTACCCAAACGCAAAAGCGCCAACCTGCGCATCATCTTCGGCCACTGGTCCACGTTGGGCTACTATGAAGGCAATAACTGCTACGCCATCGATACCGGCTGTCTTTGGGGCGGCCAGCTGACCGCATTGAAGCTGGGCGAGCAGGTGCAGCATTTCAGTATCGACTGCCCCGGCGCCAGGAAACCCGGCAAGGTTTAGGATAGATCGAGAAATCACCTCCCGAATCTTGACGAGCGACAAGTGGGGGCGACTTAAGTCGCCCCAGGGCGAATACCCAAAGGGCACAAGTGAATTCGCCCCTACATAAGCGCTGATTTCATTGACCAGTCGCGATGTAGGCATCGCTCCCACCGCGGCTGTCAGTGCACATAAAAGTTCCTCATCATGCCCAGATCCTCATGTTCCAGGTTGTGGCAGTGATAAAGATACAAGCCTTTGAAATCCTGGAACGGCTTGATGATTTCGACTTCTTCCCCGGGCATGACCAGCACCGTATCTTTCAAGCCGGAGTCGACAAAGCCGTGCCTGACGGTCTCGTAATCTTCCCTGTCGACATGCCCCTCTTTGCGCGACAGCACCTGGAATTGCTGGCCGTGCAGATGGATTGGATGCGCCATCGCCATCATCATGCCCCCCATCATGCCACCGCCCATCTCATCTCTCATGCCCATACCTCCACCTCTGCCGCCCATGCCGCCATGGTCCATACCTTCCATGTCATGACCGCTGGTCTGCGAAGCCATCTCATGCTCTTCATGAGGATGAAAGATCTTGATCTTCTTGATTGAACCCACTTTGACCTTCTCAATCTCCATGACTTCATCCAGTGAAAAAGGCCTGCCGTTCACCAGCGGCCTCATATGCCTCTCGCTAATCGCAATCGGCAGCGGGTTATCGGCATTATCGACATCTTTTTCGGTCAGCCGCTGACGACGCACTAATTGCACCGGCAGTTTGGGGGAATCGCCGACTTTTTCGGTGACATGGAATATCGCAATCGGAAATTTCTCACCTTGCCCTAAGCCGCCCGACATCATGCCCATGCCGCCCATCATGCCCCTGCCGCCTTGACCGCCTCCGCGCATACGTTGCATGCGCTCAAACATGGGCGGCATAGTACCGCTGAAAGGCAGGCTGTACATGGCGAGTTTCGAGCCGACCGGACGGCCGCTGAAATCCAGCCATAAATCGATCCGGTCGCCCGGGGCGAGCATGACATAGGGTTTGGTTTCCGGCTTTTCCAGCAGACTGACATCGGTCCCGATCGCCGTCAGCGGCGTACCGTCGTCCCAGCCCAGCTTGTAGATGCGCGATGTCGAACCATTCAGCGCCCGGAACCTGTAAGCGCGCGACTTGACGGCAAACTCGGCATTGGGCTTGCCGTTGACCAAGATCGTATCGCCCAAAAAGCCCATCATGCGGTCGTGCATGCCGCGCACGTACTGCAGCTGGCCGTTTCTATTGAATTGCTTGTCCTGGATGACCAGCGGCAGATCATATTCGCCGGTCGGCAGGCCCAGCTTTTTTTCCTCCTCATCGGTCACTTTCAGCAAACCGGCGAGTCCGAAATAAACCTGCGTGCCTGTCAAATTATGCGCATGCGAATGATAAAAACTGGTGCCGGCGTTGTTCAGGACTTCATATTCATAGACAAAACGTTCACCGGGCTCGATCGAATACATCGGATGGCCGTCGCTTTTCTGCGGCACATGCAGGCCATGCCAGTGCATGATCGAATGCTCGAACAAATTGTTGTCAAAGTAAATTCTGACTTTCTGGCCTTTGGCAAAACTGAGAGTCGGTCCCAAATAGTTGTCTTCGAACGACTGCACCGTGTTTTCAGGGCCTTTCAATAATTTTGCGAAGTATTTCTGTACCTTGGTTTTAGAGCCGTTGTTCAGAATAGGCACGAACACTTCGCGCGCCGAGAATTCGATTTCCACATCGGGCTTAAAGCCCGGCGTCGGGCTGCTTCTTGCCGACTTGGGATTGGCCAGCAGCAGTTCGGGAAACATCGCGGCCGCTGCACCGAAAGCGGAATACTGTAAAAACTGACGTCTGCCGTAATTGATTGAGTGAGTCATTTTTACCCTTCCTTATGCCTGATAGTATTTGGTTAACAGACCAGCCTATGCCCTCTAATCCCGTCTCGCTATCAACACTAATTCAAGTTATTGATTTTTCATATTTTATAAAACTGTAGCTGAAACTGGCATCGGGATCGTCATCAATATCCTCGCGCGACACCTCAGTCCAATGCCGGGTATCGATTTCCGGGAAAAAAGCATCGCCTGAAAATTCTTTATTGATCAAAGTCACATAAAGCGCATCGGCCCTCGATAGCATCGCTTTATAAAGCTCCGAACCGCCGATTACAAAAATCTCCTGGAACTTTTGACCGCAACTTTCTATCGCTGTTTCAATATCATTGAAGACCAGACAGCCTTCCTGTTTATAGAATGGGTCCCTGCTGATGATCACGTTCGTGCGGCCGGGCAAAGGTCTGCCTATCGATTCATAGGTTTTCCTGCCCATCACAATAGGCGACCCCATGGTGATTTGCCTGAAGCGTTTAAGATCGGCCGATAAGTGCCACGGCAGTTGATTATTGATGCCGATGACGCGGTTGCTCGCCATCGCGACGATAAGTGATATTTTCATTTGAATGCGCAAATCGCTTTGATATTCTTTAAGGTATTATTAATAAAACACTGCATCATACTATGAAAAATATTCTGGTTGTATTCACAGGCGGAACCATCGGCTCCACGGCGGTCGGAGGCACCATCAACACCTCCGATGCGGCGCCGTACAAATTGATCCAGTTGTTTCAGAAGCACCACGCCAGCCGGGAACAGATCAGTTTCCACAGCGTCCAGCCCATGCAGATCCTGAGCGAGAACCTCGCGCCGGTGGTCTGGGAAAAGCTGATCGCCGTCATTGAAGCTCAAGATATTGACCGCTACGACGGCGTCATCATCACGCACGGCACCGATACGCTGGCTTTCACCGCCTCGGCGCTCGGCTTGTATTTCAATGCGCTGGACATTCCGATTCTGCTCGTTTCCAGCGACAGCACGCTGGATGATCCTCACGCCAACGGCCTGCCCAATTTCATCTGCGCCGTTGAGTATATTCTGCAAGGACGCGGAGCCGGCGTTTTTGTCCCTTACACCAACCGCAACCAGACCACGCAACTGCACCGGGGCACGCGCCTGGCGTCGTCGCTGCAACTGGGCGGCGATTTCATGAGCGTGCAGGGCAAGAGCCATTGCCGGTTCGTCACTGGCGCTTTTACCCGAAACGGCTTCATGGATACGGAAAAACTGCGCCAGCCCGTGCCGCTGAAAGCCGATTTCTCCAAGCGCGTGCTGCTGATCAGGCCGTATCCGGGGCTGGATTACCGCTACATCAATCTGGATGCGGTCGATGTGGTGCTGCACGACTTATACCATTCCGGCACGGCCTGTTCCTCGACGCAATGGGGTGATCAGTTTTCGCTGCTGGCCTTCATCAGACAATGCCGAGAGCGCGGCATCAAAGTCTATCTGGCCCCGGCGGTCAAATCCGACAACGCTTACGAAAGCACGCGCGAATTACTGGAGGAAGGCGCGGAAATGATCTGGAACATGTCGCTGGAGACGGCCTATGTGAAACTGCTGCTGGCCTACGGCAATTTCAGCGACGAGCGGCAGATCATGGACTTTATCGATCGGGATGTGGCCTGCGAGCATGTGTAGGCCGGGTCGAAGCTTTGCTTTAAACCCGGCATAAGCCACTGGAAATGCTGGGCTATCAACCCAGCTCACACGGAAATCGGCGCTCTAATGGCTTCGTGCGCCTGATAATCGGCAATCTCGAAATCTTCATACTGATAATCGAATATCGATGCCGGCCTGCGCTTTATTTTCAACGTCGGCAGCGCATAAGGCTGACGCGTCAATTGCAGCTTAGCCTGCTCCTGATGATTCAGGTAAAGGTGCACATCACCACCGGTCCAGATAAAGTCACCGGCTGCCAAATCGCTCTGCTGAGCCAGCATATGCGTCAATAACGCATAACTGGCAATATTGAACGGCACTCCCAGGAACGTGTCGCAACTGCGCTGGTAGAGCTGACAAGACAGCTTGCCGTCGGCCACATAGAACTGAAAAAACGCATGGCAGGGCGCCAGAGCCATCTTGCCCTGCGCAACATTCTGCTGCGGGCTGATGCGCTCATCGGGCAGTTCGGCCACATTCCAGGCCGAAACGATGATGCGCCGGCTGTTCGGCGTCTCTTTCAGTTGATCTACAACCTGCTGGATCTGGTCTATATGCCGGCCATCAGGAGTCGGCCACGAGCGCCATTGCCGCCCGTACACAGGCCCCAATTCGCCCTGCTCGTCGGCCCATTCATCCCAGATGCTGACTTTATGCTGATGCAGATAAGCCAGATTCGTATCGCCTCTCAGAAACCACAGCAATTCATGGATAATCGATTTCAGATGGACTTTTTTAGTCGTGACCAACGGAAAGCCCTGATCCAGAGCAAAACGCATCTGATGGCCGAAAATCGACAATGTGCCGCTGCCCGTTCTGTCGCCTTTCAGGCTCCCTTCCTTCAGAATTTTATTGAGCAGATCAAGATACTGTTGCATGGACTTTTCTATGGGCAAAATAAAACATCAAGACGCCGATGATGATCATGGGCGTGGACAGGATCTGCCCCATCGTGACCCAGTCCAGGGCCAGATAGCCGATATGCGCATCAGGCATTCTGAAAAACTCGACAAAAAACCGGAAGGAGCCGTACAGCATGACGGCCAGTCCCGTCGCGGCCATGGTCGGCCGGGGCTTGCTGGTGTAAATCCACAGAATCGCGAACAGCACGACGCCTTCCAGAAAGGCTTCGTACAATTGCGAAGGGTGACGCGGCAGCGGCCCGCCGTTCGGGAACACCATGCCCCAGGGCACATCAGTGGTCCGGCCCCACAGTTCCGAGTTGATAAAGTTGCCGATACGGCCGGCGCCCAGGCCGATAGGGGCAAGCGGCGCGATGATGTCGGTCAGTTGCAACATTGTGCAGTGCTGTTTCCTGCCGAACAGCCACATCGCGATAAATACGCCCAGCATGCCGCCGTGGAACGACATGCCGCCCTGCCAAATCTTTAACAGAATCAGCGGGTTATTGAGAAACTCGCCGAAGTTGTAGAACAGGATATAGCCGATTCTGCCGCCCAGAATCACGCCCAGGGCGCCGTAGGTCACCAGGTCTTCTATCGCCTCGGGCCTGATCGGCGACCACGGCTTTTCGGCTCTTTTTTTGCCCAGCACCCAGACGGCGGCAAAGCCTAGCAGATACATCAGGCCGTACCAGTGAACTTTCAAAGGGCCGATACTGATGGCGATCGGATCGATATTCGGATAAGTCAGCATGATTTATTAAATGTCGTAGTTAGTGATAAAAGGAAGCCTTTATTTTAAGTCATCCATGACTTAGCTAATTTTAAAAATGGCGCAAATAATGACAAATTTCGGAAATCGTGACAAAGCTAATGACAAATTTTTCAGCCAGAAGCAGCGCCAACGGGAAAGGAAAAGGTTCATATCCGAAAATTACAGCCCATAGTCACATCGACTACATGCTGATCTAATCTGGATTATAACCCGCAGCAACTGCCTCCAGCCTATTAAGTTGTCAATCTCGCCTTCCGCCTCGAGCAATAACCGGCGCTAGGCAGCGAATGTTACATATTCAGCATAAGCATCCGCTTGCTTCTTGGATAGGATATCAGCATTAGAAAGCACATTTCGATCATTAAATGCCAAGAAACGGTTTTGCTGCGTTAGTGGAAGAGGCATCGGTTTCGGTAAGCTATGTGCTCATTGTTTGTCGCGACAAGCAGGCGCTCCAGGAAGAAACCGGTCAATCCATCGAAATTCGTCAGAGCAAATATCTGAACAATTTCGTCGAGCAGGGCCATCGGGCCATCAAGCGCATTATTCGATCGATGCTCGGCTTCAAAGCTTTTCGTCCGGCCGGAATCACTTTGCAAGGCATTAAACTGATGCATAGGGTTAAAAAAGGCCAGCAGGTTTCTGACTATGGGCAAGATCTATCTGTCACAGGACAATTCTATTCATTAGCGGCCTAAAACCCCGCGAAGATAACCGAACCGTAGTCAAAGAAAAAATTAACGCAACAGAACCGTGGCTCCTCTCCTGGAGCGCACTGATCGTTTGCATGGTTCAGGGGGGCGTGGTGACGACGTTCACGGTCACGCGGGCCGCGTGCGCGACCGAGGTCCCCGGAAACCCGATGATCCACAGCGTGTACGTGCCGGGCGTGACGGTGGGTGCGACATCGATGGTGAACGTGAAAAAGAAGGACCCATTGGGCGGGAGGGAGCCGATGTCCTGGGGGAAGCCGGGCGCCGTGAAGCCGGCTGGCAGCGCCCCTCCGGTCGGCTGGGCAAAGATCCCGAGCTTCACGGCCTCTCCCGTGAACCCATTCAGCGAGTTCACCGTCACCGTCGCCAGGCCTTGTCCGCCCGGGGTGACGTTGATCGTAGGAAGGGGCGAGAAGGAGTAGTCCCTGACGAGGACGAGCTTAGCAACGAACCCATCGCTGGCGCCACCGCCGTACCTCGGCTGAGCGGCTCCCGGCTGATCTGCGTTGCTCGGTGGGATCTCGCCCGCCATATACGCGTTGAACCCCGAGATGGACGGCGGAACGGCGAGGGCAGTCGCGACGTCGGATGATCCAAAGGAATAGAAAGACGAGAGCGTGCGGACAGCCGGGTTCGCGGTTGGGAAGCTTTCAGCGAAGGCCTTCAGGTCGTACCTGAGGACCCACAGAAAGGCATCGGGGCCGGCGATCCCGCCCGGGTCCGTATCGAGCGACCCCGCCACGTTGACGACCGGTCCGAAGAACGAGCCGCCGACGCCCAGGGTGAGCACCCGGTCGACGCCGGCGGCCCCTACGTAGCTCGCCTGGATCACGCTCGCCAGGCTGGAGTTGAGGCGAGCCACGAAGCCGTCCGTGGCCCCTCCGAACGTCGGTTGGAGCCCTCCCAGTGTTCCGGGGAAGCTCGAGGCAGTGGTCTCTCCGGCGACGAACACGTCCGGCCCTGAAACGGCTATGGCATGCGCGATGTCCTGACCAAGCCCCCCGAGGTAGGTGGCCCGCACGTGCGTGGTCAAACTGCTGGTCAGGAGCGCCACGAAGGCATCGGACTGGCCGTCGGGATAATGGATCTCCTGAGCGCCCCCTCCTGTCTTCGGAAAGTCCGTCGAGACGGTTTCCCCCGTCGCGTAGACGAACCCCGCCGAGACCGCGATGGCGTTAATGGAATCGGAGGAGCGGCCTCCCAGGTACGTCGCCTGAGTCAGGCTCTTCAGATCAGCGGAGAACGCGGCGATGAAGCCGTCGTTCGTATTCTGGCCGACAGGGCGGATGACCGGGTCCCCGTTCAGCGGCTGAGCGCTATCAAGGGTCCCGACGAGATCGTGCGAGGCCGTTCGGCCCGCCACGAACACGGCATAGGCGCCCCCGAAAAGAGCCACGCTGCTGGCGGCGTCCTCGTCGGTGCCTCCGAAGTAGGTCGCTTGAGTCAACGCCTTCAAGTTCGAGGTAAGGAGCGCAGCAAACGCGTCTTTGCCCCCCGCGTTCTCCGGTCGGGCGCCTCCGGTCGTTCCCGGAAAGTCCGTCGATGTTGTCGAACCTGTGACATAGATACCGGCTTCCGAGACCGCGAGACCACTCACGGAGTCGTCGCTGGTCCCCCCCAGGTACGTGGTCTGGATGATCGTCTTCAAATCCGAACTGAGGAGAGCGACGAAGCCGTCGCTCGGACCCGCCAGGGCAGGCCGAGCCCCTCCCGCCGTCCCCGGGAAGTCCGTCGAGTCGGTGGTCCCCGCCACAAGCACGTTCGACGCCGAAGCCGCTGAGGCGGTGACGCGGTCCCCGCCTGATCCCCCGAGGTAGGTGCGTTGGATCAAGGGGTCGATCACGAGGTCCTTCGTCCGGTCGTACTGCCCCACTTCGAAGCGGTAGTTCGTCCCATCGACCGCATAGGCGACCTCCACAGGGTGTGCGCGGCCCGCGACCGTCTGGTAGGCCTTCGGCCTGCTGAAGACGACCGTGCCAAGCCCCGTACCGACCTCGAGTTCGCCCTTATCGTTCGCCCGGAGGAACGTCGCGCCAAAGACCTTCACTCCGATCTTCTCGGGCCTCCCGCCAGGCTTGACGTGGAAGAGTTTCTCAACGGTTGCGCCTGCCGCCCTCAGCTCGACCTCGATCTCCTCGTACACCTCACCGAGGGTCACGCGACCGTAGGTCGGGATGTTCGTTCTCCAGGCGGAGTCCTCACTCCCGATCAGATAGTTCACCTCGGTTGGGGCTTTCTCTGCGCCTTCCACCAAGGCGGCGGCACCGCCGACGAACGCCTCCTTCAGGGACCAACCCGGCGTCCCGGCCTTGCCGGACACCTTCGGGAGGTCGTACACGATCTCGCCGATCCGGGTGACATAAACAGTGCCGCCATCGACCTCCGCATAGAATCTCACCCGCTCGTCGGTCTGCCCCTGGTTCGTGATGAAGGGCACGCTCGGATGAATGAGCTTCCTGCTCACCTGCGGCGAGGGCGAGCCCGAAGCCTCGCGCGGCTCGCCGCCATGCTTGGGCGAGGCAAGCGCGACCGCCCCCTGAAAGGCCAGCAGCCCCAGGAAAAAGTACCATAAACCCAGAAACCGGCCGCGGGAGTCCGGTTTCCTGTCCATTTGCCGCGTCGAGTATTGCATGATTCCTCCTCCGGGCTCGGACCTGTCCATGGGGCTCATCCTCCGCTTGGGCAGAATCTAAGCCTCGCAGAGTTTGAGTTTAGGAAAAATAAACGCCTTTTTTCTAATTCCTATGATCGGCTTCGCTGCATCGAGTTCCGATCAGGGCTGTTCAATGCTTGATGCTCTAATAGCTTAAGATGCGCTCCAGGTTAATGGCGTTGTCATAGAAAGCGGCAGCAATATTGGGGCCTGATCACGAAACGGGAAATATAGAGAATTTATCTTGAAAAGATAAATGTTCTGGGAACAGTGGCGTTAGCCAGTCTAGTAGGCCGGAATAAACCGGTTCGAGCGGTAGCAAGAAATGGTGTTTCCGATAGAAAATTATTACACGAATTTTTCCGTGTTTATTAGTAAAACCCGTGCTTCATTATCTATAAATTAACAACTACCCACTCAAGCGGGTAGTTGTTAAGTCTAATTCAATTTATTTATTCATTACTCAACATATGTTAAGTTCAAGCAATAGAACACGGATAAGAACCGTCTTATCTATGCCATCCATGTTCTATATCTATCACTACTGAGTAGTTATTTCAGAAAAATAATATAACTAAACATCCAGGTTAGTCACATCCAACGCATTCTTCACAATGAAATCTCTGCGCGGCTCGACCACATCGCCCATCAACGTCGTAAAAATCTCATCGGCGGCAATCACATCCTCGATCCTGACCTGCAGCAGCCTGCGGTTATTGGCATCGAGCGTGGTTTCCCAGAGCTGTTCCGGGTTCATTTCGCCCAAGCCTTTGTAGCGTTGAATATGCTGGCCTTTTTTGACTTCCCGCATCATCCATTCGAACGCTTCCTTGAAGCTGCCGACATGCTGCTGCCGTTCGCCCATCTGAATAAAGGAATTCTCGCCGAACATGCCGGCCGTGTCCTGCGCATATTGCGCGATCTGCTTGTAGTCTTTGCCGACAAAAAACGCCGCCTGCACGATAAAGGTTTTCGTGATGCCGTGCTGGCGCTTGTTGACGATGACTGAGAAATCATTGCCGTTCTTGTAGTCGAGCTCGATCGAGAACAGCGCTTCGCCGGCATTTTGATTCAGCCGGCGTTCCATGTCCGCAAACCAGGTCGCCAGCTTTTGCTGGTCTTGTTTGATCTCATCATCCAGCACGCCCATAACGGATAGTTGTTCCAGGAAACTGTCATCGTAGCGTCTGAACAGGCGATTGATCGTGCTGACCACGCCGGTAAACTCGCGAGCCAGTTTTTCCAGACCCTGTCCTTGAATCGGCGGCGCCGAGGCATCGGTAAACAGTTGCGCCTTGTCGAGCGCCAGTTGAATCAGGTATTCGTTCAATTGCGCATCGTCCTTGACATAATGCTCCTGCTTGCCTTTCTTGACTTTGTACAGCGGCGGCTGGGCGATATAGATATAGCCTTTCTCGACGATTTCAGGCAGTTGCCGATAGAAGAACGTCAGCAGCAGGGTGCGGATGTGCGAACCGTCGACGTCGGCATCGGTCATGATGATGATGCGGTGGTAGCGCAGCTTGTCCAGATTGTATTCGTCCTTGCCAATGCCGCAGCCTAGCGCCGTGATCAGCGTGCCGACTTCCTCGGACGAAATCATTTTGTCGAAACGCGCTTTCTCGACATTCAAAATCTTGCCTTTCAACGGCAGGATGGCCTGGGTTCTGCGGTCCCTGCCCTGCTTGGCCGAGCCGCCGGCCGAGTCCCCTTCCACAATGAACAGTTCGGACAGGGCCGGGTCTTTTTCCTGGCAGTCGGCCAGTTTGCCCGGCAAGCCGGCAATGTCCAGCGTGGTTTTGCGCCGCGTCATTTCGCGGGCTTTGCGCGCTGCTTCTCTGGCCCGGGCCGCATCGACGATTTTGCCGGCGATGGCTTTGGCGATTTGCGGGCGTTCCAGCAAAAATTCCTGCAATTTCTCGTTCATGGTCGATTCGACCAGCGGTTTGACTTCCGATGAAACCAGCTTGTCTTTGGTTTGCGATGAAAACTTCGGATCGGGCACCTTAACGGACAGCACGGCCGTCAAGCCTTCACGGGCATCGTCGCCGGTCGTGGCAACTTTCTCTTTTTTCGCCAGACCGCTGGATTCGATGTATTGATTGATCGTGCGCGTCAATGCGCCTCTGAATCCGGCTAAATGTGTGCCGCCGTCGCGTTGCGGGATGTTGTTGGTGTAGCAGAACACATTTTCCTGATAGGAATCATTCCACTGCATCGCCACTTCGACGGTCACGCCTTCTTTTTCCGCGACGAAATGAAACACTTCAGGAAACAGCGGCGTTTTGTTCTTGTTCAAGTGCTCGACAAAGGCGCTGATGCCGCCTTCAAACTCGAAAACATCGCTTTTATCGGTACGTTCGTCTTCCAGGCTGATGCGCACGCCTGAATTCAGGAATGACAGCTCCCGGAGTCTTTTCGCCAGAATATCGTAGTGGAACTCCACATCGCTGAACGTCTGGGTGCTGGGTTTGAAATTGATCAGAGTGCCTGTGCCTTCGGCTGGTCCTACGGCTTCCAGAGGCGCCACCGGCTCGCCCATGATGTATTTTTGTTTATGCAGCAGGCCGTTCTTGCGGATTTCCAGATTCAGCTCTTCCGACAAGGCGTTCACCACCGAGACGCCGACGCCGTGCAGACCGCCCGACACTTTATAGGCATTGTCATCGAACTTGCCGCCGGCATGCAGCACGGTCATGATCACTTCTGCCGCCGACCTGCCCTCTTCCTCGTGGATATCGACCGGAATGCCGCGGCCGTCGTCGGCAACCGAAACCGAACCGTTATTATGAATAATCACACGGACTTCCTTGCAGTAACCGGCTAACGCTTCGTCGATGGAGTTGTCGACGACCTCGAAAACCATATGATGCAGGCCGGAGCCGTCATCGGTATCGCCAATATACATGCCCGGCCGTTTTCTGACTGCATCCAGCCCTTTTAAAACTTGAATGTTGGAACTGTCGTATTGATTGTTAGGGTTACTCATGTAGTTGTCCGCTTTCTAGTGTTGCCGTAATGTTCCACGTGAAACATTACAAGGGTTTTATATATCCATGTTCCACGTGGAACATTTTATATTCTTTCAACCGGCTCAATTCGCCAAGGTCAGCCTGTTCGGTGGCTGTGATAAAAACCTGGCATTGCAATTCAGCCAGATAAGCCAGCAGTTTGGCCCGGTTAGCCGCATCCAGCTCGGCCGCAAAATCATCGATTAAAATGCAGCCAATATTGCCGCGCTCATTGGCCAGCAACTGAACCTGCGCAAGCTTTAAGCTCAGTACCAATAATTTCAGCTGCCCACGTGAAACAAAATCTCTCGCCAGCCTGTCATTGACCATCAGCTGAAAATCGGCGCGATGGGGTCCGCTGTGGGTGAAGCCATAACGCAGATCTTTATCCCTGTCCTCGGTTAAAACCTGCTGAAACGGCTTCGCGCAATCCCAGCCCGATAAAAGCGTGATGTCGATATGACCAATGTCGAGAAACCGGTTGAGAATTTCAATAAAGACAGGCTTGAACTTCTGCAGATACTGCTGGCGGCAGTCATTGACTATTGTACCGTAATAAACCACTTCTTTATCCCAAACATTGATTTGTTCGAGATGCTTCGTTTTTAGCAAGTGATTACGTTGAGACAACGCTTTTTTGAATTTGCGCCAGGCTGGTAAAAAATTATTCTGATCATTGAAAACGCCCCAGTCGATAAATTCGCGTCTGACTTGCGGGCCGGCATCGAGCAGTTCATAACTCTTCGGGTGGATCAATTGCAGAGGCAGCGCGTAGGCTAAATCCGATTTCTTTGGCGAAGATTGATGATTGACCCGAATTTCAAAATCTTTTCCGTCCAGCCGAATGCCCAGGTGTCGATGACTGCCATCCGGCTGTAAGGCTTGGGCGGAAACGATTAAATCCTGCTGATCCAAACTGATGACGGGCTTGATGGATACGGAGCGAAAAGACTTGGCCCGGCCCAGAATGAAGATAGCTTCTATCAGTGAGCTTTTGCCGCTGGCGTTTTCTCCAACAATAAAGTTGATTGCTGGAGAAGGCCTGATAGATTCCTGTCGGATATTTCTGACATGGTAAATATCCAGTTTCAGCAAGCTCATTCGTAATATTACAGCCTCATCGGCATGACGATGAATTTGTACGACGTATCGTTGGGCTCATCGATGAAGCAGGTGCTGGCATTGCTGGCGATGGTCAGTACCGCCAATTCGGAGTCCAGGTTTGAAACGGCGTCCAGTAAATATTGGGCATTGAAGGCGATCGACAAAGGTTCGCCCGTGTATTCAATAAAAAGCTCTTCCTCGGCTTCATCATGCTCGGGATTGTGTGTGCTGATTCTTAAACTGTCCGGCACAATGTCAAGCGTGACGCCTTTGAATTTTTCATTCGACAGAATCGCAACGCGGGTCAAGGCTTCTTTTAATGACTGCTTCTGGATATGGATCTGGTTAAAAAACGACTGCTGGAAAACCTTGCTGAAATCGGGGTACTTTGAATCGACCAATTTGGCTGAAAATACCAGATTCTTGATAAAGATGCGGATATTGTTGCCGGAAAATTCGACTCTCAACTCGGCATCCGGATCATCGAGCAACCGGACTAGTTCCAGAACGCCTTTTCTGGGCAGAATAATCCGCGCTTCATAGCCGGTTGCCTGATCCAGTTGATCTTCATAAATGGACAAACGATGGCCGTCGGAAGCGACCAGCTTCAATTTGCTGTTGGAAATATGCAGCAGCAGGCCGTTCAGGTAATAACGGACATCCTGATTAGCCATGCAGAAGGTGGTTTTCTCCAGCGCTCTTTTAAATTTGCCGGCATTGATAAAAAACTGGTGCTCAAACTCCGATTCGGCAAATTCTGGATAGTTGTCGGCCGGCAGACAGCTCAAGGAAAAGCGGCTGCGGTTGGACAGAATTTTGACTTTATCATCTTCCTGTTCGAACTTGATCTCAGCGCCGCTCGGCAATAACCGGCAGATATCCAGGAATTTTCTGGCCGGAACCGTGATGGCGCCGGATGTTGCCGTGCCGATCTCGATTTTGGCCACAATCTGAATTTCAAGATCGGTACCGGTCAAGATCAGCCGATTATCTTCAATGACCAGCAAGACGTTCGAAAGAATCGGCATGGTTTGCCTTTTCTCTATGACGCTGACTATTTGCTGCAAGGGCGTTAAAAGTGCTTCTCTATTTATAATAAAGTTCATATAAAGAATTTTCTTGTTATTACTAGCCGGTATAACACTGTTGAAAACTCGTATTTTACCTTAAAAATCAATGAGCTAGATTGTTAAAAACAATGTGGTTAAAGTTGTAACTGCATGTGTTCTGGCTGTAGCTAAATCGGGCCTGTTAATAACGGCTTTTTTTATCCACAGCTTTCTCACGCTTAATGCGATAAAGTTCTCAACAGGTTCGAATAGTCTTCAGCAACCTTGCTGTCGGCTTCCTTGAGTTCGCTGATGCGCTTGCAGGCATTCATGACGGTTGTATGGTCGCGGCCGCCGAACGCTTCGCCGATCTCGGGAAAACTGTGCGAGGTCAATTCCCGAGCCAGGCACATGGCCATTTGCCGCGGCCGGGTAATGGATTGCCGCCTGTTTTTGGACGACAGATCGGCTACGCGGATTTTGAAGTATTCGGCCACGGTCTTTTGGATATTGTCTATGTTGACCAGCTTGTCCTGCAGCGAAATCAGGTCATGCAGCGCCTCTTTGGTGAATTCGGTCGTAATCTCGCGGCCCGTGAATTGAGCATTGGCGATCACACGCCTTAACGCGCCTTCCAGGTCACGTACATTGGACGGAATTCTTTTCGCGATAAAAAATGCGACTTCCTGGGGCAGATCCACATTCGCCAGATGGGCTTTCTTCATGAGGATAGCGGCGCGCGTTTCCATGTCCGGCGGTTCGATCGAAACAGGCAGTCCCCAGCCGAACCGCGATTTCAAGCGGTCTTCCAGTCCGATAATCTCTTTCGGATATTTATCGCAGGTCAGCACGACCTGATGTTTCTTTTCCAGCAAGGTATTGAAGGTGTGGAAAAACTCTTCCTGCGAGCGTTCCTTGCCGGCGAAAAATTGAATATCGTCGATCAGCAGCACGTCAACGCCGCGGTAATATTCTTTAAAGGTATTGATGGAATTCTGCTGCAGCGCCTTGACCATATCCTGCACGAATTTTTCCGAATGCAGATAAACAATCGTGGCCGACGGATTTTTTTGCAAAACGGCATTGCCGATCGCATGCATCATATGGGTCTTGCCCAACCCCGAACTGCCGTAAATCAGCAGCGGGTTATAAGCCTTGCCGATGTTTTCGGACACCTGGATCGATGCGGCCTTGGCCAACTGATTGGATTTGCCTTCGACAAAATTATCAAACGTAAACGCTTTATTAAGAAAGTTGGGGCTGGCTTTTTTGGTCTCGGCCGGTTTGGCAATCGTGGCGGCGGCAGGTGCGGCCGATTTTTTGGAACCGATTTCAAGAATCAGGTTTAAGGCGCCGTTGGAAAACTCATGGATGGTTTCTTCAATTTTGGCAAAATGATGCTGCTTGACCCAATCCAGCACAAACCGGTTAGGTGCCAGCAGTTTGATGTGCCCGTCGCTTTCTATGGCCTGAAGCGGCCGTATCCATGTACTGAAATCGGAACTGGAGATTTCATTTTCAAGTTTAGAAAGGCAGTTATTCCAAATTGAGCTCATTGAAGTATATTAAAGTATTGATTTTTAAATGTAAGGAATTTTTGCTTGGTCGCCACTATACAGCAATAAAACAATGCACTACAGAATTGACAGGCTAGAACCTTTATTTTATCATCCACCGTCTTTTTTATCCGTTTTTGTTAACATTTATCTGATCAGGTCTTAAGCCAATGAAAAGAACATACCAACCCAGTAAAATCAAACGCGCCAGAACTCACGGTTTCCGCGCAAGAATGGCTACACGCAATGGCCGTAAGGTTTTGAACGCACGCAGAGCAAAAGGTCGCGCCAGATTAACGGTGTAATTGACCGGTGCGTGACTGAGAAAGTTTTCAGTTTTCCCCCACAGTTACGGTTAAAGAAACCGGCTGAATTTAAAAAGGTTTTTGCTAAGCCTGTTAAATCAAGCGACCAATATTTCACGCTGTTGGCCATCAGGAATGATCTCGATCATCCGAGGCTAGGCTTGGCAATTGCCAAAAAAAATATAAAAAAGGCAGTACAACGGAATGTAATTAAACGTATTGTCCGGGAAAGCTATCGGTTAAAGCAACAAAACCTAGGGAATATAGATATTGTTGTTTTGGCTCGCAGAGAAGCTGCAGATGCTCCGCCGGACTTGTTAAGAAAGTCCTTGGAAAGGCATTGGCTTAAGTTGGTAACCCGATGCGATTCATACTCATAACACTCATAAAGTTTTACAAGTACTTTATTAGCCCCTTGCTTGGCAATAATTGTCGCTTCTATCCCAGCTGTTCCGCCTATGCCCTGGAAGCGCTTCAGCTCCATGGCGCCATAACCGGCACCTATCTCACGCTCAGAAGATTATCAAAATGCCACCCTTTTCATGAAGGTGGCATTGATCCCGTTCCAGAAAAAATTGGTAATAATAAAAATGGATAATATTAGATTTATATTGATCGTTGTTTTTGCAATGCTCATCTTTATGCTTTGGCAAGCCTGGCAAGTGGATTATGGTCCAAAACCCCCTGTCGCAGTAACAGATACGACAAACACTAAGGAAGATCTGCCTTCCGCAGCCGGCACCCCTGTCCCGGCAGAAACTACGCAGCAGGAAGTCTCGGCCGTACCGGCCGCAACTCTGCCTTCAGGCAAAATCATCAAAGTAAAAACCGACTTGCTGGCCTTGGAAATTGACACTCAAGGCGGCACATTGCGCAATCTGGATCTGCTGGCTTATCCGGTAGAAAAAGAAAATACAGTGGTCATCCGCCTGCGCGACATGCTTGGCTTGCCGGCTTCCGAAAAAAACCTTGCTCCGACACGCCTATTTGACAGCAATCCGGACAAATTATTTGTGGCGCAAAGCGGCTTGATTTCCGAAGGCGGGTCAGCAAACGCGGCTACGCACCATACCATTTTCAATAGTGAGAAAGACAGCTACGTGCTGGAGCCCGGTCAGGACACACTGACAGTACCATTGACCTGGACCGACAACAATGGTCTGGTTGTGACCAAATTATTCACGTTTAAACGCGACAGTTATCAGATCGGTCTGGAACAGAAAGTACAGAATAACTCTGCACAACCCTGGACCGGCAGACAGTATAGCCAGTTGATGCGCAAGCCTTATCAGGATGAAAAGAGTAACACCTTTATCAGAACCTATTCAGGCGGCGTACTTTATACCGAGGAAGAAAAATATCAGAAAGTGGATTTTGATGATATGGCCGAAGAAAATCTGAACGTCAAGGCTAAAGGCGGCTGGACGGCCATGATTCAACACTATTTCGCTGCTGCTTGGATTCCTCCCGTCGACCAGGAAAACCATTTCTATACTAAAGACTTAAAAGATCAGCACTATGTAATTGGCGCCTATTCAGCCCCCGTCACGGTGGCCAGCAATGCCAATGCCCAGTTTGCTACGCAATTATTTGCCGGTCCTAAAATTCAGCCGATGATGGAAAACATCGCCAGCGGCCTGGAACTGACCGTTGATTATGGCTGGCTGACCATTATCGGCAAACCTATTTATTGGCTGCTGAATCAAATATACAACGTGGCCGGCAACTGGGGATGGGCGATTATCGGCGTGACCTTGTGTATTAAGCTGCTATTCTTCCCACTGTCGCAGGCCAGCTACCGGTCAATGGCGAAAATGCGCAAAATCCAGCCGCGTCTTAAAGAAATGCAGGAGCGTTTCGCCGATGACAGGCCACGTTTCAATAAAGAAATGATGGATATGTACAAACGCGAGAAGGTCAACCCTTTAGGCGGCTGTCTGCCGATTCTGATCCAGATCCCTGTTTTCATTTCCTTGTACTGGGTACTGGTTGAAACGGTTGAAATCCGTCAGGCGCCTTTCATGTTGTGGATACAGGATTTATCGGCCATGGACCCTTTCTATGTGCTGCCTGTGCTGATGGGCATTACCATGAAAATCCAGCAAGGTTTGAATCCGCCGCCGATCGACCCTATTCAGGCCAAGATCATGAAAATGTTCCCTATCGTGTTCACCATTTTCTTCCTGTTCTTCCCGGCAGGTCTGGTTCTGTACTGGGTAGTCAATAATACCTTGTCTATCCTTCAACAATGGTATATTACCAAGCAGATCAATGAAGCAAAGTAACGTGTATTAGTGGACATCGAAAATTTTGATACCATTGCAGCGATTGCAACACCGCCAGGGAATGGCGGTGTCGGTATTATCCGCATCTCAGGCTCTGACGTTCCGGCCATAGCCAAACAACTTCTCACCAAACCGCTGCAGCCCAGGTTTGCGCTCTTTTCTTCTTTTCTCGGTGAAGACGGCTCGGCGATCGATTCCGGCATCGCACTCTATTTTCCTGCTCCCCACTCCTATACCGGTGAAGACGTGCTTGAACTTCAGGGGCACGGCGGCTCTGTGGTGCTGGATATGCTCTTGCGGCGCGTCTTATCGCTGGGCGTTCGATTAGCCAACCCCGGCGAATTTACCGAGCGCGCCTTTCTGAATAACAAACTCGATCTGGCGCAGGCTGAAGCTGTCGCCGATTTGATTGAGAGCAGCACCGAACAATCCGTGCGCTCCGCGCAGAAATCCATGCAGGGTGTTTTTTCGGAACAGATCAATGCGTTGGTTGGCGAGCTGACAGAACTGCGAACCTATGTCGAGGCCGCTATAGATTTCGTCGATGAAGAAATCGATTTTCTAAGCGATGGCGTTGTGGAAAACCGCATCGTTCATTTATTGGAGCGCATCGAACAGATTCAGGCCACCGCGCAGCAGGGCCGCCTGTTACGCGACGGCATGACAGTCGTGCTGGCCGGCAAACCCAATGCCGGCAAATCCAGCCTGCTCAATGCCCTGGCCGGGCACGATGCGGCCATTGTCACCGATATTGCCGGCACTACGCGCGATGTCTTGAGAGAGCGCATACAACTCGATGGCATGCCCTTGCATGTAATCGATACGGCCGGTCTGAGAGAAAGCGAAAACGTTGTAGAAAAGGAAGGCATCCGCCGGGCTCAGGAGGAAATCAAGCAGGCCGACAGAATCTTGTTATTGCTGGACAGTCGCGAAAGCGAGGATGAACAGCAATTGCTGTCTTATTTGCCGGACAATGTCAGCATCACCAAAATTTACAACAAAATAGATTTAATCGGCCGGGAGCCTGAAATATGGCAGACAGCGGCAAGCTGTGAAATTCACCTATCCGTTAAAACCGGCGCCGGCATGGAATTGCTCAGGCAACACCTGAAGCAATGCATGGGCTACCATGAACAAACCGACAATGTATTTATTGCCCGAAGACGCCATATCGAAGCTTTGAGAAAAGGCCATGAATTTGTTCTGAGTGCTTTGCACCAACTCCAGGACAGCCAGGCCGGCGAACTGGTCGCGGAAGATTTAAGACAGGCCCAGAACAGTCTGGCGGAAATTACCGGTAAATTTACGTCGGATGATTTATTAGGAAAGATATTTTCCAGTTTCTGTATCGGAAAATAACCAGAAATTATTGAGAAATTAAAAGGAAGAGCTTCCGGGGAAAAGGAGCAGCTATACCAGAACGCCAAGAGCTTTTCTGGTATAGCTTGGTGATTATTAAATCAATCCTTTCAGATCGTTGAAAGCTTTTTCAGCACTTTGCAATTCTTGCTCTGCTTCTTGTAAAGAGTTGCTTTTAGCATGGTTGCGAGCATTTTTCAGTATGTTGTTCGCTTTTGAACGTGCTCTGTCTACTTTATCATTAGCATTGATTTCTTTGCTTATATCTAATGCTGCTTTAATCAAGTCAGCAACAGCAGCGCCTTTTTCTCCGTTTTTGATAGCATCTTGTGCTGCTTTAATTTTATCCACAGTCATATTAATCGCTTCAGCAGGCGCGTACGCGATTCTGCCTTTTTCTGCTTCAGCCATTGCTGAAGTTGAAACAGCTCCCATTGATGCAGCGATCAATAAAGACAGTAAGACTTTTCTTAAGATTTTCATATTGCACTAATTCCACAAGTTGTAGTTATTTCAAGTTATATTGGCAGTATAACTATCGATTTTCATGGTTAAGAGTTATCTACCGGCGGTAATTCTAACACATTTTGAAGATTTTCAATCGTTAAGGCGATTGAAAAAGATTATATTATGTAGGGAAATTTAGGGAGTTGCTCAATCATAGGGATAATTAAACCTGATCTGATAGGATATTAGCGGGGTTTAGCTATCATTTCTTGAAAACCGACAAAGCTTCTTTCAACAACTGTTTGAGGCTTGTATGTGATTTTTACCAGCTCTAACGCGCCCATTTCAGACCCAAGAAGCGACTACCAACAGTAGGCGCTCTAGGGAAGCGCTGAACAATTCAAAATCCGAGCCAGGCATCGCTACCAGGAAGTAGTTTTTTCAAAAATAGCCTATTAACTCAGCAATTTCTGCCGACTTTTTCGCTCCGCCTGCCGCAATCGGCGCGCGG
>Ga0208265_100118_pt1 | contig 70976 bp, 60 predicted proteins | sample LakWasMet44_HOW7_2_FD_183882 | JGI IMG/M metagenome (GOLD analysis project Ga0208265, IMG submission 183882) | Freshwater sediment methanotrophic microbial communities from Lake Washington under simulated oxygen tension - Sediment Metagenome... | ecosystem: Environmental > Aquatic > Freshwater >... | reverse complement strand
ATTTGATCGACAACGGCAAGAAACCTTTGCAAGCCGTCTGCGCTGTCATGCGTAAATTACTGCATGCCATCCATGGCATGTTGAAGCACGATCAGCCGTTCGATAACACACGGTTCTACGCCATTCCAACACCCATCAGCGCGGAGGAAAACACGATGGAATTTTGTTGACTTTGAACAGAGTATCTACAGCGGCGTAACATCAGTTATAAGCTGTTTATGGCTTTAGCAGGATAGCTCAGCCTGCAATACAGGCGTTATCTACATTTGTTTCAATTTTGCTTCAGAGTCCGGCAGGGCGGCAAGCCAGTAAGAGCGATGCAGACTGAGGTACTGGCTGACGGCCCGAGGCAGGGAGCCGCCCATTTTGAATCCTAGCCACTTGAGCATCGTCCGCAGCACGGCGGAAGGAATCAGCCACGGCGCTTTTTTCAGCAGATAACGCATCTCCGATATGACATAGCGCCGCCCTTCGCCGGATGCGCCGCCAAATAACTGCTGGAGCCACGGCGTATGGGTATGGAAAACGCCGATGTCGAAGTAGCGCTTGAACTCATCCAGAAAATGGTAGTCGTGAGAATGAAACACTTGGGCTTCGGCGCAATAAGCGATTTGCCAGCCGGCCGCCAACATTTGCCCGGCCACATGCGTGTCTTCATTCATGATGGTGTCGACAGGGAACCCACCCACATGGGTCAGCGTGCTGCGCCGATAGGCGGCGAAGGAATTGGAAATAAAGGCCGTTTTAATGCCAAAACGTGCCCGGTCTTCCAGACCGCGCAGCTGGCTCTCCGGCGGATAATTGAAAAGACGGGCATGGGCGGCAATCGGCCCGGCATTCCGATGCGGAAGCTGACGTCCATAAGCCGCGCCGACCCGCTTATTCTCGAATACGGCTAATAGCTGCTCGATGGCATCGGGGTTGGCCAATAAGGCATCCTGCGTCAGGAACACGATGATATCCGCATCCGGCATCATCTCCACACCCATTTGGCGCGTCCCGCCGTGGTTGAAATCGGCCCTGGCGATCACTTTCACGGTAAAGCCATGGGCGCGCGCCAGGGCTGCGGTATTGTCGTTGGACGAAGAGTCGATCACCAGCAGGTAGTCCGGTTTCCGGGTTTGTTGTTCGAACGCTTCAAGCCAGGATTGCCAAAGCTTGCCGGCGTTCAGGGTAGGGACGATAAGGCCGATCTTACTCATACGATGAACCCTCCGCCAGTTTTTGCGGCGCACGGCCAAGGCCGGGTTTCGTCAGCACCTGCCAGACCCGATCGCCCAGCTTGACGGGATCGAGCTGTTGCTCGACGTATTGCCGGCCCTTGGATGACAGCTGTTGCCATTCCGTCAGGTTCAGCGCTTGAGCTTTACGCAGAACTTCGCATACCGAAGCCTCATTTCTATCGAAGATGAAGCCGGCGCCGGCAGATTCAATATGATCCCAGGCCAGCCCACGGGCCACCAGAACCGGACGCCCTGCCGCCAGGGCTTCAGCCACTACATTGCCGAAGTTCTCGCGCATGCCGCCGGCTTCTTCCAGCCCTGAAGGCAGCACCAGAAAATGGCTGGACGCCAACAGATCCATGACTTCATCGCGCTGCAGGTAACCCCGGTAAGTGATAGCCCCTTGCGCCTCCTGGACCAGCGCCTGAAATTCTTCGAAGTAATCGCCGTCGACGCTTCGGCCGGCGATCACCAGCCGATCGGCGGGCCGGCGAACTTTCAGCCACGCCCTGATAAAGGCGTTGATGCCTTTCTCCTGCTGAATGTGGCCGAGAAAGCAGAGCTTCATGCCTTCTCCGGCCGGGTGTTGGGCCACTTCAATTTCACGGCTGTCGATGCCATTGGGAACCTGCAGTATGCGCGCGTCTTTTCCAAGCACATCGCGCACGCCTTCGGCTTCGGTGTCGCTGGTGCAATGCACGGCGATGGCCCGGCGCAGGGTCGGAAAGGTCAGCCATTTGTAGTAAAGCCATTTGTGAGGTTTCTGCCGGCGGATCAGTGCAACATGTTCAGGCATCAGCCCGCCATGCACGGCGACCATGAACGGGCGGCGCAGCAGCACGCAGAAAACAGCCGCCAGCGTGGAAGGCCAGGTGGCAATGCCGTGGATATAGACGACCGGCGCCCGCAGGCATAATTTGAACAAGGCCGGAATGGCGCCGAGCCCGAAGCCCCAGCGTCTGAAGCCATAGCAATGATAGAGATCGACCTCCACCTGTTCGCCAAGCTGTATCTGCTCAGGGCGCAGCCGGCCGTCGATGGATTCGTCGGACGAAACCACCGCCATTTTGTGTCCTCGTTCCGCCCAGGCCTTGGTCAGAACGCTGGCGGTGACGGACACGCCGCCGTAACCTTTGGCCGGAGGTATATGCGTGGTAACGATACCTGCATTCATAGTATTTTTCCTGAATCTGTCTGTGAATAATTAAAAACTGTTGTGGGGCTCGCGTTCGGGGCTTTGATAGGCCAGAAACCCGCGCCAAACGCCGACGAGATTGTAAAAAGAGTAGGCGAGCTTTTTCGGGTTCAGCAGAACCAGGGCCAGCAGCATCTTGATGGCGGGCGCGACGAACATCTTGCGCACGATGTAGTACAGAATGAACACGTCCAGCTGATTAGCGAATTTCCGGATATAAGCGCCGACGCCGGTGGAATACATCAGCATCCTTGAGGTGCCAAGCTTATAGTGATCCTTGTCGGCGTGATAAATCCGGATGTCCGGCGTATAGAAAGCGGTGCAGCCGGCGCGCAGCAGCCGATACAGGAGCTCAAAGCCTTCGCCGCCGGAATATTTCGAGCCAATGCCGAAGTCATGATCCATGTAAAACTGCCTGCGGTCGATCCGGCTCATGTTGAAAAACTGCGTGAACTCGACGCCCATCATGTGAAAGCGTGAAAAATATTGGGCTTTGGGACTGTTGACGCCGATGCTGAACCGGTCGGATGCAAAGTCGTACGAGCCCGCCACCAGGATAGCGAGGTCGGTGCGGCTTTCAAATTCGGATATGACATTTTTCAGCACATCCTGATCATAGGCGCAATCGTCATCAGGGAAGGCGATGATGTTGCCTTTGGCAAAGCCGATACCATAATCTCTCGCCCTGGCGTTGCCGGCAAAATTCACTTTAATATGGTTTACCGGAAAGCAGCCCTTGAACGATTCGACGATAGCATCAATTTTGCCGTCCTTGTTCTGGTCGATAATGATCAACTCAAAGTCTTTATAGGTTTGGTTTTTTAAAGACTTCAAAAAATCAACCAATTCGCTGTCTCTTCCCAGCGTTGCCAAAACGAGTGAAACTTTCATATTGATTACCTTCACTGAGTGGCGGCCTTCGCCTGGACATAGATGGTTGCCTCATACCAGGTAAACATGAGCGCAAACTCCAGCCCTGCAAAGCCGTCCAGAAAACCACCTCGCAACACGAAGTGGTATAGAAACCGGGCGACAATCCTTAGCCAGGACCGCCCCAATAAGACGCTGAGTCGCCCGCGTGTAGTCATCACGGCGCCGGTGGTCGGCTTGAGCTGCACTTCCTGCGCGGCCTTGCCGATATGTTTGTGCATCCATTCAATGATTTCGCCGTGGTAAAAATAGTGTTCGTAAGGAATGTCGGTGTAGCCGATCCGGCACGTGTTAACAACGGCTTCGCCGTGTCCTGTATGGTTGCGGACAAATCGCGTGGTTTCCCGGCGCACCAGTCTCGGGTGATAAATGGGATAGCCCGGCGCGTAATCCAGGCGCTTTTCCCGAAGATACAGGATAGACGGCACCATCAGCACATCGATCGCTTCATTGTCGGGCATCCCGGATTCAAACCAGTCATAGAATTTTTCAGGATAGATTTCATCGGCGTCGACAAACAGTATCCAGGGCGTGTCGATGCCGCATTGATTGATGGCGAAATTGCGCTGCTCGGCAAAGCCGGGCCACGGGTTGTGGTAAATCCTGCAGCCGCGGCTTTCGGCGATGGCCAATGTATTATCGGTGCTGCCTGAGTCCACGATGACGATGGGATAGCGGTCGGGGATGGCTTGCAGGCAACGGGGCAGGTTGGCTTCTTCGTTTTTGGTCAGAATAGCGACTGTCAGCATAGGTTCTTTCTGAAATTTCCGGTTTGCATGCACGGCAAGGTTATTTCTTGACCGCATAGAGATTGATGTAAATGCCCAGTCCGAAGAAATTCATCAGACCGGCAAACGGGATTTGCAGAAACCTGACCAGCGCGTCGGCCGCAACAGCCGGTCTCCCGCTCAGTCCCAAGCGTCTGGATAGCGCATTGAACGGCACCCGGGTGATCTGCTCCACCTTAACCACATGGAAGCCGTTCTGTTCGAGCAGGACTGTCAGGCCTTGCTCGGTAAAGTAATTGACATGCTCCGGCACCCACAGACAGGCATTATCCTTCGTGCCCAGCAGCTTGACCAGGAACGAATCATAATTAGGCACGGCGCAGGCCAGAACGCCGCCGGTGGCCAGCAAGTCTGAGACTTTGCGTATGGCGCGGTTCGGCTCAAGCAAATGCTCCAGCACCTGCGACATCAGCACCACGCCGAATGGTTCGGCCGGTTCAAACTCCTCGAACATGATAGGAACCGGCTCGTCGCCGTTCAGCTTTCTGAACACTTCGTTTTCGTATTCGCCGGGATTGATGCTGACCGTCTGATAACCCGCTTTCTTGAGTGCCCGCGTATAAAAACCAAAGCCTGAGCCGATATCCAGCGCGCGGCGGTTATCGGAATAATTGTACTGGTCCGCATGCTTGGCCATGCGTTCGGCGTCCACCGTGCAGTTGGGGAATTCGGCTTCCCTGGCCAGCACATCCTCGATAGTGATTGGCTGGGTCAGCGCCTGGCCTGAATATTGATAAATGGCCTGCAGCCATTGCACATGCGGAGGCTGGTTCAGGAAACCGGTGCCGCAGTCGACGCAGCGATAGATATGGAATTCCTTGTTGTCCGCGCCGTCTGTGTACTGAAAATTCTTCGTCCGCCAATAGCTTATTTTTTGACTGCCGCAGGCCACACATTCGTGTAAAACGTCGCCATAGATTTCTGATGTTGCCGGTGCATACGCCATAATGTTTATTTTTCCTTTAACGGGCCTGTTGGTTAAAAATAGGGTTCAGCAATTTTATCTCTCAATCATTAGCCGATCATTACGAACGCTTCAGGCTGCGGCATTGCAACCTGCCGCCTCGATGTCGTCATTGTGCTGCAGACTGATGACTCGCCACGGCTTGGCCAGCAAAGCCAGAACCAACGTCTCGACGCCGTAATAGATAGGATTGGCCATGGCCGCGCCCATCAGGCCGTAGTGTTTCACCATCAACGGAATGCTGATGACCGCCGCCACAGCGCCGCAGACGCGGCCAAGCAAAAACAGCCGGGTTTTTTTATTGGCCAGCAACGGCTGGCCCACGACAGTTCCCAAGGCATGCAAGGCAGAACCGACCGCGATGGCCGGCATCAGCGCAACCGCCGAATGATACGATTTTGCCAGCAGCAAAGTCGCCACCCAATCCTTGGTCAACAGCAACAGCGACACGCCGATGATGCCCATGGCAGTCACGCAGCCTATCCACAGCCACAACAGCTTGCAGCCTTCCTTCATGCGGTTCTGCGAACATTTTTGAAAGTAGGCCGGCTGAAAAGTGCGCAGCAGCACCATCGCGCTGCGGTTGAACGCCTCGTTGATGATCAGGTAAGTCGCCGCATACAAACCCACGTCCGCGGCCGTCATCATGTAGCCGATGACATAACGATCGCCCAGGCCGTTGAGCCAGAAAATCAACTCCATTGGAATCAAGGGCAGGGCATAGGCCAGCACATCCCGCCTGAAATTGCGCGACCTGACCGGCCGGCGCTGTTTGTCCTCAGCTTTCACGCGGTGGATCAGCGACCAGACCGTATTGGAGACCAAGCTGGCCAGGATGTAGCCCAGCAAGATCCATTCGGCCTGCCGGCCCAGATACCAGACCAGCGAGATCGAGAGCACCGGCCGCAGGATGCTGTCGGTGGTCTGCCACAGGCTCGCGCCCCGCTGCCTGCGCTCGCCGATCAGCAACTGAATGCCCAGCTCCCGGCGCACCGTGACCGCCAGCAGGATGCCTGCCAGCGCGTACAGCCAGCTGTCGTTGTGGGTCAGATAGCCATAGACGGCACCGCCCGATACCAGAAAAACGATCGCAACCATCGTGGAATTTCCAGTCAGGTCGGATACGACGCCATGCAGGTCGGCGCGCTCCTGCCTGTTCTGGCACTCCGGCAAAATCCGCATGCCGGCACAGATGAAAGGATAGGAAAAGAGACTCACGCCCAACGCGACAAAGCCGTTCAGCAGGGCGACCTGTCCGTAGGTCTCCGGCGCGACCAGTTCGGTCAGAATGCGCGTGCCTGCCAGCAAGGCCAGAGCCGATGCCAGTTGTCCGAACAGCGCCCAGAACGCATCGCCGAATAAACGTCTTTCTTTCAATAGTCCCATAATGTCTTTTAAAGGCTTGCTGTCAGTTGGGGCGCTGATAATAGGAGTCCGAAGCTACCGGGCCGGATTTCAACGGGATCGCATTGGGAAGTCCGGTTCCTAATACGGTTCCCCACAGGTACATCAGCATCGCATTTTGCGGAAAATACTCCCACATATTGAAAGTCAGTCCCGCCACCAGAATAAACATGATGACCAATCCCTTATTGGAATGGACGGATACCTTTGTCGTCATCCATAAAAAGCCGACATAGGCCAACAGGCCGATCACGCCATAACCATTCAGCAGGAATAAATACAGACTGTCGGAATCGAACTGGCCAGGGAAATATTCGGCGCCATAGAGGACGTTGATCGTATTGGAACTGAGCCCCAGACCCCAGCCGAACAGAACATCCTCAGGCCCGTCAATATAATTGGAAAAGATCCGCTGCCACAAATCCAGACGGCCATCCTGGGTCGGGTCCGCGTCGTCGCGGCCTGAGAGCAAGGGGCTGGAGGCCAGGACCAATGCGCCGACGGCCAGCAGCGGCGCCGGCATGACCAGCGCCCAGCGGTCGCGCGGCCGCAGCGCTGCATAAATCTGGAAGAACACCACCAGCAAGGCGCTGATCAGCGCCGTACGCGAACCGCTCAGCAGCGCCAGGAAGATGCTCACCGCCATCCATTTGCGCATGCCCGGCACCAAAGCGAACAGCAACGAGCAGGTCGCCATGGCCGCACCGAACAGGTTGGGGCTGACGAAGGTGCCGAAAGGCCGGCCGCCGCCCAGCAGCGATACGCCCAGTATCGGCGGCGCCCACAAGGCCTGGGTGATCGCCAATACGGTCTGGAGTGCAATGTAATAGCGAAGATAATGCGCGAACTTGTAAAGGACGTATTCACCCGCGCCCAAACGGCTGGTCGCAAAACCGATCAACGCCACGGGCAGGTATTCGAAAATACGCAGCCCCGCCATCGGCACGACCAAAGGCAGGTCCAGAGAAAGCGCATAGACGATTTCACCCAGCACATAAGTGGCTATTACGGTAAGAAAGGCAAACACGGGCGCGATCAAGATGCCTTGCCGCAGGCGCGTCTCAAGAAATCCATAGACGATAAGCACCAGCAGCATGACTTCACGCAGTATGCGCAAACCGAAATCCTGCTCGCCGTAAACCTCTTTCACGCCGTTCCAGTTCGACTCCATCTGGGGCAGAGCCGCCACGGTCGATGCGCAGACCAACGCAAACAGCAGCATCGGCAGATCTTTCTCCAGGCGCAGATTCATCGCTTAAGTCCGTTCCTCATCCATTACTAAAGGCAGTTCATCATCCATTGCCAAAGGCGGAAGCACTTCGGTTTCCGGCTCCTGGTTTCTTCTGAACCACTCCTCGACCGCCTGATAGCCGGGGATTTTTTCAGACAAGCTCTTTTGGTTCTCATCAATTTGGGTGCTGTAGGCGTAGCCATAATAAGGCGAATACGATGAGCCTTCCTTCATGTTGTTGATGATAAAGCCGTTCGGTTTGATGCCGACCTGTTGGAAGCGCTTGAAGCTGACTTCCAGCTCTTGCGCCGTATAGCGGCCTTCCTTGACGACCAGGAAGGTGGCGTCGGCGTGCTTGCCCAGAATGGCCGGGTCTGTGGCGCCCAGAATCGGCGGCGAATCGATCACGATATGGTTGTAAAAGCTCTTCAACTGTTCGATGATCTCTTCCAGATTGCCGATCACCAGCAATTCCGCCGGATTCAGGACCGTGTTGCCTTTCGGTATGAAGTCCACGCCGACTTCGGGCAGGCTGACGATGACTTCGCCCAGCGTGGCCCGGCCGGCCAGCAGGTCGGAAAGCCCGGGCTGGCGGTCGACGGAAAACGCACTGTGCAGTTTGCCGTTGCGCATGTCGGCGTCAATGACCAATACTCGTTTTTTGATGCTGGCCAGCAGCGCCGACAGGTTGGTGCTGACGAAAGACTTGCCCATGCCGGGCGCCGGGCTACTGACCATGATGACTTTGCTTTCGCCGCTGGCCAGGGTCGCTTCCAGCGTGGTGCGCAGGCCGCGCAGCGACTCGACGGAAATGTCCTGAGGGTCCTGGCTGGCCAGAATGCCGGGCTCGCGCGCCTTGCCCTGATCGATCAGGCGCGCCAGCCGTTGCTGCTTCTTGCTGTGCGGGATGGCTGCGTACAGCGGCAGGCCCACCTGATATTCCAGCAGGGCCGGATAATTGTCATGGCGCTGCAGGGAATATCTCAGAAATATCGTGGCCGAACCGCCAGTCAGGCCCAGCAGGCCGGCGATGGCCAGCAGCAGGCCGGGTCTGGGCCAGTAAGGCTTTTCCGGCGTGACCGCGTAATCGACGATGCGCGAGTTGCCTAAGGAGCCGGCCGCGGCGATGCGTTGCTCCTGCGCGCTGTTCAGCAGCGAGGTATAAAGCTCGGTGTTGACCTGTACATCGCGGGACAGGCTGACCACGCTCTGCTGCGTGCGCGGCAGATCCTTGATGCGCTTGTTCAGCGCCGCCAGCTTGCCATTGACGTGCTTGATCTGGGTGTTGGTGGCGATCATGTCCGGATGCTCGGATTCCAGACGCTGGCTTTGCTCGTCGTGCTTCTGTCTGAGCTGGATGCCCAGGGTTTCCAGGTCCGAAGCCTGTTTCAGCAGGATTTCAGCTTCGGCGGAAATGTCGACCGCGCCGTGTTTCTGCCGGTAAGCGCTCAGGCTTTGCTCCGCCTTTTCCAGACGCTCCTTGACGATAGGCAGCTGACTTTCCAGGAACGCCAGCTTCTGTCCGGCTTCGGCGGATTCCCAGTTGACGGTCGCGTTGACATAAATCGTGGCGATGTCATTGACCGATTTGGCCAGTTGCTCCGGGTCCTTGCCTTTCAGCTCGACGCTCAGAATATCCGTGTCCTTGGAGACTTCCTTGACGGAAAACGCTTTCTGTAAGGTTTCGATGGCTTCCAGCGAAGTCTTGCGGGTCAGATCGAAATGCGCGCCGGGATTGGCTTCAAGCTCGGAGAGCTTGAGGATCACGGGCGTGCTTTCGCCGATATCGGCGCTGACGGACTCGCCGACCGCGCCTTCGGCCAGCGGCTCATCCTTCGGGCCCAGCAATTGGAAACGGCCCGCTTCCAGCGCGATCAGGGTAAATTCCTTGCCCAGATAGCGATCGGGCACATCGAAAGTGTCGACCTTCAGCTTCTCGCCGCCCCAGGCCCAGCGGCTGAATCCCAGCCAGGGGCTGGCCAGGCCGTCATGTGCGTCATGCTTGCGCGCCAGTGTCTCACCGATGACAGGAAAATAGCGCGGGGAGGCTTGCACGGTCAGGTTGAGATTTTCCACTACTTTGCCCAGCACCGAACGGGAACGCAGGATTTCCACTTCACGCTGCGCATTGGGGCCGTCGGCTTCGGCCGGCGCCTGGTTCTTGTCGCTGTGCAAAGGCGCCGCCAGCAGCGCCTTGTTCTTGTCGATCCTCAACATCGCGTCCGCCTTGTAAGTGCGCGGCGCCAGCACCAGATAGACCGTCGCTATCAGCAATGCTGCCAGTGTAGCCAACAGAATGGTCTTTCTGCCTTCGACCAACAGATCGACATAATCTCGAATACTTACGCTACGTTCTTCAATTCGCGGGAGCGGTTGCGGATTCAGCGGCGGGATTGAGCTAACTTCATTCTGTAAATACATAATCGCTTTTTTCCTGATCGTGTGAAAACAAACTTTTTCCTTCGAATGCCATTACATGCCCATGAAGGCGGCGCGCGACATGACCGAAGTGAAAGATGACGGCAGGATCTGGTTCAGTACGCGTGACCACTGGGTAACGCCCGCCGTGCCTACGAAAACGGTATCATGCGGCTGCAGGGTGAACTGGTCCGCAAGAATCATGGAATCAGGCGACTCTCCGTTCAATTGGAAGATTTCCGGCTTCATCTCACTGGTGCGGATCACGTAAATTTCTTCCGGACGGGACGAGTTGAAATCAACGCCGTAAGCTTCCGCAATCGCCTGGGCCAGCGTCATCCGTTGGCCGCTTCCGATTTGCAGGGCCTGCTGCCGGCCGACTTCACCCATCATGAACACTTTGTTGTCTCTAAGGTCGGGGATGTTCAGCACGTCGCCGTCCTTGAGCATCAGGTTCTGGTCCATGCCGCCTTTTTCGTACAGTTTCATGACGTCGATTTTATAGAGCTTGCCGCCGCGGGCCAGCGTTACGTTAGCGGTATCGGCCTGCTCGGTCACGCCGCCGGCGCGGCTGATGGCTTCGGCAATGGTCATTGGCGTTTCGTTCATGGACTGGATGCCGGGCGTTTTGACCTGGCCGACGACGGCAGCCCGATGGCTCTGGAATGAAAGCACCCGGACATCGAGTTTGACTTTCTTGAAGTATCTGGAGAGTCCTTGAGTCAATGACTCGCGCACTTCATCGACGGTTTTTCCGGCCACGGGAATATTGCCCACATAAGGGTAATAGAGCGTGCCGTCGTCCTGAACCGTCTTGCCGGCCAGCGTCGGATCGATTTTCTCGCTGCCCGGATCGTTCAGTTCCGGATGATCCCATACCGTGATCTGCAGCCGGTCGTGCGGCCCGATCTTGTAAGGCGTTACCGGCGTGCTGTCGGTCGGCAGGTTGTTCATTGACGCCTGCTGCTTCAGGTTTTCCTTCTCGATAATCAGGTCGGCGGTAATCGGAATGATCGGGGCTTTTTCCTTGACCAACTTGCCGTCTTTCATGGTCGGCACTTCGATATGCGACAGCGGGCTGTTGGTCTCCATTTCCATGCCCGGCGTCAGGGAACACGCCTGCAACATCAAGACGGGCAACAGAGCAGTTGATCTAAATACGGATCTAAACATGGACGTAGGTTTCCTTAATAGGCATTTTTGTTAATAAAGCCGGACACAATCGTGCGCAGCGCAATTTCCAGGTCGAACCAGATCGACCAGTTCTGGATGTAATACAAATCGTGTTCAATGCGACGGTTCAGGTCGGTATCGCCGCGCCAGCCGTTCACCTGCGCCCAGCCGGTCATGCCTGCCTTGACCATGTGCTTTTTCATGTAGTTCGGCACCTGTTCTTTGAACACTTCCACAAAGTCTGGGCGTTCAGGGCGCGGGCCCACCAGCGACATGTCGCCTTTCAGCACGTTGATCAGCTGCGGCAATTCGTCCAGGCTGGTTTTGCGCAGGAAGCTGCCAAATCGGGTAGCACGGTTCTCGCCGGCCTTAGCCCAGACTGCGCCGGTTTTGGCTTCAGCGTTTACCGGCATGGAACGGAATTTTAAAATGGTGAACTTGCGGTTGTTCCAGCCGACCCGTACCTGACGGTAAAACACAGGTCCCGGCGAACTCAGCTTGACGCCCATGGCGAGCAGCAGCATCAACGGGCTGATCAGCGTCAGGATGATGAATGCGCACAGGCGGTCTTCCAGTTCCTTGATATAGCGGTTGACGCCGTGCAGGGGAGAGACCGACACGTCCAGCGTCGGAATGCCGGCCACCGTGTTCAGGCTCAGAAATTTGCTTTGCTTGAAGGCGAAGCAATCGATGACCAGCCGGATGCTGACCGGCAGATGGCGCAGTTCATGCTGTACGCGTTCTGCTTGCGATACGCCTTCCAGCGGGAATGAAACCCACACTTCATCGACGGCTTCCCGCGTGACGATGGCTGCCAGATCGTCCAGCTTGCCGAGGCAGGGTAAAGACTCGTCCGCCGCAATTTGAGCGCCGGACTGATCGTCTATATAACCGATGACCTGCAGGCCCGCCCAGGGAGATTGATTCAACTGCCGGCTGGCCGCAATCGCCATCTGGTTCAAGCCGACCATGATGACCCGGCCCTGCGACAGAATATGAGCGCGCGACCAGCGCAACAGGCGGGAAAACAGGCTGCGGGCAACCAGGACGTATACCAGTCCCAGTCCGCCCCAAGTGGCGATCCAGCGATAACTGGAACCGAACCAGAATTGCAGACGAATCAAGGCGACAACGGAAATAACGGTTGCCAGGGCAGACAGCCAGGCCCTGACAATGCGGGCCGCTTCGCCGCGCATCACATCATTGTGCCAGGGGCGGTAAACCTGTCCGATTTCGAAAAAAATGATGGCTCCCAAAATGCCAAGCGCGATAACTATGCGGTGATAGGTCTCGATGACGAGCTGTCCGTGCCATAAATAGTAGGCAGTCCAGGCGGCGCAAAACAGCATGGCAATGTCGATAAACCGCAGCAATAGTATCGCCGTATGTCCATATTGCTTGAAGAGTCCGTTGAAGATATTTCCAACACTGGGTGGCATATTCACTAAACCTCTGTTTTTTATTTATACAATTATGAGCGGCAGCAACCGCGTATCCCGAAGGTCAACGCGAGATTGGCGGCATAAGCCGGCCGCATTGATTTAGCGTAAAGATTACAGGGGCAAGATGAGAGGAAACCGAAGAGTTTGATTAAGATTGGATGAAGATTTTATTAATTTTGGATGAGGAAGAGGGAGACGCGGGGCTGGGCCGCCTCCGGGATGTTCGGCGTTGGTCAAATGCGCCATTTGGTCCGAACATCATGGAAACGTTGGGGACGAGGTTGCAAACCTCGTCCCGCTGAGGAACCACTGCCTGCGTCAATTTCCGGTCAGCCGTTCATAATCGGCTCGGGTCAGCACATAGACCGGGCTGGCGGAAACGGGAATGCCTGCGTTTCCGGAAGCGTCGACCTGAAGCGCCTGCACATGGCCTGCCACGTCGACGAGCACCCAGGATTTGCCCGAATTCAGCCTTAGCGGCCAATCGCCGGCTGCCTCATCCGTTCGCCAGATCATCAAGGTCGGGCCGAAGTAGGCCGCCTGAAGGTTGGCGTCTTGAGTATCGAAAGCTTTATAGGGCAGGCCGTCTATCAGGGCGCTGGCCGTATATAAGGCCGCTTCTCCGGGCTTGTGTCCCATGGAATAGTCCCAGAGCCGGCCGTAAGCCAGGTCGTATTCATGCGCTATGCAGAACGCCAGCCCCAGATAGTCGCTGCGGCTGTTGACCCAGGCAATTATTTTCGCGGCCTGTTCCGCCTGCCAGCGTCGTCCCGTGAAACCGTGCATCGCCTTGGCGCCGGTCTCGCCCAGCCAGAACGGCAGACTGTTTTTCTTGCCCAGGCTGGCGTAAGCGGCCAGTACGCCTCGCTCATCTTCGTTGTCGCCATTGCCGATAGGCCCTCCGAAACGGGGCGGTTTTTGAGGATAGGCGTGCACGTCCCAAGCGTCCTGATAATGATCCAGGCCAAGCTTCAGTACCTCTTTGAACCACTGGCCCGAGCCGTTGCCGTTCATGTCGCCCGGACGGACCAGGCTGCCGCCGACATAATGGGCGTCACTGCGTGCCTTATGCGCCTGTTCGTATTCCCATTTGGCCCGTTGCACCCAGTGCTCGGGATTGCGCAGTTTCTGCCATTCAGCTTCCGGACGGATGTCGATCTCGTTGGTCGCTTTGAAAAATCGCGTAAACGGCGCCGCGGCGCTGATGAATTTCCGGCCGTCTCCGGGATTGTCGTTGAGCCAGGAACTATCGCCCGAGGAATCGGCGAACAGCACCAGACCGCGTTTCTTGGCCTGTTCCCACTTGGCGTGGTACTGGGGATCGAAGCCCGGGTAAGTGCCGTAGCTTTTATAGATCCCCATCCGCTCCAGCCAATCGAAATAACTGCTTGCCTGCCCGAAGCTCTTATCGCCGTCGGCCAGGGCGTAATAGTCGTTGTTCCACAGTTTCTTGCTGTCCAGTCTGCGCTTTTGCTCGGCGTTTCCGGCTACGACCGTGAAGCCGTCGGCCGGATAAGCCATGATCAACCGGCCTTCGGGCGTGTACAAGGCAGGGTAAACCGCGTAATAGCCGGTTTCCGGCGTTTTGCCGAAATCGACTTCGACTTGGCCGGGGAACAGTCCCGCTATGTCCTTCGCCGCGATTTCGTTGCCGCTGTAATCGACCAGGCGCAGGCGCAATTTGGCCTGAAACCGTGGCAGCGCCGCCTGTAACTTGGTTTCTTCCAGGATCGGGTGCCAGCGCATATCCACGCGCAGTTTCAGAGGATCGCCCGGATGGGGCAGATTGGCCGGTGCATCTACGGAGATCAGCGGGCGCAGTTTGGTAGCCACGCTGTTCAGTGCGGGATCGATGGCGGGGTCGGTCAGTTGCGTTTTGATCGAATCCAGCGGTCGGCCGGACGAATCGGTAAATTTGCCGGTAAAGGAGAAACGCTGGCCCTGGTCGTGCTGCATCACCAGCTTGATCAGCAGACTGTGCCAACCGGGCGAAAGATTCAGCGTCGCGACCTGCGGCGCTTCGGGACGCTCGGATAAAGCGGTCGCCACCAGGCCTTCAGTGGTCAGGCCTTTGAGCAGGTTTTTTACCGACTCGCCGACCGACGAGAATCCGGACGGCGGGTTAGAGTCGTTGGTTAGTTTGACAGGTTGCCCATCCAGCCAGCCGGCGGTCCTGATGCCGGATTGCTTAAGGTGCAGCAGAGCCTGTGTGGCTTGATCGACATGCAGATAGAGCTGCGCATAGCCGCTGCCGCGCGACCAGCCGTATGAGTGTTGGGTGCTGGGTTCGATGATCGCGGAGCCGTCGGATTCCGTGGTAGCAATTCGCCATGTCCGCATTTCCCCGCCCATCATTTGCAGGCTGGGATAGGGCTGATCGGGATTAGGGCGCAGGACAGCCTCGCTATCCAGCCCATAAACCGAAACGCCCGCCAGGCCGTCTTGCAGGCCGCCGACCAGCCACGCTTCGGGCATGCCGCCATGAAGCGGTTTGGGTTCAGCCTTGTTGACCGCGGCAGGCTTGGGCATCACGCCGGCTTTAACCGGGTCGGCAAGGAATTTCGCGGCATCCGCTTCGCTTTTGGGCTGAGCTAAAACACCCAGAATAGTGTAATGATCATCGGTCATTACCGCCGCGGGCAGTGCCGGCAGATTCAATTTCCTGGCCAGGGATTCGGCTTCCGGTCCGATCAAGTAGGATACCGAGAATTTGTCGTAACTTGGCCGCGCAGCATCGGCAGCCAGGCCACGGAACAAAATCTCATCTTTTTCGCCTTTGCCGTCGAGCACATAGAGATGCTGTTTGACATTAGACGCTGTTTTGGTCAGCGCCAGAAAGCGATTTCTGGCCTGGGCCTGCTCAGGACTCATCCAGTCCCCAAGCGGCGCTTCCAGCTTGAGCAGGAAAGCGTCGAAGACTTTGGCGCCATCGGCTTTGCCGGAATTGTTGATTTCCAGCCAGCGGTCGCCGGGCAATACGGTAACGGTCGACGGCGATTGCAGCCACTGGTATTCCCAGGGCGAGGTATTGGTCAGATCAAAGCTGCCGCGTGCAGCCAATTCATCCGGCTTTGCCCCGGCCTTGACCGAGAAATTCTGGGTAACCTGAGAGACTTCCCCGCCGCTTTTGTATCGGGCGAAAACCCGATATTGTCCGGGCGTGATCGCCGGATTGAGCTCAAAGCGAAAATTGGCTTCCCAGTCTCCGAAACCCTGGTGGAATACCTGAACTTCGTTCTTTTCAATCAGCAGTGATCCGGCACCGGGACCGGGCGTGGCAGCACCGAGCTGGACTTGCACGGCAGGGTCTTTTTCCACCGATGCGCTTGGCGTCTTGCCTAAATCCAGAAGCACCAGCGGTCTGTCCACTGTGCCGCTGGCGGGCAGAGGCGGCGAGAGCAGGAAGGCGTCGAAGACCTTGGCGTCATGCCCGGCACCATTATCGCGCACCTCGATAACGGCATCATCCGCCTTCAGGTTTACGGGCGACTCCGCGGCTATCCAGGCATAATCCCAACCCTTGGGCTTCATGGACAGTACGGCGCGCTGTTCCAGCCTGGACTGGTCTGGTCCGGCCCAGATTTCGAAGGACTGCACGCAGACATCGGGCTCGCCGCCCTGCCGCCAGCGCGCCCAGAAAGTATACGGCTTGGCAGGCGTGCCGGGTTTTATCTTGAAGCGGAAGTTGACCTTCCATGTGCCGAAGCCGGGGTGCAGCGAGGTGATTTCATCTTTGTCCGTTTGAATCGAAGCATCGCCCTCATGACCGGAAACCACTCCTCTGTAGACCTGTACGGCCTTGTTGTCGACGCCGGCCGGTTCACTGCCCAGCTCAAGCAGAAGTGCAGGGTTCTCGGCCGTGCCCGTTATCGATAATCCCGCGAGCCCGGCGGCGCCGGCATTGGATAACCCGGCCGACACAACCAGCATTGCCTGTATTATAAGAAGAAATATTTTCAATGAATTCATGAGGTTAAATGTTTTTTGGCGGGTAAGGCTTGATGCGGCACAAATGAAGCAAAAATTAATCTTGATCGATTAAGCCAATATTAAAGGTTAAATCCTAAGATGAGCTTAAAATTTCACGGAGCCTGGTAAATAAATGTATCATAGTGACCCTATCCGAATCAGGGTTGTATAGAATACTTGGATTTTCAATGCCGGGAACAGGCTTTCGTGCCGCTCTGGTATCTCAAATGGATTATCGGAAAGCAAGGTTACTTTTGACGATCCAACACAACAATCAATGAAAGATTTCAGTTCCTCTTTTATTCAAAAAAACTTCAAAAAACCGGATTTCTCCATCCTATGGAGCTGGTTTGCATCGGTTTGCGCGCGGATGAAATTCAGAAACATCCTGTCGTTAAAATCCCTGATCGTTCTGGGTTTTGTCGTTGCGGTCATTCCTCTTTTCCTGGATGTGATGTATGCGGCTTACGCCATGCGCGACACGGCGACATTGGGCCGGACCATCAATTTCCAGGTTTTCGAGCAGACCAAGACCATCCGTCAGGTTCTGCAGAAAGCTTCCGACATCGAGCGCAAAGCCAGACTGTTCGTTCTGCTGTCGGACCCGTCCCTGCGCCAGCCTTATGAGCTGCAATCGTATGAAAATGCGCGGGCTTCGTTCAAGCAGGGCCTGAATGAATTGCTGAAACTGCATGTGGATAACAAAATCGCCCTGCTGGTCAACGAACTGTCGGAAAAGGAAAACCTGATTTATCAGCAGATCATGGGCGCGGCGGATGAGAATAATCCCGAATTGCCGATCGACGAGGCTTTCCAGGGCTTGCGCGAAGCCTCCAATACCCTTTCGCGCGAATTCGAAAAACATGTCGATCATGAATTCAATGAGTTGCGCCAGCAGTCCGAATCCCTTGAACAGGCGCTCCTGGTCAAAGGGGCTGTCTTGCTGCTGATTTCAGTTGTCTTCATCGTGATGCTGCTGGTCGTGCTTTCGCGTTCGATGCGGCAGCTCGATGCCTCCATTCGCCGCCTGGGGGCCGGAGATCTCGCAGAGCCCATTCTGGTTACAGGCCCTTCGGATTTGCGCTATCTCGGCAATCGCCTCGAATGGCTGCGCACACATTTGATGGAACTGGAGGTTTCAAAGCAACAGTTCATGCACAACGTCGCCCGCGAGATCGAGGCGCCGCTGGAGAGCATCCGCGAAGGCGCGCAACGGCTTGCCGACGAGGCGGATGGCGAATCAGACAGGGCGCGGCAGGAGATCGCGCTGGCGCTGTGCGCCAACAGCGAAAAGCTGAAAACCGTGTCCGAGGAACTGGTTCGCTACAGCCAGATCAGCTCGATGCCGGAAATGAAGCTCAAGAATACCGTCAATATGAAAAACTTGCTGGAATCCGTCATCGAGGATTTTCAACCTCTGCTGCAGGAAAAATCCATCGCGCTGAAGAAGCTGGTCAGGCCGGTCGAGATTTCCGGCGTCCATGAGCAATTGCGGGGCATTATCGAACAACTGCTTGACAATGCCTTGAAATACTCGCCTATAGACGGCGAAATACGCATCATGCTGCGCGATGCGGGCACGCAAATGGAATTGGAAATCGAAGATGAAGGGCCCGGCATCGATCCTGATGAACGTCCGCATGTCTTCGAACCCTTTTATCGCGGCAAGGCTGCTCAAAACGGCGACTACGCCCAAGGCCCCGGACTCGGGCTGGCCATGGTCAAGGAATATGTCGCCAACCACCAGGGCAAGGTCGATATCATTGACGCAAGAGAAGATCAACAGGGGGCCCGCATCCGGGTTCAAATACCGTTAACCGGAGAGGCCTGAGAAAACTATGCTGTTACAACCTATACGATTTATATGCCTGGCGTCAGTCTTGCTGATGACGGGATGCGCCCAGTTCAATTCCGGTTTCGGGGGCGGGTTTTCAAACAATTACAGCGATCCCTATGCCCGATCCGATTATGAAGAACTGCTTACTTTCGGCGACAACATGGCCCACATGTCGGCCTCATCGCGCGCCGACGTGTGCCGGACATTAGTGCGACGGCAGAAAGTATCGCGCGATCCCGGCGTTCAGCTGCACCTTATGGTGGGCCGCCTGCTTTCCGATTCCTGCGGTTCGATTTCTAAAGTGCTGAGAGGGGTGGAGACAGTTCCCTTGACCGACTCGCGTCTGCAGAGATTTGTTTCCATCAATACGGAAGCCTTGAAACGCATGAATAGCGGATCGAGAAGGTCATCCGGTTCTGTGGACAGCAGACCGAAAAAAGCCCAAACCGTGTATGAACCGAATGATTCAAAAGGATCAAGGAAAGATGAAAACCGGCTGTTGCGGGAAAAGCTGGAAGCCATCAGGTCCATGGAAAAGCAAATGGACGAAAGCGAGAGCGCCGACGAAAATTAGTCCGTATGTTTCGCTTTCGATTGGCGGTAGTTATCGCCGTCTCGTTTGGTTTTGTCCTGTTTCTGGGGCTTATGCTCCATTGGGGTTCTGACCGGGTTGAATTGTATTTTCAGCGCAGCCAGGCCGCGTACGAGACTTTTGATCATTATGAGCAACTGTCCCAGAAAGCCTATCGCCACTTCAAGCAGCGCATGGACCGGCTGGTGGCGGATACGCCAGTTGCAGGCGCCGGCGTGGAATCATCCAAACAGCATCTCTATGAGGCGATGGAGGTGCTCAGGAACACGGCGATAAACACGCAGGCCTCCGGGGATTCTGCCGAAGATTGGCAGGACAAACCGGGCGAATTGGAAAGGGTTGCCCGTTTCACTGCTTTCCTGGAAGCCAGCGAATATCGGTTCGATGAAGTTGAAAGGCTGCGCCAACAGGGCAAGCGCGATATGGCGGTACTGGCGCTATCGAAATTTTCCGAAGAGGAAATCGACGGAAAATTCCAGCCCTTGATCGATGCTGCCATCAACGCCGAGCGGGAAAAGGCAGGACAAGCCAGGGAAGAACTGGAAGCGTTGGTTGCCCAGTCGCGCTGGATCGCCGTTCTGGCTTCAGCGAGCGCGGCGCTGTTCAGCCTCATGTCCGGCGTGCTGCTCTTTCGCGGAGTTAGAAAGCCTATCGAAGCCTTGATGAAAGGCACCGATGAAATAGCCTCCGGCAATTTGTTTCATCGCATTGCCCTCGATACGCGCGATGAATTCGGCTATCTGGCCGCCCACTTCAATGAAATGGCCCAGAAGCTGGAGGTTCAGCAGGAAAAACTGCAGGAGGGGCGCGCCGTGCTGGAGAAAAAGGTGGCGGAGCGTACCTTCGAACTGCATCAATTGAATGAAGAATTGAAGCGCATGGATGTCCAGCGGTGCGAGTTTTTGGCCGACATCAGCCATGAACTGCGCACGCCGATTACCGTCATTCGCGGCGAGGCGGAAGTGACGCTGATGGAAGACGAACTGGATACCGAGGAGTATAAGGACGCTTTGCAGCGCATCCTCGAACTGTCCATGCAATTGGGCAAATACGTCAACGATCTGCTGTTTCTTGCCCGCGCCGAATCCGCCAATATGCAATTTGAATGGGACAGGCTGGACCTGGCTGAGCTGGTGGCCAGCACTGTAGAGGATTTCCAGGTCATGGCCCAGGAAAATTCGATTTCCGTTTCCCTGGATGCGCCGGCCGAACCGGTGTGGGTGCACTGCGACAAACAGCGGCTTCGCCAGGTGCTGTTCATTCTGGGCGACAATGCCTGCCGGTATTCCAATCCGGGAGGGCATATCGCGGTCGAATTATTCACGGACGGCAATGAGGCATATCTTAGTCTCAGCGATCAGGGCATTGGCATACCGGCACAGGATCTGGAGCGTATTTTCGACCGCAACTTCCGCAGCAAAAACGCGCTTCATATGCGGGCAGACGGCACCGGCCTGGGCCTGCCCATGGCCAAGTCGATCATTAAGGCGCACGGCGGACGGATCGCCGTAACCAGCGCCGAAAATTCAGGCTCGAAATTCACGATAACGCTGCCGCTGATTTCGGCAGAACAGGACACTGTTGCATGAACGAAAAATACCTTAAACCCGATAGCCTGTCAGGCGCCGGCTACATGCGCGTGCTGCTGGTGGAAGACGATGAGCGTATTGCCGATTTTGTCCGGCGAGGGCTGAAGGCCGAAGGCTTTTCCGTAGAGGTGGCCCGCAGCGGTAAGGAGGCCATCCCGCTGGGAACCGAGGGGCAATTTCAGGTCATCATTCTGGACCGGGGCCTGCCCGATCTTAACGGCTTGGAAATTTGCGAGCGCCTGCGCGGCAATGGCGTCGACACGCCGATTCTGATGCTGACGGCCAGGGACACGGTGCAGGACAAGGTGGCCGGCCTGCGCGCCGGCGCCGACGACTATATGACCAAGCCTTTCGCATTTGAGGAGCTGCTGGCGCGCATCGAAGTGCTGATGCGCCGCCGCGGCGTCGATGTCAAACCGGAAAGCAAGGAATTGCGCATAGCCGATCTGGTCCTGAATATTGAAACCCATGAAGTCAGGCGCGGCGATGTTTTAATCGACCTGACGCCCAAGGAATTTGCCCTGCTGGAATGCTTCATGCGCATGCCGGGCAAGATGCTGAGCCGGACCCGTATTCTGGAGCAGGTCTGGGGCTACAGCGCCGATCCATTGACCAATGTGGTGGATGTGTACATTCGCCAGTTGCGGCGCAAAATCGATGACGACTATGAGCTGAAACTGCTCAAGACCGTGCGTGGGTTCGGCTATAAAATGGATGCTTCCTGAGTGTTGCTGCAATGATGTGAAGATCGTTAAAGTCTTTATTCTATATTTTTGCGCCTGATCCGACATAAAGGCGAGATAATTGCTCTCATGTATCGGAGCATGTCCAAGTGTGCGTTTCCGCACCGACACTGCCTGATTTTACGGCCAATATTCCGGTTCAAATGCTCCAAGGAGGTTAGCGATGAAAGATTCCGTTGATACTTCAGACAGGGTGCGATCCCATACCTTACCAACCATTAATCGTCATATAGACCGAGAGATCGAGGCTCGGGTTCGTCGGTATGTGGCTCGAAGCAGAGAAGACATTACGCGCCGCATATGGGAGCTTGACCGCGAATGGGATATAGAGCGCGTGCTGGAAACCAATGCTTCAGCTTTAGCTTTTACCGGTCTTTTCCTCGGCAGAAAATACGACAGGCGCTGGTTCTGGCTCCCCACTATTGTGTTGCCGTTTTTATTTCAGCATGCCGTCCAGGGCTGGTGCCCTCCGGTCCCGATTTTGCGCCGGTTGGGCGTTCGCACACGCAAGGAAATCGATCGGGAGAAATACGCCTTGAAGATTTTGCGGGGCGACTTTGAAAAGAGCCATATCGGCGATCGCGCCGAGGCGGCTTTAACTGCAGTAAGAATGTAATCGGAATTTCAAGGCCATGCCGGTGTAATTACAAGCACATCGGCATGGCATAGAGTTTATGGCCGATCCGCTTCTTTTTGTTTTTCCAGCAGATAGTCCAGCCAGAGATTCGTCAGCTTCTCCTGTACCGAATTTTGCCGCAGCCGTTCATGCAGATGCGTAAAGTCCACGCGGTCCAGTTCCTGATCCTGGTTATAGCAGGAATAGACGAAGTATTCTTCGCCTGTTGCCGGATCCGTATGCTTGCACAGGCATTGCGCGCAAACGCCTTTCATCATGCATTGCATCGGCGAGTTGATGGAGCCTATGGCTACGTGCGCTTTCAGGTACGGTTGCAGTACGCCGAAGCGGGCTTCCTTGACGGCCGCCATCATGCGGTCCGAGCCGATTACAACCATATGGTCGACCTCGGACAGGCTGATGGGCTGGTCGCCCAGCTTGCCGTCGGCATAGGCAAGCATGGCTTCCAGAATATTGCCGATAAAGGTTTTATCCTGTGGACGCGACGGTACGATAGGCTCTTCAACGTCAGGCGTTTTGTCGACGGACCAGATGATGATGTCTGAGGCCGCTTCGATATCCTCGACTTTGAAAACATCATGCTTGTTTTTGTAGCCGGCAAAATAAATGACGCGATTGCCGGCCGCCCGCAGCGCTTTGCCGATAGAGAACAGGACGGCGTTGCCTAAGCCACCTCCCAGCAGCAGCACGGTTTCGCCATGGGGGATTTCCGTCGGCGTGCCCGTAACGCCCATGACGATGAGCGGATCGCCGATGTTCCAGTTGGCGCATAGGCGCGTGGAAGCGCCCATTTCCAATGCGATCAGCGAGATTGTGCCTTTTTCCTGATCAACTTCGGCGCCGGTCAGGGCGATGCCTTCCGCCGCCAGCACCGTGTCTTCGACGGTCGGCGCCAGGGCTTCATAGTTCTGCACCCGGTAGAACTGGCCCGGCCGGAACCGCCTGGCCTGCATCGGTGCCTTGACGACGACTTCGATAATGTTCGGCGTCAGCCGGTTGATGGCGACTATGGTAGCTGTCAGGGCTTCATCGAGCGTCGCAAAAAAGGCCCGAAGCGCTGCATCGCGTTGCGGCTGCTGGGCCGGGTCCAGGTTGGCCAGTTCTTTCTCGAACAGCTTGACGATATAGGGATAACCATCTCTGGCGCTGGCCATGGCCTTGACGACATTGCCGGCATAGACCGGATGGTTGTCCCCGCCGAAACTGATGAATTTATCGCCTTTCCGGTAGGAAGTCAGCGGTGCCGGCTTGCCCAGTTTCGGCGCGGCTTTGTCGGCCATAGGCACCAGTTCCAGACCGCTATCCAGCCATTCCGGCTGATAGCGTTGGAAAAACTGCCGGTCCATCTCGAAAGTGCCGGGATGCTCGCTTTGGTAAATCGTATTGGGCGAGGTGCCGGCGGCAATATAAAGGTTGCGCAACGGCACGGTCACGTCGTTTCCTGAGATGACCCAGCTGCCGTCATCGTCCTGAACCATTTTTTCAAACTGTACCGCTTTCAGATGGCCATGCTCATCGGCCAGTGCCTGCATGGGGCTCATGCCTTCGGCCAGGGCGATGCCTTCGGTGAGTGCAGACGTAATTTCCTCGTGGTTTTGCCGGTAGGCCGGGGAATCCTTGATGCCTCTGCGGTAGAACAGGGTAACGCCGCCCCATTTTTCAAGCAGCGGATGGAAGTTCGGTTTCTCGCCGGCCGCTTCGGCGCGCTGGCGTTCGGCGCGTATTTCTTGGCCGTGGGCCAGAAACTCATCAAGGATTTTTGTTTCTTCCTCATCATAGCGAATGCGCACGGTTTTCTCGCCGAACACCTGCACCAGTTTTTCATAGCGCGTCAGTGTTTTTTCGACCTGCACCGGATAATAGGCCAGAAGCTCGGTGCAGGTGTCGATCGCGGTCAGGCCGCCGCCGATGACGCCGGCCGGCAGGCGCACATGCAGGTTGGCCAGCGATGAGTCTTTGGCGGCGCCGGTCAGTTGCAGCGCCATCAGGAAATCGGAGGCTTTGCGGATGCCACGGATCAGGTTGTTCTTCAGGTTAATGACGGTCGGCTTGCCGGCGCCGGTGGCGATGCTGATATGGTCGAAGCCCATGTTCCAGGCATCGTCGATAGTCAGCGTGCCGCCGAAGCGGACGCCGCCGTAGGCGCGGAAGTTCCGGTTCCGCAGCAGGTTGATATAGATGACTTTCAGGAAGTTCTTGTCCCATCGCACCGTGATGCCGTATTCGGCCACGCCGCCGAAGCCGGCGAGCCTGCGCTTGTCCAGTTGTTCGTAGAGATCGCTGAAATCCCGGATCGGCTCGGGCGGCGTATCGGCATCGCCGACCAATTCGACGGGCAGCGGCTCCAGCTTTAAGGCATCGATGGCCGCAACGCCGAAACCTTCATTCAGCAAATAATGGCTCATAGTATAGCCGGCCGGCCCCAGTCCCACGACCAGCGCGTTTTTGCCGTTATAGGGCAGGGCATAAGGGCGCTTGACGTTCAGCGGGTTCCAGCGCGTCAGCAGGCTGTAAATTTCAAAGCCGTAGGGCATGAACAGCACGTCGGTCAGGACATTGGTTTCGATCTGCGGAATATTGACAGGGTCGGTCTTTTGAAAGATGCAGCCCTTCATGCAGTCGTTGCAGATGCGATGGCCGGTGCCGGGGCACATGGGGTTGTCGATGATGACGATCGCCAGGGCGCCGATATTGTCGCCTTGCCGCTTGACCACATGCATCTCGGAGATTTTTTCTTCGAGCGGGCAGCCGGTGATGGTGACATCCAGCGGGTTGGTTTTGAAGGTCTGGGTCTTCTTGTTGCGCATGCCTTTGGAGCAGGAGTCCGTGTCGCGCTCGTGGCAATAGATGCAATGGTCGACTTCATACAGCACCTGTCTTTCATTGAAGCGCTGATCGGTCAGCGCAAAGCCGTCGCGCCGCTTGCGTAATTGCTTGGGGCCCACCCAGGCTTTGTAGAGTCCGCGATCGGCGATTTCATGTTCGACGAGATCGTCAAAGTCCTGTTTGCCGGGCGTTTTGAAGCTGAGCCAATCGTTGACTGTCCGGCTGATTTGTTCGTCGTGGAGCGCTGCAAAGCTCCAGCGTTGAACGATGTCCAGCAGACGGCTTACGAATTCGGGGGCATCCTGCAGCGCCAGAATGTCGGCAAAGGCGACAGCCGCTGCCCCGTGCGCGCTCAGATTCCGGCGCAGCGCTTCTACCGCCTGATCGGTATTTTCGTAGCCGCTGTCTTGGCCTTTGGCGATCAGCGCGTAATGTTTGGCCAGTCGTGCCAGTTCGGAGCCGGCACGGGCTACACGGTGCTCGGCATCGGTATTCGTTTCCGGGAATCCCGCCTCGATCAGCAGGTCAAAACGGCTTGTTACGGCGGAGATATCCCACTGGCTGACGTCCTGGCCTTTAAACAGGGCATCGAGCTTGTCGACGACTTCGTGTTTATAGGCATAGACCGTATCGAATTCGTCCTTGATTTTGAGGGTTTGAGCCTGATGCTGCCCGGTTATATTGAACAGCTTGGCGACGAACTGGCCGACATAAGGTCCCATGCGCACGAGCAGGTCGGAAATTTCCGTCGGCTCCAGGCCTTCGCCCTGGCTCAGCCGATAGTCTTGAAAGGCCCTGAACAGTTCAGGGTTTTGCTGTTCGACCGTCGTGTCGAATACGTTCAGCAGGTCTTTCAGGCGCGTGGCGTCATAGAGATCCGCGTAGTGAAAGCCGGGGATTCCCAGCTTAAAGGTGTTCTGTGCCATACTTTCTTTACTCCGATCAGCTCAAAAATCTGTTCAGGGCTCTTGATAATTAAGAGGCTATGCAGGCGGCATTTTCTCCCTAAGCTTCAAAAATCGCTGATACCGCTTCATTGAAATTTCGCCGTTTTCGGCCGCCTCCCGCACGGCGCAGCCTTTGTCATTGACATGCCGGCAGTCGTTGAACTGGCAGCTGTCAATCAACGGTTGGAACTCCCTGTATCCGTAAGCCAGTTGCTGTTCGTTAAGACCTGCCAGTCCGAAAATGGCTACGCCGGGGCTGTCGATCAGATCACCGCCCTGATCCATGTGATACAGCGTCGCGGCCGTGGTCGTGTGACGCCCGTGTTTGGTTGTTGCCGAAATCGTATTGGTTTTGAGTTCCTTATCCGGGATCAGGGTATTCGTTAAGGACGATTTGCCGACGCCCGATTGTCCCGCAAAGATGCTGACCTGGCCTTTTAACGCCTGTTTCAGTTCTTCCAAACCTTCGTGCCCTGGAATTCTGGTGCTGACCCGGTATAACGGGTAGCCCAATTTCTGGTAATCCAGCAACTCCTGTTCGATAGCGTCCGATTGCCCCAGATCGATCTTGTTGAACACTAAAGCGGCGCTGATATTATGGTTTTCACAGACAGCGAGGTATTGATCGATCAGTAGAAAATCGCAGTAAGGCTCGATGGCGAAGACCACGAAGACGGTGTCGATATTGGCGGCCACCGGGCGGACTTTGTCGTTTCTGGACGGACGGGCCAGTAATGAGCGCCTGGGCAGAATTTCTTCTATACGGCCCTGATCGGGCGCCGATTGCATCCATAAAACCTTATCGCCGACGGCGACGGTATCGAGCCGCCGCCGGGTCTGGCACAGGTAGATTTTGCCGTCGGTTTCAACGGCAATGCCCTGACCTAAGTGGGAGAGGACCAAGCCTTCAAGCAGTTCAGCCATTATGCGCTCTGCATTTTGGATTCCAGGTGGGCGATACGGATAGCCGCCGGCGGATGGCTGTAGTGGAAGGCCGAGTAGAGCGGGTCCGGTGTCAGTGTGCTGGCATTTTCCTCGTATAGTTTGACCAGTCCGCTGATCATTTTGCTGGCCTGAGCGTTTTGCGAGGCGAAATCGTCGGCTTCAAATTCAAACTTGCGTTGAAAGTACGCCATGACCGGTTGCATGAAAAAGGTAAAGACAGGCGAAACCAGCGTGAACAACAATAAGGCTGCGGCATTGGACGGTTGTTGTACGCCGAGTCCGGTATAGAACCATTGCTCATTGATCAGCCAGCCAAGAATAGCCAGACTGATCAAGCTCATGAGCGAGGTGGCGATCAGCATTTTAATGACATGCTTGCATTTAAAATGTCCCAATTCATGAGCCAGCACGGCTTCCAGTTCTTCATCTTCCAGTGAATTGACCAGCGTATCAAAGAACACGATGCGCTTGTTATTGCCAAGGCCTGTAAAGTAGGCGTTGCCATGGCCTGAGCGCTTCGAGCCGTCCATGATGAAGATGCCCTGGCTGTTGAAACCGCAGCGGGCCAGCAATCCCTGGATCCGGTCTTTCAGCGCGCCTTCCTGCATGGGCGTGAATTTGTTGAACAGCGGCGCGATGACGGTAGGGTAAAGCCAGCTCATCAGCAATGAGAAACTGATCAAAACCACCCACGTCCATAGCCACCAAAGGGAGCCGATGCTGTCCATGATCCACAAAATCAGGGCCAGCAAAGGCAGGCCGATAGCGGCAGATAAAGCCAGTTGCAGAAACTGGTCTTTGATGAACTGTTTGGGAGTGCTTTTGTTAAAACCGAATTTTTCTTCAATGACGAATGTCTGATAAATGCTGGTCGGGAGATCAATCAGGTGCATGACCAGAAAAAGAGTGGCTATGGCTCCGATGCCGGCTATTCGCGGCGACAAGTCAAAAGAGGCCCATAATTCAAAAGCGGCATTGATCCCGCCGCCCACCGTCAGAAGCAGCAAGACGATTACCCCGATAATGCTGTCGATATCGCCGAGTTTTCCTTTTGCGATGGTATAGTCGGCCGCTTTTTGATGGGCCTCCAGAGAGACGCTGTTTTTGAACGCTTCAGGCACGGCGTTGCGATGACTTTTAACATAAGCGGCCTGGCGTTTGGACAGCCAGAATTGAACCGAATAGGAAATAATCAATGCGATTATGAAGATAATGGTAAAAGTATTCATGGGTTTGAAGCAAAAGTTTAAGAATTAGGCATACAAGATAGCCAATGCTACAATTTACCGCAACCTTATTAATATTATGGAAACAATAATATGGCGCAGGACTCACAGAATCTCATCTGGATAGATCTGGAAATGACCGGATTAAATCCTGATACTGATTTAATCATTGAGATTGCCACGGTCATTACCGATAAAGATTTAAATATCCTGGCTCAAGGGCCTGTGCTGGCGGTCCATCAATCCGATGCGGCGCTGACGGCTATGGATGACTGGAATCAGAAATACCACGGGCAGTCGGGCTTGATTGATAGAGTTAGAGCTTCAACCATTGATGATGCCGAAGCCGAACGGCTGACTCTGGAGTTTATCAAGGAATGGGTGCCTGAAAACAAATCACCTATCTGCGGCAACAGTATTTGCCAGGACCGGCGTTTTCTTTATCGGTATATGCCTAAACTGGAAGCCTACTTCCATTACCGCAATCTGGATGTGTCAACGCTGAAGGAACTGGTTGCCCGTTGGGCGCCGGAATTGAGAAGCGGCTTTAGCAAGAAAGCTACACACATGGCTTTAAGCGATATTATCGAATCGATTGAAGAGCTGCGTTATTATCGGGATCATTTCATTGCCTATAAGGGCACAGGTAGCGCCTGAGTCAACATGAATCAATTGATCGCTGTGGCATTGGGCGGCTCGCTTGGCTCGGTGCTGCGCTTTTTAGTTTCAACGGGAACTTATCAATGGCTAGGGAGAGGATTCCCTTATGGCACGTTAGCCGTAAATGTGATCGGCTCGTTTTTAATCGGCTTGCTGGCTGAAGCCCTTATTCTGCAACGTATTGCCTTCGCCTTGGAATATCGGGCCGGAATTCTGGTGGGTATCATGGGCGGCTTTACGACGTTTTCGAGTTTCTCGCTGGAAACGATTTATTTGATCGAACAGGGCAGTTTCACTAAAGCCGCACTGAATGTCTTGGTCAGCATTGCGGCGTGTCTGCTGGCTGTCTGGCTGGGGCTGCTTTCCGGTCGATCGTTATTTCTTTACTCGGGCGGCGCCATACAATGGCCGGGCGGATTATTTCCTTATGCATTGGTTATCGTGAACGCCATCGGCGCTTTTTTAATAGGTATTGTAGCAACTATTTTATTGCAGAAAGCGTCACTATCCATGGAGCATCGGGCTGCGATTATGATAGTTATCGTGGGCCTTTACTTAACCTTATCCGGTTTATATTTAATTTTATATATGATCGAGCATGGTTATTCATTTGAAAACCATTTGAATTTAATGCTCGGCATTTTTGCCGGCAACGGTTTGATCAGTATCTTGGTGCTCTGGACGGGCTTATGGGTGGGCAGACAGATATGACTACAACTGAAATCACAATTGCCAGAGTTTATACCATGGAAGGGCGCGATCATCTTAATCGGATCCTGGATATTCTGCATAACGAGGAGAAGATCAAGGGCTTCACAGTGATTCGCGGTATTGCCGGAGCGGGCGCGTCAGGTGAGATCCATACTTCATCGCTGCTTGATCTGTCACTGGAATTGCCGTTGATCATCGAGTTTTACGATGAGCCTTTAAAAGTCGAAAAAGCCATCCATGAGCTTCAGTCAAGGCTGAATCTCAAACATATCGTTAGCTGGCCGGCAACGGCACATATTCATTCAATTTCTTAATTTTAGAAGGTAACTACACCGTCATGTTAGATCCCCATTTATTTAGAGCTGATCTTGATTTTGTAAAAGAACAATTAAACAGACGTTCATTCAGTTTTGATTCGGAGTTCTACACCGCGCTGGAAGCCAGACGCAAAGACATACAAGTTAAAACCCAGGAATTGCAGAACGAGCGCAACAGCCGGTCCAAAGCGATTGGGCAGGCCAAGGCCAAAGGCGAAGACATTCAGCCTCTTCTGGATCAGGTTCAGCATTTGGGCGATCAATTGAAAGAGGCGGAAACGGAATTGTCCGAAGTCCAGGCGCAAATGGCTGCCTTGATGGAGGGTATTCCCAATATACTCGATGTCAGCGTGCCGGACGGCAAAAGCGAAGACGATAACGTTGAAATCAGCCGCTGGGGCGACATTCCCGCATTCGATTTCGAGCCCAAGGATCACGTCGATCTGGGAGCGAAGAGGGGCATGGATTTCGAGTTGGGCGCCAAAATTGCCAGCGCCCGGTTTGTGGTTTTGAGCGGTCCATTGGCAAGACTGCAGCGCGCAATTATTCAGTTGATGCTAGATACGCATACGCTGGAGCATGGTTACAGCGAGACCTATGTGCCGTTTCTGGTCAATGCGGATAGCCTGCGCGGTACCGGCCAGTTGCCGAAGTTTGAGGCCGATTTGTTTAAGGTCGAAAATGACACGCCTTTCTATCTGATCCCGACGGCTGAAGTGCCGGTCACGAACATGGTCAGAGACGTTATCGTCGACGCCAAGGACATGCCGCTGAAGTTCGTATCCCATACGCCCTGCTTCCGTAGCGAAGCCGGTGCATACGGGCGCGATGTGCGCGGCATGATCCGTCAGCATCAGTTTGAAAAAGTCGAGCTGGTGCAGATCGTCAAGCCTGAAGATTCCGCCAAAGCGCATGAGGAACTGACCGAGCATGCCGAAAATATCCTGAAAAAGCTGAAACTGCCTTACCGCAAGGTGCTGCTGTGCGCTGGCGATACCGGCTTCTCCTCGGCAAAAACCTACGATCTCGAAGTCTGGCTGCCGGGGCAGGGCGCCTATCGCGAAATATCTTCCTGCAGTAATTTCAAGGATTTTCAGGCCCGCCGTCTGCAGGCGCGCTGGCGCAATCCGGAAACCGGCAAACCTGAACTGGTGCATACTTTGAATGGCTCAGGCTTGGCGGCCGGCAGAACCTTGATCGCGATTATGGAAAATTATCAGGACGGCCAGGGACGCATTCGCATTCCCGATGTGCTGCTGCCTTATATGGGCGGGCTGGAGATTATTGAGTAATTGAATATTAAAGTATTTATTAAGTAAGTTGGCAGATTATGAAATCTGTCGGCTATTTTATTAATCGAAATAAAAGCGCGACAATATTCAGTTTTGTGTTTAACGGAATAAACATACAGTTCCACATAATATTTTTTAAATGAGTTATAAATGGTAAAAGTGACAAATTTGGTAACAAAATGACAAGTTTCGTAACATATTTTCCTTAAAAAAAATGCGAATTGATTAACGCTTTGTTAAGTTTTAAGCATATATACTTATACCCAATATGTATCATGGTGATACGTATATTTGGGAGATAATAATGAAAAAATTTGGTTTAAGTTTTTTGGTTGCCGGCTTATTGGCGGCTAATGCAGCGGTAGCCGCTCCTACTGTTGTAGAGGGCGGGGCCGTTTTTACAGCGGCTAATGGTTTCTTAACTGTTCGATTGGTTGATGCAATCGATCCGCTCAAGCTGGTTCCGCCATCAGACGTTTCATGTCCAGCAACTACTCCAGTAGCCAATGCAACCGATGTCGTTGTTAAAGACGGCACAGCATTTGTTACTACAAGCACTGGAACTGTGGCTACAGTTGATGTCAGCACGTGCGTATCAAGCTATTGCGATGCCGAGCCGGTTGTTAACTTGAATGATGGGCATAAAGGAGAGTTATTCATTCCTTGCTTAGATGTCAACGGTAAAAGATATGATATTACAATGGAACAGCGTGGCAGTTCCATGAATTGGGAAGTCGTTGGATTCCCTGACTCAGAACATCATCATGGTCATCACGATGATAACCATGATGATAAACACAAACATTAATTTGTAAACAATCATCCAAGAGGCCGAGGATGTAGAGTTGCATCCCCGGCTTTTATTTTTTAAAATCATGAGCAACAGGCGCTACGCTTGTGAAACTTGCAGAACTTTGACTGTGTTCTCGCTTGATTTAGTCAAAGTTAACCCCTTTTTATCTGCCTTTCTTATATTCAATTCATAGCTGTGCTTCCAACAGTGTATTTGATGTATTAAATCGGATGAGCTGATTGTGCCTGGGCATTAGCCCCGGCTTTAGGAACGCCGGCCCCGTCATCATCGACTTCAATTGCGACCGGTACGGCAGCATTTTAGTAAAATGCTACAGACAAATTTACTTATATCGCCAAGAATGCTGATGCTATCAACTGTTATGTCGTAATTGCAGTTCGCAACATTCCATAACTTGCCTAATTTTTATTTTTTCTCTCTGATTATGCTGAGTAGAAATATTGATATTTCTATTTACTATCAATTAGTTAAAAAATGCAGATCATTGATTTTTCATAAATGAATAATTCATCTTTATAATACGACGTGAAATAATACAAATGGTTTATTAACTATGGGGTTGGAAATGATTAGAGTATTGGTTTTATCAGTGCTGTTAGCGTCAAGTATTGCCATACAAGCAGTAGAAAGCGACATCCAACAAATGGCGGAGCAGGGCGATGCTGTGGCTCAGGCCAAATTGGGCGCGATGTATATATTGGGTCGGGATGGCGTAGACAAAGATGAGCAGAAAGCGGCCGAGTGGATGCTGAAAGCCGCAAAGCAAGGTCTTATTGAAGCGGAAGTGGTTATGGCGGCGCTATACGACAGAGGAATGGGGGTGCCGCAAAATGTTGATACGGCAACGCAATGGTATGAAAAAGCCGCTGTCAAAGGTCATGGTGCCTCGCTTGCACTTCTGGGAAGGAATGAGACGGCTAAAGGCAGCGTTGCCTTTAATTACAAAACGGCCCGCTTAACTGCAGCCAGGCAAATTCCAGCAGAATATGCGAAAAAAATTTTACTGAAGAAATAAATATCAAATGAGTATCAAAACACGATTTGCCCCGAGTCCAACGGGCTACTTGCATATAGGTGGCGCTCGTACCGCCTTGTTTTCCTGGCTTTATGCGCGCAAGCATGGAGGGAGGTTTATCTTAAGGATCGAGGATACCGATCTGGAGCGTTCAACACAGGAATCGGTGAATGCCATTCTGGAAGGTATGACCTGGCTGGGGCTGGAGTACGATGAGGGACCTTTTTATCAAACTCATCGCTTCGATCGCTATAAGGAAGTGATTCAACAATTGCTGGATCAAGGCGATGCCTACTATTGCTATTGCAGCAAGGAAGAACTCGAGCAGTTGCGCGCCGAGCAAATGGCTAACAAGCAAAAGCCGCGCTATAACGGCAAATGCCGGGATTCTGCCGTACCGCAAGGCGAGGGGATGCCGGTCGTTCGTTTCAAGAATCCGACTGACGGGGTTGTTACCATTCCTGATCTGGTTAAAGGCGAAATTGTCGTCGCCAATAAAGAACTCGATGATTTGATTATTGCCAGGGCGGATGGTACGCCAACCTACAATTTAACTGTTGTGGTTGACGATATGGATATGGGGGTGACGCATGTTATTCGCGGCGATGATCATATAAACAATACGCCTCGGCAGATGAATATCCTGAAAGCATTAGGTGCCGAGCTGCCGAAATATGCTCATCTGCCTATGATATTGGGTTCGGATGGCGCTAGGTTGTCAAAGCGGCATGGCGCCGTCAGTGTCATGCAATACCGTGATGATGGCTATCTGCCGGATGCGCTGCTTAATTATCTGGTCAGGCTGGGCTGGTCTCATGGTGATCAGGAAGTCTTTTCCCTGGATGAAATGGTTGAATATTTCAGACTGGAAAATGTCAATGTATCGGCCTCCACATTCAATCCTGAAAAGCTGTTATGGCTGAATCATCAGTACATCATGAACAGTGATCCGGCTCATGTCGCACGCCATTTAAGCTGGCATATGGGTGAACTGGGCATTGATCCTTCGGAAGGCCCGGATCTGATTGATATCGTAAAAGCGCAAAAGGAACGCAGCAAAACATTGGTTGAAATGGCGGCAGCGAGTGTTTACTTCTATAAAGACTTCGATTCCTATGACGAGAAAGCGGCTAAAAAGAATTTCACGGCAGGGACGGAAGAAGTGTTGGCCCGATTGCATGATGAATTTTCTGCAGTCACCGAATGGGAAGGCGAGAAATTACATCAGATCGTCGTCAACCTTGCCGAAGAGATGGAACTCAATTTGGGGAAAGTGGCGCAGCCCTTACGTGTCGCTGTTTCCGGGACTTCTGTTTCACCGGCGATCGATGTGACTTTATCGCTGCTTGGTCAGGAAAAAACCCTTTCCAGAATACTGCGAGCGATAAATTTTATAAAAACTCAAAATAATAGTGGACAAGGCTGAAAAATCCTGTAAAATGGCGGTTCTTAACTAAGGGGCCATAGCTCAATTGGGAGAGCGCAACACTGGCAGTGTTGAGGTCGGCGGTTCGATCCCGCCTGGCTCCACCAAGAAGCCAAAGGCTGACTAAACCCGTTTTAGTCCCCATCGTCTAGTGGCCTAGGACACCGCCCTTTCACGGCGGTAACGGGGGTTCGAACCCCCCTGGGGACGCCATGAATTCAATAGACTCATGATCCGCATGGGCTATATGAGACATGGGGTTTATGTAATTTAGTTAAGAAGTAGCTGTTAGCAGACTTTATAGTCTGCTAAAAATTAGGCTGACTAAACCCGTTTTAGTCCCCATCGTCTAGTGGCCTAGGACACCGCCCTTTCACGGCGGTAACGGGGGTTCGAACCCCCCTGGGGACGCCATATAATAGAAGGGCTATCTTGTATTGGATAGCCCTTTTTTTATGCCTGCTGTTTATTTGGCTTTTCTAAAGTGCCGTTTCGGCATATTCTTCTTTGTCTATAACATTCGCAATGGGATCGCCAAGTTATTGTTTTTGCTTTGTATCAGCGAAAAATCCCTGTAACTGCTTGATGCTATGACATGACTGACATTGGCCTTCGTTGAAATAAGTTTCAAGCTGCGGATTTTGAGCGAGGGTTTCGGCGGTAAAATTTTTTTGTTGTATTGTTTGATTTTGCCTCTTGTCTTTTGGAAGTTCTGCTGCCTGCGAACTGACAAGTATTGTAATGCACGTTAAAGCGACAATAATGAAATATTGCATAGTCATTAGAAGTTATGGCTTAAAGTCGCTTTATTGGGCATGAGCTTTTCATTTGTATCATAGATGATTGCTAATTCAGTATAACCAGGTTCAACAATCATATTCTGATATCCCCATAGGTCCTTGTCGCTTTCGATAGTACTTTGCTGCAGGACATGAAGCGTTTCATTAGTGCAAGAGGCAGCCATCTTATCTCTCCAGTTTTTTCGTCGAATGGCTAAAGAAACTCACACACAGGATCACTTCAAATGTCTCTATATAACCATTTTAATTTTTTAAGTATTTATAACGTAACATCAAATGCAAAGGTATTGGTGTAATAACTTAAGTATAAACACTTAGAAAATAAATAGATCACATGGTCATTGAGTAAATAGCTCTATGTAAGCATACGTATAGATATTTTTAGTAATAGAGCATAATGTTGAATGGTCAATTGGATAATTTCTTACTAGAGGAAATAACCATGAAATCATTCTGGATACTTGTTGCTGATAGTAGTCGGGCGCGAATATTTACCGCCGATACGCCTTCTTCACCTTTAGAAGAACTTGAAGATATTGCCCATACAGAAGGCCGTCTGCATGATAGGGAAATAACCTCTGACCTGTCAGGAGGAATGCGGTATTCAGGTGGTACAGGAAGTGGGAGTAACGTAGAAGGACATAATTATAGTCCGTCCAGTGATCCAAAAAAATACGAAATCGACAATTTTGCTCATTCCATTGCTCAGCATTTGGAAAAGGCCCGTAGTGAAAATAAGTTTGAGCAATTAGTAGTTATTGCAGAGCCTAAGTTTTTGGGGATGCTTCGTAATAATTTTTCGGAGCAGATAAAAAAAATGGTTTGCTTAGAGCTCGATAAATCCATTACTACACACAGCGCTGCTGATATTCGAGCGCATCTTCCTATGCACTTGCCGACCCAGAGCTTATGATCAAGTTGGAACGAACGGGAGTAGTGAATCGTTGTTTGATTACTGAATTTTAGTTTCAGAAAATCAAAAAAGGTTCTCCAATTAGCTTTGCTTAGATTAAATCATTTATAAATGAAAAAATGAGTTATAAATTTTTTAATAGTAAATATATAAATAATACGCAAGAAAAATATTTATCTATATGACTTAATGTTTATATCTCACACACAAATGGTTAAAGCGGCTTTTAATACTAATTTTTTGCTTATAACTGATAGAGCAGCTTAAAGTAGGGTGTCATAAAGAATCAGTAATTTTTAATTGATGAAAAATAATTATTTGGTAATGCTGATTATCTAATATCGAATGGATTAATAATAAAAAATGGGGAATACAGATGATGCAAACAACTTTTATTCCGCCGTTATTTGGGCTGTTTGGGCTGCTGGCCGCTTTTATAATTTTCCTCAAGGTAATGCGTTATCGCGAAGGCGGTGAGCGGGTCACCAAAATTGCGCATCAGATTCATCTGGGGGCTATGGTTTTTATGCGGCGCGAATATGCGATGCTGAGCCTATTTGCTGGTGTAATAGTGGTGGTGCTGTTTTTTTCGCTGGGCTGGATGACAACATTGTCTTTTATTGTTGGTGCAATAACTTCGGGGCTAGCCGGTTTTCTTGGCATGTTCACCGCCACTAGAGCCAATGTCAGAACAACTACCGCTGCTTATGAAGATGGTATGTCCGCTGCATTATCGGTCGCCTTTTTTGGCGGTTCCGTAATGGGCTTAGCCGTAGCTTCTTTAGGCCTGCTCGGATTAGGCTCACTCTACTTATTTTTTGGCGGTGATGCAGAAACAGCTCATGCGATTCACGGATTTGGCATGGGAGCTTCAACTGTTGCCTTATTTTCTCGCGTAGGTGGTGGAATATTTACCAAATCTGCTGACGTCGGAGCTGATCTGGTAGGTAAAATCGAAGTCGGCATTCCTGAAGATGATCCGCGCAACCCAGGCGTTATTGCTGACAATGTCGGTGATAATGTCGGCGATGTGGCCGGCATGGGGTCAGATATTTTTGAATCTTATTGTGGAGCGATGATTGCCACCATTGCCATGGCCGGATCTATGGCGGCTGAAATTATCGATCCTCTGGGGTTGCGTGAGGATCTGATGTTTTTGCCGTTGGCTTTATCTTCTACAGGACTCATCTGTTCCATAGCAGGTATCGCCTTAGTGCATCAGGCAGGCAATAAACAGATTGAAGTGCTTCTGAGGCATGAAGTTTTGGGGTTTCTTGCTAAACCTTTGATGGAACTCAAGTTAAATGCCAGCGAAAAGCCTGAATTGGCCTTGCGCAGCGGGACATTGGGCGCATCCATTCTGTTTATTTTGACAGCTTTTCTGGTTGTAGCCGTTATGGGGATTAGTTTAAAAGTCGCATTGGCCGTATTGGCTGGTGCGGCAGGAGGAGTAGTGATTGGTCTGGTGACTGAATATTACACGGCCAGTAAACCGGTTCATCGAATTGCTGCATCAGGAGAAACCGGACCGGCTACGGTGATGATCACGGGCCTGGCTGTAGGGATGGAGTCCGTCGCTATACCAGTGGGGACAATTTGTGCGGTAATTTTAGTCAGCAGCTCTCTGGTGGGTTTATATGGCGTTGGCATTGCGGCAGTGGGCATGCTGGCAACCGTGGGCATTACCATGGCGATTGATGCCTATGGCCCCGTTGCTGATAACGCCGGCGGCATTGCCGAGATGGCCGGACTGGGGCCTAAAACGCGTGCGATCACAGATTCTCTTGATGAAGTGGGTAATACTACAGCTGCAATCGGCAAGGGTTTTGCCATCGGTGCCGCCGCATTGGCGGCATTGGCGATTATCACTGCTTATGTTGAAACTGTTAGCGTTCGCGTCGAAAATTTCCAGTTGAATTTAAATAATCCAGAGGTGCTGATCGGTCTTTTTATCGGCGGCATGCTGCCTTATATTATTGCCTCGATCACAATGACAGCGGTTGGCGATGCCGCATTCGAGATGATCAAGGAAATTCGCCGACAATTTCGCGAAATTCCCGGTCTGCTGGAAGGGAATGCTGATCCGGATACGGCAACCTGTATCGATATAGCGACCAAGGCGGCGCTTAAGAAAATGATTTTACCGGGAACGATTGCCATTGCCGCACCGCCTGTGGTCGGTTTTGGCCTTGGCCCTGAAGCGCTGGGCGGCATGCTGGGCGGTGCGTTGCTTTCCTGCGTATTGTTGGCCTTGATGATGGCGAACGCAGGCGGTGCCTGGGATAATGCCAAGAAGTATATTGAAAAAGGCCATCACGGCGGTAAGGGCTCTGAAGCCCATAAGTCTGCCGTTGTCGGAGATACGGTTGGTGATCCTTTTAAGGATACCGCCGGTCCATCAATGAATATTCTCATCAATGTAATGGCTATTGTCAGCCTGGTTATTGCTCCTTTATTAAGTTAGTGGAGAGGAGGGACAATTGTGAAAGCCTATTTATTATTCTCTGGCAGTGGTACTTTGGTGGTTTTATCGCAGCATGACGACGTTGAGCACAAATTGTTTCTGGAAAAGTTGGCTGGTAAAGGCATCTATAAATTCATCGCTCACGAAATTCCTTTGGAACTGGCAAAAGAACGGTATGGCAAGCATTTTGATATAGCGACCCATGATTTATATGAAACGGACCATTTGCGTGTTGTCGATTACAATGGCGAGCGTGCTATGAGACTGTTTAAGTTCAGTGAGCTCGGTCCTGAGATCATGCATGAGCCGGACAGTTATCCTGAGCTTTTCTAGTGGTCTAGTGAGCTGCAATAGTTCCAGTATAAAAAGCTTGGTTATACGAGCGGTTTTTATGTTTAAAAAATGAGCGTATTTGTTGTATAGTTGCCCGCTTTTGTGTGGGAGCGGGTCATGATTGAGGCCGATGTGATCATTATAGGCGCGGGGGCTTCAGGTTTGATGTGCGCGATCGAGGCGGGCAAAAGAGGCCGTAAAGTCATTGTTCTGGATCACGCCAACAAGGCTGGCAAAAAAATTCTGATGTCCGGCGGCGGCCGCTGCAATTTTACTAATTATGAGGTTGGGCCTGACAATTACATTTCACATAACCCGCATTTTTGCAAATCAGCGCTAAGCCGATACACGCAGTGGGATTTTCTGGCCCTAGTCGGGCGCTACCGTATTCCATTTCATGAAAGAGATCATGGTCAGTTATTCTGTGATGAGAGCGCTCGAGATATTCTCAATATGCTGCTATCGGAATGCGATAAAGCCCGTGCAGTCATACAGCTGAACACCAGCATAGACGCCATTGAGCAGGCAATCGACAAGCGCTTCCAGCTTAAAACTAACAAAGGCAACTATATCTGTCAGTCACTGGTGGTTGCAACCGGCGGCCTGTCCATTCCGAAAATGGGCGCTACGCCTCTGGGCTATAAAATCGCACAGCAGTTTGGCATCAAAGTGCTGCCTATGCGTGCGGGCCTGGTGCCGTTTACATTGCAGCCGGAGGATAAAGCTAAATTTTCGGTGTTATCGGGGATTGCAGTTCCATGCGTCATCAGCAACAAAAGCCGAAGCTTTAGTGAAAATATTTTGTTTACGCATCGCGGCTTGAGTGGTCCGGCTGTTTTGCAGATTTCATCGTATTGGCGCCCTGGTGAGGAAATAATGATTAATCTGCTGCCGGGCATGGATCTGGATGCGGATCTGAAATCAAAGCGTCTGCAAAAGATCAAAAGCAAGCTGAAGACGTACCTGGACGGTTACTTACCTAAGCGATTGGTCAGTAGCTTATTTGCTGAGGATGTGCTGGAGCTTTCCTTGCAGGATCTTTCCGACAAACAGATTAGACAGATTTCGGAGCAGATTCATAACTGGACCATTAAGCCTAACGGTACCGAGGGCTATCGTACTGCTGAAGTGACTTGTGGCGGGGTTGATTGTAATGCCATTTCGTCTAAAACAATGGAAAGCAATGCGGTGCCAGGGCTTTACTTTATTGGCGAAGTGTTGGATGTTACCGGTTGGCTGGGCGGCTATAATTTTCAGTGGGCATGGTCTTCGGCCTGGTGCGCAGGGCAGTATGTATAGAAACGGGCAAGCTACCCAAAGCCGTATTGGCCAGTCTTATTTTATAATCACTGAATTCACCAATATTACATAGACTGATAATGCCTTGATATAATAAAAACAAAGACAACTCAAAACAGAAGTTCTGGCGGTGACTGCCTAAGTTGAAAACTTGGCGTCAGTTGATCACGCACATCCCATTTTAAGCAAAATTTTAGAATTTTCAGCAGTGGTTGGAGAAGTTTCCAACTCTATATTAAAAACAATGGAAAAAATAATTGATAAAAGTTTTCTCACTAATCTAATTGCTGTTGCGATTATTATTACAGGCTATATCGTACAACAGGAACTGGTGAGAGCAATTGGTTACTTTGCCCTGTCGGGGGCAATTACCAACTGGCTGGCCATTCATATGCTATTTGAGAAAGTACCTTATCTATACGGTTCAGGCGTAATACCGAACCGGTTTGAAGAGTTTAAGAGTTCTATCAAGCAACTCATGATGCAGCAGTTCTTTACGATCAATAATATTGAGAATTTTATTGAGGCTGAAGAACAGCAGGGCGAAAAAATATTGAATCTGGAGCCGCTATTGAACGCGGTTGATTATGATAGAGTGTATGAAGGGCTGGTTGTGTCGATCATGGGCTCTTCTTTTGGCGGCATGCTGATGATGATGGGTGGGCCGGAAGCGCTGGCACCATTAAAAGAGCCTTTTATCGAAAAGATGAAGCATACATTGACTGAGACAGTTGAATCCGACAGCTTTAAGGCAGCGCTGCAGCAGGGCTTGAATGCGCATAAAATCGGCGAGGACATTGTCGGCAAAATTGAAACTGTGATTGATAAGCGATTGAGTGAACTGACGCCTCAATTAGTCAAGGAAATGGTTCAGGCGATAATCCGCGAGCATCTGGGGTGGCTGGTTGTTTGGGGTGGTGTCTTTGGCGGCTTGCTGGGCGCCATATTCGGGTTTGCATAATGAAAACTGTCGAATTAGCGTTTGAAGAATTGGGTAGTTCGGATAATTGTCCGTTAATTGTTCTGCATGGCTTTTTTGCTTCCTCGCGTAATTGGCGACAAGTGGCGGACCGGCTGTCGGATAAATTTCATGTTTATGTGCCGGATATGCGTAATCACGGCGTGTCGCCTCATGATCCATTAATAGATTATCCTTCCATGACTGCCGATCTTAAGTCGTTTATCGATCAGCGAGGGATGAGGAAGGTCAATTTGTTGGGGCATAGCATGGGCGGTAAGATTGCGATGTGGTTTGCGCTTAATTATCCCGAGTGTGTGGGCAAGTTGGTGGTCGTTGATATTGCCCCGGTCAGTTATAAGCACAGTTTTGACCCTCTCATTCAAGCACTGAAGTCCTTGCCGCTTAATGAAATCAGCAATCGTAAGCAGGCGGAAGCCATGCTCGCCGCAGACATACCGGAACTTAGCTATCGTCAATTTTTATTGCAAAATCTTGTGCTGAACCATGGCGAGTATCGCTGGAGAATTGATCTGGATATTTTTTACCGGATGGCTCCGAATATTATAGCTTTCCCCGATGCGGGGCAGTTGGCACCTTTTGTCGGAAATGCACTGTTCATTGCCGGTGCTGATTCGAATTACGTCAAATCCGAGGATATTGCTACGTTATTTCCCAAAGCTACGCTCAATGTCATTGCGAATGCTGGGCATTGGGTGCATGTGCAACAGCCGGATATCTTTGTGGAACAGGTCGTGAATTTTTTATCAGACTAAAACAGGAACCATCTGCCAGACATTTGACTGCGAAAAGATGGGCTGTGAATTAATGCCTCACTAAAAGCGCCATCCAATTCTATCTAAAGCAGAGTCTGTCCTTATATTAATGCAAAGGAGTACGAGTTATTCGTATCTTCAGTCAGTTATAGTTCGCGCTAAAAAATTCTTAAACGGCGGCAAAAAATTATGGTCCTTGTTGCAACAGATAGTAATTTTTTTCAATGGATGTCAGGCTGGGTTAAAAACAGGGCAATCAATATGTCTAAAACTGCAGTCTGTTTTTGAGCCAAGACTATAATTATTGAAACGGATTGGCAAAATTCGAGATCGGCAAAACACTGATCACATAAGTAAAAGTAAACGACAATGGACAGTCTTTGTCAGTAAAGGTGACGATAACAGGAAATCTTGATAAAAAATGGTTTGCACAAAAAGCGAATTTTATTGTCTGAGAATAGGCGCGTTTGAGCACTGCAAAAAGCTATTTGTCTATCAGCCGATATTTTCCCGATTACGAGTGGCAATCGATGTATGCAGACCAATTCAGTGGAATTATTTTCATCAATATTGCATTAAATGCTGCAAAAATGTAGCGGTTGGGCTTATTGGGTATTTTAAACTGGATAAACGGAGCGTCAGCAGTCATTGGCAATGCAATAAGATTTCAGGGTGTATGGAAGATTAATGTGCTTCCGGCTATAAGCTTGCAAATAAAATCTTATGAAGAAGACAGGCCGGCCGAGAGTACTCGGTTACCTGTCCGATACGGCAAAACAACGGTTAGAGATCAATTTACCGGACAAATTTTAGTAATGATGCGGATTTTTATATTTTTAAGCATGAGAAAGCAGGAATATATGAAAATTCGGTCTGAATGGCGTTAAAATATCTAGAAGCAATTTTTGAGTTATTTCATAAGCTTTTGTCATGACTTGTAATTGCAATTGTCTTAAGCAGCTTTTTTTATAAAAAATAATAAGGAGAAACCGGATGTCAAAAGGTCAGAATTTGCAGGATAATTTTCTAAATACTCTTAGAAAAGAACATACACCTGTTTCAATTTTCCTTGTTAACGGAATTAAATTGCAAGGAAAAGTGGATTCATTTGATCAGTATGTGATTATGCTCAAGAATACAGTCAGCCAAATGGTATACAAGCATGCCATTTCAACGATTGTGCCGAGTAAGGCCGTAAAGCTAACACGTGAAAATGAATCTAATGAAGAATAACTCTTTGAGAGAGTAAGTCTTGGTGCCGAAAAACATTAAAACAAAAGAAAATAACAATCTTTTTATAAATATGGTACTGGAGTGTTTACTTGTTTGATCGTCCTGGCTCAGGTGAGCGAGCGATTTTGGTTCATCTAACACTTCATTCCGGTCAGGAAGATCTTTTAGAATTAAAGGAATTGGCCAAATCGGCCGGGACAGATCCTGTTTACGTGGTAACCGGCAGTCGGCGCAGTCCTGATCCGAAATATTTTATCGGAACAGGCAAGCTTGATGAGCTAAAAAATGTTATAGAAAGCCAGTCTGCAGATATTGTTTTATTCAATCATCCGCTTTCACCTAGTCAGGAAAGAAACCTTGAAAATGCATTAGGTGTTCGCGTGGTGGACAGGAATGGATTGATTCTTGATATCTTTGCCCAGCGCGCACAAACTTTTGAAGGGAAGCTGCAGGTTGAGTTAGCTCAACTGCGCCATTTATCAACTCGACTAGTCAGAGGCTGGACGCATTTGGAGCGTCAAAAAGGTGGTATCGGTCTGCGTGGTCCGGGCGAAACTCAGTTGGAAACTGACCGGAGACTATTGGGTTTGCGTATTAAGCAGATTCAACAGCGATTGGGAAAAGTTGAAAAGCAAAGGCATCAAGGACGGAGTAAAAGAAAAAAAGCCGAAATTCCGTCTGTTTCTTTGGTGGGGTACACCAACGCCGGAAAATCAACACTATTTAATAAATTGACTGGGGCGAATATCTACGCAGCGGATCAGCTCTTTGCTACCTTGGATCCAACATTGCGTAATTGTCAATTGCCCAATAGCGCGGAAATAGTGCTTGCCGATACGGTTGGGTTTATTCGCCATTTGCCGCATGAATTGGTTGCCGCATTTAAATCTACGCTGCAGGAAGCCAGTGAAGCAGATTTATTGTTGCATGTGATTGATGCTAATGCCGAAGACAGAGATGAGACTATAATTCAGGTCAATCAGGTTCTGGAAGATATAGAGGCTAACGAAATCAGGCAATTGGAGATTTTCAATAAAATTGATTTATTAGCGGATATTAGTCCTCGGATTGATCGCGATCAGGCAGGGAATCCCGCGCGGGTATGGCTGTCTGCCGAAACCGGAGAGGGTGTCGATCTTCTTTACCAGGCACTGGCGGAAATGTTTTCAAGCACCAGAATCAAAAGAAAATGCTATTTGAGGCCTGATCAAGGGGATGTGAGAGCTAAACTATTTGCTGTTGCTAAAATACTTGAAGAGGAAGTTGATGATTTCGGCGGCTATGAATTGGTTATCGAGATGGATGCGAAGCATTTAGGTTTGCTCAAATCAATAGAAATTGAAGAATTACTTTAGCTTAGGTTTGTATAAAGTGTTTTTTTTTAGGATAATTCCCCAGCTGAACAATCAGAATTGGATAAAAATGTAGGATTTGCATGGGTAGGTTAGGCCGGCGGCCTATGCTGCTGGCTGAACGTCCTTCGGAATAACCATTAAATAAATTACAAATAATCCCATATGGAGCATATGTATGTCCTGGAATGAGCCTGGCGGCGATAAGAAAGACCCTTGGAGTGGTCGGGGTGACCAAAAGGGTCCACCTGATCTCGATGAAGCGATACGTTCATTGCAAGAAAAATTGGGCAGGATTTTTGGCGGCGGTAAAGGTGGTGGTGAAGGTTCTTCCGGCGGGCCAATAAAAGGTCTTGGTTTTTGGATAGCAGGCGGCGCGGTCTTGGTATGGGGATTATTCGGTTTTTACACTGTCGATGCAGGGAACCAGGGTGTTGAAACGCGCTTTGGCAAATATACTGTTATCACTGAGCCGGGTTTGAACTGGCATTTTCCTGCGCCTATTGAGCGTGTTGACATTATCAATGTCAAGCAGCAGCGTTACATTGAGGTTGGTTATCGGAGCGCGGGTAGCGAGCAGACTCTTGGAACAGTGCCTAAAGAAGCATTAATGCTGACCAAGGATGAAAATATCGTCGATGTTCGCCTGGCTGTTCAGTATCAGATTAAAGATGCCAAGCAATTTCTCTTTAATGTGGCCAACCCTGTAGCTACTTTGAAACAGGCTACGGAGAGCGCAACGCGCGGGGTCGTCGGTAGCAGCAAAATGGATTTTGTCTTGACGGAAGGCCGTAGTGAAGTTGTGGCCCAGATTAAGAAGGAAATACAGGATATTATGGACAATTATCAGTCCGGCATTCTGGTTACCAGCGTCAATCTGCAGGATGCGCAGCCGCCTGAACAGGTTCAAAGCGCATTTGAAGATGCCATTAAAGCGCGTGAAGATCAGCAGCGTTTAATTAACGAAGCGGAAGCCTATTCTAATGACGTTGTGCCCAAGGCACGTGGTGCGGCAGCCAGAGCGCTCCAGGAAGCCGAAGGCTATAAGGAGCAGGTTATCGCTCGGGCAGAAGGTGAAGTCAATCGTTTTTCCAAATTGCTGACAGAATACAAAAAAGCGCCTGAAGTAACAAGACAACGTCTCTATCTTGAATCCATGGAATCCATATTGAATGAAACAAATACGGTCATGGTTGACACTAAAGGCGGCAATAATGTGCTTTACTTACCAATAGATAAGATGATCCAGCAGTCGCATCCAGCTTCACAGCCTCATGCTCCTCAAAGCGCGGTAGAACAGCCTGAACAGACAACTAAAATAGAACAGCCTGCGTTGCGAACTACAACTCGCGGTCGTGATGCAAGGGGGCGCCAATGACACAGAATAATAAAATATTGTTAGGCATAGGCGCACTGTTGCTTATCGGCATGATGTGCATATTTACAGTTAATGAAACTGAAAAGGCGATCAAATTCCAGTTAGGTGAAATCGTAAAGTCTGATTACGAGCCCGGACTTCATTTCAAGATGCCTTTTATTAACAATGTTAAGAAGTTCGATGCGCGTATCCAGACTATGGATTCAAAACCTGAGCGCTTTTTAACGGCGGAGAAAAAGAATGTGATCGTTGATTCTTTTGTTAAATGGCGAATTGGCGATGTAACCACTTTTTATACAGTGGTAGGCGGGGATATAGATCAAGCCAACCTGCGTCTGGATCAAATTATAAAAGATGCCTTCCGTGGCGAATTCGGTAAACGTGATATCAAGCAATTAGTTTCGACTGATCGTCGGGCTATTCGTGAAATTCTAATCAAAAATTCCAGAGCTATTGCGGCAAATTTGGGTATGGATATTGTCGATGTCCAGGTGAAGCGCATTGATTTGCCTAGCGAAGTCAGCAGTTCTGTTTTTCGCAGAATGGAAGCTGAGCGTGAAAGAGTTGCTCGCGAATTCCGTTCGCAGGGTGCGGAAGCTGCGGAGAGAATTCGTGCCGATGCAGACAGGCAACAGGTCGTCACGCTGGCTAATGCTTACCGCGATGCGGAAAAGCTGCGTGGCGAAGGCGATGCGAAATCGGCAGAGATATATGCAAATGCCTATGGACAAGATGCTGAGTTCTTTGCTTTTTACCGTAGCTTGAGCGCTTATAGAGGATCTTTCTCAGGCTCGGATATAATGGTGCTCGAACCTGACTCCGATTTTTTTAAGTACTTTAAGAGGCAAAAATAGCCGTGATGGTTTTAGTGAAGTAGGTTCATTCACTACATTGCTTTAAAATATAGAAACGCTCCGCCCGTGCGGGGCGTTTTGTTTGAGTGGACACGCAAAAATATGCAACAAAAAGACTCCTGGCTGTTGCCAGACGGCATTGATGAGATTTTGCCGGAAGATGCCAAGCATCTTGAAAGCTTACGCCGTAAAATATTAGATACGTTTGCTTGCTGGGGCTATGAGCAAGTTATCCCTCCGTTTATAGATTATCTGGACTCGCTGTTGACTGGTTCAGGGCATGATCTGGAACTGCAAACTTTTAAACTGACGGATCAGATTAGCGGTGAAATGCTCGGAGTAAGGGCTGATATGACGCCGCAGGTTGCCAGAATAGATGCTCATAATCTCAAACATGAATGGCCCACGCGTCTTTGTTATGTGGGAACTATTCTGCATACACGCGGCGATGCTTTGGAGAAAACCAGAAGTCCGATGCAGATTGGCGCCGAGCTTTACGGTCATGCCGGCAAGGAAAGCGATGTAGAAGTTATTCGTTTAATGCTGGAAATGCTGGCGATAACGGGACTGCAAAATGTTCATCTTGATTTGGGCCACGTGGGCATATACCGGGCTTTATCGAGACAGGCAGGATTAACGGAAGTGCAGGAAACTGCATTATTTGATGTATTGCAGCGCAAAGCCAAGCCAGAGCTTCAGGAGTTAATGGATGGTTTCGCCATTGATAGCGTACTTAAGGCGATGTTTCTTAAATTGCCGGAACTGAATGGTGGCAAGGAAACTCTTGATAAAGCGCGCACAATACTGTCAGTTGCTGATGGAAATGTGAGGCAAGCCTTGGCTGATCTGGAGGCTATCGCGGAAAGTCTGTCTGGCATTTATCCATCATTGCCGATCAGTTTCGATTTAGCGGAACTGCGAGGGTATCATTATCATACCGGTGTGGTATTTGCGGCTTTCGTGCCATCGCTGGGAAGAGAAATCGCTCGAGGCGGTCGCTATGACAACATCGGTGCTGTTTTTGGACGTGCGCGTCCGGCAACAGGGTTTAGTGCCGATTTGAAATTATTATCGTCATTAAGTAAGGAAATCAATCAGAAGGAGCGGCGGACACTAATTTTCGCTCCTTGTTTAGATGATTTAGCACTGAACGAAAAAATCAGGGATTTGCGCGCGCAAGGTCAGATTGTCATTCAGCAGTTGCCAGGTCAAACTGGAAATGCCGGGGATCTGGGTTGTACATCTATTTTAGAAAAAGATAATCAAAACTGGGTCGTAACGGCCTTAGCTTAAGTTTGGAATAATTATGGGAAAAAATGTCGTTGTCATCGGTACTCAATGGGGCGATGAAGGTAAAGGTAAGCTGGTTGATCTGTTGACAGATCAGGCGGAAGCGGTTGTTCGTTTTCAAGGCGGACATAATGCAGGTCATACTCTGGTTATACGGGGGGAGAAAACCGTTCTGCATCTTATTCCTTCCGGCATCCTGCGGGATGATGTGCAATGCATGATCGGCAATGGTGTGGTATTGTCGCCGAATGCCTTGATGGAAGAAATTGAACTGCTTGAAAAAGCGGGTATCCCGGTTAGAAACCGTCTATTGATCAGTGAAGCCTGCACTCTGATTTTGCCGGTACACGTTGCCATAGATCAGGCACGTGAAAAAGCCCGCGGTAGCAAAGCGATCGGTACGACAGGCCGCGGCATTGGTCCCGCCTATGAGGACAAGGCGGCTCGGCGGGGATTACGCGCCGGTGATCTGCTGAACCCGAAGCGTTTTGCAGAAAAACTGAAAGAGTTGGTTGAATATCATAATTTCATGCTGACTAATTATTATCATGCTGATGCGGTAGATTATCAGCAGACACTCGATGAGGCGCTAAAGCTGGGTGAGCAAATCAAGCCTATGCTGGCGGATGTAGGTGAGGAACTCTACAAATATCAGGCTGAAGGCAAGAATCTATTATTTGAAGGAGCCCAAGGCGCTTTGCTGGATATTGATCATGGTACTTTTCCTTATGTCACCTCGTCCAATACTACAGCGGGCGGAGCGGCGACAGGAACCGGCATCGGTCCTCTGGATCTTCATTACGTGCTGGGTATTACCAAAGCTTATTCAACTCGCGTAGGAAACGGTCCTTTTCCGACTGAACTGCATGATGGCAACGGTGATCATTTGGGTACAAAAGGGCATGAATTCGGCGCTACGACAGGGCGTAAACGCCGTACCGGCTGGTTTGATGCGGTTTCCATGCGTAAATCGGCGAAAATGAACAGTTTAAGCGGAATTTGTTTAACCAAACTGGATGTGCTTGATGGTTTGGAAAAAGTCGGTATATGTACGGCTTACAAGCTTAACGGACACATTACTGAAACAGCCCCTTTAGGCGCGGATCAATATGAAGAATGCCATGCCATTATCGAAGAGATGCCTGGCTGGAACGAAACTACAGCCGGCGTAACTGATTTTGATGCCCTGCCTGAGAATGCCAAGGCTTACATCAAGAGAATTGAAGAGCTTGTAGGCGTTAAGGTAGCTATATTGTCAACAGGACCTGACAGGGAAGAAACAATTATTCTGGAGCATCCGTTCGCATGAGCTGGTGGCTCTGGGAAAAGGTCTTGAAATGAATAAGTCTTCCTCTCTTCATGTAATTCCTTTAATTCATGTCTATTGAACAAGGAACAAATAGAAGGGCTGCATCTGTAACGAGTGATTTTTAAGATACATAGCGCTATCATAATAGGTAATTATGAAAAAGGCCGCATAAGCGGCCTTTTTGTTAGGTTGAGTTTTTGACGGAAATGGTTAATTTAAAAGAGTTGCTCTAACTTTCTCGACTTTACCGCTTCTAGCCATACGTTCAATTCTAAATTTAGAGCCGATGTCAGGTTTGATGGTAACTCTATCTGCGAAGCCCCATATTTTCGATGTGAATTTATCAAGGGAATAGACTTCCCACTTTGAATTGTCCTCTAAGACAATAATTTTTCCGGAGTCTTTTACACTTTTAATGGTGTGTTTACCAATATTGTTGTACAACATATACGTTTCCTTAATAGCAAGACGGTGATATATGTTTTCCTTATGCTTGGATGGAGACGTCTAACGACGAAATGTGTTTAGAAAATACTAACACATGATTAATGATTACCATATGCTGCACGTGTTGTCAATTGTTAGAGCATGGGGAGGCGGGGCTGCCTCATTAAGCTCTGGGGTGCTTCGTTTTGAGCGGCTTGATTAATGGAACAGTAAGAGATGGATTTTTAGATGGTTTTGGTCGATTGGGCGATTTTCTTATCGAAGCGTAGGAAATTGCATTCGATGCTGGAAGTTCTGCATACATGCAGCCATCTGCATGGGGGGAAAGCTGGGATGATATCGAAGCATTCGGCAAGGCCAAAACAGAATTTTTGCGCGTTATCTACGCGTGTGATAAGTAGAATACGCTTTCAATTGCGAGCTTAAGGTAAAAAGCGCAAGTTTCTGATATTATTAAAAAGTGATGGTGCCGAGGAGAGGACTTGAACCTCCACTGGGTTGCCCCAACTAGCACCTGAAGCTAGCGTGTCTACCAATTTCACCACCTCGGCTGAGGAAAGCTGTATAAGCTGAGTGAGCGCATATAATATTGGCTTATTTGATTTTTGTCAAACAAATTGTAAATTTTTTTAACATTGAGGTTATTTTTGAAGTTTAAGGAACTCTTAATAACCAACTTCCTCCAATGAACAATTTAGTCTGTAATCTATTCAAGGTCTGAAGATATGAATTTCAGGCCGTCTTGGTCATAGAGATGTTAATTAACTGCACAAATGGAGATCCAGATAAATGGAGATTCTTTTTTTGTATACACGCGAAAAATTCAAAAGTTTTTTCTTTTCATGCTAATCGATATACTAAGTAATGTATTATATGAATATTACTTATGGTATCCATCACCTTGCATTTCATTAAAATAAATGACAGCGAAGTCAAAAAAAGACGTTGATTTTAGTTCAACAATAGACCCATATGCTCAGCGCGAAGCTGAGAAGTATGAGAATCCGATCCCCAGCCGTGAGCTGATCCTGCAGCTTATTGAGGAGGTAGGGCGGCCTCTGCGCCGTAAAGAGATTGCAAGAGCCTTTTCCTTGGCAGGGGAAGACCAGTTGGAGGCATTGCGGCGTCGGCTCAGAGCTATGGAAAGGGATGGGCAATTGATCTTTAATCGGGCGCAGCAATATTGCCTGGTTAACAGCAGGGATTTAATTGCCGGCCGCATTATCGGCCATCCCGACGGTTTCGGCTTCATTAAACCTGATGACGGCTCTGATGATCTGTTTCTGTCACCACGGGAAATGGATCAATTAATACATAACGACAGGGCCGTTGTCCGCGTTTCAGGAATCGATAAAAAAGGCCGTAGGGAAGGTGCGGTTGTCGAAATTATTGAAAGGAATACACACCAGGTTGTAGGGCGGCTCTACAAGGAAAGAGGCTTTACCTATGTGGTGCCGGATATTAAGAACATCGCGCAAACCGTCCTCATTGAAAAAGGCGATGCTGGCAAAGCCAAAGTAGGGCAGATCGTTGTTGCGGAAATCCTTGAACAACCGACCAAACTGCGGCAGCCTATCGGCCGGGTCATCGAAGTGCTGGGCGATCATATGGCGCCCGGCATGGAAATTGAGATGGCTATTCGCTCCTATGAATTGCCCAATCAATGGCCCGATGAACTGCTGAAAGAAATTAAACCGTTGAAGGATGAAGTGCCGGAATCGGCCAAGCAGAATCGTGTCGATTTACGCGATACTCCTCTCGTCACAATCGACGGTGAAGATGCCCGCGATTTTGATGATGCGGTTTACTGCCAGAAAACCTCGACTGGCTGGAAATTACTGGTGGCAATCGCCGATGTCTCTCATTATGTGCAGATCAATACGGCTTTGGACAGAGAGGCGCAAAACCGCAGCACTTCTGTCTATTTTCCGGAAAGGGTCATCCCGATGCTGCCGGAGATTCTGTCGAACGGGTTATGCTCGCTCAATCCCGACGTAGACCGTTTATGCATGGTCTGCGAACTCTATATAAGCCAGCAGGGTAAAGTCTTCAGATCGCGCTTCTTTGAAGCCGTGATGCGCTCACATGCCAGATTGACTTACACCAATGTGGCCAAGATACTCGTCGAAGGCGATAAGAAACTGGCCAAGCAATATAAAGCTTTGATGCCGCATCTGCAGGAGCTATATGCCCTGTATAAAGTTCTGCGTAAAAGCCGGGAAGAACGCGGCGCAATGGATTTTGATACGCAGGAAACCCGCATTGTTTTTGGCCCAAATCGTAAAATCGAAAAAATAGTGCCCGTGGTGCGCAATGATGCGCACAAGCTGATTGAAGAATGCATGATCACTGCGAATATGGCGGCGGCGCGTTTTTTAAACCGTAAAAAAATGCCCAAGCTGCTGCGGATACACGATGGACCAAGCCCCGATAAGCTGCTGAGCTTGAGGAGTTTTCTTGGCGAACTGGGGCTAAGGTTAGGCGGAGGCGCCAAACCGACGCCTCTGGACTATATGCATTTAATGGATTCGATCCAAGGCAGGCCTGATGCGCACTTGATACAGACCGTTTTATTGCGTTCCATGTCTCAAGCAGTCTATAGTCCAGAATTAAAAGGCCATTTCGGTCTCGCGCTGGAAGCTTATGCTCACTTTACTTCACCTATACGACGTTATCCCGATCTGCTCGTCCATCGCGCCATCAGACATTGTCTACAAGGTAAAACCGCAGAGAATTTTTCTTACGGACTTCCTGATATGGAGAAACTGGGTGAACATTGCTCTGCCAATGAACGCCGTGCCGATGATGCTACACGGGATGTAATCAGCTGGCTCAAATGCGAGTATATGATGGATAAGGTCGGCGAAGAATTCCCAGGCATTATTTCATCAGTCACTTCATTCGGCTTGTTTATCGAGTTGACCGAAATTTATGTGGAAGGTTTGGTTCATATCAGCAATCTGGCTCAGGATTATTTTCATTTTGATCCGACCAGTCATCAGTTGCTTGGCGAAAAAACCGGTATCCGCTATCGGTTGGGCGACAGCGTCAGGGTCAAAGTAGTCCGCGTAGACTTGGATGAAAAGAAGATTGATTTTGAACTGGTGCATAAGCAAGCGGCGTTGAGCAAACCTAAAAAAAGGCGGCGTAGAAGTAAAAAATGAAGTTAACCAAACTATTCGGTATTCATGCGGTACAGGCCGCTTTGGATTACTCACCCAAAAAAATCAATAAAGCCTGGGTGGACGCGCAGCGGCAAGACAAGCGCTTGATGCAGGCTATCGACGATTTGTTGTCGTTGGGCATAGATCCCGAAAAAACCGATCGCAAAAAACTCGACCGATTTGCCGAAGGCAAGAATCATCAGGGCATTGTGATCGAAGTGGAAATGCCGGCCGAGCTATCGGAAAGCGACTTAAAGCAGGCTGTGGAAACTTTGTCAGGCACGCCCTTATTGCTGGTATTGGACAATGTCCAGGATCCGCACAATCTCGGCGCCTGTCTTCGGACAGCCGATGCAACGGGTGTGCAGGGCGTGATTATTACCAAGGACAACGCAACCGGCATTACACCGACAGTCTGTAAGGTGGCCAGCGGCGCGGCCGAAACAGTGCCCGTTTATCAGGTGACCAATTTGTCCAGAACCCTGCGTTGGCTTAAAGATCAAGGCATCTGGATCATGGGAGCCGCCGGTTCCGCAAGCCAGACTGTCTATCAGACTGACTTGACCATGCCGCTTGCCGTAGTGGTTGGCGCCGAAGGCAAGGGCTTGCGGCGATTGACCCAGGAGCAATGTGATTTTCTGGTTAAGCTGCCCATGCTGGGGCAAGTGGAGAGTCTCAATTTATCCGTGGCTACCGGTGTATTGCTGTATGAGGCTGTAAGGCAGCGCTCGAATTAAAAACATGATAGCGACAACGCAACAATTATTTCTGCAAGGCAATGATTTAAGCTGCATACGCGATGACAAAGTCCTGTTTGCCGGGCTTAATTTCGCGCTATACTCGGGTCAGGTTTTATTGCTGGAAGGCAAAAACGGCAGCGGTAAAACGTCGCTGTTGCGTATCCTGTGCGGGTTTCGCGAGCCGGATGCGGGGCAGGTGCGCTGGTGCGGTGAAGCCGTAAACGACAGTCAGTTTTATGCGCAGATGGCTTATGTCGGCCATCTGGACGGCATTAAAAAAGAATTGACCGTGCTGGAAAATTTAAAAATGGCATTGGCATTAAGCAAGCCTGGACGCTATACGATTGAGTCAGCTTTAGATAAAGTCCATTTGGCCGGATTCGATGATGCACTCGTGCAGACCTTGTCGGCGGGGCAAAAAAGAAGACTGTCGTTGGCCCGTTTGCTGATCACGGACAATCAATTGTGGATTCTTGATGAGCCTTTTACCTCATTGGATAAACAAGGGATTGCTCTTATTGAAACTTTAATGATCGAACATGTAGTCAAAGGCGGCATGATCATTTTGACTTCACATCATGACATCGATCTGCATGATGTTGACGTGCAACGTATTAATTTGTCCTGATGTCTTTATCTCGTGCATTTTTCGCCATTATCCGGCGCGATCTGGTCCTGGCCTTGCGCCGGCGTTCGGAAATGGTTAATCCGCTGCTGTTTTTCATCCTGGTAATCACGCTGTTTCCGTTGGGAATAGGCGCGCAGCCGAAATTATTGCAAGCCATTGCCCCCGGAATTATCTGGGTTTCGGCGCTGCTGGCCGCCATGCTTTCGCTGGATAGCCTGTTTCGCTCGGATTTTGACGATGGTTCTCTGGAGCAGATTTTATTGAGTCCGCATCCGACCTCTGTTTTGGTTCTGGGCAAAATAATTGCCCATTGGCTGGTGACAGGTTTGCCGTTGTTGCTGGTCGCGCCGCTGCTGGCTGTTTTCCTGGGTATGCCTGATTCGGCGTTAAGAGTTTTATTGCTGACGTTGCTGCTGGGAACGCCGGTATTGAGTTTAATAGGTGCCATCGGCGTCGCGCTAACGATAGGCCTGCGCCGGGGCGGCATGATTCTGTCTTTGCTGGTTCTGCCTCTGTACGTGCCGGTACTGATTTTTGCCGGCAATGCGGTAGAGATGGCGGGCAGCGGCTTGCCTGTGGACGCGCAAATCAGTATTTTGATAGCGATTCTATTGATGGCATTGGTGCTGGCTCCACTACCTGTAGCTGCGGCATTAAAAATGAGTATTAGCTGATAATATTTCGTAGAATGGGCGAAGAATATTACAAACTGATGTTACACAGTAAGTTGAATTCAGATCGGTTTAACAAAGTGTCGCTAACGCGACGGTTGTATTAATCGGATTTACCGCGCCCGAGGGCGAGTTACTTGCTTTTAACAGCCTGTGTAGGCTAGGTTGGAGCTTTAGCGGAAACCCGGCATGGGCCCCAGTCTGCCGCCGCTAAAAGCTGCGGTGCTTGGCGCGGCAAACGAGATGAAACCGCCTTTGCATAACATCAGTTACAAATTAAAGAATAGAGCGTTTTTACCGATTACCTTATTTACACATTATTCTTCAATGATATTTCCGAAGCAGGTCAATTGGCTGGTATTGATCGGGTGATCAAAGACGGCATTGGCTTTGATTTTAATAGATTGCCTGAGTATATGATTGAACGAAGTTTGGATGCCATCTTAATTGCAGGGCATAAAAAAACGGGTTTGTAAGGCTGCTAAAGTAATTCAGGGGTCTTCCACTTTTTGTCTTTAACTTTTCGCTTTTTATCTGTTCATTATGTTTTTGATTCCAGATCCGGTCGTTAGATTCTTCCATCGCATGGCTTCGCCGCCGCATTTTTATGCTTTTACGGAGCGCCTGATGCCGTGGCTGGCGGTAATTTTTCTGCTGCTGCTGGCGGCAGGCCTGTACGGCGGACTTTATCTGGCTCCGCCGGATTACCAGCAGGGCGACAGCTATCGCATTATCTATATCCATGTGCCCAGCGCCTGGATGTCGCTGTTTATTTACGTCGTCATGGCCGTCGCCGGCGGCATAGGACTGGTCTGGCGTATTAAGCTGGCCGAGATTGTCGCCGTCAGCAGTGCGCCGGTCGGCGCCGGTTTTACGTTTATCGCGTTAGTGACCGGTTCGCTGTGGGGCAAGCCGATGTGGGGAACCTGGTGGGTCTGGGATGCACGTTTGACGTCCGAACTGATTCTGCTGTTTCTGTACCTTGGCGTCATCGGTCTCTATGGCGCGATTGACGATAAGCGCACGGCATCGAAGGCCGTGGCGATTCTGGCGCTGGTCGGCGTGGTCAATATCCCGATCATTCATTATTCCGTCGAATGGTGGAATACTTTGCATCAAGGCCCGACTGTGACCAAAATGGATAAGCCTTCCATCCATGTCAGCATGCTGATACCGCTGCTGTTGATGGCGGTGGCTTTTAAATTTTATTATCTGATCGCCATGCTGCAGCGCGCCCGCGTCGAACTGCTTTCACGCGAACGCAACGCGCAGTGGGTCAAATCTATGGCATCATTGGGAGCTGAATGATGAATTGGCAGGAATTTTTTGCAATGGGCGGTTACGCCTTTTATGTGTGGACTTCTTACGCGGTCACTTTCATTGTATTGCTGGCCAATATCATCATTCCCATCGTGCGGCGTAAACAATTTTTACGTCAGCAGGCTTTAAAGCAGAAACGACAAGGTACGCTATGAAACCAGCCAGAAAACAACGCTTGATACTGATAGCCTTGATGCTGATCGGCACCGGTTTTGCCGCCGGTTTTGCGTTGAAGTCATTTAATGAAAATCTGATGTATTTCTTTTCCACGACCGATGTGATCGAAGGCAAGGCGCCTAAGGATGCTCTATTCCGTTTGGGGGGCATGGTCGTCAAAGGCAGCGTTGAGCGGCCCGGCGACGGGATGACGGTGCGCTTCAAGCTGACTGATTTCAGCAAAGACGTGACGGTCGAATACACCGGCATTCTGCCGGATTTGTTCAGAGAGGGGCAGGGCATCGTAGCGCATGGCCGTTTAAATGGGCAGGGCGTTTTTGTCGCCGAGGAAGTCCTGGCCAAGCACGATGAAAACTATATGCCGCCGGAAGTGGCTGGCAGCTTGAAAACCGGCATGAATCAGGCGACAGGGCAAAAATAATGATTGCGGAACTCGGGCATTTCTCACTGATTCTGGCGTTGTGCATGGCCGCCATTTTAGGCACATTGCCGATTATCGGCGCATCGCGCGCCATTGCCGGATGGGTTGCCGTGGCGAGGCCTGCGGCTTATGCGCTGGTTTTATTCATGATCATCGCTTACGGCTGTCTGACTTACGGCTTTTTGACGCATGACTTCTCGATCGCCTACGTGGCGACCAATTCGAACACGGCCTTGCCTTTCCTGTATCTGATTTCAGGCGTCTGGGGCGCACATGAGGGCTCGTTATTGCTCTGGGCGCTGGTGCTGTCATGCTGGACGGCGCTGGTGGCGCTGTTCAGCCGCAACATTCCCGAGACGACCGTTGCCCGGGTGCTGGGCGTCATGGGGTTGGTCGCCGTTGGCTTCATTCTGTTCCTGTTGCTGACCTCCAATCCTTTCGAGCGCCTGTTTCCAGTGCCCGTCGAAGGGCGTGACTTGAACCCCTTGTTGCAGGACCCCGGCTTGGCCATACATCCGCCTATGCTGTACATGGGCTATGTCGGTTTCTCTGTCGCGTTTGCGTTCGCTATTGCGGCGCTGCTGGAAGGCCGGTTGGATGCCGCCTGGGCGCGCTGGTCAAGGCCCTGGACCAATATTGCCTGGATGTTCCTGACGCTGGGCATCGCCCTGGGCAGCTGGTGGGCATATTACGAGCTGGGCTGGGGCGGCTGGTGGTTCTGGGACCCGGTGGAGAATGCCTCATTCATGCCCTGGCTGGTCGGAACCGCATTGATCCATTCCTTGGCGGCAACCGAAAAACGCGGCGTCTTCAAGACCTGGACGGTATTGCTGGCCATTTTCGCGTTTTCTTTGAGTTTGCTCGGCACGTTCCTGGTACGGTCCGGAGTATTGACGTCGGTACACGCGTTTGCCAGCGATCCGGCCAGAGGATTGTTCATTCTAGTGTTTCTGGCCGTCGTTGTGGGCGGTTCGCTGCTGCTGTATGCGGTCAGAGCGCCTTACGTCAAAAGCAGTGCGACGTTTGAACTGGTGTCGAAAGAATCCGTGATTTTGCTGAACAACGTCCTGCTCGTCGTGACGGCAGCCAGCATCCTGCTCGGCACCTTATATCCATTGATTATCGACGCGTTGGGGCTAGGCAAGATTTCGGTCGGCCCGCCTTATTTCAATGCCGTATTCATACCATTGATGGCGCCGCTGTCGATTGCCGTAGGTTTGGGCGTGCTGCTTCGCTGGAAGCGGGACGACATCAAGACGGTCGCCTTGCGCGTGCGCTGGGCGATTCTGATCTGCGCGGCAGGCGGTCTGCTGATCCCTCTCGTCATGCCTTTTTATTCCTGGGCGGCGGTGCTGGGCATGACGCTGGCGTTATGGACCGCGGCTATTTCGATTCTGGCCTTTATGGACCGGACCGGCGCACGGGGCTTTTCATGGCAGCGGCTTAAGAGCGTGCCGGCCGGTTTTTACGGCATGACCCTGGCGCATCTGGGTATCGCAGTGTTTGTGGTCGGCATTACCTTCACGACCGTTTACAGCGTCGAGCGAGACGTGCGCATGGCGCCCGGCGAGACGCTGGATATGTCGGGTTATCTGTTTGAGTTCCATGGCGTGCGGCAGTCCGAAGGGCCTAACTACCGCGCCGAGCAGGCATTCGTCACGGTCAGCCACAAAGGTGCTCAGGTTGCTAAATTAGAGCCGCAGAAGCGTGTTTATCGCGTGCAGACCATGCCGATGACCGAGGCGGCGATCGATGCCGGCCTGTTCCGGGATCTGTTCGTGGCCATAGGCGAGCCGCTGGGCAACGAGGGCGCCTGGAGCCTTCGCATTTACTACAAATCATTCATTCGCTGGATCTGGCTGGGCGCTGTATTCATGGCGGCGGGCGGCTTGTGCGCGGCTTTCGACAGGCGCTACCGGTACAAGATAAAAGAGGCAAGGTAACAACCTTTTGCGCCACAACCTTATTGATGAGATATGCTTAAATATATTATCCCGTTAGTCATCTTTATCGTCATGGCCGTATTTCTGGCCGTAGGCTTGAACCTGAATCCGCGCGATATTCCTTCGCCGCTGATCGATAAGCCGGCGCCGGCGTTCTCGGCGCCCAAACTCGGCGCGCCTTCGGAAACATTAAGCCAGGCTGATATGAAAGGAAAAGTCTGGCTGTTCAATGTCTGGGCCTCGTGGTGCGTGTCATGCCGGTCCGAGCATCCCATCTTGAATCAATTGGCTCAGCAGAAAGCGGCCGTTATTGTCGGCTTGAACTACAAGGATGAGCCGGACGCGGCGAAAAACTGGCTGACTCAACTAGGCAATCCTTATGACGTCAGCATCATGGATCAGGATGGCCGTATCGGCATAGACTGGGGTGTCTACGGCGTACCGGAAACGTTCGTCATCGACAAAAAAGGCGTGATCCGGTACAAGCATACGGGACCTGTGACATCGCAGGACGTTCAAGCTATCTTTCTCCCTTTAATCGCTAAATTACAGGCCGAGAATTCATGAAAATTTTAATGCTGGTCTTGCTGTTGACCTTGTCCGGTTTTGCCGGAGCCCGTGTTGAATACCGGGAATTTGCCAATGCCGAGCAGCAGCAGGCCTATGATGATCTGATATCGGAATTGCGCTGTCTGGTTTGCCAGAACCAGACCATTGCCGACTCCAATGCCGATTTGGCCAAGGACCTGCGCCGGCAGGTCTATGAAATGCTCCAGCAAGGCAAGACCAAGCAGGATGTCGCCGATTTCATGACCCAGCGCTATGGCGATTTCGTTTTATATAATCCGCCTTTCAAAGCCAAAACCGGCGTGCTGTGGGTTGGGCCGGTCGTCTTTCTGGCTATCGGCCTGATTGCCGTATTGGCATTTGTGCGGCGCAACAAGACGCCGGCGACGGCTGAGATTAGCGCCGAGAAGCGGAAAAAAATACACAGCTTGCTGGAAAAAGGGGACAAATCTTGACTACGATATTTTGGATGCTGGTCGGCCTGTTGATTCTGGCCGCTTTATTGATTGTCCTGCCGCCGATATGGCGTTCTCGCGAAATTGCGGCAGCCGACCAGGACCAGCGTAATATTGTCATTGCCCGGCAGCGGCTGGTTGAGCTTCAGGAGCAATTGCAGACAGGGACGTTAACCCAGGCGCAATACGAAGAACAGCGCGCCGAGCTGGAAGTCGCGCTCAGCGATGATCTCGATATACCAACTCAGGCGAAAGCATCCGGTACGAAAGGGCGATGGATGGTCTTCGTGCTGGTTTTGCTGGTGCCGCTGACGGCGCTGACACTGTATGCGGGACTTGGCAGCTATGCTTCATTGAATCAGACTAGCGATAATTCAGCAATGCCTGGCCCCGAAGATATCAACCGCATGGTGGCAGGTCTGGCCGCCCGCATGAAGAGCAATCCCAATGATGCGCAGGGCTGGCTCATGTTAGGCCGGTCCTACAAATATCTCCAGCAATACCCGGAAGCTGCCGATGCTTTCGCGCAAGCCTACCGCTTACTGGGCGATCAGGCTGAAGTGCTGCTGTCTTATGCCGATGCCCTGGCCATGTCCAATGACGGCCGGCTCTCAGGAAAGCCGGCAGAACTGGTGTTTAAGGCATTGGCGCTGGAACCGAATAACATGACTGGCCTGTGGCTGGGCGGCATGGCTAAGGCCGAAGCAGGCGATGCGGCGGGGGCGGTTCAGTTGTGGCGCAAGCTGGAAGCGTTATTGCCGCCCGATTCGGAAGCGCGGCAGGAAATTCAAACGCTGATGGCCAATGTCGAGAACCGGAGGCCCGAGGAGCAGCCCACTGAAGCCGCTTCGCCAGGCATCGATGTGGAGGTGAGTCTGGCGCCCGAGCTTCGGACAAAGATCAGCCCCGAGCAAACTGTTTTCATCTATGCCCAGGCGCTGTCAGGCCCGAAAATGCCTTTGGCGATTGTCCGCAAGCAGGTTTCCGATCTGCCGTTGACCGTGAATCTGAACGACAGCATGGCCATGATGCCGGAAATGAAATTGTCGCGTTTCGATCAGGTTAAACTGATCGCGCGCATTTCGAAGTCCGGCAATGCGACGCAGCAGCCCGGCGACTTGATCGGCGTGATCGATTCCGTAGCTCAGGCCGATCATACCCGCAACATCATAGTGATTGATAGCGAAGTGAAATAATGGATCAATCTATTAAATTCGATCTGGACCTGATTAACCGTTATGACAAGGCTGGTCCGCGTTACACCTCTTACCCGACCGCTCTGGAGCTGCATGAAGGCTTCGGTGATAAGGAATACCGCGAGCATATCGCCAAATCCAATGCGGCGGGCGGCCCCTTATCGCTGTATTTCCATATTCCGTTTTGTGATACCGTCTGCTTTTACTGCGCCTGCAATAAAATCGTGACGAAAAACCGCAGCCATGCGCAGCCGTATTTGGATAATCTCTATAAAGAAATCGCTATGCAGGGCGATTTGTTCGACCGCAACCGGGTCGTCAACCAATTGCATTGGGGCGGCGGCACGCCGACCTTCTTGAGCTACGAGCAAATGCAAAAGCTGATGCAGGTGACGCGCGCGCATTTCTCGTTAAGGGACGACGATCAGGGCGAATACTCGATTGAAATCGACCCGCGCGAGACTGACGACCGGACCATTCACCAGTTGCGCGAACTGGGATTTAACCGCATCAGCCTGGGAGTTCAGGACTTTGATCCGGCCGTGCAAAAGGCCGTCAATCGCCTGCAGAGCGAAGAGCAAACCTTCGCGGTTCTGGCTGCCGCCAGGGCTGAAGGTTTCCGTTCGACCAATATCGATCTGATTTACGGCCTGCCGTTACAGACAGTTGCAACGTATTCCAGGACGCTGGACAAGCTTCTGGCCGTTGCGCCTGACCGGTTTTCCATTTTCAATTATGCGCACATGCCGGCGCGCTTTAAAACGCAGCGCCAGATCAACGATGCGGATCTGCCGTCGCCTGATGTCAAGCTCGATATTCTGCAGATGGTCGGGCGGCGGCTCACGGAAGCCGGCTATGTCTACATCGGCATGGACCATTTCGCCAGGCCCGATGACGAGCTCGCCGTCGCGCAGCGCGAAGGCAAGCTGTACCGGAATTTCCAGGGCTATTCGACGCACTCGGACTGTGATCTGGTGGGGTTGGGCATTACCTCGATCGGCCGGGTAGGGGATGCCTATATTCAGAATGTCAAAGAGCTGGCCGAATATGACCAATTGATCGGGCAAGGCCGGCTGCCGGTTTTCAAGGGCGTCGAGCTGAACGATGACGATAAGCTGCGCCGCGCTGTCATCACGCAACTGATCTGCCACTTCGATCTGAGCTTTGCGGCTATAGAAAAAGCATTCGCCATCGGTTTTCACGATTACTTCGCCGACGAACTGAAAGCCCTGGCGCCGATGCAGGCCGACGGTTTGCTGACCGTATCAGAACATGACATCCATGTGTTGCCGGCAGGGCGGTTATTGATTCGCAATATCTGCATGGTGTTCGACCGCTATCTGGCGCAGAAACAGCAGCAGTTTTCGAAAGTGATTTAAGTAAGCGCGAATAACTTCGCGCCTGCTTCAATTTCCGAACTCTTCAATCAATAATCTCGTTTTGTTCATGCAAGGATGGCCTGGTGACTGGATCACTAACTGCGCTTTAAGGTCCAATTAATTCGACCCGAAACACACAGTGCTTACAGAAGATTGTATGGTTATCGTTGAGTGCGAATTAATTCGCACCTACAATTTCCTGATTTATTTCATGCTCATCACCAAGCCGTCAATCAGCAGACTCATCCTGTCCAGTCAAGGGCGGCTTGATGGCTATATCACCCACCAGCAGGGATTCTTCCTCTTTCTGCTGGTCAAGCCATTCATGCCAGACAGCGCGCAGTACTGCCAGTATGACCGGTCCCAAAAAAATACCTATCACGCCAAAAGCCGTCAGTCCTCCAAAAACGCCGAACATTACCACGAGGAGAGGCACCCGGCTCGCGCCGCTGATTACCAGCGGACGAATCACGTTGTCTATCGTGCTGACTACCAGAACCCCCCAGGCTATCAGCCCTATGCCGGCCCATACTTTATTCATGAAAATGAGTCCGACGGCGATAGGCAGCCATATCAGCGGCGCACCCATCGGTATCAAGGCAAACAAAGCGGTAAGTGCACCAAACAATACCGGTGCCTGTACGCCGGCCACGGAAAAGCCAAGGCCGGCCAGAATACCTTGCGCCAATGCTGCCAGCACCATGCCGAAAACGACCGCATTGGTCGTATGACCGGCAGCCTGCAGATAAACATGCTGATGCTTGCCCAGAAAACGGATAAGCCCTTGATGCAGCTGCCTGACGGCTTCTTCACCGTCACGAAAACAGAAAAACACCGTGACCAGAATGATAGCCAGTTTTACCAGGTTGTTGCCGATACTGCCCAGAAACTTAGTCACATCGCCCAGCCAGTGTTGCGCCGTATTGGCAAATTGTTTCGCCACGCCGGCCCGGTCTGTGCTCAAGCGCGTTATGCCGTCTTGCAGATAATCGCCCAGCCCCGGTATGCGCTTGATGGCATCCGGTAACTGAAGGTTATCTAGAGAAAAGTTGACGCTTAAGGTTTGATAGGCCATTGCCAGCTCTTTCTGAAGCAAAGCGACCAGCCAGAAAATGGACAGAAAGATGATCATGGAGATGATCAATGTCATGACCAGCGCACTGAGCATTTTCCTGCCCTTCATCTGGCGGCGCAGCCACCGGTAGGCCGGCCAGGTGACATAGGCGATAATGAAAGCCCAGATCAGCGACAGCAGGAATTCGCGCAGCACCATATAGCTCAGCACAAGGAGGCTGACTAAAAGAATGCCGGGAATGATGTCCCGGGAGTAGGGTCTGTTTAGAAAATCATTCATAAACCTGAAAAGTTATCTGCTCAATCTGACAGCCTGTCTGTCGGCTGTCTTATTTTGTCATGCCGGTGGCCTTTGGGTCTCTGAATTTATCGAGAGCTGCCGGCTTTATATAAATTAATCACACTGCCCGCTAAAACCATCCGGACCTGCCGTGGCGTCATCATGTGACGGGCCAGAAAGGTTTTGTTCCGGGTTTTGTTGATGACTGTGACCGTATCGCCTTTTTGAATTTCTTCCCTGGCGTTTGGCAGCTCAAGGTTGTCGTTCAGATTGATCGCATCGTAATCCTGCTCGTCGATAAAGACCAGCGGCAGGATACCGAAATTGCAGAGGTTCTGCCAGTGAATGCGGGCAAAGCTTTTGGCGATGACGGCCTTGACGCCCAGATAGCGTGGGGCCAGCGCCGCATGCTCACGGCTCGATCCTTGACCGTAGTTGATGCCGCCGACAATCATGGAGCCGGTCCGCTGATACGGCATGGCCCGGTCGTAGTACGACTCGTCAATCTGGGAGAAAGTGAATTTGCTTATTGCCGGAATATTGCTGCGGAACGGCAGCACTTTCGCACCGGCCGGCATGATCTCATCGGTCGATATATTTTCGCCCACCTTCATCAACACCGGCCCTGCCAGGCTTTGCGGCAACGGTTCCAGCGGCGGCAGCGAGGCAATGTTCGGCCCCTTCACCAGCACCTCCTTTGAGCCGTCCTCAGGCGGCGGCGCCAGCGCCTCGGTATTGAGGACATAGGTTTTCGGCTCCTCAAATTTCGGATAAGGCATGGGCAATGTGCGCGGGTCGGTGATGACGCCGGTAATGGCTGATGCGGCGGCCGTTTCGGGGCTGCAAAGATACACCAGGTCTTCCTTCGTGCCCGAGCGTCCGGGAAAGTTGCGCGGCACGGTCCTCAGGCTGATGCGGTGGGTGGCCGGCGCTTGGCCCATGCCGATGCAGCCGTCGCAGCCCGCCTGATGGATACGCGCGCCCTGATGGATCAAGGTGCCGAGATAGCTCAGGCGAGTCATGTTTTCGAGGATTTGCCGCGAGGTCGGATTGACATCGAGCGATACATCTTCATGTGCCGGATGATCCTTCAGGATCATCGCCGCGATCGCGAAATCCCGAAGTCCCGGGTTCGCCGATGAACCGATCATGCACTGGTAGACTTTCCTGCCGGCGACCTCGCTGACCGGCACGACATTGCCGGGACTGCTGGGGCAGGCGATCAGGGGCGCGAGTTCCGAGAGGTTGACTTCGATATGCTCGTCGTAGTCTGCACCCTCGTCGGAAAGCAGTTCGGTCCAGTCTTCGCCGCGCGCCTGCGATTCCAGAAAGACTTTCACGGCTTGATCCGATGGAAACACGCTGGTTGTAGCGCCGAGTTCGGCGCCCATGTTGGCAATCACGTGCCTGTCCATCGCGCTGAGCTGATCCAGGCCCGGCCCGTAATATTCCATGATCTTGCCTATGCCGCCTGATACGTCGAGACGGCGCAGCAGTTCCAGGATAACATCCTTGGCGCTGACCCAGTCCGGCAGTTGGCCGGTCAGTTTGACGCCGACGATCTTCGGCATTTTTACATGAAACGGTTCGCCGGCCATCGTCAAGGCGACTTCGAGACCGCCGGCCCCGATAGCGAGCATCCCCAAGGAACCCGCGGCACAGGTATGGCTGTCCGAACCCAGCAGCGTCTTGCCCGGTTTGCCGAAACGCTCCATATGGACGGGGTGACTCACGCCGTTGCCGGGCCGGCTGAACCAGAGGCCGAATTTGCGGCAGGCGCTTTGCAGAAACAGGTGATCGTCGGCATTCTTGAAGTCTGTCTCCAGCAGATTGTGATCGACATACTGGACCGATACTTCGGTCTTGACACGGTCGAGCGCCATGGCCTCAAGCTCCAGCATTACCATTGTGCCGGTTGCATCCTGCGTCAGGGTCTGGTCGATTTTCAGGGCAATTTCCTGCCCGGCAATCATCTCGCCTTCTACCAGGTGGCTTGCAATTAATTTTTGCGTTACATTTTTAGGCATGGGTTTCCTCCTGCGCATGGATTGGTAGGAACGCCAGCGACGGCGGTTCCCGCGTCTTCGCATCTTTCCGTGTATTCGCCTCAGATTGAGTGAATTCCATGCAATCTGATGTCGTCGAGCTCTCATGTAGGCATCACAAGATCTGATCAGACAATGCGATGATCAGCGCATAACGCAAGCTTTTGCCTACTGCTACCAGAATCATAAAGATCGAAAGGCGCACCTTCATCATGCCCGCGATAAACGTCAAAGCATCGCCGCCGGCCGGCAACCAGGACAATAATAAAGACCAGACGCCGAACCGCTGGTACCAGTTCTGGTAGCGGTGCAGTTGAGAGATTTTGAACGGAAACCAGCGGCTGTATTCGAAATGCAGCAGATAACGGCCCAGAGCCCAGTTCACGACGGCGCCCAGCGTATTGCCCGCCGATGCAGACAGCCACAGCAGCCAGGGATCATGGCCGGTGGCCAACAGACCAACCAGCGCCACTTCCGAATAAAACGGAATCAGCGTGGCGGCCAGAAAACTTACTCCAAATAAACTTAAATAGGCGGTCATCTCTTATAGCCTCTCACGAGCGGCTTTCACCAGCGCGCGAAACAGGTTACGCTGGCGGGACAGGTAGAGCAAGTATTCCGGATGCCATTGAACGCCTATCAGGTAGGGTTTCGACGGATCTTCTACCGCCTGCACAATATTATCCAGGTCACGGCCGACAACTCTCAATCCGCTGCCCAACCGATTGATGGCTTGCGTATGCAGACTATTAATCCGACAACGCGTGGTCCCCAGCAGTTCCTCCATTTGGCTGTTCGGCTCCACCAGCAGGGTTTTCAGCGGCAGTACCGTGAAACGGTTGCGGGTACGGCGGCGCAGCTCACGCAGATTCTGATGCAGATTCCCGCCCAGGTAAGCATTGAGCAACTGCTCTCCGCGGCAGATGGCCAGCATGGGGATGTCTTCTTTCAGGGATTTTTCGATGTACATGAGTTCGAACATATCCCGCTCCTTGTCATAGCGCGTATTGGGCAGTTCCTCCGATTCGTAAAGCGTAGGATAAATGTCATCGCCGCCGCCGATCACGATGCCGTCCAATATCTCATTCAGATGAGAATGCCTGGGCGTGAGCCTCAGGGGGTGCCCTCCTGCGGCGAGAATGGCATAGCGCGTGAAAAACCAGGCGCGGTCTCCGCCTTTGCTGGGACCTGTTACGCCGATTACAGGGTATATGTGCGATCTAGCCATATCTCGACCGTATCTTTCCAGTTTTTGAACAGGTCGGTTAGAGGCCTATCCAAAAATTGTGTATAAGCCTGACACATGGCATTCAGATATTCGGTATCACAGGCCAGCCTTTCGACCATGAGCCAGTTGTGCCAGTCCACATCAAGGCCCCAGCCAGGCTGGTCAATCCGGCAGTTGGGCAGCCGGTAATGCAGGGTAGGCCGGGCCTGAACGCGGTCATCATAGATGACTGACAGCGCCCGGGGCTTATCGAGATAAGTGAACAACGGCAACATATCCAATGCCCGGTTGCGCGTGGGGTTGGCAACCAGGTAATCGTCGATTAACGCATTCTGATCGGGATGATAATCTACATCAATGACCTGTCGGATATAGTCGGTTGGAAACGGGGCAATATAACCGGTCATGGTTCGGGCCAGATCGATCTCGCTGTGGTAAACCAGCCAATCGTAGAGGCATAGAAAAGCTTTAAGGTAGGATACGATAGTTTCGGTATCCAGATTGGGCAGTTCCGGATTGAAATGCAGGCCGAAGGCATACAGTGTGCCGCTGTCCGTGCCTTGGGCGCCCGATGCCCGTAGATTCGGAATCAAAAGCTCCAGTTCACCGAGGCGGTCCATCGGAATCGGCGGCGAGACGATTTCAAAAGGCACAATCTGTTCGGCCGCCAGGCGTACGAGCTGCTCGGACCATTCATCAATCAAGGCGAAGGGATCCTCGGGATCCAGCTTGTAGCGGCCTTTTTTCTTCAGGTACTGAAAATCCAGCTCGACCCTGAAATCACCCAGACACGTATCCGTAATCGTGTTTTCGTAAGCGCTGTTGACCAGTATGGTGCCGCCGAACTGTTCGCGGATCAGCCGGGCAATGTCTTCAATGGGGAGTCCTGCAAATTCCAGCTCTACACCCACTCGTCTCATATCTCCCGATGCCGTGGTGCTGATGGGCGGAAGAGGGAGGGCTGGAGCCAGATGCATAAATGTCTGTGTTTTGAGGATAGTGGTTGATCCAGAGCCGGGATGGAGCGAAGCCAGGATACAGCAATGTAATCGACGATCTGGACTGATCCAAATTCGTGTTGTTTCCGAAAGGGCTGCCATCATTATCCCGTCAGATCAATAAAGATCAATAAGTTGAATTACTTAAAGTGAGCCGGCGGCTTCGAGGCATGTTCTTTAACAGCGCGAGTCAGAAGTTCAACAAAAAAATCACCAGCGCCCAAGCACTCAAGACGCTCCGCACGGCATGGAGCCTGTTCCATCTTTTCAGCAACTGGCGAGCCTCTTCTGAGCCCTTATCGAGATCGGGCGACAGGAGGCGCTTGTTGACAGGCATAATCGCAAGAAAGGTGAATGGCACTACCAGTCCCAGCAGGACACTGCCGATAAGCCAGCCCGGTCCGGCTCCGGCAAGCCATGCGATGAGCGCGAACGAAAAACCGGATACGGCAAGCGGGGCCTGCATCCATGTGGCTCGCTTGTAGCTTGGCGCCCATTCGGTAGCCGCTATCAAGGTGCCGCACGACATTCTTGCCGGATGCTCGACGGCATTGATATAAATCGCCGCTCCGGCAAAAATGCCGCAAGCCAAAGTCGCCATGAATTGCATGCTTGCCTGCAAGATCAGCATGGCATTGCCCTCATATTTTTAATGCCTCAAGCTGAGGAAGGAGCGCATTTTGCGGCTTCCTTCTTCAGCGGATAGTCGACCAAGCATGGCGAGTCTATTCCTTTCCTTCTGCCGGGATCTGGAACAGCGCCCCTAGGTTGATACTGCCGTGTTCCGCGGGATCCTGCGGATTATCGGTTCTAGGATTGCCAGGGTTCAGGTTTGATGCCGTATCGTCAGGCGGGAACAGCACCAGCGTAGCAAGAAACTCCAGAACCATCTGTTGTTTGTTATCGCTCAGTTCGGCAAAATTTTCTTTTGATTCCTGTGCTTCGCCGCCATGGCGCAGAATCACTTCTTTAAGGTTAATGCTACGTCCGTCGTGACCGTAAGGGGCCGTGCTGCCTACGCCCCATAGTGGTTCGGTCATGAATTTTGTTACGAGGCTTCCATCGTACAGCCTTTCGTGAAATGCCGGCCCGAGATCGTGGCGCTTGAAGTCAGCGAAGATATTTTTAACGAGGAAGGAGTTTCCCTTGGGAAGCAGCTTTGGAAATTCCTGGCCCTCGTCGACAGTATCGTAAAGCGTTGTGGCGGTTGCGAAAAGACGATTGAAGATTCCTTTCTTCGGATCGAAGCCAGTCTCAACATCGGCGATACGGCGGTCATGCTCAATGCGCAGGTTTTCTACATGGCAACCTGTACATCCGATGGCCTTCATCAGCTTCAGGCCAAACTTGGCGCGTGCGCTCATTTCGCCTGTGCCAGGTTTAAAATAGTTCAGCAGATAAAACTCCATATGGTCAATGATCGCTGGGTCAATTTCATTCAAGACCCCATCTCCATCGCCGTCTTCGTTGGGATTGCAAACGGGCGGATGCTTGATCTTGTCCAGCGTCGGATCGAATACCATGCCTGCCGGACTTACCGTCCTGATCGGAGCGCTTGGATCATTAGCCTGGCAGAGTACAGGGTCCGAAGACTCCAGCCCCATCTCATCTTTAAATGCGCCAATGGAGAATGCCCGCATGGAATATTCACCGCCTTGAGCAAAGAAGGGTCGGACACGCAGATCCGGGTTTACGCCTTCCACCATAGAGGTATCAATTTCTCCATTCGGCAGTGCCTGGATAAATCCGTAGTGAATCTGCTTGCTGACAAGCGGCAGTTTGACGGGCTCTTTTGTATGATCAGCAAGCTGCAGCGCTCTGTCCCGGATGGTGCGCAGATCGCTCGTGATTTCGTCCCCCAGCATCTCCACAAGCCCGAGACCGAAAAGATGAGGCGCATCGCGGCTGTCGGGGCGGGTGGCTTCGTCGCCGCCAGATCCCGCACCACCTTTCGGGCGACCATGACAAGCGGCGCAACTGTCCGTCAATCCGGCCCCTAGCGCTGGATTTTCATGGATATCCCCGGTTGAGTCATTGCTTACCCGCGGTCCCTGGCCTTGATCATGCGTAAACTTGCGTTGAAAGATTTGTCGCCCCCGGCGAACCGAGCGGGTTGGATCACGTTTTATGAGATAGATCGACGAACCTGGTGTAAACTCGTCCCCATGTCCTGCACCGATCTGCTGCTCCAGTGATTTTTCTATAGCGCCGCCCGGTACATTCGGCGTCGTTTGGGTTACGTCAGTCAGCTCTGCCCGAGCACTCGCTGCCATTAATAACAAAATTCCGCTACAACATGAATTCAGTATAAACGTATGTACGGTCTTGGTAGTCATTCTGGTCTCCTGTATTGGATTGTCTTCGCCACTTGTCCGGGCAAACTGCCAGCGGCACCAGAATTTATCTCCATTGATTTATACCAAATACATGGGTATTAACTTGTTAGCGCAGCGAGTCTGTTAACAATAATCATGCGAAATATTACTAGAAATAGCGAAAAATGATCTAACACTAAAGTTAAGTAGAATGGTCGCAAGCGGTGCAAAAACGTCGCTTGTGGTTGGCCCACTGAATGATTCCTCAAAAGAGAGGCATGCATTACGCTTCATTTAGTGGATAGTTTTAACTCTAGCAGTGCAGCAAAATCCAAGACAATCGTTTTGATGAGCTTTTAATGCAGTTTTGATGTGTTTTAGGATAAGGCGAGAAATAACTTCCCTGAATTTTGACGAGCGGCATTGTGTGGGGCGACTTCGCCTGGAGCGCCTCCTATTGGCAGTCGCCCAGGCGAATACCCAAAGGGCATAAATGAATTCACCCCTTGTATGATGAACTTTAACAACCGATAGCCCAAAAAACCGATTAAGCTGTCATCGTTCATTGGGAGGCCGTTCGACCCTTAGGCCGGGTCATTGACCTGAGCCTGTCTGTAGATTGGCCCCCGCCCTATTCACCCATACCGTGGAGTAT
>Ga0208265_100117_pt1 | contig 71467 bp, 58 predicted proteins | sample LakWasMet44_HOW7_2_FD_183882 | JGI IMG/M metagenome (GOLD analysis project Ga0208265, IMG submission 183882) | Freshwater sediment methanotrophic microbial communities from Lake Washington under simulated oxygen tension - Sediment Metagenome... | ecosystem: Environmental > Aquatic > Freshwater >... | reverse complement strand
TGCACAATTTGTCCCGAAAGAGCTTCATACGCAATCAAAAGCTGAAACCTATACCGTGGAAGGTTATAACAGTTTATTCAGGCATTTTCTGGCCCGGCTACGCCGAAAATCAAAATGCTATAGCAAAGCAAGATCATGCTCAAATATTCCGTCATGCTTCTGATGCTTAAATGGAATGGGGAATTGGACACTATACTTAATTAACAATGCCTCAAAAATTATCATTGAAACAATCAAGGCTCATAGCCATTTTGGCTGGAGCACTGATTATTTCCATAGCTGCCTCTGTGTTTTTTTACAGTCGGGAAGATGGTCAAGATTCGGCTTCCTTGTCGCAAGACCTGTCTACCATGCCCGATCATACAACAGCCTTGAATGAACTGTTCGGCATTACCGATTCAAGCGGCAAGGTCAGAATTTCGGCTAATGAATTGAGCAGTATCTGGTTTGAACAATCATTTAGCTTAGGCAACGATGAGTTTCATGTCATATTCACGAAAACTCAGGAAATCGACCCACAATCCGGCGCGATCGTCAAAGCGCATGCTCAGGGCGTCAAAGTGGGCGCAATCACTTATAAGCAGGTAGATGGACAATGGCAGGCCGTATCGAGACAACCAAAGTTTGGCGATTTTGGGGAATGGGGCGATGTCCCGGAAGTGAAACAAGCTGACATACTTCAACTGTCGCCCGAAAATATTGCATTTATGATTGATGCCGGAGGCGGCATGGGCGGGTTTTTCGAATCAGGAAAGGCGCTGTTCGCCTACTCGAAAGACAGCTGGCGCGATCTTGGCTATGTTCAAACGAATGCGGATAATTCCGGTGCCTGTGATGAGGCGCCCTCTGATGAAGGCGGTTCGATACCCTGTTGGAGTTATACGGGAACTATATCCATCGTTCCTGGCGAGAATGCCGAATATCCTGATTTGCTGGTCACCCGCACCGGTACTGAAAGCGGAGAAAACGGCGTTTCCGTAGTTCCCGCCAAAAATGTGACTTACGTTTTTAACGGTGAGAAATATGTCGATACTTCAAAACTATAAGGAACGAAAAAAAATGGTGCGGCTTGGGCAATATGCTCTTGCCTGTCTTTAATGGAATATAAGGGAAAAATCCATGTACATACCGAAGCATTTTGATGAGCCCAGAATCGAAGTCATGCATGATCTGATTCGGGCCCGGCCTCTCGCTACGCTGGTTACGCTGTCCACAAGCGGACTGGATGCAAATCACATTCCGTTGCTTTTGTCGGCAGAGCCGGCGCCTTTCGGAGTCTTACACGGCCATGTCGCCCGTTTCAATCCCATGTGGTTCGATCTGGCAAAAGATGTTGAGGTGCTGGCTATATTTCATGGTCCGGATGCTTACATTACCCCATCCTGGTACGCTTCCAAGCAGGAAACCGGAAAAGTGGTGCCTACCTGGAATTATGCTGTTGTCCATGCTTACGGCAGGCTGCGTGTTATTGATGATGCCTCATGGCTACGTTCCCAGCTCGAGGCGCTGACTACACATAACGAAGCGGTTTTTCCCGATCCATGGGCCGTATCTGATGCCCCTTATGAGTATACGGAAAAACTGATCGAGGCGATCGTCGGCATTGAAATTACCGTTACCAAACTGTCAGGCAAATGGAAAGTGAGCCAGAATCAGCCGGAGCGGAATCAGGCCAGCGTCATTTCAGGATTGAAGGAATGCGGCAACTCTGAGGCTGCATCCATGGCAACATTGATAGAGTCCTTCGCCAAAAACGCGAGTTGATCCTTCATACACATCTCTTTGAACATCGGGATTTCAAGGCAGCGGTTATACAATAGGCGCCGGATGAGATCGAAAGACTCATGCCCGGCTCTGTAAAGTTGATAAGCGACAAGATTTGCGAGATTAAAAATCTTAAGCAGAACATTTGTAAGCTAAGTTGCAGTGCTGTAAAAACCATCATGGAGCGTAGCGTCATGCCGGACTTATCAAGCCAATCTATGACCCCATGGGTTAAAAATCTTGAACAAAAATTTCCCGCATCAGTCACATCTTGCATAAATGGTTCAAGCGTTTAATCTCGAGGAAGAGGTTTTCGTCCTGTTTCTATCAGGTTCTGCTCAATAATCCGTCAGAGAGGAAATGCCCATGAAAAAACAGTTTTTTTCTCATAATCACATTTATAGCAATACTTTTTCCTATTAATCTTCACACTGATCACGCTAAAGCGAACGAAGTGTTCATCGAAGCCAACCATCAAAACCAATCCGATTGAAGTTTCGCATCGTAACACTAGTGCAAAAAAGTGATTGAAAACGTCGGCCTTGGTACTTTTCCTTTAGTACATTAAAACGGTGTGTTTAACATGAACGGAAAAAACGTTGCAATCATGCAGCCTTACGTATTTCCATACATCGGCTATTATTGCCTGGTGCAGGCAAGCGATACATTCGTTTTCTATGACGATGTCAATTACATCAAACAAGGGTGGATTAACAGAAATCGATTGCTTTTAAATAAAGTTCCATACACTTTTACCATTCCATTGAGAAAAAGAAGCTCTTTTCAATTGATTAAGAATATCAATGTACTTGATATTAAAAAATTCAAATCGAAATTCATTAAGCAATTAGAACAATCTTATAGTAAGGCATGTAACTATCAAGTAGGCATGAGTTACGTCGATAAAGTATTGGATACCGATATTGATTTAATCAGCCAATTGGCAATGAAATCTGTGACTGATTTCTTTGAAATGTTAAACATTGAGAAAAACTTTCTGGTTTCATCCGAACGTTTCGGCGAATTGAAAGGTATCAACAAAGCTGACAGGCTTATTACGATAGTCAAGTCGCTTGACTCTGAAAATTACATAAATCCAATAGGAGGAACGGCGCTCTACAATAAACAATACTTTTCCGACAAGGGTGTAAATCTCTCATTCATTAAAGCGAAGTTGGAGAAGTATAAGCAATTAGGAGGCGAAGGATTCGTGGGCGGCCTTTCCATAATTGATCTCATTATGAACAATACCATTGATGAGCTGAAGCTTCATTTAGTGAACTACGAGCTTGTCTGAAGTCAGTATAGGAACCACTGCAGTATGTAACTGTAGTGGTTCTGGCTCAGTCAGACCGGGTTCGAGTGGCCTCAGCCCTTCAGCCGAAAATCTCTATGATGGGTGTAGCAATTGTTGACGCTCATGATTAGGGATAACTGAACGAGTACACCAGAGCCAAGTCCCCCGGATGGCGCAAGGGAACTGTGACGGTTTCCATTTTCTCGTCCGGCGTGCCTTCGCTAGTGATCACGGTGATTCTGCCCGTGGTCAGTTGCTCGTCGCTGTCGTAACCTCCGTAATAATTCACGTAGACCAGATAGGTTCCCGGCAGGATTGCGGGCATGGAAAAAATCTCCGGACCGAAGCCTGTGGTCACGTCCACGTCCAGCGCGCCGCCGTTTTCCAACACCCGGTTGCCGTAGAAGCCATGTCCGCCGTCGGGTGTGATCACATGCAGGTCGACATCGGTGCCATCGCTGTCCCAGGACAGCACAACACGGAGTTTAGGACTCGGCTTTTCGCGGTAGGCTTCGTAAAACTGCGTTCGCGCCAGGCTCCTGCCGTCGGGCGCGAGAATTTCAACGCTGTTCGAGCCGGCGCCGAAAGCGTAGGGCCGCTCGAATTCGCCCTGGTCGGTTTTGAGCGGCATTGAGACGCCGTTGACCACCAGTGTTAGCGGCTGTTCAGCATCACTGCCGGATTTCGGGCTGGCGGCGATGCGGCCCTTGATCAGCGCCAGTGGGCTGTCCTCGTCTTCGGCGTTTACGTCCGAGGCCGGATAGGTGACTTTCTGCACGTAGCGCATCCGTTCACCGGAGGAATTGCGCCAGCCGCCCAAGGGCGTGTCCAGTTCGGCCCGGCCAGGAGCGGCTGGCGCTGCGTCGGTAAAGGCTTTGATCTGGGTTTCGATTTCAGTCAGCCGGCGGCTATAGGCCGAGGCAATACAGGCGTTATCCTGACAGGGATTGCGTTGTTTTTGCAGCCATTCCCTTTGTCCGGCTGCCAATTGCTGCAAGGCTTTCTTATCGCCTGATGCAAGCCAGGCGAGTTGGTCGTAAAGCTCAGCCAAGGCCTCGTCGGCAGTCGAGAGCGTATTATCGGCACAGATTGCGGTTTCGACCGCACTGGCCGCCTTGCTGCAATCGAAGCCCGCCGCGGCGGCGGGCATACCGCAGGCCAGCAGCGCGGTCCCGGCGGCAATCATCTTGAACAATCTCATACGTCTCCTTCGAGGATTTGTCTTGCGGTGGCTTCGATGAAAGCTTCGTCGAGCGCCCGCGGGGAATGCTTGAACGCCAGATGCAGGTATTCGTGCGCCAGACTCCGGCGGTCTTCCTCATAATCCAGATGACGCAGCCAGATCCGGTTGGCGGCATAGTCCGCGCGGGGACTGCCGGACTGGGCAAGGCAGATTTCGATGCCGCCGGGCGCCTCGAATCCGTTGATCGGAGCCAGCTGCCTGTTCCAGCGCGGAGTCTGCTTATCCAGCCATTGCTCCATAAGCCGGTTTCTCTGGCACGGTATTTCCTGAGGATCTGCCCAAGCTCCTGCCGTGAAGGTGGAAAATGCCCAGAGACAAAGGCTGCAAGTGTGCTTCAATCTTTTCATCGTCTACCTGACCTTGAGTGTATAAGCTGCCTCGGTCTGCAGCGCTTGCCGGCTGGGATGGTACATCTCGAAATAGCGCGCCCGGCCAAGCTCGAATTCCCCGCGTTGGGAAAACCGGAGCAGGTGCAGGAGGCGGGCATCGCCATTTAACGCTTCGACCGGAACGGTGTATCGATGCGGGAAAGTCTGGTACTCGGTGTTCTCCAGTTCCAGAGGCTGGGATTGTGCCTGATCCTGCCCATCTTCCGCTGCCCCGCTGCCAAAACCCGGCCCCGAAATTTTCATGCCCCACGGTGCGGCTTCCACATCGGCTCCCGAAGGCAAGGGAATGTCTACGGCGCCGTAGCGCGCGCCGCTTTCGCCGCTGACAACCACTTCATCGAGGTAAAGGGCCGAGGAATCGATTTCCGCTCCCGGCTGGATTTCTGTGGCGGCATAGACCGGCCCAGGACTTTCCTCGGCTTCCCCGTTCTCCTGTTCGGTATTCGGCTTTGGCAAGTCCAGTTTATACAGCTTGCGCGTCACCCGGACGTTGGCAAGCGGGTTCTGGACCTCTGTCTCATGCAATTCATAGCTCAGATAGGCTGCCGCCGGCTTGGTAGCAGAGATCTTAATAGTCAGCGGTGCGGCGCCGGCTTCGCGGTTGCCGGCCAGTTTCCAGACCGGCAGGCCGAAGCGGGATTCAGCGGATTCGAAAGCCGGGGTCGCGGTGAAATCCAGCTTTTCCGCTGCTGCGTAAGGTTCCGCTCCCGCGGCTTTTTGCGCCATGAGCAGCACCAGCGAGCGTTCCAAGGTCGGTGTATCCGGGCCGATATCGGCGAGCAGTTCCGAGAGTTGGCCGTCTGCCGGAGGCTGACCCTTGCGGGCGGCATCCAGCATCAAGGTGGCTTGTTTCAGCCGGTCATCGCTGGCTTCGGGAATATCGCCTGCGAAGGCATCCACGACCTTTCGGGCCGCCGGATCATAGGCTCCTACATCGCCCAATGTGTCCAGGATCAGCAAGGCCAGTCGTTCGTCCTGGCGCAGCATGGGAATCCGGGTGGCAAGTGCTTTCTCGTCAGGCTCATTTTCATGCAGGATGTGGCTGAGCAAACCCGGCGTCACACTGGGCTTGTTCTCGCTGGGCTGCATGATGCGTCTGACTAAAGCGCGTGTTTGGGTTTTGACCGGCAAGCCCATCGCGCTGGTCAGCCACAGTGCGGTAGCCTGAGTCAGGATGTCCTCGTTGGCAGCCTGCTGCTTGTACACATCCAGGAGGCTCAGCCAAGTGGCAGGCGGCGCGGCGATGCCCAGTGTGTGCTGGGCGTGCCAGTCGGCGAAATAGGCATACGCGGTCAGCAGCAGATCATCCTTGGATTGGTTGCCCCACCAGCCGAATGCGGAATTCGGTCCGGCCATTTTGACCAGCCGTAAGCGGGCGTTGGCGATTTCGTCCCGCAGTTCCGCGGTCGTCTTTTGTACGGACGGGTCCGGGCCTAGCGATTTGAGATGGCCATAGGCAAGGCTGAGCGGGATCAGCCGGCTCGCGGTTTGCTCGGCGCAGCCGTAGGGGTAATTCGCCAACGATTCGGCAATACGCCAGAAGTGTTGCCAGCCTTTCTCGGCGGGCATGAGCCGGATATTGCTTGCACCTTGGGGCAGAGCAACCGTGCCGCCCTCGGGTTTCAAATCCACCGGCTGCTCGTAGCGGGTTTGCCAGCCCTTGGGAACCACTTCGATCGTCGTTTCCAGCGCGTCTTGTATTTGTCCATTGACGGACAGCGCAGTCTTGAGCGCGCCGCTGCTTCGGACTTCGTAAGGCAGTTCCAGGTAATTGGCGCCCGGTTTCAATTCCACTTCCCGGTTGAGATTGATGCCGTCGCCGTTGGCCGTGAATGCCGCAGGCTGGTTTTTGGCTGTCCGGTTATAGCCCACCAGGGTGATGACCGGCTTTTCACCGGCCACGAAAGAGCGGGGGCCAGTCCATTTAAGATAAATGTCTTTTGCGGAGACCAGTTGTTCGACGCTCTGCCCGAACGCGCCGGCGACGGTCCAGGCCCGGCCGGTGATGCGCCAGCGGGTCAGCGATTGCGGCATCCTGAACGAAAAGCTGGCCTTGCCTTCGGCGTCGGTCGCCAGATCGGGCAGCCAGACGGCCGTGTCGATGGCTTCCCGGCGCGGGCGTTCCAGCATTTTCAAGGGCCGGTTGCTGTAGGAGGGCTGCGGCGGGGCGCTGCGTTCGACGGGCAGGGCCATATCGTAGGCATGGAAATTGAGGCTGGATGAAGTCCGCACCTGGTTGCGGCGAAGGTGCTGAAAGAAGTCCTGAATGTTCGGCGCAATTTCGGGTTGCAGGCCGTACACCGCTTCATCCACCACACCTACGGCGAGACGGCTGGAAACGGGGTGGCCATCCAGTTGCGTGCGCACTTCCACCCGCACCTCATCGCCGGGCCGGTAAATCGCTTTATCGGCAGTGAAGGCGATCTCGACGGCAGGAATCCGCACCTTGATGCCTTTGTTCTGGAAAGTGTAACGGCCATCCTTCACGTACAGCACAGAGAACACCCGGTTGGGCGCATAGCCGGGACGTATCGGGATATCCGCCCGCCATTGCGTTTCGCCGATGCGGGTGAGGCTGGCCCAGTCGGTGCCTTCAGTCATGAGTCCCGCGCTCTGCACGGAATCCCGTTCCAGCGTGAGCAGGGCGTTGTCTACCGGATCGCGGAAGCTGATGAGGGCATGGGCGGTTTCGCCTTCGCGGTATTCGTCCTTGTCCAGATCGATCCTGAGTCCGCCCGTTGCCAGTTTGGCACCATTGCCAGATACCCAATGTTCGGTCTGGCCGACGACTTCGCCGTCGGCGTCCTTGATCCGCACCGTATAGGCGCCGGCCTGAGTGAATTCCACCCGGAAGCGGTCGTTTTTCACCTCGCCGGTTGCGCGGCTTTGGTCATCCAGTCGCAGTGACTCCCAGGACACGGCCTGTCCCGGTTCCTGCCGAGTGCCCGCCAACGGTACGGCGGTGAAATCGATGCTCTCGCCGGGCTTGGAGATATGGGCGGAAGAGTTGAGCTGATAAAGTTTGCGGCCGCTCTCGATGACGAATTCCTTGACCGCGGTTACCCGATAGGCCGAATTGTCGGCGCAGGCGACGCGCAGAATGTAATGGCTGGGTTCCTTGGCCGGCGGCAGGTCGAACTCCACCGCGCCGTCGTCACCGGCGATCCGGCTCTCCTGGGCCAGCTTGACCGGGAAATGCACCTGGGCGCCGGTGTAGTAATTACTGTAGCCCTCGTCGCCGAGCAGGTTCAGCACCTGGGTGCGGAGGTTCAGCTCTACGGTAGCGCCCTTGACCGGCTCGCCGCTCGGATAGCGCAACTGGATGCGTGCATGAATGGGCTGGCCGGTTTTGTAGTTCTGCTCGTGAGTCGAGATCTCCACATCGAAATGCGGCTTGGTGTAGGCGGCGACCCGGAACGAGCCCATGTAGGCCGCCCCCTGATAGCTCAGGTTCAGAGTATAGCCGCCGGCTACGGCTTCCTTGGGCAAGCGGAACTCGGCGTTGGCGCCCTGTTCAGGGGATGCCTGCAATGCCTGAACCGCGACCGGCGTGCCGTTGGGATCGAGCACGGAAAGGGTGACGCTGCCAGCTGCCAGGGGTGAGGAGTTCAGTGCATCCCGGAAGGTTCTTCCCACCAGCTTGACGTGGACTTTGTCGCCCGGCTGATAAAGCGGCCGGTCGGTGAAAGCGTAAAGCTTGTCGCCTTCGATCTCGCTGTCGTAGTAGAAATTCTCCGAAACGAACACGCCGCCCCGACTGTCCTGGCCGATGATGTAGCTGCGCTCAGGGATCTTGCGCTGGATTGTCAGGAGGCCACGCGGGTCGGTCTCGCCCTCCTGCATTACGCCCACCCCGTCCGAGAACAGGATGCGGGCCTGTCCTGCGGGAAGCCCGTTTTTGCGGTCGGCGGTCCACACCAGCAACTGTTCCCTGGACACCTTGGCGACTGCGATCACATCGGATATGAATACCACCGTTATGGCTCTCTGTCCGCCGATGGCCGCTTCCACCAGGTACAGGCCGGGCGGCAGTTTGCCCAGCGGGATTTTTACGTCACCCGATTTGGCAGCAATGAATTCGCTGCTGCTGCCCTCCATGTTCACGGTAGAGTCCTGCTGTATGGGCTTCGCCGCCCAGATCGGATAGCGGAAGCGATCGACCAGCTCGAAGCCGGGTAGGGGCTTGATCTGCGGATCATGGCGGAATTCGGTGTGGTAGCTGTGCGGCGGCGCCTGCTTGAGCGTCGGGATAGCCTCGACCACCTTGGTTCGCGCCTCCTCGGAAAAAATGCGTTGCCAGGCCAGCCGGGTTTTCTTGTACCACACGTCGAAGACATAGTTCAGCGCGTTGGCGATGCCTTCGGGACGGGATTGCGGCGTCACCTGGATGCGGTGCAGGTTGCGCTGGCTTTTCAGAAACGCTAAAGGATCAGGCACGCGGTAGATGAGAATGTCCGCGTCCTCGTCCGAAGTGCTCGTCGGCCCGTCCAGCCTGACCGACGCCATTTCGTCGGAACCGAACGGGGTTTCCGAGACCAGAAAGAATTTGTCCCCGGCGGCGCGTTCATAGCCGCTGGGATCGATGTCGCCCGCCCATGCGCCGCTAATCAGCGTGATAAAAACGAGAAACGGTAGATACCGGCAAAGTTGGGATTGTCGGGTCGTGGTTGCCACCGGGTGTCCTTCCAATTCATGAGAGTGTCGAGGGGAACGGCCCGCAGGCCATTATCGTTTTTGGCCTTGGAGCCGCGATGGTAGGCGATGTAGTCTCCCATCCACACCATAAGGTGCTGACTGTCGCCCTGGTCGTAAAACAACAGGTCTCCCGGCAATGCCTGGTTGATATCCGAAGATATGAAGACGCTGTTCTCCTGAACCAGGTCAATGGCCGAGGCGTAGGCGCCGCGCTGGCCATCTGCCCGTTTCCAGCGGTTGCGCAGCTCGGATTGTTCGGGCGTCAGTCCGACTTCCGGCGGGAGGAAGCGGTTAGACACCCCGTTGGCTTTGCGCCAGGCCTCGTCATGCGCCTTGAGCGCTTCGCCCACGGCGAACCGGACCAGACCGGCGCAGTCCTGCTGTGCCCAGCGCGGCGTCGGCCCTTGCCGGAGCTGTTCGCCGACGATGCGCACGAACCAGGCGCGGAAGGCATCGGCCTGCCGGGCATCCAGCACCGGTTCGGCGCAGGCTGCGGAAGCGGCGAGCAGAGCCAGCGCCGCCAGCGTTATTCGGACCACTTGAGCGGTTCCCAGGCAGTTTTTCCAGTCGGCGCCGGCAGACGCATGATCCGTCCGTTCTTAAGCTTTTCCAGTTCCGGCAGCAGACGCTCGGAGACATTGGCCCGGAATATCGGTTCCCGCTCGCCCGGCAGACTATCCAGCAGGGCGGTTGTGACCATGTTGACAAGGCGGTCGGGATACATGACTACAGCGGATTCGCTATTTTCGGGCAGGGCGTCGCCCAGGGCCGGATAGCGTCCCTCCAGGACCGCGATGGCATCATCCACCAGCGCCGCATCCGGCGAGAACAACAGCGTATCTTGCCGCTCTGCCAGGGCGACAGTGAAATAGCGGCCTGAGCGCATGTCTTCACTGTGCTCGCTATCTTCTCGGAGCCGGATTCCGTAGGGCGAACTGACTTCACGACGCCAGACCGTACCGTTCGCCTGCTTGTCCTCCAAGACTTCGAACGGCGGGTGATAGATGACAACAGGGGCTTCTGCTGGCTCATCTTCTCCTGCCTGTTGTGCCGGTTTAGCGGCGGATGGCTCGACTTGCGCCACGCCCGCTTCGTGAGTGCCGATGGCGGTCCTGAACAAGCTCTGCAAGGCCGTGTTCAAGCTGGCTTCGGAATTTTTCCGGATCGCTACCAAAGGAGCGTAGAGCTTGGTCTTGTCGTACCAGCACACGGCGGCAGGCGGCTCGAGGGCGTCGGCCAAGCGCTCGGCATCGTCCGCAGACACCACCTTGGACAGAAGCGCGGCTGTCCGGTCCGGATCGATTGGAACTGCCGCGCATAAGGCCGGATGGTCGGGCACGGCATTCCACACTTTGGAAGCCGTGGGGAAAGTGTCCGATGCCGAAACCGCCGCTGTCCAGCCGGGGGCATCATAATCGAAGCGCAGCGCGTGCAACGCCGGGAACAGCGCCTGATAGCCCAGGCTGAGGTAATTCGCGGACACCGCGAAAGTATGGACATGGGGTTGAGCGTCCAACTGGAAACTTTGCGCCCAAAGGTCGGCTGGGTTTTCCGCGTTCAGCAGGCGGTTGACTCTCTCCAGTTCCGCTGCCTCTGCGTGCAGCAGGATGCCGGCATCGGAAAAGACCAGCAGGCGATCTCCAACGCTGGCGAAATATAGCTTCAGGCGGCGCCCATAGCTCAGTTCGAACACTTGGGAAGCGTTGGGGCCGGGAAGCGCGCCGGCGATGCGCAACTGGCTGTCGGCCAGGGCCGTCTTGGCCAGCGTTTCCAGGACCGGCACCAAACCTTCGCGGCGGACCACCGTCAGCCAGCGTCCGAGCCGGCCATCGCGGCTTTTCCAAAAGGCGATTTGGGCCGGGCGGTCGAGAATCGCAGCAAGGAAGCGATCGCTCAGGTTGAGCTCGTGCTCAAAGCCGATCCGCCTTAAAGTACCTTCCAGGCTCAGCCGCTCCTCGTTCTCCCGATAATAGAAGAACAGGTCTTCCAGGGCCAGATGCTGCAGAACCGGGGCCGTGAGCAGATCTTTCGGGAGTCTGGACAGGCTTTGTGTGTTGAGAAAGGCATCCGGGTTCAGCAGGTTTACCTCGACCGCTAGCGCCGGCTCGGTCCTCGCCCGCGAATACCAATGATATAGGCCTGTCCCGATGACTATGATGACCGCCAGACCAAGCAGGGCCAGCAGTGAATAGCGCCATTTGCGGCTTGCGGTAAGCGCTGATCCGAGGTTGCGCAAGAGAGTCAAGCAATGAGTTCCTTTAGAAGTGGGCGTTAGATTTTAAAGATGGGTATTTTTAAATCACTTTAAGAGCCGCTCCATTCTAGACTAAGAATATGGAATTGTCAGCAAAGGCAGAGCTTCAGATCAAATGACGTTTTGTTGTGCATTCCGAGTTACAGTGAAGAAAAAGGTTGCCCATATATCAAATGGGCAACCTTTGATCAGGTCCGGTTAGCTTTTTAGCGATCAGTCTTTTTCCCAGCTATCGCGCAGGGTCACCGTCCTGTTGAATACCAGCTTTCCGTCTGCGCTGTCGGGGTCCAGGCAGAAATAGCCGGTGCGTTCAAATTGGTAGCGGCTTTCAGGCTTCGCCTCAGCCAAGCTGGCTTCGACGCGGCAGTCTGTCAGTATTTCCAGCGAGTTCGGGTTCAATGCGTCGAGGAAATTCTCTTCATTATCCGGATTGGGCACTTTGAACAAGCGGTCATACAAACGCACTTCCGCTGGCCGTGCGTGCGCTTCGGAAACCCAGTGTATGACGCCTTTGACTTTGCGTCCTTCCGGATTTTTGCCCAGCGTGTCAGGATCGTAAGTGCAGCGCAGTTCGGTAATGTTGCCGTCGGCATCCTTGATGATTTCGTTGCATTTAATGATGTAAGCGCCGCGCAGGCGGACTTCGCCGCCTTCTATCAGGCGTTTGAACTTAGGCGGCGGTACTTCGGCAAAATCATCCTGTTCAATCAGCACGACTTTGGAGAAGGCAACTTTACGCTTGCCGAACTCAGGCTTCTGGGGATGGTTGCTGATCTCCATGTATTCGGTCGTGTCGTCGGGATAATTTTCGAGGACTACGCGTAAAGGCCGCAGTACGGCCATCGCGCGGGGCGCATTCTCGTTGAGATCCTCGCGGATGCAGTATTCCAGCATGCTCATTTCTATCCATGAATGCTGTTTGGTCACGCCGATGCGTTCGCAGAAATCGCGTATGGCTTTAGGCGTAAAGCCTGCGCGGCGCAGACCGGCAATGGTCGGCATACGCGGGTCGTCCCAGCCATTGACGTGTTTTTCGGTGACCAGCTGATTGAGTTTGCGCTTGCTGACGATGGTGTATTCCAATTGCAGGCGGGCAAATTCTATCTGCTGCGGATGGCAGGACGTAGCGAGTTGGTCAAGGACCCAGTCGTAAAGCGGACGATGGTCTTCAAACTCCAGTGTGCACAGCGAGTGCGTAATGCCTTCAAGCGCATCGGAAATGCAATGCGTGTAATCGTACATCGGATAGATGCACCATTTATCGCCGGTGCGCTGGTGATGAACGCGGCGGATGCGGTACAAAGCCGGATCGCGCATGTTGATGTTCGGCGATGCCATGTCGATCTTGGCGCGCAGTACATATTGGCCGTCAGCAAATTCGCCGTCGCGCATGCGTTTGAACAGGTCCAGGTTTTCTTCCACAGAGCGGTTTCTGTCCGGGCTTTCCTTGCCGGGCTCGGTCAGCGTGCCGCGATAGGCTCTGATTTGTTCGGCGGACAGGCTGTCGACATAGGCTTTGCCGTCTTTGATCAGTTGTACGGCATAATCATAAAGCTGTTCGAAATAGTCCGAGGCATGGCGTAATTCCGTCCATTGAAAGCCCAGCCATTGCACGTCGCGTTTAATGGATTCTACATATTCGTCGCTTTCTTTTTCAGGATTCGTATCGTCGAAACGCAGGTTGCAAGTGCCGTTATACTCGCGGGCAATGCCGAAGTTCAGACAGATCGATTTCGCATGGCCGATATGCAGATAGCCGTTGGGCTCAGGCGGAAACCGGGTGGCGACTTTTCCGTTATTTTTGTTTTCCTTGAGATCGTTGTCGATGATATGGCGAATAAAATTGGGTGATGGCAGATTTTCGTTTGTGGCCATGAGGTCTGTATGTAATTGTCGCGTTATGGATATTGATTTAATAGTCAGATAATGCAGCCAGATCAGCCGTTGAGTGATTGGCAGGCTTTCTATAAGTATTTGGCATTTCAAGCTGCTGGATCATTGTCGAGCATACTACTGTACGTGCCCGCTTTAGTAAAGACCGCACCGGGTGCGAAAATACGCGATAGGGAATTTAGTCGGTCGAATCTTTATTTTCCCTGAGCTGTTGCAGTACGTCGATGCCTTTTTTGCGCTGCAGGCGGATGATTTCCAGTTCGGTTTGATACAGTTTCTTCAAGCATTCATCATCAGCCTGTTCTATTTTATCCGTGATCTTCCGTTCTTTTTTCTTGAGATTCCTCAGGATCTTTTTCAGCTCTTCTCTGTGGCGTTTTTTTCTTTTCCTGGCCGGGTCAAAGAAGAATTGTAATTTGTGCAGCAGCTTTTCTTTTTTCATGATGCCGGAAGCAAGAAGTTAAAAAGTACAGTCGAGTATAATCCTGATCTGTGGATTGTCTGCTATTGTGCATCCACTGCTTGCACGACGCCCCTGATTTCAGCTTCGTTCAGGGTTAATTGCCGTTCTATGCGTATGGCGTTGGCATTGTCATGCACAAATAGCGTTTCGGCAGTTTTAATCAGATTTTTCTTGATGTTGTACATGTATGTGCTGTCGTTGATTAAAGACGAGCCGGTTTCAGGCGTGATTTTTCGCTCTCTGATCAGTGTGTCGATTGAGCGGTTCATTCGCATATCCTCGTCTTCAATCATCGCCTTTAAAACATCCAGTGACAATAACGGCAATTCGTTCTCGGCAATTTCTCGCCTGAACTGTTCAATCTGTTGGATCAGCGACACTATCTGATAAGCGATTTTTTTATACTCGTCGATTGTGGCCTGATTTTTTGAGGTTCTGGAGCGGGCCCAGTTTTTCTGTAAATGTTTGGTGTCTTTGATCGCTTCAACCAGCGTCCGGTTGGCATCGCGCAGCAAGGCGAGATTGGGCGATTGTTTCATTTCCCATGCGGAATTCGCTTGGCCGATAAAAGCGATGATGGCGCTGTAGATGCCTTTTATTCTTTTCTCATAGCCCGCGTCGATATCGTATTCGACAAGGTCGTTATTTTGTTTTATCAATTGTTTGAGATCGGATTGGTCCGAAAGGCTGCGTTTGCGCAAACCAAACGCATGCAGAATGATATGGATGCCATGGTCATATAAATGGATGGTTTCGAGCCTGACCGATTCAGCGACCGTTTCAGGAAATCCGATGGCGGACGGATTCAAATATTTGGGCCTGAAAAGGTTGGGGCGTTTCTCTGCGAATATTTTTTCCAGCAGCGCGACCAGATGGTTCATGAACGGCAGCATAACGGCAACGCCGACCAGATTGAACAGGCTGTGGAAAGTCGCCAGTTTCAGTGTGTTATCCGTGACGGCAATGCCTAGCGCGGCATCGATCCTGTCAACGGCAATGATAAATTCTCTGATGAAAATCAGGGCGATAATGCCGGTCAGCAGGTTGAACAGCAGATGCGCGCCGGCCAGCCGTTTACCCTGGACATTGGCGCTCAGGGAGCCGATGATGGCGGTAAAGGTCGTGCCGATATTGGAGCCGATGGCCAGCGCCAGTGCATTGTCATAAGTGATCTGATGCACGGATAGCGCCGTGATGATCAGCACCAGCGTGGCATGGCTGGATTGCATGATCATGGTGGCGATGATGCCTATTAATGTGTAAATCAACAGTCCCTTTAAGCCCGGCATGGCGTAATCCGCCAGCTTGACGGTATTTTCAAAAGTTTCGAAACTTTCCTTCATGAAATGTATGCCGAGGAAAAGAAAGCCCAATCCGGTCAGGATGTAACCGATCCCTTTTAGCTGCTTGTCATTCTGAAAACTGCATAAAACGCCGAAAACCAGCATGGGCATGGCATAAGTGGAGATTTTGACTTTCAATCCCAATCCGGCAATCAGCCATGCGCCGGTAGTTGATCCGAGATTGGCGCCGAATATGATGCCAATACCTGCGGCTAAATCGAGCAAGCCGGCGCTTAAAAAAGAAATGGTGATAATCGAAACCAGGGTGCTTGACTGCATCAAAGTCGTTGATACGATGCCAAAGCTGAGACTTTTCCAGATCGTATCCGTGGTTTTTTGCAGAATCCGCTCCAGCATGCCGCCGGTAAAGGCTTTGAAGCCTTGCTCCAGAGACAGCATGCCGAAGATAAAAATCGCGATGCCTGCGGCAATGCCTTTAAATTCATCACTTAGCCAGAAACCATAAGACAGCAACGGAACAACAACAAATAGAAGAGTTTTTGGCATGTTTCAATAAAATAGGGCAAGGGCTGAGACTTACTTTGGGAGAGCCATGAAAAAAACGGCATAGTTTAAAGGCGGGAATGAATTTCGTCGCCTGTTGGCAATAAAAAAGGCGGCTTCAGCCGCCCTTATGAATTGCGATTAAATCGGCGGTTGGCTCGGTCCGGTCGATTTGACCTGGACAATATCGCCGACTGTCAGTGCGCCGCACTGATCATGCAGGGCATTTTGCCCGAAGTAGACTTTATTTTGCCATTTTCTGACACGGTTAAGTGTTATCAGAGGTTCTTTGCCTGTTTGCGCAGTTTCGGGATCTATGGTGGGCACCGAGCAGCGCGAGCAGGGTTTAGGAAGCCTGAAATCAATAGCGCCAATGCGGATTTCGCGCCAGCTGTCTTCAGCATAAGCTGGGCAGCCGGCAATGACCAGATTGGGCCTGAAGCGAGCCATCGGAAAATCCAGTCCCATTTCACGATTTAATGAAGCCAGCGAATTTTCCGAAATAATCAAAAAAGGAAAGCCATCGGCAAACGAGACCTGGTCAGTAGCCTGTGCATAATTTGGGTCGACTCGGCGGATTTCATCGTCGGGCTGATATACAAGCCGGCAATCGATGTTTAGAAAACGGCTCAGCCATTGATCGGCTTCCGGTGACACGCTGCGGGCATCACACTGATCGCGCCAGATGGTGCTGTCGATGATCTCGCCGCCTTCAGGCGTCAGCGGCAGCATCAGGTTTTCCATGCCGGGCGCGGACAGGATAAGGTCGTTTTCGGCCAGGGCCGTTTTAATCAAGGCCATCCGCGGCAGTTTGCGCTGACTTAAAAATTGCCGGTCTTTATCGATAAGCATCCATTTTCTATCATGCAAAAGTCCGGTTTTGCTAACGGGCCAATGGCGCACACTGATGCCCGCCAATGATTTTACCGGGTAAATGTATATGCCGCTTAATATGAAGTGTGTCATTCGGATCAAGTTGTCTTGCATTATTAGTACAGGATGTTTGCCAAAGCTGTACAGGAATGGGATTCATTTGAATATTAATTCTTTCTGGGTTTCGAGCAAATAATCCCCCAGTACGTCATTATAACGTTTGAATTTGATACCATACCGGATATTCGAACGAGTGGGGTTGCGGACCACAGTTCCTTCGATTTTAAAAGACTTGCCGCTGTCGAACTTAAGTTCCAACGTTATTTCGTCCCGGATATCGAGTTTTTTATGGCTGCGAATTAAGACGCCTTTACTGCTGATGTCAATTAAGTCGGCCGGCGTTTCGCGGCCAAAACTGAATAGGCCGTTTTTGCTGAAGGTGGCTTTGATGTCTTTTCTTATGAAGCGAGTGGTAATGCGATTGTTGATGGCTTGATCTTCTGATAGATCAAAGTCAAAAAATTCATCGGCAGCTTCTGTATCATCAAAGCTCATGGGTATGGTGATTACCGTTGTTATCAGGATGATTCCAAGTATTGCCTGTAAATGGGTAAATTTCAATATAACGGTTTTGTGCGAACTTTAAATGAAAAGCAAAAAAGTCGGTGAATCCGTTAAAATTGATGATCTGTTCGTTTTTATTGCTAGGGAAATACCGTGTTGCGTAACCAGTCACTTCGGATAGTTGTTAAATTTTTATTTATTATTCAATTGCTTACTGTTAGTCTGGTTTATGCGGAAGCTAAACAGACGGTTGATATCGCTTATTTGGCGCAGGCGCAAAAAGCACCTCCGCCTCTGTCTAATTTAGATCCTTTTATCGAAAATAAGGGCGTTTTAGGGGCAGAGCTGGCGATTGATGACAACAATACGACAGGTCAATTTACCGGACAGAAATTTGTCCTGAAAAAATTCATCGTGCCGATTGGCGGCAATGTCGCTGAGGAGTTCAACAAAAATATTGCCGGCAAGTTTCAGTTCGTCGTGAGTACGCTGCCTGCCGAGCAGATAATCGGCATTGCCGATTTACCTGCGGCCCAGCAGGTGGTGTTGTTCGATGCGGCTACGCGCGACGATGCCTTGCGCAATGAGCAATGCCGCAAAAACGTGCTGCACATGCTGCCCAGCAGAGCCATGCGGGCCGATGCGTTGGCGCAATATATGATGAAAAAACGCTGGACCGAGTGGTTTCTGGTCATCGGCCCCAATCCCGAGGATCGCTTGTTTGCCGATGCCATCAGGCGGGCCGCCAAGCGTTTCGGCATGAAAATTGTGGAAGAAAAAGCTTGGGAACACACTTACGATGCGAGGCGCACGGCGCAATCGGATGTGCCTGTATTCACCCAAGTGGATGACTATGATGTGCTGGTTGTCGCCGATGAGCAGGGGCTGTTCGGGGAATACCTTGATTATCGCACCTGGTATCCGCGGCCGGTGATTGGAACCCAAGGCTTGATTGCCACGGCATGGCACCGGACGCATGAGCAATGGGGCGCCGTGCAGATTCAAAATCGCTTCAAGGAGCAGGCCGGGCGCTGGATGGAAGAGCAGGATTATGCTGCTTATCTGGCGATCAGGGCCGTAGGCGAAGCGGCTACGCGGACAAAATCCAATGAATTGAAGCCGATTAAGGATTACCTGTTGAGTGAACAGTTTGCGTTGCAAGGCTATAAAGGCAACCCTTTGTCTTTCCGCTCCTGGAACGGCCAATTAAGGCAGCCGATTCTACTGGCGGCCCCGAGATCATTGGTCGCCGTAGCGCCCATTGAAGGTTTTCTGCATCCGAAAACCGAGCTCGACACTTTAGGGTATGATCAATCCGAATCAACATGTAAATGAGGAAGCTGCATGAAAAAAAATTCTTTAGCACTGTTTTTGGCAATGGCATCAATGGGCTCAGTACAGGCGGAGACTGTTTTCGTTACGCTGGAAAAAGATAATGCCTTGGCAGTCGTCGACCCAGTGGAAGGCAAGTTAGTCAAGACAGTGCCTGTCGGCCAGCGTCCGCGCGGCATCGCCATCAGTCCGGATAACAAGTACCTATACATTGCCACCAGCGATGACAATACCATCAAGATTGTTGATGCCAACACTTTGGCCGTAGTGGGCCAATTGCCATCGGGCGAAGATCCTGAGACATTCGCACTGAACCCGGCCGGCGACCGGCTTTATGTCTCCAATGAAGATGACAGTAGGGTAACCGTCATCGATACCGCCAGCAAAAAAGCCATCAAACAGATTCAGGTGGGTGTCGAACCTGAAGGCATTACGGTCAGTCCTGATAACCGTTGGGTGATCAGTGCTTCGGAGACGACGAACATGCTGCATTGGATCGATACGAAAAGCATGGCGATTACCGACAACACCCTGGTTGATCCGCGGCCCCGCGCCGTCAACTTTACAGCCGATAGTCAGCAGTTATGGGCGACATCGGAGATGGCCGGCACGTTAACGATTCTGGACGCCAATACCAAACAAATCGTCAAAAACATCCATTTTGAAATACCTGGCGTCACTAGCGATAAAATTCAACCGGTCGGCATCGTGATCGATAAGGACAGAAACAGAGGCTATGTGGCGTTAGGACCTGCAAACCGTGTCGCGGTTGTCAATGCAAAGACGTTTGAAGTCGAAAGATATCTGCTGGTCGGCCAACGGGTCTGGAACTTGGCTTTCTCTCCCGACCAGAAAAGACTCTATACCACTAACGGTATCAGCAACGATATCTCCATTGTCGATCTGGACAGCCAGAAAGTGACTAAATCGGTCGGCGTGGGGCTTTATCCTTGGGGAGTTGCAGTCAAGCCATGAGTGCGCCTACAGCATTATTAGTCAAAGACTTAAGCTTTTCCTACGGTAGCAAAAAAGCGCTGGATCAGGTGAGTTTTCAGATTCAGCAAGGCGAGTGCACGATTCTGTTGGGGCCGAACGGCGCCGGCAAGAGCACGCTGTTTTCATTGATTACGCGGCTTTATGACACTCGGATCGGGCGCATCGAATTATGCGGCTTCGATATCAAGCGGCAGACGCGCAAAGCCCTGGCAAGGCTGGGGGTGGTTTTTCAACAGACCACGCTGGACATGGATCTGACGGTGATGCAGAACTTGCGTTACCATGCCGCTTTGCACGGCATGGGCCGCAAGCTGGCCGCGCAGCGGATTCAGGAAGAACTGGAGCGTTTGAATATGTATGAGCGTCGTTTTGAGCAGATACGAGAACTTAACGGCGGGCACAGACGACGGGTCGAGATTGCGCGGGCGCTGTTGCATAAGCCGTCGTTGCTGTTGTTGGATGAGCCTACCGTCGGTTTGGATGTGCCCAGTCGTCACGATATCGTGGAATATGTGCACCGGCTGGCCGGCGAGGAACAGATGGCTGTTTTGTGGGCGAGCCATTTGATTGATGAAATTTATCCGGAGGACCGCTTGATCGTGCTGCATAAAGGCCGTATTAAAGCCCAGGGCGCTGTTGATGAAGTCCAGAAAGTCACCCAATCTGCAACGATTAAAGAGGCTTTCTACACATTGACGCAGGGAGAGCAGGCATGAACATACTGCATTACTGGCGGGCAATGTGGGGCATCATCTGGCGTGAGTTATGGCGTTTCGTCACGCAGCGCGAGCGCTTTATTTCCGCTCTGGTCAGGCCTTTGGTCTGGCTGTTCGTATTTGCCGCCGGCTTTAGAGCGGCATTGGGACTGGCTATCACGCCGCCTTATGAAACTTATATACTTTATGAAGTATATATCACGCCCGGCTTGATCGGCATGATTCAACTGTTCAACGGCATGCAGAGTTCATTGTCAATGGTTTACGACCGGGAAATGGGCAGCATGCGGATACTGATGGTCTGCCCGCTGCCGCGAGGGTTTTTATTGCTCAGCAAATTATTGGCCGGCACGGCGGTATCCATCTTGCAGGTGTATGTGTTTTTAGCGATTGCCTGGTTTTATGAAATACAGGCTCCGTGGCAGGGGTATCTGTGGATATTGCCGACATTGATGTTGTCCGGACTGATGCTGGGCGCTCTGGGGTTATTGTTGTCTTCATTCATAAAACAACTGGAAAATTTTGCAGGCGTCATGAATTTCGTCATTTTTCCGCTGTTTTTCATGTCCACGGCGCTCTATCCTTTGTGGAAAATCAAGGAATCCAGTGAGCTGCTTTATAATCTTGCTAAATACAATCCGTTCTCGCAGGCGGTTGAGCTAACTCGATTCGCTTTGTACGAGCAGTTTAATCAGGAGGCTTTTGTTTACACATTGGTCGCATTCGTTATTTTTATGACAGCGGCGATCATTGGTTATAATCCATCAAAAGGTATGATGACGAGAAAGGGAGGCGGCTGACAGCCGATTCTCACCGTCTAAACCGATTTGCTGATTTGGTCTAAAATTATCTCAACGTCGGAATCAAAAAATTTAATCAGGAGAAAAAAATGGCTTACGCTCAGGATATTAGTGAATTGATTGGCAACACCAGTTTATTGAAATTGAGGCATATTGCAGAGGCTGATTCAGCTGATGTAGTGGTCAAACTCGAGTCTCGCAACCCCGGGGGCTCAGTCAAAGACAGGATCGGCCTCGCGATGATCAAAACAGCTGAGCAGGAAGGCAAGCTTAAGGCCGGCGGCACAATAATCGAGCCGACATCAGGCAATACCGGTATCGCTTTGGCGATGGTTGCCGCAGTGCGCGGCTATCGATGCATATTGACCATGCCGGAAACCATGTCGGTGGAAAGACGGCATTTGCTGGCGTTGTACGGTGCGGAAATTGTTCTGACTCCTGGGCCCGAAGGCATGAGGGGCGCTATTAATAAGGCAGAAGAAATCGTCGCCAATACGCCGGGCGCATTTATGCCTCAACAATTCGAGAATCCTGCCAATCCGGAAATACATAGACAGACGACGGCAGAGGAAATATGGTCGGCCACTGATGGAAATATTGATGCGTTCGTGTGCGGCGTAGGCACGGGCGGAACGATTTCAGGGGTTGCCGATGTTATCAAAAAAAGAAAAGGCGATTTTCAGGTTATTGCAGTAGAGCCCGTAGAGTCTCCCGTTATATCCGGCGGCACCCATAGTCCTCATAAAATTCAGGGCATCGGCGCCGGCTTCGTCCCCAAGAACCTGAGCGTGGATTTATTGGATAGCATTGAATTGGTGAGCACGGATGAGGCATTCGCAATGCGCAAGCGATTAATTGAAGAGGAGGGCATTCTGGCAGGTATTTCATCAGGCGCCAGCGTCTGTGCTGCTTTAAGGGTGGCAAAGAAACTGGGGCCGGGAAAAACAGTTGTCACTATTATTCATGATACCGGAGAGCGTTATTTGAGCATGGGTTAAATGGTCTGGTCAGTTTTTACAGAGCGAAGTCAAAATCGGTGAATATGTGAAGAATTCTTTCTTTCTGGTAATCCCAGAGCAACAGAATGAGCCTCTGCGCCTTAGAGAATTTTCAACCAGGGCATTGCAGCAGTGGATTACCGAATTGCCGACAGCTAATCCTGGTTTAGCTACGCGTTTGCTTTATGATTTTATTGTAGATTGTAATTCCATTGAGATGGATAGCCAGATGAGGCTGGATGCCCTGGAGCTTGTAAGGCCTAGTCTGCTGGTTATTGAGGATTATCTTCGCTCAAGACTGACAAGAACCGGCTTTCCCAAAGAAGAAAACGACAAGAAAATTCTCGATGTACTGGTCGCGATTGAAAAGGAATTCACCATCGGTTATTGGATAGTGCTTAAAGAACTGACTCGGCGCAATGTGAGTTGGTTTCAGGGGAAAAATGCGGCGTTGGCGGTTCAGCGCTGTATTAGAGGATTAAGCAGTCTTGTTGTCAGTCATTTTCTTATGGGGATTTCCATTCCTGATTGGGTATGGATAGATCTCCATTCGCTTTATAAACTCAGCGTCGACATAAAAAAAGACAAGACCAAAATAGCCAATGGTATAAACCAGTCCGATAAAGCAAGTTCGCCCGAAGAATGTTATAAACAGATCCTGTTGCTCAGCCTTGCTGATCCAACAGGATTAGTACAAAAAGAGATTTTGTTGGTTTATAACTTCATAGAAACCATAGATTATTTAGTGAGTCTGAAAAATGAGGCTGTTGCCGGCCAGCAGATGCAATGTATTATTTCAACGGATGAAGATAAACCGCCGCATTATCAGGAGAGCATGGATGCCAGGCATGACCCGGCCGCGCTATATGTGGATTTCACCAAGTTATTTAAGGCATTACAGAAAAAGAATAAGCTGATCAGCGCGACCGAGGCAAGATTCAGCTCAATGTATGTCTCGAAAAATAACAGTGCGAAGTTATCGCCAGAATTACTTGACTACCTTGGGCAAAGGTGGTCAGGAATTGATCATCAGGGAGCTCCTGTTTTCAGCGACAGATTAGATCGATATATCGCCATTGGTCTGGAAGCGTCTTTTGATCTGCAAAATTCATCGGAAACGAATGCCGAAAAAACGCTGGAGTTTTTGGCCCAGTCAAGCTCCGACCAATTATTATCTTGCGTATTTGAAAAAACAGGCGTTTTGTCTGTCGGGAGTCTAGTGAGCTTCAGAAAAACAAATATGCCGGAACATCAACGCTCCCTAGGGATAGTCAACAAAATCATTGTAGCGAAACAAAACGGAAAGATAGATTTTGGCATGCAATTGATAGCACAGCAATCTATCTCTGTAACTTACAGGCAGTTGGACGCCTCGGTAAAAGATGAGCTGCAAAAAGCCTTGTTTTATGCAGGAAATGAACACGAAAGTGAAATGACTTATATCATCACCGATACCAGCATGCTGGAAGGCGATATTATCCGTTTATTTATACAACAGGAAGAATTCCCTGTAGTCCTTAAAAACAGGAAAAATATCGGGTTAGGTTATTGGCAATTTGAATTCCAGCGCATAGCGGAAAAACAAACTCCGGCTCATACTAAAAAAGGCTATGATTTTATTTAAGCTGGCCAAAATAAAGACGCACATAGCGCTTGAAAAGTTTTTTCTTCATGGTAAGTTGATAAATTGATTCGGAAATTTGATAATGGACCTTCAATCTTGAAAAATGCTATGGTTGGGTGAAATGAAAGCGCTTGCCCTAATCGAATGTTAGTTGACTATTTCTTATTTAGTTTAGTGAATTAGTATGGCAAATCTTGCTTTTGGATTATCTGAGCAAGCGGTTGATGATAGTTTGGGCAGGGTCTCAATAAATATAATAAATAAAATTACATTTCGTGAGGATGAAAAATGAGTAACGAAGAAAGCGTTAACAAAACAGAAGAAAGCGTTAACAAAGCCGAAGAAAATGTTAACAAAAGCGAAAGCTCGGCAAAAAATGCAGCAGGAAACCTGATTTCCTCAATATTGAGTTTAAAAGAAAAAAATCCGAAAGTCTTTTTTGGGGCTATTGGAGGCATAGTAGTTCTTCTAATTATTATTATGGCGAGCGGCGGCGATTCCACACCCTCTGTTTCCGGACCGGCTGCTAAGAATGTTGTAGTAGGCCAGAAATATGTTCTGAAGAGCCCAAATACCTATGATAAGTCATCGACAATCCGTTTAGTCGCCGTACCAGGCACTATAGCAGCGTATGATGATACAGAAGAAGATGACAGAAACGGCCTCTGCAAGCATATGCCTCAAGGTACTCCTGTAACCGTTACAGATCTGCAGGATTTTTCTGGTAAGAGAAATGCATTTGCTAAGGTTCAAATGCTGGAAGGCGAGTGTCAGGGTAAAGACGGCTGGGTCTTATCAATTAATCTTCAATAAATAAAAACAAATGTTGACATTATTAAGAAAGACTTTATAATGTACGAATAAATTGAAACGCGGGAATAGCTCAGTGGTAGAGCACAACCTTGCCAAGGTTGGGGTCGCGAGTTCGAATCTCGTTTCCCGCTCCAATGTTTTATAAAAAGCCGCGAATGTTCGCGGCTTTTTTATTTTGCCTTTAAGGCTGCGTAGCAAAGTGGTTATGCAGTGGCCTGCAAAGCCATCAACAGCGGTTCGATTCCGCTCGCAGCCTCCACTTATACAATTTAAAATGCGGGAATAGCTCAGTGGTAGAGCACAACCTTGCCAAGGTTGGGGTCGCGAGTTCGAATCTCGTTTCCCGCTCCAATGTTTTATAAAAAGCCGCGAATATACGCGGCTTTTTTATTTCATCAACTTCTTGTTTTATTGTTCCATACAGAATAAAACTTCTGCCGCATATCCTGCTTCTTTATCATTTGAAGCCAAATCATAACAATTCAATTGCAAGCCATTAAATCAAGAGCGATTTGGCAAAAGCTTCATGCTAAGCGCTAGTTCATGTTGAACGCGTTGTACGGCGAAAATTGTTCAAATTCAAAAAATGTATTGCATAATCTTCATTCGCTTTATTGTGCAGCTTACATCGATATAAACCGTACGATGCCGATGGTTCAAGGTTTCCGTCAAGTTTCGCTGAGTTGGACTCTATGCGAGACCAGTCCTCAGAATAACTTCAACCAATTGCCGCTGATCAGTAGCTGTCATACCGCGTCAGTAACTTTGCCAGGCAGAAGTTGCTTATCCTGAAAATTATTCTAAATTGATCTGATATTCAACGGTTGATTGAAAACAATTTTGTCTTAATAAAGAAGTGTTAGAATCATTATAGTTAGGACTTATAACTTTTAACAAAGCAAAGGAAGAGAAAAAAGATATGATTCCCGTTATCTTATCCGGCGGTTCCGGTACAAGACTTTGGCCATTATCTCGAGGGCAGTTTCCTAAACAATTTCTGCCGTTGATTTCTAATCATACTATGTTGCAGGAAACAGTGCTTAGACTCAACGGCGTCGAAGGAATGAAAGCCCCGATCGCTATTTGCAATGAAGATCATCGCTTCATGATGGCTGAGCAATTATGGGAAATTGGCATCAAGCCCTCCGCAATAATTTTGGAGCCTATGGGCAAAAATACCGCGCCGGCTGTTGCTATTGCGGCCTTGACAGCGGAATCTGAAGATGATGTTTTATTAGTGCTGCCTGCGGACCATGTCATATCGGACTTGAAAGTCTTTCATTATGCTATTGCACAAGCAAAGGTCCTGGCAGAGCAGGGGAAATTGGTTACGTTCGGTATCGTACCTACGGAGCCCGAAACCGGATACGGCTATATCAAACGGAATGCGCTACAACAGGGAGGCGCTTTCAATGTTGCGGCGTTTGTTGAAAAACCGGATTTAGACACTGCAAAGTATTATTTAGAAAGCGGAGATTATTTCTGGAACAGCGGAATGTTTGCCTTCAAAGCGGGTAGCTTTCTACAAGAGCTCAATAAATTCAACCCTGATATGTTATTGGCTTGCAGGCGTGCACTTGAAGCCGCTAAAGTGGATTTGGATTTTATCCGCTTGGATAAAACGCTCTTTTCCGCGTGTCCGGCGGATTCCATTGATTATGCGGTGATGGAAAAAACCGATAAAGCTGTAGTGATTCCGCTGGACGCTGGATGGAATGATGTGGGGTCGTGGTCGGCATTATGGGATGTGGCCGATAAAGATCAGTTTGGCAATGCCATCAGTGGTGATGTACTGGCGGTTGACAGCGAAAATTCCTTTGTACATGCTGAAAATAAATTGGTGGCTATTATCGGAGTACGCGACCTGGTTATTGTAGAAACTGCTGATGCATTGATGGTTGCGCCAAAAGACAGAGTGCAGGAAGTAAAAGATGTAGTCGCACAGCTAAAACAACATAAGCGCAGCGAAGCGGAATTGCATCGTAAAGTTTATAGGCCCTGGGGCCATTACGACTCCGTGGATAGCGGCGAGCGCTATCAAACGAAACGTATTGTAGTCAAGCCTGGAGCCAGATTATCTTTACAGAAGCATCATCATCGCGCCGAACACTGGGTTGTGGTAAAAGGCACGGCTTTAGTAACCAAGGATGATGAAACAATCTTACTCTCCGAAAATCAGTCCACCTATATTCCTTTGGGGACGGTACATTGCCTTGAAAACCCTGGCATCATTCCGCTGGAAATGGTTGAAGTTCAATCGGGCAGTTATCTGGGTGAAGACGATATTGTACGCTTTGAAGATTCCTATGGGCGTAATTAATATTCTATATTTACAACGCCATATTGTTGCGTTGGTTGTAGGGTTCAATAAATTTGCAATGCCACAACTGAAATTATCGATTTGTTATACTAAATTGAAGGAAAAAATTGATGAATAAAAAGATTACTAAAGCGGTTTTCCCTGTTGCAGGGTTAGGTACGCGTTTTTTACCGGCAACCAAGGCCAGCCCGAAAGAGATGCTGCCGATCGTTGATAAACCGCTGATTCAATATGCTGTAGAAGAAGCTGTCGCAGCTGGCATTGATACCATGATTTTTGTTACCGGCCGTAACAAAAGAGCTATACCGGATCATTTTGATAAAGCTTACGAGCTTGAAAAAGAGCTTGAAGCAAAAGGTAAATTTGAAACACTGAACATGATTCGAGACATTTTACCGTCACATGTTTCATGCGTTTTTATTCGTCAATCTGAAGCGCTGGGCCTAGGTCATGCCGTATATTGCGCCAGAGCTGTGGTCGGCAATGAGCCTTTTGCCGTTATATTGGCGGATGACCTGATTGAAGATGCGGGCAGAGGCTGCATGGCGCAGATGGTGCGCCTCTATGAACAAAAACATACTTCTATTCTCGGCGTCGAGAGAGTAGATCCCTCCGAGACCGGCAGTTACGGTATTGTGAAAACCCGGGAATCATCAGGTGCATCAGCCCCTGTTGAACTTATCGTTGAAAAGCCTAAACCCGAGGAAGCGCCATCAAATTTGGCGGTTGTAGGTCGTTATATTTTGACTCCAGCCATTTTTGACAAAATTAAAAAAACAGGCAGAGGCGCAGGAGGTGAAATTCAGTTAACCGATGCGATTGCCGACTTATTGGCCGACGAGCAAGTATTGGCCTATGAATTTGAAGGAAAACGCTACGATTGCGGTTCTAAACTGGGATTTTTAATCGCTACAGTAGAACATGGTTTGCTGCACAAAGAGCTAAAAGATGACTTCTTGGCTTACCTGAGAAATTTGACTAAAACGCATAAAATTTAAATTAATTTCTCTTATTATAGATAGCAGTAGAGCCCTGGATAATTTATTATCCATTTCTTAGTATAAAGCAAAAAAGGCCACATTAACGGTGGCCTTTTTAGTGACAATTTTTGCATAAATCATAAGTCTTACACACCGTAATATGATGTTATAGCGAGCTCGGAAATTTTAATCCAAGAGAATTATTTTAATTACTAGAGATGTGTTATAAAAAAGCAAAGAAAGCCATGTATAAAGTGTATTTTATTCCTTGATTTAGAACTGCTTGAGCTTGGCAGGATTTCTTAATGTCTAGCCTTTATTTTATAAAACCAGCTTATTCAATAAGCGCAGAGTAACAAGATCATCTGAGCCACGCTCTCGTAAGGTCTTCCTGATAAGCTCCTACTAACGAACTTATTACGTAATATGTATAAAAAATTCTTTGGACTCAAAAAAAAACCATTCGCTCTTCTACCTGATCCAGGATTCCTGTATTTGAGCTCTAAGCATAAAAAAGCGTTGACTACGCTCCATTACGGGTTAGTGAGTCAGGCTGGTATCACAGTGATTACCGGCGAGATAGGTTCAGGCAAAACAACATTGATCAGATGCATGTTAGGCAAAATTAAGGATCAATGTGCTGTAGGACTGATCACTAACACACACAGCAGCTTTGGCGATCTGCTTACATGGGTATTGGCCTCATTTAATATCCAGCATGATGCTAAGAATAAATCCGATCGCTATCAAATCTTTGTTAAATTTATAGCCGAGCAAAATCAAAAAAAACGGCGCGTCGTCCTGATTGTTGATGAAGCTCAAAATATGGACATTGAAACCCTGGAAGAACTAAGGCTGCTGTCTAACATCAATTTAAGCAATAACGTGATGTTGCAACTCGTACTGGTAGGGCAGCCGGAGCTGATCGATAAACTCAATTTGCCTGAACTTGCTCAATTCGCACAGCGCGTTTCCATCGAATACCATTTAAAGCCCCTTAATTATGACGAAACAAAAAATTACATAGCGCATCGTATTGAGGCTGCCGGTGGAAGCGCGTCGGTGTTTAATGAGTCAGCTTGTGCAGCTGTATTTTATTATACGGAAGGCGTGCCTCGGCTAATTAACAATATTTGTGATTTAGCAATGGTTTTTGCTTTTGCTACCGATACGCATGAAATTGGCTGGAAAACCATTCTGGAAGTAGTGAATGAGAGAAAAACAAGCGGCATTCATCAATTCACAGAAACAGTCTCGCCTGATTTGGGGTTGAGCGAGCGCATAGCCGAAGCGGAAAAATTTCACAGAGCGGTTTTGGAAAAAACAGGTTTTGATATCTCGACATGCTTATAACGATGTGATCTAAGCATTTTAAGAATATAAAATTTGCGAAAATTGTTAATCAGTCAATAGCAAGACAAACTGATTAAAAAGGTCCCAGCAATAATATATGAAATGTTAAAATGATTATTTTCAATAAGTGTAATTTTTTAGGAAGAATATGAGCAAAATCACCATCGAACACAATCCCAGCGAAGAGCGGTTAAAACAGTTGGGAGTTTCTAATTGGGAAATCTGGGAAAAAGAAATTTCAAAATTCCCAATAAATTTTGATGAGACTGAATGTGCCTATATCTTGGAAGGCGAAATTTTAGTAACTCCAGCAGAAGGTGAACCGGTACGGATTCTGCCTGGTGATCTGGTGTCGTTCCACGCCGGATTGGATAGCCAATGGGAAGTAGTCAAGCCATTGCGCAAGCATTATAGCTACGACTATCCTAATGGCATTTAGCTGGCGAATGAAGCTTTTCGAAGCCCATTTCATTTGCAGGCAAAGCCGTTTGGAATAAAACTGACAGGCTGAATTAGCCTGATAGATACTTCTAATAAATCAGTATCTATCAGGTTAATTCTTAACTAATACATGTAATTCATAGAATTGGAAATTTTTTAGTCTATGAATACCTAAATAACAGACCGGCTTCGCCTTCACCTTCGCATATTCATAAGCTTCAAGGTCATATTAAGGACAGAATGCTTATGTGTGTCACCGCACAGACCATCTGGGTTTACTTGACTATATTTTAGCCTTAAACGTAAGGCGAAATGCACAATTGTTCGCCGCTAAGCTGAGTTTCCTGTGTTATAGGAAATTTGTTCTTTCACAAACAATGAGGAGAATAGAAATGGCTTGGGACCAAATAGAAGGTAATTGGAAACAATTGAAAGGTAAAGTAAAAGAAGCCTGGGGCGATTTGACCGATGACGAAATCGATCAAATTGCAGGCAAACGTGACGTGTTGCTGGGCAAAATCCAGGAACGCTATGGCATTCAAAAAGACGAAGCCGAACGAAGGCTTCGGGATTTTGAAGATAGAATCCATTAATCAATAGATCTTGGAAAGAAAGGGGATGGTTTTCTGATGTATTACACATTTTGATTGCAATGCCAAAACATGGACGGCATTGCATCAAAGCATCCCCTTTACTAAGGACATCATGATTGAATCTTTGGCTGAAACCCAGCCATGAATGGATAAGTTTGAGCATATAGCTTCAGGAGCATGAGCAGACCAATAGATATAACCCCTATTGGAACTCTAATCTTCTGATGTGAAAGATAAATGTAATTCTGACTTGGCCAGCTCGTATCGCCGTGTATGGAATTACCCTCTAAATGTTAAATATCGGACTGGCGCTAACTATCTTGAGCCATGAAATGAAATAGCCGATATTTGTCGGCGATAGAGTTTGAGTTCTAGAATCAGCACTGACTTAAACAGTAACTTAAAGGCCAGGAATGGCTGCAATTTCTTTAAAGTGTAACTTCCGCCCGACGTATGCCGGCCGCAGGGTTGTAAATCACGTCGGTAAAATCGGATTGATGCCGGTCATTTTTAAGATTCTGATCTTTATGAACAGAACTTAGTCATGAATAGGAACTTGGGAATTAGGAGTAACCTTGACCAATTGGCAATCATAAGTTGCAAATAGCCAAGACTTTTAACAACCACTTTATTAAGGAATATCCCATGAAGATAAAAAACGATCAACCAGTGATTTTTTCAAATAACCTGTTTGTAACACTCTTATTAGCCGCAGTAATCGGACTGACCGGCTGTAAACAGGAAGGACCGGCCGAAGAGGCAGGTAAAAAAGTCGATGAAGCTACTGAAAGAACGCAGGAGAGACTCGAAGAGGGCACTGAGCAGAGACAGGAAAGCATGGAAAAGCGGGATGAAGCGATGGGACAAAAATCCGGCTCTGTCGAAGAATATCTGGACGATTCCGCTATAACCGCCAAAATTAAAGGGGAAATGGTAGCCGATCCCTTATTGAGTGCAACTAAGATTGATGTAGTGACCGATAAAGGCGTCGTCAAGCTGAGCGGTGTCCTTAACTCCCAGCAAAGCGCAGACAGAGCTTTAGAGATAGCCCGCGGCGTTAAGGGAGTGAAATCGGTAGAGAGCAATCTGGTCGTTAGTCCTGTAGCGAAATAAGATGAGTGACGTGCGTTACTACTTAGTAATGGCCATCATTTTTTTTCTGTGTCTTCCCGGCGTCAAAGCGGCGCCGGTAGAAGATGCTTATATCGCCGGATATGCTGCCAGTATACTTCAGCGCGAGTTCAAGCTCGCTAATCCGGAATTGAACGTAAGAAACGGCGTTATTAAGGTTCGCACCGATGACTTAATGGGAACAGATCGTGCCAAGGTCATGGACGCATTGTCGAGCATTCCGGGCGTTGCCGGCGTTGAGGCGGTGGCAAGTGAAAAACAGTTGGCATCAGCCCCGTCACCATGGGTTCGTGAAGCTGCTCAACCAAGCGGGCAATTGGCACTGCAGACCGGATTTTTGCCGGAAGGGCATCTGTTCAAGCGTTTACTGGCCGATCCGCGTTGGCCTCATTTTTCAGCTGCTTATCATTATACCAGTGCCACTGGCGATTTTGAGAATGCCGACAATATAGCAACAGTCAGCTTTGGCGAAACCATACCGTTTTACCGTGGAAACTTAGGTTCTGGGCGACGATTTGCGGGACAGTGGGAGGCGGGGCTTCAGGCTGGCGTATTCAGTGATTTCAATCTCGACGCCCCTTCAACGGATTTAATCAATACCGATTTTTTTGGAGCGGTGTATTCGAGCATACGCATCGGTGACTTTTCGGCTTTCGGCCGGCTCTTCCATCAAAGTTCCCATGTCGGTGACGAGTTCCTACTGAGAACTCAATTGCAGCGTATAAACTTGAGTTTCGAAGGGATAGATTTAAAGCTCTCTTATGAGTTTCCTTACGGGATTCGATTGTATGGCGGCGGCGGTGGCCTGTTCAATACGGACCCTGCCTCGCTCAAACCTTGGTCGGTGCAATACGGGATTGAGTACAGAAGTCCCTGGCGCCTGGATTTCGGCGCCATGCGGCCAATCGCAGCAGTGGATCTCAAAAACTACGAAGAGAATGACTGGCAAACTGACGTGTCGGCGCGCGCCGGCGTTCAATTCGAAAACCTGGACGTGATGGGGCGGCATTTTCAGATTCTTCTGGAATATTTTAACGGCCACTCCCCAAGCGGCCAATTCTATGTCAATAAAATGGAATATGTAGGTCTCGGCGCTCATTTCCATTTTTGACGGGCAAGCGTTTGAAATGAAGTGCTCGAGGCAAGGCATTTTTATCCTGAAGCCTTTTCGGTCAAGGATAGTAAATTTACAGCAATATTTTTAACCATCTTTGGCTGGCCTTCGCGGCAGCCATTTTGCTCGCTTGAGTTAAAAACGTCATCCATTGATGGCTTTTTAGAGGAGAAGTAGAAATGCTTGAAACTATAGCGGTCGTCCTGATTATTCTTTGGTTGCTTGGCTTGGTTTCCTCATACACGCTGGGCGGTTTTATTCATCTTCTTTTGGTTCTCGCGCTGATAGTGATCGTGATACGCGTTATTCAAGGTCGAAGACCGATTTAAGCCTTTCAATATTTTTTGCATTGGGCGCGTAAGTTTTAATGAGCTGGAGAAAACAACAGGATTAATGAGTCTAAAATTTGATTAAAACGATCAATAAACTTGCCAAGAACACTTGAGAAAAGAAATTTAGAATCAACTTTGCTATTTCTCGGCTGATGACAAGATTTATCAGATTTGTTCCGTATGGATTAATCAGTGGTTTTTATTAAATGTTCGCTTTTATGTCTTTAAAATTAATCCGGAATTTTTATATTTGAGCATTGAATGAAAAGTCCGGGCCATTAATTTAGGCTTGAGTTCAGGAAAAGCTCTATTAAACAGTTCATACTTCCTTACAGCCCGTTGCACAGGAATCAGTCAGTTTTCTTGCCTGGCCGATAGATAGATAATGCCGGTATCGGGATAGTACGAGTCAGTTCTAAAGGAGCGGAATTACAGACTAATCAGTGTCGAACTCGAGCAAGGAGAATAGCATAGTGTTCAAAGAGTTTGGGTTTTCTACACTTGAGCGGCACAACCATCAGGATGGCAGGGATACTGAGCTATTGCGCTCGGAACTGTTCAGCGTCGAGCAATTGAAGCGGTATGCGGTCGCGCTGGCCGGCCGGCATCGAATCAATCCCAGGCCCGGACCGGACCGTTTGCTGCCTCGGTTGGCCGATAATGAACAGGTTCTGCTGGCAGCCTATGATGTGGTCACAGCGGCAGTCAATGAGGAGCAGCATATTTCCTCGGCTGAGGCTTGGCTGCTCGATAATTTTTATTTGATCGAGCAGCAGATTCATCTGGCGCGCCGTCATCTCCCCCGCACATATAGTCGGGAACTGCCACAACTGGCCGCCGGCCAATCAGCCGGTTTCCCTCGTATTTATGAGCTGGCCCTGGAACTGATTTCACATCAGGACGGCAGGGTCGACAGCGAAAACGCGACCCATTTCATCGCCGCCTACCAGACTGTCGAGCCATTGAGGCTGGGCGAATTATGGGCATTTCCGATCATGCTGCGTCTGGCTTTACTGGAGAATCTTCGCCGAGTCGGATCGCGCATAGCGCGCGGGCGCGAGGAGTACAATACAGCGGTCATATGGGCTGATCGCATGCTGGACATGGCCGAAAAGGATCCAAAACAGCTCGCGCAATTACTCGCCGAGTTTGCGGCTGCTGATGTGCCATTAACGGCGGCGATTGTGGAAGAATTCAATGCAAGGCTCCAGATTCAGGGCACGGCGCTGGCCTTCGTGCAGACCTGGATCGATAACCAGTTGCTCGAACAGGGCGTCAATTCGACGCAGTTAATCCAGGACGCCAGCCACACGGCGGCAGCCAACCAGATCTCCATCGCCAACAGCATTGGCAGTTTGCGGTTTATCAGTTCTATGGATTGGCGGGATTTTGTCGAAGCGCATAGCGCCGTGGAGCAAATCCTGCGAAAAGATCCGGCTGGTGTGTACGGCAGGCAGAATTTCGCCACGCGTGACCTGTATCGGCACATCATTGAAAAAATAGCGAAGGGCAGCGTGCACAGTGAATCAGACGTGGCTCGCGAAGCGGTTGCGTTCGCGCAGGCCGCTGCCGAGCGCTTGACGACCGCCGACCGTTCCGCGCATGTTGGTTTTTATCTGATCGATAAGGGGCGGTATCCTCTGGAGCGCAAGGTCGACTATCACATGAGCTGGATGGTTCGCGCCGTCCGTGTCTTCCGGCGTTTTAGACTGAGTATTTATATCGGCTCCATTCTGTTGCTTACCGCCGTAACGGCGTCGATTGTACTGATGTCGCTGGATGGCATAGATCCAGGTAACTGGCAATTCTGGCTCTTTGCCATCTGCAGCATGATCGGCGGCATGGCGCTGGCTGTGCCGCTGGTCAATCAATTCGCGATGATGATCGTTCCGCCTCGCATGCCGCCTCGGCTGGATTTTTCAAGGGGCATTCCGGCCGAACATCGTACGATGGTGGTGGTTCCGACTTTGCTGAGCAAGCCGCAGGATGTGGATGAGCTTGTTGAAGCTATGGAGATCCGCTATCTCGGCAATCGAGATCCCAATCTGTTCTTTGCGTTGTTGACCGATTTCAGCGACGCGCCCGAACAGACGCAGCCAGGCGATGAAGAACTGCTCACGCTGGCGCGCACAGCCGTTGAAGCGCTCAATGCAACATACCGGAACGACAGACCGTGTATTTTTTATTTGTTTCATCGACCGCGGGTATGGAACCCGCATGAACGTGTCTGGATGGGTTACGAGCGCAAGCGCGGCAAGCTGGAACAGTTCAACGCCGTGCTGAGGGGCGATGGCGAAGCCGCCTTTTCGGAACTGGTCGGCGATCCGTCCATTCTCCCTTCGATCAAATATGTCATTACCCTGGACACTGATACGCAACTGCCGCGGGACGCGGCGCATAGGCTCGTCGGCAATATTGCCCATCCTCTTAACCGGCCGATTTACGACCATGCGAAGCGGCGCATAACGGACGGCTACGCCATCCTGCAACCCCGTGCGTCGATCAGCCTGTTCAGTGCGAGCCAGTCAAGGTTCACTCGCCTGTTCGCAGGTGAAGCCGGCATTGATCCTTATACCCGTGAAGTATCGGATGTCTATCAGGATATTTTTGGCGAAGGCTCGTTTATCGGTAAAGGCATTTATGACGTCGATGCTTTTCGCCTGACCCTGGAAGGACGCTTTCCTGAAAACCTCATTCTCAGCCATGATTTGCTGGAAAGCGGGCATGCGCGATCCGGTCTGGTGAGCGATGTCGATCTGATAGAAGAACATCCGGCCAGTTACGCGATGGAAGCCAGCAGAAGGCACCGCTGGATACGCGGCGATTGGCAGTTGGTCAGCTGGCTGCTGCCGAAGGTGCCGGGACCGGACGGCGAGCGGCAGCCGAACCCGCTTGCACCTTTGTCGATCTGGAAAATTTTCGATAATCTAAGGCGCAGCCTGGTGCCGCCGGCTCTGCTTGCCCTGCTGGCGGGCGGGTGGCTGCTCAGTCCCATGCCTGCATGGTTCTGGACATCGCTGGTGATTGTCATCCTGTTTTTTCAACCGCTGCTGGAGGCCGGGATTGAACTGATCCGCAAACCGGGAGATCGCGAGTGGCTGGAGCATTTCATTCTGGTCAATAAATCCGCTACACGCTCGGTATTGCTCGCTGCGCTGACTCTGGTGCTTTTGCCTTATGACACACTGATTTGCCTGGATGCCATTCTGTCTTCGGCGGGGCGCATGCTGTTTACCCGGCGCGGATTGCTGCTCTGGCACACGACCGCCTATATGCGCCGCAATACCCGCAGAACACTGGTCGACTTTTTCCTGGAAATGTGGATAGCGCCGGTTATGGCGTCGGGATTAGCCGTAGCGCTGGCATTCGTATGGGACGGTAGCCGATGGATGGAATGGCTGCTTACGGCGCCCGTGCTGTTGATTTGGCTGGTATCGCCGGCCATAGGCTGGTGGATCAGTAAACCATTGGCGCCGCCAGCTGCTGATTTAACGGCTGACGAGCGGATTTTCCTGCGCTCGCTGGCCCGGCGGACCTGGCGGTATTTCGCGCAATTTGTCGCGCCGCTCGATAACTGGCTGCCGCCCGACAATTTCCAGGAATATCCGGATCCGGTCATTGCCTCGCGAACATCGCCTACGAACATGGGCATGGCATTGGCAGCCAATCTGGCTGCCCATGATTTCGGTTATATTTCAGCCGGTGAGCTGTTGTATCGTACCGAGAACACTGTGGCGACCATGGAAAAACTGGAGCGCTATCAGCACGGCAAAGGCTGTAATTACAAATGCGGCCATTTTTACAACTGGTACGACACGCGCACGCTGCAACCGCTGCATCCGCAGTATGTATCATCAGTGGACAGCGGCAATCTGGTCGGCAGTTTATTGACGCTGCAAACGGGATTGGCCGAGCTGAAATCCCAGCCGGTATTGTCTGCCAATGCCTTTCAAGGGCTGGACGATACGTTTCAGGTGCTGCTGGCTGAATACAATCGTCTGCCGCCAACACAGGCGCTGACCAGTCCCATTCAAACGCTGCAGCATTTATTGGCTGCACGCAAGCCGGATAGCGAAATTCAGACCTTGGTCGAGGCCGATGCTCAGCTGGAAAAAATACAGCACGCCGCAGCAGAACTGTTTGCCGCGTTGTCGGCCGACACCGAAAGCGAGCTCCACTATTGGGCGCAAGCGCTGGACCATCAGATCAGCTCGTTGCGGGAGGACGTTAATACCTTAGTCCCTGATCTGCGGCGTTTCAGCGCAATCCCGACTCTGCAGGAATTGGCTGAAACAGGCGAGACAGATGCTGAGCCTGCAGCAGGCATACAGCATAAACTGGCGAAAGAGCGTATCAGGTTCATTGATGAACTGATCGAGCGCTGCCGCAGGCTGGCCGATATGGACTTCAAATTTCTCTATGACACCAAGGCGGATCTGCTGGCCATCGGCTACGATGTCGGCGAGCGGCGCCGCGATCCGGCTTGTTACGATCTGCTGGCATCGGAAGCGCGCCTGGTCAGTTTTCTGCTGATCGCGCAGGGACAACTGCCGCAGCAGCACTGGTTCACGCTCGGCCGTTTGCTGACCAGCCAGGGCAGCGACGTCAGCCTGATTTCATGGAGCGGCTCGATGTTCGAATATCTGATGCCCCAGCTGATCATGCCCAGTTACCAGAACACGCTGCTGGAGCAGACCTGCCGGGCCGCCGTATCGCGGCAGATAGAATACGGCCGGCAGCGCAACGTGCCATGGGGCATTTCCGAGTCGTGCTACAACCTGACCGATATGCATCAGACCTATCAGTACCGCGCGTTCGGCGTGCCCGGACTGGGCTTCAAGCGCGGCCTGGGCGACGATCTGGTCATCGCACCTTACGCTACGGCGCTGGCATTGACCGTTGCGCCCCAATCGGCCTGCCGTAATCTGCAAACATTGGTTGCCCATGGCTTTCTTGGTTGCTATGGGCTTTATGAGGCCATCGACTATACGCCGGCGCGGGTCATGCGCGGCAAGAACTGCGCGATCGTGCGCAATTTCATGGCGCATCATCAAGGCATGAGCCTTCTGGCGTTTGAGCATGTGCTGCTGGACCGGCCGATGCAGCGCCGGTTTATGTCGGATCCGTTGGTTCGGGCGACCGATTTGCTGCTTCAGGAGAGAGTGCCTAAGAAAGGCTATACCTTGCATCCGCATGCGGCTGAAGTCAGCGCTGCCGCGCGTCCGCCCGTCGCCGAGGAAGGCGAGATCCTGCGCGTATTCATCGATCCCAATACGCCCATACCCGAAGTCCATCTGTTATCGAACGGCCGCTACCATGTCATGGCGACTCAGGCCGGCGGCGGCTACAGCCGCTGGCATGATCTGGCCGTTACGCGCTGGCGTGAAGACACCACAGCCGACAACTGGGGGGCATTCATTTATCTGCGCGATCTCGATACGCGCGAGTACTGGTCCAGCGCCTACCATCCAACCCTGCGCAAAGCTGACCATTATGAATCGATTTTCGTGCAGTCGCGCGCCGAATACCGCCGCCGGGACCGGAACATTGAAGCGCATACCGAAATCAGCGTTTCGCCCGAGGACGATGTCGAGATCCGCCGCGTGACGCTGACTAATTTGTCTCTCCAGATGCGCCGTATCGAAGTCACCAGTTATGCCGAGGTCGTGCTGGCGCCGCTGAATGCCGATCTGGCGCATCGCGTCTTCAGCAACCTGTTCGTGCAAACCGAAATCCTGCCCGAACGGCAGGCGATACTCTGCTCGCGCCGCCGCCGTACGCCGGAGGAGCATACCCCTTGGATGTTCCATCTGATCACGGTCACGGGCACTGCTGCCGACGAACCGTCATACGAGACCGACCGCACCCAATTCATCGGCCGGGGGCGAACGGCCGCCAACCCGGCCGTATTTGATGATAGTGACCGGCCATTGGCATTATCCAATACCGAAGGTCCCGTACTCGATCCTATCATCGCGATTCGCCAGGCTCTGCTTATAGAGCCTGATAGCTCGGCGGTCGTGAAAATCATTACCGGCGCGGCCGATACGCGCGAAGCGGTTCTTGAGTTGATTGACAAGTATCGCGACCGGCATTTTATCGAGCGGGCTTTTGAAATGGCCTGGTTTCACAGCCAGGAGGTACTGCGCCATCTTAACGCCAGCGAATCCGATGCCCAGATTTTCGGCCGGCTGGCGACGTCAGTGATCTACAGCAATGCCTTGCGCCGCGCGCCGCCCAGTGTTATTGCGCGCAATCAGCTGGGGCAGCCGGGGCTCTGGCCGTTTGCCGTTTCCGGCGACTGGCCCATCGTGCTGGTACGCATAGGCGATGTCAGCCGCATCGATCTGGTCAGACAGATGCTGCAAGCGCATGCCTACTGGCGCGTGAAAGGCCTGGCTACGGATCTGGTGATTCTGAACGAGGATTTCTCGGGCTATCGCGCCGTGCTGCATGACCAGATCATGGGGCTGATCAATATTATTAGTAATGAAGCCCAGATGCTTGACAAGCCCGGCGGAGTTTTCGTGCGTCGCGCCGAAGACCTGACTGAAGAGGATAGGGTCCTGTTTCAGACCGTTGCCCGCGTCGTACTGACCGATACCGCCGGGACATTAGCCGAACAGGTAGAACAGCGCGTCGCGGCGGAGCGTGTCGCGGAACGCAGAAAACGCTGGCGTCAGGGTTCGATACAACGCCGCATACTGACCGAGCATTTTCCGGAAGCGCTGGTGCCTATACGGCAACCGGCAGCCGAGGTCGTCAATCCTTTGCCGGCGCGCGAACGCATTTTTTTCAACGGGCTGGGCGGGTTCACGCCGGACGGGCGCGAATATGTCATTACCCTGGAGCCGGGGCAGAATACGCCGGCGCCGTGGGCCAACGTCATCGCAAGCCCTTATATCGGCACCGTCGTCAGCGAGAGCGGCGGCGCCTATACTTGGGTGGAGAATGCCCACGAGTTCCGCCTGACGCCGTTTCACAACGATCCGCTCAGCGATATCAGCGGTGAAGCCTTCTATGTTCGCGATGAAGAAACCGGCGAGTTCTGGTCGCCGACGCCGCTGCCGGCGCGCGGCCGGTCCGGTTATGTTTGCCGGCATGGTTTCGGTTACAGCACATTCGAGCACTTCGAAGCGGGCATTTATTCCGAGTTGACGACTTATGTGGCGATGGATGAGCCGGTGAAATTTGTCGTCGTCAAGCTGCGCAATGACTCCGGTCGCCCCCGTCACTTGTCGCTGACAGGTTATTGGGAATTGGTCATGGGCGAATGGCGGCACGCCAACCAGATGCATATTGTCACTGAAACGGATCATCATAGCGGGGCGCTGTTTGCGCGCAATGCCTATGGTCGCGAAAGCGCGCATCGGGTCGTATTTGTGCAGATCAGCGAGCTCGTGCACACGGTGACCGGCAACCGCGCGGAATTCATCGGCCGCAACGGATCGCTGGCCAGACCGGCGGCGCTGTACCGCACGCATTTGTCGGGCAAAATCGGGGCGGGCCTGGATCCCTGCGCCGCCATGCAGACCCCTATCGAGCTGGAGAACGGACAGGAGCGTGAGATCGTGTTCGTGATCGGCGCCAGCCACGATACCGAAGGCGCCCAGCGTTTGATCCGGCGGTTCGGCGAGCCAATCAGCGCTCGGCAGGCGCTGGAGGCCGTCTGGGCTCACTGGAACCGGACGCTGGGCGCGGTCTATATTGAAACGCCCGACCGCGCGTTCGATGTGATGGCCAACGGCTGGCTGATCTATCAGACCCTGTCCTGTCGGGTCTGGGGGCGCAGCGGTTATTACCAGTCGGGCGGCGCTTACGGTTTCCGTGATCAGTTACAGGATACGATGGCGCTGATCCATGCGGCGCCGCAGCTGGCGCGCGAGCAGCTGCTCCGCTGCGCCGGCCGCCAGTTCATCCAGGGCGACGTGCAGCACTGGTGGCATCCGCCGGGCGGGCAGGGTGTGCGCACGCATTTTTCCGATGACTATTTATGGTTGCCCTATGCGACGTGCCGCTATGTCACCGCGACCGGCGATACCGGCGTGCTCGACGAGTTCGTGCACTTTCTGGAAGGCAGGGAGCTGGGGCCGGAAGAAGAGGCTTATTACGACCAGCCGCTGCAATCGTCCGAAGGCGCCAGCCTTTACGAGCATTGTGTGCGGGCCATCAAGTATGGCTTGCGCTTCGGTGATCATGATCTGCCGCTGATCGGCTGCGGCGACTGGAACGACGGCATGAACCTGATCGGACGCGAAGGCAAGGGCGAAAGCGTCTGGCTGGCCTGGTTCCTGTATGACAATCTCAGGCTTTTTGCCGATCTGGCTCGAAGCAGGGGCGACGAGGGCTTTGCCGAAATTTGCCGGGAACGGGCAGGGCAGCTGCTCCTCAACATTGAAGCCAATGCCTGGGATGGCGCCTGGTACCGCCGGGCCTATTTTGACGATGGCACGCCGCTGGGCTCGGCCGGCAATGACGAATGCCAGATCGACTCAATCAGCCAGAGCTGGGCTATTATTTCGGGCGGCGGCAATCCGGAGCGCGCCCATCAGGCGATGGAAGCGGTTGATGAACGGCTGGTAAGGCGGGATGTGCGGATTGTCCAGTTACTGACGCCGCCTTTTGACAAGTCCGATCTCGAGCCTGGCTATATCAAGGGCTATGTACCTGGTGTACGCGAGAACGGCGGACAGTACACGCACGCCGCCATCTGGACCGCGATGGCCTTCGCCATGATGGGCGACAAGAAGCGGGCCTGGGAACTGTTTACCATGCTCAATCCCATTAATCGCACAGGTCAGGCGCAACAGAGAGAACTCTACAAGGTCGAGCCGTACGTCATAGCGGCCGATATTTACGGCGCACCGCCGCATACCGGCCGCGGCGGCTGGACCTGGTACACCGGCGCCGCCGGATGGCTGTATCGGCTATCGGTGGAAACCCTGCTGGGTCTGCAGCTGAAAGTTGACAAGCTGCACATCACTCCGTACATGCCCGACCATTGGCCGTCGTACAAAATTCACTATCGATACCGCGACACGCTATACCGCATCACCGTCAAACGCATCGGCGAAAAGCCGGAGCAGGTGATTCGTGTTCTGATCGACGGCGCTGAGTCTGAAGAGCCGGGCGCCATATCGCTGATCGACGATCGGCAGCCGCATGATGTCGATGTGGAGTTGGGTCGGCGTTAGGTCTCAGCAGTGGCCGGATCGATCGTTTCTTCGAATAGGGCTTTTTATTGCCGGCGGTTATGGATTGGCCGGTTTTATCTTCGCGCTCGGCGAGACTTAAGCTGACTAGTTTGGCCGTATCATCCCTGAAAGCTACGTAATATAATATTCAGTTGATTATATTAACCGGTAAAACTATGAAGAAAATAAAAGTTCTCTTTGTCTGCATGGGCAATATCTGTCGTTCGCCGACCGCTGAAGGCGTTTTCGCAAAACTGCTGAAGGAGCGTGATCTGGAACGGCATTTTCTGATCGATTCCGCCGGCACGCATGCTTATCATGTCGGCGAAGCGCCTGATTTGCGCGCGCAAAAGGCGGCCCGCGGTCGCGGCGTGGAATTGGCTCATTTACGGGGCAGGAAAGTCGTGATGGGCGATTTCGAGGATTTCGATTTTCTGCTGGCTATGGACGACGATAATTATTCGATATTGCTCAACGCCTGTCCCGAACAGTATAAAGATAAAATCAGATATTTTCTGGAATACGCGCCGCATCTGGGAACGCGTGAAGTGCCGGATCCCTACTATGGCGGGGACTATGGTTTTGAGCGGGTGCTGGATATGGTGGAAGACGCGTCGGAAGGCTTTCTGAAGAGTCTTCGGGAAGCGGGACATCTGTAGCCACATCAACACATAATAACAACTCATTGAATAGGACGACAGTACGATGGCAATCATATCGAATACCGTAGGTTACATGGATGGCGATGTACAGCTGGAAGCATTTTTCGCTTTTGACGATTCTGTGTCAGGCCGTCGCCCGGCGGTTTTAATCAATCACACTTGGGCCGGCCGGGATGAATTTGTTGCCGAGAAAGCGCGCAAGCTCGCCGGATTAGGTTATGTCGGCTTTGCCGTTGATATGTACGGCAAGGGGATTTTAGGCTCCGGGCCTGAGGAAAACGCCAGACTGATGCAGCCTCTCATGGACGATCGGGCCATGTTGCAAAGACGCATGCAGGCCGCTTTGTATGCCGTCAAGCTGCTGCCCTGGGTTGACGACAGCAAGATAGCCGCGATCGGCTTTTGCTTCGGCGGCTTGTGCGTGCTGGATCTGGCCAGAACCGGCGCCGACATAAACGGCGTGGTCAGCTTTCATGGTCTGCTGAGCGCGCCGGGCAATACCCAAGGCAATGCCATCAAGGCAAAGGTGCTCGCGCTGCACGGCCATGACGATCCATTGGCTCCGCCCGAGCAGGTGCTGGCGTTTGAACAGGAAATGACCGCGGCCGGCGCGGACTGGCAACTGCATGCCTATGGTCATACCATGCATGCGTTCACCAATCCGGTCGCCAACAATCCTGATTCCGGCATGGTTTATCAACCTGTTGCCGACCGGCGCTCCTGGCAGGCGATGCAAAATTTTTTGGCGGAGTTGTTCCTTTAACTAATAGCCGCAACACTTCGACTCTACAGCGATAATTTGTTATAATCGACCGGTTATTAATCTCATGTAACCGGGGCTGGCTAAAAGGAATTTTGAACGCGGCGCGGTTGCTTTATGAAGGAAAATCATGCCCGCGCCGTGCGCGGCATTTACGTATATATACGGATCAATGTCAGACTTCGCTAAAGAAATTATCCCGGTAAATCTCGAAGACGAGATGAAACAGTCGTACCTTGATTACGCGATGAGCGTGATTATAGGTCGAGCCCTTCCAGATGCCAGAGACGGCCTTAAGCCGGTTCACCGTCGTGTCTTATATGCGATGAGCGAACTGGGCAACGACTGGAACAAGCCTTATAAAAAATCAGCGCGTGTGGTTGGTGACGTCATCGGTAAATATCACCCGCACGGCGATACGGCCGTATATGACACCATTGTCCGCATGGCGCAGCCTTTTTCCTTACGCTATATGTTAATCGACGGGCAGGGCAACTTCGGTTCCGTCGATGGCGATTCACCCGCCGCGATGCGGTATACCGAAGTGCGCATGTCGAAAATTGCCCATGACCTGCTGGCCGACCTCGATAAGGAAACCGTCGATTTTGCGCCCAACTATGACGAATCCGAATCCGAGCCTACTGTACTGCCGACGCGCATTCCGACATTGTTAGTTAACGGTTCGTCCGGTATTGCCGTCGGCATGGCGACGAATATCCCGCCGCATAATCTGGCCGAAGTGATCAGCGCCTGTCTGGCCTTGATCGATCAGCCTGAAACCACGATTCAGGAATTGATGCAGCATGTCCCGGGGCCTGATTTTCCTACTGCGGGCATCATTAACGGCGCTTCCGGCATTTACAGCGCCTATACGACCGGACGCGGCAAAATTTATCTGCGCGCGCGGTGCCATTTCGAAGATATAGGTGATAGCAGCCGGCAGGCGATTATCGCGACTGAGTTGCCTTATCAAGTCAACAAGGCGCGGTTGCTGGAGAAAATTGCCGAACTGGTCAAGGACGGCAAACTCGAAGGCATTTCCGGCCTGCGTGATGAGTCCGACAAGGACGGTATGCGCATGGTGATCGAGCTGCGCCGCGGCGAAGTGCCGGAAGTCATCTTGAACAATCTCTACAAACAGACGCAGTTCCAGACCGTTTTCGGCATCAACATGGTGGCGCTGCTGGACGGCCGTCCGCACTGCCTGAATTTGAAAGAGGTGCTCAATGCTTTCATCGATCACCGCCGCGAAATCGTCACGCGCAGGACAATTTACAATCTGCGCAAAGCGCGCGAGCGGGCGCATATTTTAGAAGGTCTGGCTGTCGCTTTGGCCAATATCGATGAGATGATCGATCTGATCAAGGCAGCCAGCAATCCGACTGTCGCCAAAGAAGGGCTGTTGGCCAGAACCTGGAATGCAGGATTGGTTTCGTCGCTGCTCGAGCGGGCCGATGCCGACCGTTCACGGCCCGAGGATCTGCTTCCCGAATTTGGCCTGGTCAATGGCGCTTACCGTCTTTCCGAAGCACAGGCTCAGGCTATTCTCGATCTGCGCCTGCATCGCTTGACGGGGCTTGAGCAGGACAAGATCGTCAACGAATACAAACAGTTGCTGGAACAGATTGACGAATACCTGGCGATCCTCGGCAGCGATGTGCGACTGATGGAGGTCATCAGGGAAGAACTGGTCGCCATCAAGGAGCAATATGCGGACGAGCGGCGCACTGAAATCATTCAAACGCAGCTGGATCTGTCCGATGAAGATCTGATTACCGAGGAAGACATGGTCGTGACCATGTCGCACGAAGGCTATGTCAAGGCCCAGCCGCTGAGCGATTACAAGGCTCAGCGGCGCGGCGGTCGCGGTAAATCGGCAACGGCAACCAAGGAAACCGATTTTATAGATAAGCTGATCGTTGCCAATACGCACGACACAATTCTGTGCTTCTCCTCGTCAGGCAAGGTTTACTGGCTTAAAGTCTACCAGTTGCCGGTAGCCAGTCGTGCCTCGCGCGGCAAGCCGTTTGTAAATTTATTGCCGCTGGAACAGGGCGAGAAAATCAATGCGATGTTGCCGATCCGGGAATTTTCCGACAATAAATTCATCTTTATGGCAACAGCCAGCGGCACAGTCAAAAAGACGCCATTAATGGAATTTGAGCGTCAGCGCACCAGTGGTAAGATCGCGATTGAATTGAAGGAAAACGATGCGCTGGTCGGCGTGGATGTGACCGACGGTCAGCAAAACGTGCTGTTGTTCAGCAGTGACGGCAAAGCAGTCTGCTTTAACGAAACCGATGTGCGCTCTATGGGCAGAACGGCGTCCGGTGTGCGCGGCATCCGGTTGCAGGAAGGGCAGAAAGTCATTTCCCTGATTATCGGTACCGAAGGCACGGTGCTGAACATTACCGAGAACGGTTTCGGCAAGCGGACTCGGCTTGAGGAGTTCACCTGCCACAGACGCGGCGGTCAGGGCCTGATCGCCATTCAGACCTCGAAGCGCAACGGTGCGGTTGTCGGAGCCGTACTGGTCAATGATCATGATGAAATTATGCTGATTACCGATGCCGGCACGCTGGTGCGTACACCCGTTGACGGAATCTCGATCGTCGGCAGAAACACCCAAGGTGTCACAGTCATTCGTCTGGATAAAAAAGAGAAAGTCGTCGGGGTCGACCGCGTTGAAGGCGGACTGGCCGGCGAAGAAGACGAAGATGTGATGGAGTCGGAAACGGGAGCGCCTAATGAAGTTGAATCCGGAGAAGAATCCTAATGTCCAGAGTATATAATTTCAGTGCAGGTCCATCGGCGCTTCCTGAGCAGGTATTGCATCAGGCTCAGGCAGAATTAATGGAATGGCGCGACAGCGGCATGTCCGTCATGGAAATGAGCCATCGCGGCAAGTTTTTTTCCATCATCGCGGAAGAGCTGGAAAGCGATCTTAGAGCTCTGCTGGCGATTCCCGACAATTACAAGGTTCTGTTTATGCAGGGCGGCGCAACGGCCCAGTTTTCGTTCATTCCACAGAATATTCTGCGCGGCAAGACCAAAGCCTGTTATGTCAATACCGGCGCCTGGTCGGAAAAAGCCATACAGGATGCGAAAAATTACTGCGAAGTCGTCGTCAGCGCGAGTTCGGAGGCGTCAAACTTTACGACTATTCCCGATCCTGTTGGCTGGGTTCTGGACGAGCAGGCGGCTTATCTGCACTATACGTCCAATGAAACCATTCACGGCGTGGAATTTTCCGGCATCCCGGAAAGCCACGGCTTGCCGCTGGTTTCGGATATGTCCTCCAATATCCTGTCGCGCAAATTCGATCTGAGCCGATACGGTTTGATTTATGCCGGGGCTCAGAAAAACATGGGGCCTTCCGGCGTCACGGTCGTGATCGTCAGGGACGATCTGATAGGCGATGTCGGCAAACAAGTGCCGCCGGTCTTCAGCTATGCCGAACAGGCAAAAAATCATTCCATGTTGAATACGCCGGCGACTTATAACTGGTATCTGGTCGGGCTGGTGCTGAAATGGCTGATGAAGCAGGGCGGCGTTGATGCCATCGAGCAGCGCAATATTGCCAAAGCCGAATTGTTGTATCAGGCTATTGACCAATCTTCCTTGTACCGGAATCCGGTGGAGCCTTCCTGTCGTTCGAGAATGAATGTGCCGTTCATTCTGGCTGACCAGAATCTGGATAAGGCGTTTCTTGCCGAAGCCGAAGCGAACGGGCTGTTCGAATTGAAGGGGCATCGTTCGGTCGGCGGCATGCGCGCCAGTATCTATAATGCCATGCCCGAGGAAGGCGTGCGGGCGCTGTGCGATTTTATGGCAGAATTTGAGAGAACCCATTAAACGAGAGCCGCCCTGATGACTTCAGTCACCCCACTTTCCGAATTAAGAGACAAAATCGATGCGATCGACAAGCAGATTCTGCAATTGATCAATCAACGCGCGTGCTGTGCGATGGAAGTCGCCAAAACCAAAATTGCTCAAGGCGAGAACGGCACTTTTTACCGGCCTGATCGCGAATCCCTGGTTTTGCGGCGCATCAAGGAATTAAATGAAGGGCCTCTGTCCGATGACACCGCCGCGCGCTTCTTCAGGGAATTGATGTCGGCATGTCTGGCGCTGGAAAAGCCGCTGGATGTGGCTTTTTTAGGGCCTGAAGGGACGTTTACCCAGCAAGCGGCTTTCAAGCATTTTGGGCATGCCGTTAAAACCGTGCCTGCCGCCACTATTAATGAGATTTTTAGTTCGGTCGAGAGCGGCAATTGCCAGTTCGGCGTCGTGCCGGTCGAGAATTCTACCGAAGGCGTTATCAGTCATACTCTGGACCGGTTTCTGTCGTCACCGTTGAAAATTTGCGGCGAGGTTGAAATCAGGGTGCATCATAACCTGATGGGGAATGTGGAGAGCCTGGCCGATATTACCGAGGTCTTTTCCCATCAGCAATCGCTGGCCCAATGCCGGCAGTGGCTGGACAGGCATTTGCCGCATGCTCAGCGGATTGCCGTCAACAGCAATGCCGAGGCGGCAAGGCTGGTGTCGACCAAGATACAGGCGGCCGCCATTGCCGGTCAGGTGGCTGCCGAGTTGTATGGACTCAATACTCTGGAAAAGAACATTGAAGATGAATCCAACAATACAACGCGCTTTATTATCATAGGCCAGCAAACGTCGGCTTCCACGGGCAACGACAAAACCTCGCTGGTAGTTTCTACAGGCAATCAGCCCGGCGCTTTGCATAAAATTCTCGAGCCTTTCGCAAGATTCGGCATCGGCATGATGCATATCGAGTCCCGGCCTTCAAGGCAGGGCTTGTGGGATTATGTCTTTTTTATTGATATTGAAGGCCATTGCGAGGATAAATGTGTGGCGCAAGCCCTGGAGTTGCTGAAAGGCAATGTGCATATGCTCAATATTCTGGGCTCTTATCCTAAAGCCGTTCTTTAATTTTTTATTCCTATGACATGGCGCATGCCTTTTAAGCAAAACCAATGAACAACACTAACAGTATTTACAACCTTGCCGTACCCGGCGTACAACAACTTGTTCCTTATGTGCCCGGTAAACCCATTGAAGAACTGGAACGGGAACTGGGACTGAGCCGGATTATCAAGCTGGCTTCCAATGAAAATCCCTTGGGTCCGGGAAAAAAGGCGTTGGAGGCTATTGAGGCTACTTTGCCGCAATTGGCGCTGTATCCCGATGGCAATGGCTTCAACTTAAAACAGGCGCTGGCCCGCAAATATGACGTCCAAGCCGCTCAGATCACGCTGGGCAATGGCTCCAATGAAATTCTGGAACTGGTTGCCCGCGCGTTTTTAACGCCGGAACTGGAAGTGGTGTTCTCGCAGCATGCTTTCGCGGTCTATCCGATCGTGACGCAAGCAGTCGGCGCCAAGGCTGTGGTCGTGCCGGCCGTGAATTACGGCCATGACCTGGATGCCATGCTGCAGGCCGTTACCGAAAAAACGCGGCTCGTTTTTGTCGCCAATCCCAACAATCCAACCGGGACATTGGTCGATCAGGCCAGTCTGGAACGTTTCATCAAGGCTTTGCCGGAAACCTGTCTGTGCGTGCTCGATGAAGCGTATTATGAATTTGTCCACAGCACAGATCCTGTCGATTCCATAAGCTGGCTGAAAAAATATCCCAACCTGCTGATTACCCGTACTTTCTCGAAAGCTTACGGATTGGCCGGATTGCGCGTGGGGTACGGCCTGTCGAGTCCAGAGCTTGCCGATATACTGAACCGGGTCCGTCAGCCCTTCAACAACAATATGCTGGCTTTGGCGGCGGCAGAAGCCGCTTTATCCGATGCTGAGCATCTGCAGAGGACGATTGCCGTCAATGCGCAGGGCATGCGGCAGTTGACGGATGGCTTTAAAGACCTCGGCCTGGAGTGGATTCCTTCGCACGGCAACTTCGTTTCGGTTGATTTAAAACAGCCGGGCCAGCCAGTCTATGAAGCCCTGCTGAGAAAAGGCGTGATTGTCAGGCCCGTAGCCAATTACGAAATGCCCAACCATTTACGTATCAGCATAGGCACAGAAGAGGAAAACCGGATTTTTCTCGATGCATTAACAGATGTGCTGAGCAATGTTTGACCGGCTCTGTATTATTGGCGTCGGCCTGATCGGCGGCTCGATGGCGCGGGCCGCAAGGCGATGCGGATTAAGCAGGCAGATTGTCGGCTATGGGCGTGAGCAGGATTTGGAGAATCTGCAGACGGCAAAACGGCTGCAGGTCATCGATGATTATTATCTGAATATCGGGCAGGCGCTGGAAAACGCCGATTGCGTGGTGATTGCCGCGCCGGTTGGTTCAGTGGCCGGTATATTGGCTTTGTTGAAGCCGTTCTGGACGGAAAACGCCATTTATACGGACGTAGGCAGTACCAAGGGCAGCGTCATCGAGGCGGCAAAACAGGTTTTCGGCGCCGTGCCGGATAATCTGGTGCCGGCTCATCCGATTGCCGGGGCGGAGAAAAGCGGCGTAGAGGCTGCCTTGGATGATTTGTTTCTGAATAAGCGCCTGATAATTACGCCGATGGAAAATACCCGGCCGGATGCGTTACAGAAAATCCAGCGTTTTTGGGAAAGTCTGGGGTCTTTAGTATCCATCATGGATGTTGACCATCATGATGCGATCTTGGCGGCGACCAGCCATCTGCCTCATATCCTTGCGTATTCATTAGTAGACATGCTCGGGCGCAAGGATGAGCAAAGCGAAATCTTCAAGTATGCCGCTGGCGGCTTCAGGGATTTTACCCGTATCGCCTCCAGTGATCCGACCATGTGGCTGGATATCTGCTCGGCCAATAAGGAACAAATTATCCCGTTAATCCAACAATTAAAGAGTGAACTGGATAAAATAGAACAAATGCTGGCAAACGATGATCGCCGGCAGCTTTTTGAAACTTTCACGTATGCCCGAAATGCGCGGCAACGCTTTCTTGATCAGTTTGAAGGTAATAATGTCGAAAACAATAACATTTAAAGTTCAGCCGGGCGGAAGACTGCAGGGCGAGGCGCGCGTGCCGGGCGATAAATCCGTCTCGCACCGCTCGATTATGCTGGGGGCGCTGGCTGAGGGCGTAACGCACGTCAAAGGCTTCCTTGAAGCGGAAGACGCTTTGGCAACGCTGCAGGCATTTCGCGATATGGGCGTACAGATTGAAGGGCCGGTCAACGGTGAACTGACAATTCACGGCGTCGGCAAACATGGCTTGAAAGCGCCCGCGAAAGAACTTTACCTGGGCAATTCCGGCACATCCATGCGTTTGTTGAGCGGTTTATTGGCAGGGCAGGCGTTCAACTCAGTTCTGACGGGTGACAAATCGCTATCCGGCAGGCCTATGAAGCGGGTCACCGAGCCACTGGCGGCAATGGGCGCCGATATAAAAACGACAGAGAAGGGCACAGCGCCTTTGCACATTACCGGAAAGGCCGGGCAATTGACCGGCATCGATTATGTCATGCCGATGGCCAGCGCCCAGGTCAAATCGTGCCTGCTGCTGGCCGGAATGTATGCGCAAGGCGAAACCAGCGTGACTGAGCCTGCGCCGACGCGCGATCATACCGAGCGCATGCTGGCCGGTTTTTCGTACCCTGTAAAACAACAGGGAAACAGAGTCAGCATTAATTCCGATGGGTATTTAAAGGCGACTGAAATTGATGTGCCCAGCGATATTTCATCCGCGGCATTTTTCCTGGTCGGCGCCTCCATCGCGCAAGGCTCTGATCTGTTGCTGAGACATGTCGGCATCAACCCGACACGTACCGGAATTATCGATATTCTAAAACTGATGGGTGCGCGTATCGAAGTGCTCAACGAGCGCATTGTCGGCGGCGAGCCGGTAGCCGATCTGCATGTGGTTTATAGCCCGTTGAAAGGCATCGATATACCGGAAGCGCTGGTGCCGTTGGCCATTGACGAGTTCCCTGTGCTGTTTATAGCCGCCGCCTGTGCGGAAGGGCAGACGCGCCTGACAGGTGCGGAAGAGCTCCGGGTTAAGGAATCGGATCGTATTCAGGTGATGGCCGATGGTTTGCAGTCTCTAGGCGTCAATGCGCAGCCTACGGCAGACGGCATGATCATCCAGGGCGGGCCGATAGGCGGCGGCGAAGTGATTTCTCATGGCGATCACCGTATCGCGATGTCATTTTCAATTGCCGGATTACGCGCTAACGCGCCTATTACCGTTCATGATTGCGAGAATGTGAATACGTCTTTTCCGGGATTCAAGGATCTGGCCAAGAATTTGGGGCTTGATTTGGCTTGCGAGGCGATGTAATGGCAATACCGGTTTTAGCGATCGATGGGCCTAGCGGAGCGGGCAAAGGCACGGTCAGCCGGGCTGTGGCAAAAAGGCTGGGCTGGCATTATCTCGATAGCGGCTCTATCTATCGCTCACTGGCGATAGCCGTGTTGAAACAGAAGGTCGAACTGACTGATGTGCCTGAAATTGTGAAAGTAGCGCAATCCATGGCGTTAGAGTTTGAGTGCAATGATGAGTTGGCGGTAAAGCTCAATGGCGAGGATATTACCTCGCAATTGGGCCTTGAAAGCACGGGTAATGCAGCTTCGATCATTGCTGTCTTGCCGCAAGTGCGCAGCGTCCTGTTGCAGAAGCAGAAGGATTTCAAGAAGATGCCGGGGCTGGTTGCTGACGGCCGCGATATGGGGACGGTGGTTTTTCCCGATGCCGAAATAAAGGTATTTTTAACGGCCAGCGCAGCCGAAAGGGCCCAAAGACGATATAAACAGTTGATAGAAAAAGGAATTGATGCTAACCTAACTCTCTTAACAAATGAGATAGAAGAGCGTGACCGCCGCGACACGGAGCGAAAAACGGCTCCATTGTCCATGGCCAGCGATGCGCTTTATATCGATTCCTCTAATATGACGATTGATGAGGTCATTGAAGAGGTACTGAATTTAATCCGTTAAGGATTTTTTTACAGCTGCATGCAGACTATGCAGTATTCTTTTAACTTTGACAACGAGAAGGCTTGTTCGAATCTCGATCAGGCTTGGGAAAATTGAAAATGAGCGAAAGCTTTGCGGAATTATTTGAAGAAAGTCTAACCAAGACAGAAATGCGTCCTGGCGCCATGTTAATGGGTACTGTGGTCGATATCGAAAACGATATGATCATCGTCAGCACTCATTCCAAATCAGAAGGTGTCATTCCTAAATGGCAGTTTTTGAACAATGACGGCGAACTGGAAGTTAAAGTCGGGGACGAGATCGAAGTTGCCCTTGATTTATTTGAAGATGGTTTAGGCGCTACACTTCTTTCCCGAGATAAAGCGAAGAAAAACAAAGCCTGGTCTGAACTGGAAACCGCGTTTGAAAAAGATGCTACAGTTACAGGCCGCATCACCGGTAAAGTACGCGGCGGTTTCACCGTTGCTGTTGGCGCGTTGCGTGCGTTCCTGCCAGGTTCACTGGTTGATGTGCGCCCGATCAGAGATACGGCTTTCCTGGAAAACCGTGATCTGGACTTCAAAGTTATCAAGATCGACCAGAAACGTAACAACGTTGTTCTGTCACGTCGTGCAGTTGTAGAAAAAGAATACAGCGCGGAAAGAGAAGAATTGCTGAAAACGCTGGAAGAAGGCGCAATCGTTACCGGTGTGGTTAAAAACCTGACCGATTACGGCGCATTCATTGATCTGGGCGGCATTGACGGTCTGTTGCACATCACTGACATGGCATGGCGCCGTGTGCGTCATCCTTCCGAGTGCGTTGAAATCGGTCAGGAAATCCAGGTTAAAGTGCTGAAATACGACAAAGACAAAAACCGTGTTTCATTAGGCATGAAGCAAATGGGTGAAGATCCATGGCAAAACATCAACCGTCGCTACCCAGCCGGCACTCGCGTATTCGGTAAAGTGAACAATCTGACCGATTACGGCTGCTTCGTTGAAATCGAAGAAGGCGTGGAAGGTCTGGTTCACGTATCTGAAATGGATTGGACTAACAAAAACGTTAACCCATCGAAGATTGTGCAATTGGGCGATGAAGTTGAAGTCATGGTACTGGAAATCGACGAAGAACGCCGTCGTATTTCTTTGGGCATGAAACAATGCAAAACCAATCCTTGGGACGAATTCGCTGCGACTCATAACAAAGGCGACAAGATCACCGGTAAAATCAAATCAATTACCGACTTCGGTATCTTTATCGGTCTGGAAGGCGGCATTGATGGTCTGGTTCATATGTCCGATATCTCCTGGGCGGACGACGGCGAAGCAGCGGTTCGTGAATTCAAGAAAGGCGACGAACTGGAAACTGTCATTTTAGCGGTTGATTCCGAGCGCGAGCGTATCTCATTGGGTGTAAAACAGCTTGAGCAGGATCCGTTCCAGAACTTCCTGGCGACTCATGAGAAAGGCAGCCTGGTTACAGGCACAATCAAAGAAGTCGACGCTAAAGGTGCTGTTGTTACCCTGGCGGATCATGTTGAAGGCTACATTCGCGCTTCCGAGATTCAACGTGACCGCGTTGAAGATGCACGCACTCTGTTGAAGGAAGGCGATGCAGTTGAAGCCAAATTCATTGGTGTGGATAAGAAAAGCAAAACTATTTCTTTATCCATTAAAGCCAAAGATCAGGAAGAAGAGTCGCACGCTATTAAAGATTATTCCCAGCAACAAGCTGGTACACCGACTTTAGGTGATATCTTTAAACAAATGGAAAAATAAAAACCATCCGGGGTATGCAGTCATGCATACCCCCTTTGATTTTATTTATTTGCACAGGATAGAATGTGACAAAATCTGAATTGATAGAAGCGCTTGCTAGACAACAACCTCATCTTGCACAAAAAGATGTGGAGCTGGCAGTAAAATGCATCATTGAGAAAATGAATCAGGCATTATCTTCCGGTGAACGCATTGAGATTAGAGGTTTTGGCAGTTTTTCCCTGCATTTACGCCCGCCGCGCATGGGTCGCAACCCTAAAACGGGTGATTCTGTGGCATTGGCAAAAAAATATGTACCGCATTTCAAGCCGGGCAAAGAGCTCCGTGACAGAGTTGATGAGTCGCGCGCAAGATGCAAAATAATTGATTGATAACCATCAACGCAAGGAACCAAGCCGGAATTTGTAATAGAACCGCTAGGGCATATTTTCTGATGCTTTTTCATTGCGTTGATTTTTTCTTCTTCCAATTTCCCCCATACTCGGTGCAATTTCACCGCCTTCTTTGATTTCTTCAATGCTGATACACACTCTCGGTCTTTTTGCCAATAGTGTTGCTGGCTTCTTGATTAAGCTGAAGTCTCAATTTGCTTTTATTTAAGCAAAAAGTTGCTAAAATTCAGGCATGTCTTTGTGGTGCCGCAAGCCATTCTTTTTATTCTCTCGCCTTTAATCTGACCACTACGCAAATCAATAAAAATTGATTTACTCCAAGCAATGGAACACGAGTTTTTGAGTGTGTTAGGTTATTATGATATAGTCATTCTTAATGAGAACGATTATTGATTAGAGTCTGTTCCATTTATAGATTTCAACAACTCCTAATACCCAAGGCTCAATTATGTGGTTACGCTTAAAAAATCTTGCTGTTGGAGACTCAGGGAAAATAATAGGCTTTGATGCATCAGGCAAAGCCTATCGTAAACGATTGCTGGCTATGGGGTTAACGCCAGGCACTGATTTTAGTATTACCCGTTTTGCACCCATGGGCGATCCGGTTGAAATTAAGCTGCGCGGGTTTTCATTGACCCTGCGCAAGGACGAAGCCGCAATTCTGTTGATTGAGAAAATCTGATGAGTGCCGATTTCACGGTGGGCGTGGTCGGTAATCCCAATTGCGGCAAGACCACGCTCTTCAATGCATTGACCGGCGCCAAGCAGTACGTAGGCAATTGGCCTGGCGTTACAGTCGAGAAAAAAACCGGTCAATATACATTCGATAACAAAGTTATTGAATTGGTTGATTTACCGGGAACTTACTCTTTAGAAGCCGCCGATGATCAGGTTTCTTTGGATGAAAAAGTCGCGCGCGATTACGTTGCTTCCAAGGAAGCAGATTTGATCATCAATATCATCGATGCATCCAGTATAGAAAGAAATCTTTATTTAACATCTCAGCTGATTGAAATGCGAGTGCCGATGATTCTGGTGCTCAACATGATGGACGTCGTAAAACAGCGCGGGATTAAAATTGACGTTGATTTTCTTGCCGAACAGCTGGGCTGCCCCGTCATTCCAATAAGTGCTTCAAACAAGAGCGGCATCAAGGTTTTAAAAACCGCCATCAACAGTTCGGCCATGGCGAAGCCGATACCGACGGTAAAAGTTACCTATTCGTCTGCATTGGAACAAGCCATAAACGACCTTTCGCTCTTATTGGCCGATGCAGCCGAACGGCACCAATGCGACCGGCGATGGCTGGCCGTTCGGTTACTCGAAGACGATACGCTGGCTATAAGGTTGGCTGGAAACGAGTTATTGCCGACAGTTTCGAAACTGCAACGGAGAGTGGAGGACGAGACCGGCGATGAAATCGACATTCTTGCCGCCGATGCCCGTTACGGGTTTGTTAACCAGCTGACTCAGGGGGCGGTCTGCAAACTGCACGAAGTCAGCCGGCACATGACCGATAAAATCGACTACATTGTCCTGAACAGATTTTTAGGCATTCCGATTTTCTTGCTGGTCATGTACGCGATGTTCATGTTTACGATCAATATCGGCAGCGCTTTTGTTGACTTTTTCGATCAGGCCGCGGGCGCTTTGCTGGTCGATGGCCTGAGTCTGGTGCTGGCAGGGCTGAACTGGCCCGAATGGCTGATCGTCATGCTGGCCAACGGTGTCGGCGGAGGCATCCAGGTCGTTACGACCTTCATTCCTATCGTCGGCTTTCTGTTTATGTTCCTGTCGGCTCTGGAAGATTCCGGCTACATGGCCAGAGCGGCTTTTGTCATGGACCGATTCATGCGCATGATCGGGCTGCCGGGCAAATCCTTCGTGCCGATGATTGTCGGCTTCGGCTGTAATGTGCCGGCGATTATGGCTACACGGACTCTGGAAAATCAGCGGGACAGAATCCTGACCAATCTCATGAATCCGTTCATGTCCTGTGGCGCGAGATTGCCTGTTTATGCCTTGTTTGCGGCGGCTTTCTTTCCTGTCGGCGGCCAGAATCTGGTTTTCGGCTTGTATCTGCTGGGCATCATGGTGGCTGTAATGACCGGCCTGATCATGCGCCATACGCTGTTTAAAGGCGAGTCAGCGCCATTTATCATGGAATTGCCGACCTATCATATGCCGACGTTGAACGGCGTTTTTATCCGCACTTGGGATCGGCTCAAATCCTTTTTATTCAATGCCGGCAAAGTCATCGTGCCGATGGTGCTGGTGCTCAATTTTCTTAATGCCTGGGGTACGGATGGCAGTTTTGGTCAGGAAAACAGCAATAAATCGGTGTTAAGCGAAATCGGGCGAAGCCTGACACCCGCTTTTAAACCGATGGGCATTGAGAATGACAATTGGCCGGCAACAGTCGGCATTTTTACCGGCGTACTGGCGAAAGAAGCCGTGGTTGGCACATTGGACGCTTTGTACAGTCAACTCGGAGCGCCTGAGCAGGATGCATCTGATAAGCCAGAATTTGACCTTAAAGAGGCTTTGATCGCTGCCTGTCTGACTGTTCCTGAAAACTTGCGGGCGGTAGCCGATAATCTTTTAGATCCTTTGGGGTTAAATATCGGTACGGTCGACAATATCGATACTGCCGCCGATGAACAGAAAGTCAAAACCGCTACCTTTGCCGCCATGCAAAGCAGTTTTGACGGTCAGGAAGGCGCTTTTGCCTATCTATTGTTTATTTTATTGTATGCGCCGTGCGTAGCAGCAACTGCCGCCATTTACAGGGAAACTAATCTGGGCTGGACTGTGTTTGTCGTGCTCTGGACTACCGGCATGGCCTATATGACGGCCACTCTGTTTTACCAGGCCATGACTTACAGTCGGCATCCGGAATATTCCCTGGCCTGGGTGGCGGGACTGATGCTGGCTTTTTCGTCTGTCCTGATCGGATTGTGGCTGGTCGGACGAAACAGCGACGTGCGAATTAGCCGGGAGTCTTATCATGATACTGTCTGATTTAAGAAACTATTTACAGCAACAGCGCCGGGCTGCCCTGATAGACCTGGTCAATCATTTCGGCACCGATGCCGATGCGCTTCGCGGCATGTTGAGCAAATGGGTCAGCAAAGGCAGGGTGCGCAAAACGTCGCTGGAGTCGTCCTGCGGCACCAGTTGCTGCAAATGCGATCCGACTTTGACAGAGCTTTATGAATGGATTGACGAAAAATAGCTAATCATCAATTCAAGACAGAAAAACCACGAAGTACACAGAGAGCACGAAGATTTTATTCTGGTTGGTTCTTCGCGGTTATTAATCAAATGACCTTCACTTTCCATGGTCGCTAATTCTAAAGTACTTTTTTGATAGGTACCCAAATACGCCGGTTATAGGAGAGGTTGGCTGATGCCCGGCCTCTTGTGCCTTTCGGAAACTGGACTAAGCTTGTTATATTTACTTCATAGACGAGCATAACAATGTCCGAGCAACAATCCGATATCCTGATCGGCTATTTATCCGAAGTCCGCGGCGACGGCATGGATGCCAGAATAACCGAAGAGCATTCAAATGATTCACCTATCATCAAAGTAGGCGATGAAGAGATACTGGCCGGTCATATCGGATCTTATGTCGTTATCCGGCAGGCCAATATCGGTGTTCTGGCGCTGGTCTTCAAGATGTGGGAACAGGATCGTTTCGACAATAACGACAGGCGCAAGTCCGATCGGTTTATTTCCCTGATTCCGGTTGGAGAGATTCAGGATAACGGAACCTTCATTCGAGGCGTGCGCCACTACCCGACACCGGGCGCGAAAGTCTATGCCGTGGGCTTGAATGAAATCAACGCCATTTTCTCGAAATTCCGCGAGTACAAATTTTTTATCGGCCAATTGGCTTCGCATAAAGATTATCACTTAAGCTTGGATCCGCGCGCGCTTTTCGGCCGCCATTTCGCTATCGTCGGGCAGTCGGGCTCCGGTAAATCATGGACCGTCACGAGCCTGATTCAAAATACGATCAAGGCGATGCCCAAAAGCCACATCATCATGCTGGACCTGCACGGCGAGTATTGCTGGAAAGATAACGACGGAGTAGTTCAATCGGCGTTTCCCGACGAGCTGGTCAACTATGTCGATGCCATGGAAATGGAAATGCCGTACTGGATGATGACCTATGCCGAACTGGTCGATTTGTTCATAGACCGGGACGATAAGGGCGCCACGTTGCAAATGTCATTCCTGCGCGAAGTATTGCAGCAGCTCAAGCGCAAGGAAGCCAGAAGGATCGGCCTGCCGACGGTTTCGATCGATACGCCGATTTATTTCTCGCTGGCCGAGATGTACATGCAGTTCAAGGCCGCCAATGAGGAGCGGAAAGACTTCGGCAAAGTGCAGGGCGCCTTGTTCGGCCAATTCGACGAATTCCTGATCCGGATGCAAAGCCGGTTCAACGACGTCCGCTATGATTTCCTGCTGAAACCGAAATTACGCAACACCTCCGAAAGCATGTCCGATTTGCTGCGGCAGTTTGTTGGTCTTGGCGATAAGAAAGCCAACATTACCGTCGTCGATTTAAGTTCCGTGCCGACCGACGTCAGGCCCGCCGTTTCCGCCCAGGTCGGCCGTCTGGCTTATGAATTCAATTACTGGAATCCACGCCGGCGCGATTTTCCGATCACGCTGATCTGTGAGGAAGCGCATGCCTATATTCCGAGAGAAAAGAACGGCCCGTTCGAAGGCACTAAAAGGATGATGGAGCGCATAGCCAAGGAAGGGCGTAAATACGGAGTATCGATCGGCGTCGTCAGCCAGCGGCCCACTGAACTGTCGGAAACGATGTTGTCGCAATGCAGTTCATTTATCTGCCTGCGCACCACAAACCCGGACGACCAGGCTTATATCAGAGGGCTTGTCCCTGAAGCCGAAGGTGACTTAACCGATATTCTGACTTCGCTGGGCAGAGGCGAAGCGTTGGTGCTGGGCGAGGCGGCGCCGTTGCCGACGCGTGTACAGATCTATCGGCCCAATCCGGAACCGAAAAGCAATGACGTCGATTATTTCACCAGTTGGCGCGAAGGGCCGACCGATCTGAATGTCGATGAAATAGTCAATTTCTGGCGCACGCAGAATAGGAAATAATACTTCTATTTTGTGGAAACGGCGTAGTTTGGCGATCTATTCCTGCAATGCCGTTCGGCATGCGCCGGAAACCAAATAGGCTTATTTCAGCCTCCAAGGTTGAAAGCCGGGGTTAGCCATTGCGTGAATAAATCAATTTATTGGATGAGTTGTTAAAAGTTGACTAAACTTGATTGCTTTGTTTCCTAAAGACGAGATTGTATGGTTATGAAATTTACTCAAGTGTTCTGCTTGGTGATCGCGATGTTATTTTCCGGCATGGCTTCCGCCGAAACCCAGGCAATAGACGGTTATGACGTGCTGGCCGATGTGGGTGTGGTCAGGCCGCTATCATTTGTCGGCATGATAGTCGGAACTGCAGTATTTGTCGCCTTATTGCCGGGCACCGCATTGGCGACCATTCCAGCGCCGCATAAGGCATTTGAACTGATGGCGGACACCTTGATTATCAACCCGGCGAAATATACTTTTGCACGGCCGGCCGGAGATTTCGATTATAACGAGTAGCTTGGATGAGACGAAGCTGAGTCCGGGGCAATCGGAGAGACGTTTTCCGGATTTAAGCCCGGGAAGCGCGCGATTTGCCCCAAATTGCAAACATTCTGGCGTACTTGCCCAGCCCCGGCACTATTGCTTTTCCATGGTCCTGATAAAGGCATTGGCTTCCTGGATCGATTTTTCCATGGCTGTGATCAAGGTCGATACATCGGATTGCACCAGCCCTAATTGTCCTTTTAAGGACGCGATCGCCTGAGCGTTCAGATTGTGCTTCAAATATAACACCTGATCCTTGAACACGCTCAGCACCGGCACTATCTTGGATTCGGCGCGCTTCATGGCGGCAATCAGCTGTTTGTAATGCGCTCTGGTAGCAGTCAGTTTTTGCTGGCTGCTGCGTTTCAGCGATGCATTGCTGTATTGGTTCAGTTCATCTTCCCATTCGCGGAATAACGCATCGGAGACATCCTCGATGTCGCTGATGCGTTGTCTGACTTCCTCGGCTTTCCTGACGCTGTCTTCGTATTCACCGTTCAGTTTGTTATAGGTTGCTTCGAGATTTCCGCCTTTAAAATTGGTTAGGGCAGTGAACTGTTCCAGCGCCGACTTGAATTGCTCCTTGGTTTCTTCCTGCGTGTCGCGGGCTTTTTCCACGCGATAAACCATGACCTCGCGTTTAGGGATGCCTATTTTTTCCAGGCCGCCGTAATACATGCTCGAGCAGGCAGTCAAAGAGCACATTGAGCCGATTAAAATAAAACGCCGTAAAAAAGTCATAAAAACTCCTGTTATCAGATCGATGCATTATATTGGAAATACATCACCTTGAATAATAAGTTATAATTAGCGGTTTCGTTAGCAAATTCCACTAAATCAAAGGCATGTCAGAACTACTTTCAGAGCTGCGGCGTCGGCGCACGTTCGCTATTATTTCCCACCCTGACGCAGGTAAAACCACACTGACTGAAAAACTGTTGCTGTTCGGCGGCGCCATTCAGCTGGCGGGTTCCGTAAAGGGGCGCAAAGCCGCACGCCATGCCACCTCAGACTGGATGGAAATGGAAAAGGAGCGCGGGATCTCGGTCACGACCTCGGTCATGCAGTTCGAGCACAAAGGCTGCATTATCAATCTGTTAGATACGCCCGGCCATGAAGACTTCTCCGAGGACACCTACCGGACGCTGACGGCCGTCGACTCGGCTCTCATGGTCATAGACGTCGCCAAGGGTGTCGAGGAAAGAACCATCAACCTGATGGAAGTCTGCCGCCTGCGCACGACGCCTATCCTGACCTTCATCAACAAACTGGACCGGGAAGGGCGCGAGCCGATCGAATTGATGGACGAGGTCGAGGATGTCCTGAAAATCAATTGCGCGCCGATGACCTGGCCTATCGGCATGGGCAAGCGCTTTAAAGGGGTCTATCACCTATACAAGGATGAGATTCACCTGTTCAGTCCGCAGCACGGCGGCAGAATCGCTGAAGCCGAAATCATAAAAGGCCTGGACAATCCGAAGCTGGATGAACTGCTGCAAGATCAGGCGCAGGAATTAAGGGATGAAATCGACCTGGTGAAAGGCGCCAGCCATGAGTTCGATCTGGCTGCCTATCTGGCCGGCCGGCTGACGCCCGTTTTCTTCGGCTCCGCAATCAACAACTTCGGCATTCTGGAACTGCTCGATGCATTCGCCGAATATGCCCCGTCGCCCAGATCGCGCGAAGCCATACAACGCACCGTTTCGCCCGAAGAAGACAAATTCAGCGGCTTTGTGTTCAAGGTCCAGGCCAACATGGACCCTGCGCACCGCGACCGCGTGGCCTTCCTGCGCGTTTGCTCGGGCAAATTCGACAAAGGCATGAAGATCAATCATGTCCGCATCGGCAAAAACGTTCAGGTGTCCAACGCGATCACGTTCCAGGCCGACACCCGCAAAAGCGTCGAGGAAGCCTATCCGGGCGATATCATCGGCTTGCATAACCACGGCACGATTCAGGTCGGCGACACCTTTACGCAGGGTGAAGTCCTCAAATACGGCGGCATTCCTTATTTCGCGCCGGAACTGTTTCGCCGCGTGGTGCTGAAAGATCCGCTCAGAGCCAAAGCCTTGCAAAAAGGCCTCGTGCAGTTGACCGAAGAAGGTGCGACGCAGTTGTTCAGGCCGCTGAAAAACAATGACCTGATCCTGGGTGCCGTGGGCGTGCTGCAGTTTGACGTGACCGCCTACCGCCTGAAAGCCGAGTACAATGTCGAATGCGTGTATGATGCCGTATCGGTTTCGACGGTGCGTTGGGTCAGTTCGGACAAGCCCGGCAAACTGGAGGAATTCAGGAATAAAGCTTTTGACAACCTGGCCGAAGATGGTGGCGGCTATCTGGTTTATCTGGCTACCAGCCGGGTTAACCTGCAACTGACTGAGGAGCGCTGGCCTGATATCAAATTCAGTGCGACAAGGGAATTATAAGACAACATAGTGATGAGCTACAGGTTGTAGGTGCGAATTCATTCGCACTGTGCAGCTTGGGAAGTTACTTTGTGTATGTTCCATGGCTTGCGGGATATGAGAGATCGAGTATGAGAAACTCTGGTTCCGCAAGCTTTTTCAATCCGCCTGCCAGAATTGATCCAGCGGGCTGATAACACCTTTGCCGCCCTTGTTCAGCACATGGGTGTAAATCATCGTCGTCGCCACGTCGCTATGGCCTAGCAGCTCCTGCACCGTGCGAATATCGTAACCGGCCTGTAGCATATGCGTTGCAAAGCTGTGGCGCAACGTGTGCGGCGAAGTCGGCTTGGCAATGCCGGCCGCCAATGCTGCTTTTTTGACATATCGCTGTACCTGTTTTTCCTCGATATGATGGCGGCGCTCCGCTTTGCCGCGAGGATCAATCGAATAATTTTTTGCCGCAAACACGTACTGCCAGCCCCATTCCCTTGAGGCATTGGGATACTTGACAGCCAGACGTCCACCTTGCCCAGCGCTAAATCCTGCTCATGCCATTGCCGGCGTAACGCCAACTGAGCACGCATCGCATCCAGCAAACTATCCGGCAGCATTGTCACTCTGTCTTTGCCACCCTTGCCATCGCGGACAATGATTTCCCTACGCGTCAATTCCACATCTTTTACGCGCAGACGCACCGCCTCCATCAAGCGCATGCCGGTGCCGTACAGCAACTTGATGATTAGACCGATTGGCGGCGGAGCCATTTCGGCTTCCTTCAGCAATGCCTGCACTTCCAAAACCGTCAATACTACCGGCAAACGTCGTGGTTTTTTAGAGCGCTCAAATCCATCCAGCCAAGGGAGTTCCACTGCCAGCACATCACGATAGAGAAACAAAATGGCCGACAATGCCTGATTCTGAGTTGAACTGGAAACATGGCGTTCCGTGGCAAGACAGGTTAAAAATGCCTCCACTTCAGCTGCGCCCATTTCAGTTGGATGTTGCTTGCCGTGGAAGATAATGAATTGTTTAATCCAGGCAATATAGGTATTTTCAGTGCTTAGACTATAGTGTTTGAAACGAATCTTGTCCCGCACCAGGTCCAGTAATTTCTTTGGCTGAGGTAGTGTCGCATTTGTTTACATGGTTTGTCGTATTTGCTTATACTTTAATCAATATTAACAAATAAATAATTTTAATTACGTATGATTATACGACATATTGACTGGATTATTGGACAAGTAATGTCGTATATATTACGTTGATCAACATACCCGACAGATTGGTTGCATTTCTGGATTTTTAACGCAGCGCTGAAAAAATGCTATTAAAACCGCCTTGCGGTTGTCGCATAACAACGTTAATGACGAACAACAGCAAGGCGGTTTTAGCCAGATAAAAGATTTCACCGCTGAGTTCAACGCCAAATGCACCACTTGAAAATGCCGTCATGTATGTCGTTCAACGCTTCATTCAAAGGTACAAGTCAGGGGGAAGCTCATCTCATGATTCAACATCATTTGGCCTGACTTGACCTTTAATTCAAACGTTAGAAATCACCCGAACCAAGCCGGAGGCGAAATGGCAACCGTCAACAAAATCACACATCAAGCGCTTGAACGTGAATCCGTGCATTCTGAAGTCGAATGCACCTACGACATCGTGACAGACAAAGACGGAAACCGTTATATCCAGCTGGACACTTATGGTTCTAAAGAACGGCAAATAAAAGGCAAAAAAAGCCAAAGCATCCGCCTATCTCAACGGGCCATTGATGAACTCAAATCAATTCTTAAACAACATGGCTTTTAAGGAATCGATTTCTAACCCTACGCTCAACACGGACGCCTTACAGCAAGCTTCGCTTGCTTCCAGGCACCGGTTAGCTCCACGTTATGTGTAAAAACAATACTTTAAAATTACACCTATATTTGAAGGGCTAAAATGGCAGATGAAATTAGTAGACAGAAGTTCTTCGAGAAAAATGGATTTAAAATGACAAATCCTTACTGGGCATGGAGTGGTGTAAACCAAGAGAAAAAACAAGTTTTGTTTAATGTCTGGGAACATTACAAAGAAAAGCATGACGGCAAAATACGTTATATCGTACTTTGTGACGAATGGAAGCACGCGACTGATTCAAGTACAGGGTTTATCGATTCTGAAAAAAATATGAATCTAGTAGTTAACGGAGATTACAACCTATGCATTGCAATTGCTGAACCTACAATGAAGTTCGCTATGCCTGTAGCAAAAGAGGGTGAAGAGGTTAAAATTAAGCATATTAGGTCAAGTTTCTATTTTATTTGCGAGGTCGAAAAAGAAAATGGAATTTATTGGGCCACACCCATCAAGCGAGTTAATGTTTAATACCAAAATATGAAAACACATAACATTACGCTCAAGCGGGACGCGCCTTATCATGGCGATTTTAAAGGTTCGTTATTTTTTCAGCTTCGGTGGCTTCGTTGATCGTCCTCGACAGGCGCGCCCCTTAGCTTTACGTTATGTGAATGTGAGCATATCCATGCTTGCGTGCTTGGTTAGAGAAAATAAGTTAAATGTTGTTCAAGAATATTTAATTGTCTTACCAGAAGGGAAAATATGAACGATTCACCTCAAGATAAAATGTTAAGCCTTTATCCTATTGACTATCCGTTTGAAACGTTGGTCAGCAGGATTAATGCGAATCCGCCAAAGCTCAAGTTGGATCCAGAGTTTCAAAGAAAATATAAGTGGGATAAAGATGGCTGGGTGAGGTCATCGAGGTTTATAGAATCTTGCTTAATGAGAATTCCGCTACCTTCCTGCTATTTCGCTGAAGATGAAGAAGGTAAGCACCTCGTAATAGATGGATTGCAGCGTTTAACAACTATAAACCGGTTTTTAAGCGATGAATTCGCCCTTGAAGGACTGACAATTTTTAAAGAGCTTGAAGGCAAGAAATTCTCTGAGCTTGGTTCGTTTCAAACTGAACTTGAAACAACGACTATCAGATGCATCGTATTGAGGAAAGATAACCCAAAAAGCCTAATTAGAGAGATTTTCTCAAGGCTGAACCAAGGGGCAGTTGCGCTGACTGATCAAGAGATTCGCCATGCTATTTACCCTGGCTCGTTGGATTCATTACTTACCGAGCTTGCCCAAGCGCCAGATATTGCTCGATTTGGCTTGGCTGATAATACAGAAGCTAAAAGTGGTTTAGAGCCTGAAGAACAAGTCCTTCGTTATTTTGCATTCTCCGATGATAAAAACCTTGATGGATTTGAAAGCAATCTAAAAAGCTTTTTGGATAATTATATGGAAGCGAAAAGCGCCTTATCGAATGAAGAGGTTGAGGAGCACCGGAATAGATTTAATACAGCTTTATCGCTGTGTAATGAAGTATTCGGCGATGACGTATTCGTGAATCCTACTGCGGATAGAAAACGAAAAGGCTTGGTTCATTATGATCTTGTAATGACCACCGTAGGTGAGCTTGACAGAGAAGTAGCGATCGCAAAAAAAGACGAAATCAAGCAGGCATATACAAACCTATGCGCTAGTGAAAACTTTCAAAGAACATTATCAGGGGGGCTACATAATAAAGGTGCAATAGTCAGGAGGCGCTCGGAATGGAATCAATTGTTACAGGGCGTAGTTGATGGAGTATAGCGCCTTATACGAAAAATATGAGGCCTTACTAAAAACTCTTAAAGAAATCATAGAGCAATCACAAGCAAGAGTTTTAGATGAAGAGCCAGACAATATTTTCTCGGATAATGTTAATTTTTTTGTTAAGTCCTACTTGATAAACATTTGCACGTACCTTGAGGCGTATCTTCAAGATATTGCTTTCGAGCATTCGCGTAGAGTCAGTGAGCGACTTAAGCAGGCAAAAATTCCTCACAACTTCTTATATGGAAAATTGGCTAAAGATATAAAAGAGAAAGAGCTGGAATATGTGGATGCGTCGTATAATTACAATAAAAAAGAGCTGTCAGATATTATTTCCGGAAATCCATACAAAACAATTAATGCTTTTCGCTTAATTGGTATTGATTTGAGTTCTAGTGAAAAATTTGTAGAGCATAAGAATTTAGTTGGAACTATCGTAAATAAAAGAAACAACATAATTCATCATAATGACGAGGCGAGCGATATTTCATTTTCGGATTTACTTGTGCACATTGATGTTTTTCTCGAATACATGCTTTCAATTGAGCAACTGTTGAACGCGAGAGATGGAAACACATAACAAGGCGCTCGTTCGGATGCAAACTACGCTGCGCTTCGTTTACACCGCACAGCTTAGCCGTTCGGCGTCATATTCCACTGCCCCGATACCATGGCAACTCTGACATCCCTAATCCCCGACGTAGAGGTGCTTGTGGCGCTCGCACCTGAAGAACTCGCTGAGGTTGTGTTGCGACTCGCCTCCGAGCGCCGGCAAAACAGACTCATTCATCTAACGGCTTTGGCCAACGATATCTACGGCCGCCCGGGCGCCTCGGATGGATATCCGCAGAACCGGAAAAAAGACGCTGAGTTGGCGCTTGCCGAAGCATGGAACTGGCTAACGGTGCAGGGTCTTCTAATTCCCGAACCAGGGATAAACGGCAGCAACGGACATATGCTCCTAAGCCGCCGCGCCACAACAATATTGGCCGACGGCTCATTCAAGACTTACGCGCGTAGCCTTGCATTTCCAAAGGCATTGTTGCATCCCTCCATCGCGGATGAAGTCTGGCTGGACATTGTCCGAGGTGATCTAGAAACCGCAGTGTTCAAAGCATTTCGGGCAGTCGAAGTTGCCGTTCGCGATGCCGGACAGTTTGCCGATACAGACATTGGCACCGCACTGATGCGCAAAGCATTCGACAAAGCGACTGGTCGGCTTTCCAATATGCAGCAGCCGGAGGCTGAGCGCGAGGCGCTAGCACACTTGTTTGCCGGAGCAATCGGCTCGTACAAGAATCCGCATTCTCATCGCACCGTTTCTATCAGCGATGCAACGGAGGCCCAAGAAATGGTGGTCTTGGCGAGCCACTTGCTCCGCATTGTCGATAGCAGGCGGTAGATGGCCAATGACGTCGAACCCTGCGGTCAACCGGACCTTGCGCATAAAGCCGCGCAAGGCCGGTTACCTTGAACGTTATGCCTCTTAACTAGCCGAGTTATTGAATGCCAAATCCAGAAATTAAACTAGATATTAAAAAAATTGCATGGGTTATTTTTAACGTTTTTAGGTGGATAGCGCTTGCCGGTCTTGTGTGTGGCTTGGTTGGCCTAATCTTTTCGATCAAGAACAACTATTTTCTCTGGGTAAGCCCGTTACACACCGAAGGAATAGTAATAGGCTATGAAGAAAAGTCGTGGCAAAGTCGTACGAATGGTGCATTTATTACAACGTCAACAAAATTGCCTATTGTGGAATTTCAGGATGCCTCCAACGCCGCCATAAGGTTTACCGATCATGTTGGCTCATCCAATGCGGCTGGGTACAAAAATAAGGTACACGTAATTTATTCAATACATGACCCAAGTAATGCCAGAATTGATAAAGGGTTGCTATTTAATTGGATTGATACTTACATCTGGCTATTTCTAACATTTTGTGGCTTATTGGGAATAGTTCGTTTATCAAAAGGCAATATCGCCATCATGCTGAGAAAACTGGATGGCAAAAATGCATAACCGATCGGTCAAGCAGGACGTGCTACCGCGCGCTTCTTACCTCAAACGTTGGGCGTCGAAACACTGCCGCTGACCGTTGCCCTCAAGTTGACTCTTAACGAACCGCGACCGTAAACCTATTGCAATAACAAGACAGTAATCCAGATGTTGGAGGAACTCAGTCATGAGAAGAGTTATTGTGCTTGAACACATCTCCCTTGATGGAGTCATACAAGCCCCAGGCGGGCCAGACGAAGATACCGTTGGCGGCTTCGCTTATGGCGGTTGGATAGCGCCATATTCCGACCCGATTCTTGGAACGGCCCTGAGAAGTCAGATGAACAAGCCGTTCGACCTGTTGTTAGGGCGCAAAACCTATGACATTTGGGCGCCGTACTGGCCGCAACATGCGGACATATGGCCGGGTGTCAATGCGGCGACCAAGTACGTTGCCTCGAATACCATGACGTCTGGTGAATGGCAACCGTCCGTGTTTTTAAACGGAGATGTTGCAGAAAAAGTCGCCGGACTCAAGCGACAGCCAGGGCCGGATTTGCACGTTTGGGGAAGCGGTAATCTCATTCAGACGCTTATCAAGCATGATTTGGTCGATGCGTTCTGGCTGATGATATATCCAATAACACTGGGTATCGGAAAACGGTTGTTTGCCGACGGTACGATTCCGGCAGCTTACACGGTGACGGAAAGCAAAGTCACATCGAAGGGCGTCATTGTTGTAAATTACGAGCGTGCTGGCGCAATCACAACCGGAAGTTTATGAACACTCATAGCATGCGAAATGGGGCTGCATATGACACTCAACCCGTCAGTCGGGAGGGACGCTGCGCGGCGATGCCGCTTGCGCCCCTCACTTTTACGTTAGGCATAATCACTGATTAGCCACTAATCAGATTATAGTGTTAGAAATACATCTAAGATGGATAACATGAAAAAACTAGCCACAAACACATTCCGCGTTAAGCTATTCAATAAATTGATGGGCTTTGCCAGTGCGCTTCAAAACATACCTGCGAAGATAACGCCACCGCCCTTCAGGCTCATGCAAATTGGCTCGCTGTTCTGGCAGTCCCGTGCATTGTATGTGGCAGCTAAGCTCGAATTGGCTGATGTGCTTGGCGACACCGAGAAAAGCACACAGGAAATCGCCATGGTTTTACAGCTTCATGAAGACCATCTCTACCGATTGATGAGGATGTTGGGTTCAATGGGTATTTTCGATGAAACTGCCCCGCGCGTGTTCAAAAACTCCAAAACATCGGCGTTTCTTCGTCAAGATAACCCCAAAAACGTGCGTGCCATGATCTTGATGCATAACTCACCGGAAATGACTAAACCGTGGATGGAATCTTTGGAGGAAAGTATCCGTGACGGCGGCGTGCCATTCGCCAAAGTATATGGTGTTGATGTATTTAGCTATATGGATCAGCACAAAAACTTTGATTTACTGTTCTCTCAAGCAATGGACACGGTAGAAAACCTCACCGGTAACTTATTTTTGGAAGATTTTAATTGGGGGCAGTTTGACCGTATTATTGATGTCGGCGGTTCCAAAGGCAGCAAAGCCTTATCCATTCTTAAGTCTCACCCCAACCTAAAAGCCATTGTGTTTGACAGGCCACAAATTATCGAAGCCGCCAAAACCCATTGGCAGGGCAAAATAGCCGCCGATATACTTGCGCGAATTGATTTTCAGGGCGGCAATATGTTTGAGTCCCTGCCAACCGCCGCCTCAGATAATGACCTCTTCGTATTTGCTGCCATATTTCATTGTTTAAGTGACGAAGAATGCACAACCGTATTAAGCAACCTGAAAACAGCGGTTGGTAATACCCAATCATCTGTACTTTTTGCTGATGCCGTTGCTGAGGAAATCCATATTAATCCAACAATAGCCGCTTTCGATATGCAAATGTTGATTGGCACAACGGGGCGTGAGCGTACACCGAGCGAGTGGAAACAATTGCTGGAAAACGCCGGATTTGAAATTATGGAGATCATGAATGTGAGAACTTTTGCCAAATTCATTATCGCCAAACCATTCCAGTCCGGTCCTCATGCCTAACATGGCGCTCAAGCGGGACGCGCCTTTTCGGGGCGGTTTTGAAGGTTTGCTGTTTTTCCGGCTTCGGCGGCTTTGCTGATCGCCCGTGAAAGGCGCGCCCCTTAGCTCTACGTTATAACTAAGCGAACATGTTTCAAGGAAGGAGATTGGAATGGCAAACTTACCCAGACTAAAAATGGCTAGTGATAGAAAGAAAAGCATAATTGATGATTCACCGGCTATTTTTGAGATTTTAGACAACCCAAACGCAGTAAATGCCGCGCCTTTTTACGAGATAGAAGAGGCAAGCGAGATTGGCAAATGGTACGGCATTATCATTCATCTCTCTCAAAACCATGGTGTAGACTCTCGGTTAGTCGAGGCAATTATGTATATGGAAACTACACATGGCTGGTATGACATGTTTTATCCAATGCGGAAAACTATTCTGCCGATGAATCTGCATTACAAATATTGGCGAGAGCTAGGTGTAGCCAAAGAAAATTTAGGTTGTCCATTCTTACAACATAGAATTTGGCGTAATACTGCTCGCGCGTATTCAGGCGAGGATAGAACAGCCTACTATTGCTAAGATTGCCACTATTTATAATTTCTTAGGCGCGGAAAAGGTAAATGATTATGGTGCTCGTGTAGCAAAATTATATATTACCAGACCTCGGTCTAAGGAGGGCTGCACAAGATGAAAACAGTTGTATCAGGTTTATTTGCGGTATCCTTCCTTGTCGCTTTTGTCCCACTTTACGTCGGCATACAGCACAATGCAATGGGTGAGTTCTGCAAAAACGATAGTTTAGATCCTTGCTCTTTTGACTACTTTTATGCCCTCGGTATTTGGACTTCATGGTTTGCTATTATTTTCGGTTCTTTAATAGGCATTTCGATTGTTGTCCGCTTATGTATTGTTGGGTATAAGGTTATAACGAATAAAACCAGCGGACGCTAAATGCGCCGCTGATTTTAGCGTTAGGGAAGCGCTGAACAATTCAAAATCCGAGCCAGGCATCGCTACCAGGAAGTAGTTTTTTCAAAAATAGCCTATTAACTCAGCAATTTCTGCCGACTTTTTCGCTCCGCCTGCCGCAATCGGCGCGCGG